>Ga0209444_10001212_pt1 | contig 14207 bp, 6 predicted proteins | sample LauGreFaBDMM15DN_2_FD_188215 | JGI IMG/M metagenome (GOLD analysis project Ga0209444, IMG submission 188215) | Freshwater lake microbial communities from Lake Michigan, USA - Fa13.BD.MM15.DN (SPAdes) (version 2) | ecosystem: Environmental > Aquatic > Freshwater > Lake | place: Lake Michigan, USA...
CGCAACAACACCAACCTATTACACTGACCCGCAGTACACAGCAACTCAGCCAGTGAATGTGCGTATTGGCCCAACATCCACACAGTCTGATCCCACAGTAACTTCAAGGATCACCACAACTACCACAGCAGTTTCGCCTGTGGTAAATTACACAGTGAGTCCGTCGGCAGATCTTCAGTTGGCCATACAACAACTTGACAATCAACCTTTCATAGGTATACCTGTACAGCCGCCTAGATCAACAGTGTAATTTTTATAAACTGCTCAGTTTTTCATACCGGTAAATAAGGTATAGGAATACACATATGGCAGCAGGTTACGATCCAAAAAAAGCAGCAGTTTTTAATCAACTTCGTCAGCAAGGAGTAAGTGAAGACGCGGCTATTGCACAGGCTGGCATAACTGATGCTGAAATTGAAAATTATGCTATTGGCACAAATGGCCAACTAGGCGCATTCATTATAGGATTTCCAGCCTCTGGCCGCCTTGTGGACAACAGTCAAATTCAAACTGTAGACTACGATGAAAAAGCAGACGCACCAGTCAGTTCTAAAACTCCTACAAACTACACCACCACTAGTACCACAACAGTAAGTGGAGGCGGCACTACCACTATCATTGCTGGCGAAGATCAACCCACCGCCGCTAGCCGAGCATTTCAACCTGCTATTGATACCAAACAAGCAGAAATTGAACAATTTAACAGAGACAATCCTAGTAACTTTGCCAGAAGAAAATTAGGACTACCTCCACTAACTCCTGAAGAAAATCAAAAACGTAATGAACAAGTATTAGAGTTGTCGCAACAAAAAGTTGAATTAGCCAATCAACAAGCGTCAGCTATGATTCCAGGAACACCCACAGTTATTGCAGAGCCAAACACAACTACTACCACAGTCAGTACCGTCACTGGGACCACATCTATTAACGCTCAAGTGCAATCACCAGATGGCCCAGACCCTGTTTTGAATCAACAAGCTGATTCAAATCTAAGAACAACCTATAATAACTATAACGAACCAGGACTTTTTGATCCGAGACAGGACGTGGGCGAAAGTGTGTTTGATCCTGCTGCCGCATTGCCAAATCCATCACTGATTTCAGCAGCCCCGGTTAACGATCCCTACGCCGGACTAACTAGTGACCAGATACGATTACTAGGCGGTGCTGATCCTACTGATCCGTATATTCGTGCTAGACTAGGTATTCCACAACTGACAGACTCACCGCTGGCAGCAAATGCTAGTTTTGGCACAATTAAAACAGGCGTACCAATACTGGACACCGCTATAAGTTCAATTGGTAATCTGTTTGGATTTAACAATACCAAAACTGGAACCACAACAGGATCACCTGCACCAACACCTGACACTGCTGCCACAGCGCAGGCAGCCGCAGCCGTTATAGTTCAAGACCCTGCATTAACGGATGATGAAGATCAAAATTTACAAAACATTGTGGGCGCACAAGGTGAAATTGTCCGAGCAGAAGAAAATATTCAAAGCAACAATCGTCAAATCTTGGCCAACGAAGAATCACAAGCCGCCGCACAAGAACAACAACGACAAGCACAGGCAATTATTGATCAAAACAATGCCGAACTAGCAGATGATAACTTGCCTGATGATCGCCGAGCCGAACTTGAAGCCAATAATGCGGCCCAACGTGCCAGCATTGCAGAAAACGCCGCTGTAATTGATGAAGCACAGAACAACATTGACAACGCCACGGCCAACAATGAACGCCAGACAGACTCTATACTAACTAACCAAGGTGTAATTGGGGAAAACTCTGAGGCATTTGCAATAAACAACAACAACGGTGCTAACCCAACCCAGGTAAGTGCTTTAGAAGATCCAGGCATACAAGAAAATGTATTTGACCCAGGCGTTGGGCCACCACAATCTGAAAGTGTATTTGATCCACGACAAGACGTAGGTGAAAATGTATTTGATCCAGGTGCCACATTCAATGACCTAGGGCCGCCAATTAGTACCACTACTCAAACACTAACTGACGAAGAAACAGCGGCGCTATTTGATGGAGATCCCAATGTAGTTACTCCAGCTGAACGATCAGCTCAAGATGCACAGACCGCAGCATCTGCTGCGGCATTGTATCCAGGAACAGATAACACAAACTTAAAGAACATCAACGAAGCATCGGGAGCCATTGCACAAAACGAAGCTGGCATTGCTAACGCTCAAAGTATCATTGATCAAAACAATGCTGAACTAGCAGATCCCGACATTTCTGACGAACGCAGAGCAGAGCTAGAAGCCAACAATGCCTCTCAAGAAAACTATATTAGATTAGCAGAAGATAATACTGCTGAAAATGAGTTAGTAATTGAATCCAATGCAGACGCATTTGCAGCCGGCGGCGGCGACCCCGACAGTGGTCAAGGACCAGATGCAGTTGCAGCCTTAGAAGATCCAGGTCTACAAGAAAATGTATTTGACCCTGGCGTTGGGCAACCAGTGTCTGAAAGTGTATTTGACCCCACACAAGATGTAGGTGAATCAGTATTTGATCCTGGTGAAACAATCAATGCTGATGGCGAATCAGTGTTTGATCCTGAAAATGTTGAACCTAATTCAGATCCGTTTGAGCAAGCAAGATTTGAAGCAGAACTAGCGGCAGATATACCAGAATCTGAAATTGTGTTAACTGCCGATGAACAAGCAGCCGCCGATGATCCGTTTGAAGCCAGACGTTTAGAACTTGAGCAAGAAGCAAATCGTGAACAGTTGGCTTTGGAAGCCACAGATGTTGAGCCTGATCTGTTTACTGGCCAGACTGATGAGTTTGGCGGTGTAGATGAAGCAGTGGCTATAGAACAAGCTGACATTGACACACGCAATGATCCTGCGTTGTCTGAAGAAGAAATTCAAGCCGAACTTGATCGAGCTGTTGAAAACGATGCTGCCGAAGAGGTTGACACTACTACCGATCCTGGCTTGTCTGATGAAGAAATACTTGCACGTCAGAATCCGGGTGGCTTATCTGATGAAGAACTACTTGCACGTGATGTTGACACTACTACCGACCCTGGTTTGCCACAAAGCGATGGCACCGAAGGCGGCATACAACAGCAAATCAACGATCAGGAAGCTGCCGCAGAAGCTGCCGCACGAGACAATGCTAAAAATCAAGCCACACTGCAGGCACGTTACAAACAACCTGCTTCGTCAGATTGGCGTGTGCGATTACAATTGGCACCCAACGCAGACTACCTGTACAAAGATCGAACAGGATCAACCATCCTAGCGCCCTTGTATGATACTGACGGAGTTATATTTCCTTATACTCCTCAAATTGAAACGTCATACAATGCCAACTATGAAATGTATGATCTCACACACTCCAACTTCCGTGGTTACTTCTACAAAAACAGTCGAGTGAATGACATCAACATTCGTGCCACATTCACAGCACAAGACACACAAGAAGCCAACTACCTGTTGGCAGTGATTCACTTTTTCCGTAGTGTAACCAAAATGTTTTACGGTGCCAAAGACAAGTTGCGTGGAGCTCCGCCTCCGTTGACATATCTCAGCGGCCTGGGACAGTATCAGTTCAATCAACATCCTTGTGTGGTATCACAGTTCAACTACAGTTTACCAAACGACGTAGACTATATTCGTGCAGGCGCACCCAACAACTATGGCACAAACCTGCTGACACAACGTGCCAGAACAGGAGCCATTGCCCCCGAAGCAGGCAATCCTAGCTTGGCACGGTTGTTTGGAACACAGACCAAACCGCCAGTGGGTGCAACTGCAACGCCGCCAAGTCCTAGTATGATAAATCAAAACGTCAACAATCTAGCACAGGCTACCTATGTGCCTACCAAGATTGAGATCAGCCTTACATTATTGCCCATCAACACTCGCAGTCAAGTAAGTACACAGTTCAACATGCAAGAATTTGCATCAGGTGCATTGATTAGTAAAGGATTCTGGTAATGGCAAACTACGTAGCAACAAGCCCGTACTATCAAACTGGTTATAGTCAATTCTTCTTGGATGTTATGGTCAACCGACCCATCCCCAAAGAAACAGATGACCTGGAATTTATTATCAATCAAACTTATCAGTATAGACCTGACCTGTTGGCATTTGACTTGTATCAAGATTCAAACCTGTGGTGGGTGTTTTATCAACGCAATCCCAACACACTCACAGCACCTCCGTTGGATTTCAAACCAGGTGTAAAAATATTCTTGCCCAAGCTAAACACTCTTAAAGAAACACTGGGGTTCTAACCTATGGCTATACCTACAGTAGAAGAGCTCAAGCAGACAATTAGTGATTATAAAGAAACAATTCGAGTTCTTAAAAAAGATCTTGCTGAAATAGGAACTGAGCAACTAGAGGTAGGAATTGCGTTACGCGATGCAACTGCAAAAGGCAACGATGCACTAGCTGCTACTTTGAGAGCTAAGGCAAGAGATCTACGTCAAGAAAAGTATGAGCTTGAAAATAACATACAACAAGCAGAAGACGGACTACAACAAGCTCAAATTCGTTTAAGTAATGCAGAAGCGGCTGCTGCTAGATCAGCTCCTCCAGAACCGCAGCCAACTCCGCCAACTACCGCTGGACAAACAGTCAACGACGACCAAACACCAAATCCCAACAAGCCGCCTCCACTGCAGGCCAATCCTGCAACAGGTCGTGTAACAGCACCCAGTGCCACCACTGAGCCTACTAATGCCAGCCCATCTAATGTAGGGGCTGCTAGTGAAGGAGTGGATGCTCCTACAAAAACACTCAATACCACACAGGCCACATACGAAGGTGTGTCTGGTGGAGCACTGCCGGTTCCTGGAAACTCAACAGCAGCCGCGGCCGCCAACAGTGTCAACACTGGACAAGCAGGTACTGCAGGCACCACAGGAAATACAACTGACGGAACTATTACTGGCACTGGCAGTGTATCTGCGCAGGCAGCAGTAACTCCTGGTGTAGACGTATCCAACGATGATCGCCCGCCACCACGGCCAGATGCTGTCACGGTAGAAGTCAATAATGGATTCAACAAGACCACATTGATTGCGCCACAGCCCAACATACTTGATCGCTATGCCAGTTATACCTATAACGTATCTGTGTACTTGACCAGTCCTGAACAGTATCGACAACTGGTAACCAGCAAGCGTCGAAAAATCAACGGATACAATTTGTTGTTTCAATCAGGCGGCGCCCCTACCAATGTTGGCGGTGCTCAAGGGGCCTTGGGTGCTGCACAAAAAGCCACTCAAGCAGACCTTGAAGCTGAAGGCATTGGCTTTGCACCAACTAGCAATATTCCTGGTGCTACCGCCGCTGACGCTGGACGCAGTCCTTTCTTCCCTGATGATTTTTACATTGACAGTGTGACCATTGACAATCAGTTTCCAGGCAAGCAAACAGGCGCTGCCCACATGGTCACAAACATGAAGTTCACTGTGATTGAACCTTCAGGTATTACCTTGATTGATAGAATATACGAAGCGGTGCAAGACTTTGCACCCAAGGATGCCACAGGAGTGATCAACTACACAGCCGCGCAGTATCTCATGGTGGTGCGTTGGTATGGCTATGATCAATCAGGTAAATTGGTGCGTCCAGGTGCCACAGGCAAAGATGGACTGAGCGATCCCAATGCTGTGTGCGAAAAGTTTATTCCGTTTATTATTAAAAAAATCAACTGGAGTGTGAGCAACAAACTGGTCAGCTATGACTTTGAGTGCGGTCCAATTGGACAGCAGATTGGCGGCACTACTGCTAGAGGATCAATACCGTATGACATAGAGTTGTCTGACTCCACAGTAGAAGGACTGCTAGGTGGCGATGCCAAGTATGGTACTGGGACATCATCTAATGCCAATCCAGGAGCCTTAACCACAACCAATTCTGATGGGCGAGCCACTAACGATCCAAGACGCACTGACAGTGCTGGCGGCGGCATAAACTCAGTAACTGGACAAGCCTTAAACAATCCTGCCAAAGCCAACCAAGCACCTACTCCCAAGAAGACTATTACCGCTGGACTAATTGGTGCTATGAATAAATTTCAAGCTGAGCTTGTGGAAAAAAACATTTATCAATATCCTGATGAATATGAACTTGTGTTTGCTGATGGAGCAGACAAGATTAAATCAGCAACCATTGTGTTGCCAGGCAAGGTAAAAAATCAAAAAGCCACTCCAATGACAGCGGCTGCCGCCACAGATGCCAAAGGCAAAGATCCTGCACGTCAGCGAGTTGACAACAATGTAAGAAACTTCAATGTCACTGCTGGTCAGCAGATACTACAAGCCATTGACTTGACCATTCGCAACAGCAGTTTTATCTACAATCAGGCTGCTGTACAAAAGTCTGAGGTAACAGTACCAGATCCTGCCAAAGACGATGCAGGAACTGCAGATGAAAATACCAACGACAACAAAGTTCCTGCACAAACAACCCTGTACTGGTACTTGATTACCATGGAAGCTGTTCCTACCAAGTATGATGAAAAGCGCAACGACTATGCTTACAAGATTAGATACATCATCAGTGTGTATCCTATACAAAACTTCAACAGCAAGTATTATCCAATACCAAAATTTTTAGGCCTGCACAAACAATATCGTTATTGGTTCACAGGTGAAAACTCTGGAGTACTTGATTATCAAGCCACATTCAATCATCTCTACAACATGACTGTGAGTGGCAAAGAGCCAAACGACAATAACTTGAATCGATTAAGAAAAAAATACACCAGTAGCATGCGTGAATTGACCAAGTACACATACCAAGCTGCCAGTTCAGAAAGTCGTGCTGGTGCTGAATCAGACGCCAACGAAATTGGGGCCAATGCCGGTGAAAGTTTATACAGCCCTAGTGACCTGGCCAAAGGCAAGATAAAAATTGTAGGAGATCCTGCTTGGATACAACAAGGCAGTGTGGCTGCCGGGGTAAGCACTTCTGGATTTGACAACAACGGATTCTTGCCAGACGGAACCATAAACTTTGACTCGTCGCAAGTGATGTTTGCCATAGAATGGCAACGACCACAAGACTATGATTTAAAAACTGGTCTTGCTGATCCTTACGGCAAAGCCAACAAAGCAAGAAAACCCATCAACAGTTATGTATATCAGGCCATCAAATGTGTGTCAGAATTCCGCCAAGGTAGATTTGAACAAACCATTGACGGATCGCTGTACTACTATCCAACAGAAAATCTAAAGAACACAGCAACAACTCCGTCAAATGCGGTTGCTGATCAAACCAATGGCAGACCTACTGATCCTGCAAGTGATCCTAATACCAACATAGGTGCAGGTACAACACAAGCACCGGCTGGAATTGACAACACGCGACCAATCAATGATTCGCCAGGTACACCACCAAGCAGTGATGCCGCAGTAGACAACGCACAACAATCTGCGCCAACCAGCGGCGGACAAAACATTGGTATTACAGGTTTGCCAGCACCTGGATTCTTGGATGCCAACGGAGACGTACAAAGTGCATTTAATCCCAATGCTGACCCCAATACCAACATTGGTCTCGACGTTACACTGGATCCAACCAGCGTTACTATACCATCTAACCAACAAATTATAAGAGACTTCTAATGTCAGAAAATACACAACGCAGTAGAGGCCGCCCAGGCAATTACAAACTTGATCGAGGCGGAGTACCTTCAGAGGGAGGACCGTTCCTGGGCACTGTCATGAACAACATTGACCCTACTCGCAGTGGACGATTACAAGTTTTTATTACCAATTTCAATGATGGCAACATGAATGACACTACCAAGTGGACCACAGTTGATTACTTGCCTAGTTTCTATGGCGCGACACCTAAATCAGGTACCAGCTCAGGATCAGGAACATATCCGGGCAACAGAAACAGCTATGGCATGTGGTTTACTCCGCCAGATATTGGTGTTACTGTGGTTTGTATATTCATCAATGGTGATAGAGATCAAGGATACTATATTGGCGTAGTACCTGAGCAAGGTATCAATCATATGATTCCTGCCATTGGTGCTGCCACAAACTTTGTACCGTCTGATCCTGCTAATGTCAATCAACAGACTTACCTTGACAAAGCCACACAAGCTCCTGTGACTGAAATCAACGACAGCAATCTTGGTGTGGTAAACAATCCTAGATTTTTTGATCAGGCCAAGCCTGTACATAGTGTGCTGGCGGCAGCAATGTTTCAGCAGGGGTTGATAAATGATCCTGAACGTGGGCCCATTGGTAGTTCAAGTCAGCGTGAAAGTCCTAGTGCTGTGTTTGGTGTTAGCACTCCGGGCATTGCAATTTATCAAGGTGGCGCAAGCCCCAGTGACATACGCAAAAAAATTGAAGCTGGCGAACTCAAGCCACAAGATGTCAAAGTGATTGGCCGCATGGGTGGGCATACACTGACCATGGACGATGGCAACATTGATGGCAACAATGCCCTGTTCAGATTTAGATCTGCTAAAGGCCATCAGATCACCATGAGTGATTCAGGCAACTTCTTCTACATCATACATGCCAACGGACAAACCTGGATTGAACTTGGCCTTGAAGGCACTGTGGATATTTTTAGTACCAACTCAGTTAATGTACGAACACAAGGTGATATCAACTTGCATGCGGATCGTGATATCAACATGTATGCTGGCCGCAACATCAATGCCAAATCTAAAGAAGATATAACACTAGAAGCTGAACTAGATTTTACTGCCACAGCACAACAGAATCTAAAACTATACAGCAAAAGTTATATTGGTGTGCTAGCTGATGGAACACTTGCACTGAACAGCGCAGGGTCTGGCAGTTGGAATGGCGGCAGCACACTGACATTCTCTGCAGGCGGCATTGACCTTAATGGTCCGTCAGCAGCCATAGTATCAACACCTAAGCCTTTGGTTAAAACTGTCATGGATGACACAGAGTTCAACACCAGCACTGGTTGGCAAACTTTACCTGATGGACTTGAAAGCATAGTGAGCCGTGCTCCTACTCATGAACCCTACAGCTATCACAATGAAGGGGTTGATGTCAAAGTAGCCCTGGAAGAAGGAACACCAACACCACCTCCAGGTGCTGAGCCTGTGCCGTCAGGTGTTGAAATAAGGGCAGAATAACATGGCAAGTTATACATTTAATTTAGAACAATATGTGAAATCTCCAAGTGATGCAGAAGGCACCGCTAAACAATTTACCATTGAAGGCTCGGCTACTCTTACTAGAGAACAAGCACAGGCAATATTTGAAAAACAAGTTAAAACTGGCGCCTTAACAGGATTCAAAGCAGGCGATGTCCTTAGTGCTGCCACACAGGCGGCTGCTGGACTTGCAGGTGCACAGGCACAATTAACTGGAGGAATAAGCAGTCTAGGTGCCTTGGTCAGTAAAGCCACTAATGGCGCAACATCTGCGTTGACCAAATTGCCAGTGTTAAATGGTATCAATCCAGGAGACTTTGTAAAACAGTTACCTGGACTAACCAATATTGGATCCATAAATCCCAGTCAGGTCACGGGTGTACTAGCACAAGCAGGAAAATTAACAGGACAACCGTCAGACCTGTTGACCAATGCAGTTGGCCTAGGTAATTTTGGACTTGATGCTACACAGTTGGAAAAAGCTGGATACGTTAAACCAGGTACTGCTGCCAAATATTTAACAACAGGCCAAAATTCCTTGACATCAGTGCTTAAAAGTCCTTCGGTGTGGACAGGTAAAGATGGCATTAACGAAGTGCAAAATCTGCTAACCAATCCTTCGGCACAGAACAAAATACAACAAGGACTTATGTCCACTGGAATAGAACAAGTCAAACAACTTGGATTACCCGTTGACAAACTTAGTCCACAGCTATTGAGTGGTGTGGCATTAAATGCCGCCAAGAGCGTGACAGATACTGTGAACTGGGCCAAGGGACAAACCTCTGGAATACCAACTGACATTACCGCTGGGTTTGACCAAGTGGCCAAAGATGCGTCATTTGCAGTTAACTTAGTTGATGAAAAAATTGGCAACGAATCACTAAACATCAAGGCCATCACAGGATCAACAAATACAGTTAACCGAGCCACACTAAATGCCGCGCTGGGCCGTGTTGTGGGCAATGAAAAAATACCAAAACTTGATTTTGGTGGTGACACATTTGATGAAATAGCTACCTTGGCTCTGAAAACTATCAGCCAAAACATTGCAATCGTTGAATCCAAAGCCAACAACATCTTTAGCGAAACACTAACGTCTGACACTGTAGATGCAAGAGAAGCCAGAATAACTGCACTAAAAAGCGAAGCAACAACATTGTTGGCCAGTTTGCGCAGCCTAAAAACTACTAGTACATCCCTGACATTCCTTGGCAAAATTGATTTGGCCATAGTGAATGTTGAGTTATTGATAGAACTACTGGACAAAGACATAACAAACATTCAACGGTTCAAAGCTGACTTGCAAAGCATATAAATATTAACATGACTACATTCGTCGGGTTCAACACCATCAACCAATACAAAAAGTTCACTCTTACAGATTTTGAGTTGATCAAACGTGACCTACTGAATGCATTTAACATACGTCAAGGACAACTGCCAGGACGTCCAGGATATGGCACAGTATTATGGGACTATGTGTTTGAACCACAAACAACTCAAACACAAAATTCAATCAATGCCGAAGTGCAACGTGTAGCAGGCGGTGACCCTAGAATATTCATCAGTGACGTTCAAAGTTATCCACAAGAAAACGGTATCTTGATTGAAATACAACTCACTGTGGTGCCCACCCAGAATGCTGAAATACTCGGCATATTCTTTGATCAACAGCAACGCACAGCCTCCTATGTATAACTACGCCGTTTTTCGTAACCATAAATACTCTGAGGTTACAGAACAATGGCAACAACCACTAGACAAACAGCAATATTTGGCGTAGAAGATTGGAAGCAGATCTATCAAACGTATAGAGAAGCAGACTTTCAAAGCTACGATTTTGAAACTCTACGCAAGAGTTTTGTAGACTATCTACGCTTGTATTACCCAGAAACATTCAATGACTACATTGAATCAAGTGAATTTATTGCGCTCTTGGACATTATTGCGTTCATGGGGCAAAGTCTTGCGTTTCGCACTGATCTTAACACTCGTGAAAATTACATAGACACCGCTGAACGTAGAGATTCAGTTGTGCGTCTTGCTAACTTAGTAAGCTACAGTCCCAAACGTAACACAGCCGCACAAGGTCTGTTAAAAGTATTCAATATCACAACAACAGAAAACGTTGTGGACTACAATGGCATCAATCTTGCCAATGTCACAGTAGACTGGTCTGACCCCACAAATCCAGACTGGCAAGAACAATTTACTGCAATTCTCAATGCTGCCATGGTTGATACACAACGTGTGGGTCGTCCAGCAAATCGTCAAACACTACTAGGTGTGCGCACTGATGAATACGCATTAAATTTAATTCCTGGCTTCTTGCCTGTGATTCCTTACACAGCCACAGTTGACGGAGTAAACATGCCATTTGAAGCAATCACTTCTACCAGTGTGGGACGTGATTACTTGTACGAACCAAGTCCTGTACCTAACGCACCATTTAACATTTTGTATCGCAATGATCAACTGGGCTTTGCCAGCGCCAACACAGGTTACTTCTTTGCATTCAAACAAGGTACCCTGCAGAACACAGACTTTAATCTTGCTGAACGTATTAGCAATCGCACAGTTAACATCAACGTTGAAGGTGTCAACAACGAAGACCGCTGGTTGTTTCAGTTGGATAATGTTGGCAATATCAATCGTGAGTGGGACTATGTAGAAAGTGTGTACACTGCGGCCGCAGAGCAACAAGTAGAACTGCGCCCAATTTATTCAACTACCAGTCGTGCCAACGATCAGATCACGTTGGTGTTTGGCGATGGTGTGTTCTCAGAGATTCCTGTGGGTATCTTCCGTTGCTACACTCGTGCAAGTAATGGCCTGCAGTACATTGTCAATCCTGAAGAAATGCAAAACGTTACTTTGCCTATCAGTTACACTGATCGCAATGGCAATTTGCAAACCATCACATTCACCTGCGGCATTACACAACCTGTAAGTAATGCACAGGCACGTGAAAACATTGATCAAATCAAACAACGTGCTCCAGCCAGATACTACACACAGAATCGCATGGTCAATGGAGAAGACTATAACCTATTCCCTTACACTGCATACAATTCAATTATCAAATCCAAAGCCCTGAACCGTAGTTCAATTGGCACCAGCCGATACCTTGATCTAGTTGACAACACTGGCAAGTACTCGTCTACTAACACATTTTCTAGTGATGGTGCATTATGGGAACAAAATATTCTTCCTACTATTTTATTCAGCTGGATTAATCGTAACGAAATTGCAGACTTCATTACCAACCAAGCACAGCCTGCACTAGGCGAAGATACAATGAAGCAGTTTTACTACGCCAACTTCCCACGTATTGATACTATCAATTCAGGCGCAACTGCTGGCAGTACTTGGCAACAATCAACTACTTTGGCCAATGAAACCACAGGTTACTTTAAAAATGCTGTAGGCAATGCTATTCCTGTTGGATCAGAAACCACAACTGATTTTAAATACGTACAAGTTGGTAGTCTGATTGAGTTTATCGCACCCACAATCAATGGTGTAGTATATTACTTTGATAAAAATAACAAACTGCAACCAGGTACACCTACTAAACCAGACGAAAAAACATCAATCTGGGCGGCCCCTCAAGCCATCTTAGGCGACGGATACAATGGCGGCACAGGCAATTTGTTAAGTGGCGCAGGCCCGGTAACCATTAACAACTTTGTGCCCACTGGTGCCATTGTCAACACCATTATTCCTTTGTTTATTACAGACTTACCAGCAAGTCTTGAACAGCAAATGGCTGAACAAATTGAGTTATTTCGAGATTTTGGATTAGGTTACGACAATGATGGAACTATAACTGGCACATCGGGCACGTGGTATCTAATAACTGCTAACAACTTGTATAGAACACAACAAGATGGCAGCAATGCCACTTGGGCCCAGGTTCCTGAGTCGCCGCAAGTTAACACACCACAAAATGGCATTGCTGGAAACGAAGACGGCACACAATCAGATGCTAGTTGGCTGGTAAAGTTTGTTGTTGAAAATCAAAACTACACAGTGACCTTTCGTGGCCTAGCGTATTACTTTGGCAGTGTGTTGCAAACACGATTCTTCTTCTATGAAAATCAATTGATTTACGATAGTCGCACAGGTACCATCATTAAAGATTTTGTTAATGTGTTGGCCATGAACTCACAGCCTGATTCGTCGTCTCCTTTGCAGGGAGATGTGGTTATGAATATTGTAGGACAACCTGTTGAGAGCGACGGATATGTTGATGATTTCCAGGTACTGGTCAGTTATCGTGACTCAGACAATGATGGTGTTCCAGATGATCCTGATTTCTTTGAAACTATTGTGGGCGCAGTGCCTGCAATTCCAGACACAACATCTCCATGGATATTCTTGCAACAAACTGTGGACTTTGATAATTTACAACGTTACTTGTTGGCTGAACCAGGCGTGGTTAATGCTGACTATGCCACCATTGATGCAATTGAACTAGCCAAAACTGAGTGGTCACCAGGACAGATATTTTATGCCTACAGCCAAGACACATTCTGGCTGTTGAGTATCAACGTAAACAACGTGCGTACTTTGGTTGAACAATCTGGTTGGATCGCTCGCAACGGTCGTCAGGCATTGTATTTCCAATACCGCCATAACTCTCCACTGACCAATCGTATTGATCCAGGTACCACCAACATTATTGACCTGTATGTGGTCACACAGAGCTATTATACTTCTTATCAAAACTGGATCAAAGATACCACTGGCACAGTGATTGAACCAGATCAGCCAACCATTGACGAGCTGTCAACTGCTTATCAAGGGCTTGATGATTACAAAATGATATCAGACAACATTGTACTGAACTCAGTAAGTTTCAAACCCTTGTTTGGAGCCAAGGCTGCACAACAATTAAAAGCCACAATCAAAGTGATTCGTGCGCAAAACTCAACAGCCAGTACCAGCGAAATCAAAAGCAGTGTAGTGGCAGCCATGAACAGTTACTTCAGTATTGACAAATGGAATTTTGGTGATACATTTTACTTCTCTGAGCTAGCAGGTTACCTGCATAGTGA
>Ga0209444_10001215_pt1 | contig 14174 bp, 6 predicted proteins | sample LauGreFaBDMM15DN_2_FD_188215 | JGI IMG/M metagenome (GOLD analysis project Ga0209444, IMG submission 188215) | Freshwater lake microbial communities from Lake Michigan, USA - Fa13.BD.MM15.DN (SPAdes) (version 2) | ecosystem: Environmental > Aquatic > Freshwater > Lake | place: Lake Michigan, USA...
GATTCATAATCCTCAAGCGATATCATCACAACGGCTTGATCGCGATTACGAGTGATGATCACTGGATCATGATCCACGCAAACACGATCCATCGTTGACGCAAGGCTTTCCCGTGCAGCGGTGTAGGTGATCGCTTTCATATGGACAATAACCTGTACATTCCGCAATAAATGTCAAGTTTTCTTCCACCGATCGTTGCTGAGGTTACCTAAACGCGGCCTCATTTCCCAGGTTTTCGAACGTCTCAACTCCCCGTTGGGCGGCCACCTGAATCTCTCCTCCCTCATCGATGAGCGGGTTAGGCCCGACGGTTGGCAAGGCTCTGAGGCAACCTCACAACCCGTCAGGCACCGGAGAAACAATCAGTTCATTGTGTCAGAGTGGGCACCGATCCAGGTCCCGCTGACAAAAAAGGGGTGAATCCAATTCGGAAATGGTTCCCTGAGCCCGTTTTTGACCCATTTTTTGTTTTCCTGGGTTTGGGGATAGTTGCTGAGAGCTCTTGATGGAGATCTCCGGGCGGCTACCCTTCGGCTCATGACCCCGAACAGAGTTCCTTCACGGTATTCTGTTCCTAGGCGATCTGAGGGAGCCACGGCCGGTGCCCTGGCATCGAAGGCCCGCAAGGCCCGATGGACGGTAGGGCTTCTCGCAGTGGCGCTTGTGGCATCGGTGGTGTCGGTCCGATTCCAATCCAGGCGGGTGGATGGAGCGAACTCTGGTTCGGCCACCCAAGAATCCAAGGTGGACGATTCGAGCCCCACCGAACGAAATGAATCTCCGGTGTCTGTCGAATCGGGTTTGGGCACCGAACAGGTCCTTCGGCGGCTCGCGGCCATCGAGTCGATGACACAGGATCCTGATGAGCGAGTCCGGCTCATCAAGGAGTTGATCCGAAGCGCCGATCTCAAAGCCTCCGGTTGTGGAGCCGCCTTCTGGGATTTCGCCCTAAGCAAACTGACGCCCGAAACGGGCTTGGAAGCCGTCCTAGATACCCTGGGTCGATCGTGGGGCACCGCCGACCGATCCGCAGCCTGGGCCTTCCTGATGGACCCCGAACGCACGTCGGTCGATCCTCATGACAATTTGGGCAGTTCCCAATTCGTGGCGCTGAAGGGGCTGCTTTTGGAATGGATGCGTTCGGACCTACCGGGAGCGCTTGAGCAGGCCCGATCGGTGACGCAACCGATGCATCGGAGGACTTTGCTCATCAATCTCTACACCCAATGGTTGACGAGCGCACCGGAAGACGCTTTGGCAGGATTCTCCACTGAAACCTTCGAGGCTGGAATGGGAGGGCTCAAAACCTGGATCCTCTTCATGATGCTTGTCGAAGAGAAGCGTCCATCGCTGGTGCCGAAACTGTTGGATTCCATTCCGCGCGAGGTGTGGACCCATGCCGGTGATACGGAGGATGCCGCCCGTGGGTTGGATTGGCTCTCCCATCGGCCGCGACTGGGGGCGGCCATCCTCGAGCGACTGCCTGAGCCCATCGCTCGCCCTCTGGTGAGTTCGCTCGTTCGCAGTTGGACGTACGCCGAGCCGCTGGCGGCCCTGGACTGGTTGTTGGATCATTCGAAGTTGGAGGCGACGGAGCCTCAGGTTTTGGACAACCTGTTCGAACGTTTGGCTCAGGTAGACCCGAAGTCTGCAGTCCACCGGTTCGAGCGGATATCCGCCGAGATCCAAAGCCAATGGGCTCCAACCCTCACGGCCGAATGGGCCGCCCAAGATCCCAGAGCGGCAATGGACTGGGCTCAAGCGAGATGGCAGCAGGGCCAAGGGATTGAACCTCTCCTCCGAGGGACCGAGGCTTGGGTGAAAACCGATCCCGCCGCAGCCGCAGCGTTCCTCCAAGAGATCCTGCCCATAATTACCCAAGCCTCAGAGCGACTCGAACTAGCCCAACTCTGGGTCACCGCCGACCCGTCGGCCGCGTTGGATACCTTCCGTACCCTGGCTCCAGCTGAGACCTTAAATGCCCGGCTCAACCAAGCCTTGCCGACGGCTGCGGCGGCCGACCCTCTGGCTGCTGCCAGCGCCGCCCTGATGATCAGCGACCCGGTTGTCCGCGGACAAACCGTGGCCAAGGTGGGATTCCAATGGGGCTCTCGCAGTCCGGAAGAAGCCATAGACTGGGCTGCTTCACTGCCGAAAGGCGGCGAGCAATCGATGGCGATCCGCAACATCTACCGGGCTTGGGGCATCAACCAGTTCGAGGGTGCGACCACGTCGCTGGGTCGACTCGAACCCGGCCTGCGAGATCAGGCGCTGGTCGGCATCATCCATGAGCGCATGAACAACTCACCCAGCGTCGCCGCCAGCCTGGGGCTGCGGGTCAACGATTCCCAGACCCGTGCCGAGTTGCTCGACTCGGTCTTCCAACGCTGGGGGCGTTCCAGTCCGGCCGAGGCCTCCGCGTGGCTGCAGAAGTCAGCCCTCCCTCAGGCCCTTCAAACCCAACTCAAAGCACGGATTCCGTAGAGCCTGTCTAAAATTGGGGAGGGGTTCTGTTTGGGAGAGAAGGGTTCGATTGGCAAGGCGCGCGGAGGAAGCAGACCCGCAGCGGTCTGTGACCGACAAGCAACGCCGCCAGCGGGCCCTCCCCATTTTCAGACAGGCTCTTGGCATCTCTGGGTCAGTGGTTGGGAGGATGCTCCGAACTGAAGCAGTGGAAAGCGTAGGGGCTGTCATGCCTGAAGCTCGCACCTGACGATTGGATCCGTGTCAGCGGTCGGGAAAGCGGTGTCGCCGATGAGATTGGATGCTGGGCAGGCAACCGTCTTGTCGTGCTGCCTGCACAAAGGCGCAGTCGGCTCGTCGGCGAAAGAGGCGAACCACGCCGATGAATCCACCACGTTCAAACTCGGTCGCCCTCGCGAACAACTGAAGTATCGATGCCTTTGAGATAACCACGCAACGCTCGCACATCCCGAATGGGGATGATCTCAATGCGATTGCGGAAGGCCAATACGTGGGCTTTTTCTCCAGAGCGAAGCCTCATGGACTCCCTGATCTGCTGAGGGATGACGATTTGGAACCTTGGCGAAATGGTCACAGTTTCCATGGGTATTACGTTGGGTTGATGGATCGGTGAATCAAGTCGTGTTTCAGCCAACCGCGACCTGTTGCGCGCGGCTCGAGGTTTTCCATAGCCCAAGCCCCCCCCGATGGTCCGCTACCCAAATCCATTCAGACTACGATGGAGAGTCTGATAGTTCCCGGCGGCAGCGGGATCGGGCCGGAACGAGCATTGGAACGTCGACACCCTGATCCCGTCAGCGCGACAGCGCGAAAGCTCCTCCTGTCCCCACGTTCCCTGCGAGCGCAGGACCGATCCCGCGGAGCCACACCCGCGACCCAACCCCATCGCGACTCAACCTCCACCCGCGACTCAGCCCCATGGCCGTACCCGCAACACAGCCACACACCCGGCACCCACCCGATCGCCTCGACCACCCGCTTTAACCCATGACGCGTCCGAACCGCTTCAGGTACTCTGCCGAAAGTGATCCCCCGAGTCCTGACCCAGTTCCTTGCAGGCATCCCCGCCATCGTGCGGACCCTCGCGATCGTGCTGGCCCTCGGCTCCGACCACGCCGCAGTCCACGCCGCAGTTCGACCTCCCGACAACGCCCGCGACCATTGGGCCTTCCAGCCCGTGCGTCCCGTCACGATCCCGGACACCGGCACCCCCGGATCGGCTCAGAATCCCATTGACCGCTTCGTCCTCGCCCGGCTCGAAACCGCCGCAATCCAGCCCGCCCCGCCGGCCGACCCGCGCACCCTCATCCGCCGCCTCAGCCTCGATCTCACCGGCCTTCCCCCCGAACCCACCGACGTCGACCGCTTCATCACCGACACCGCCCACGACCGCACCGGCGCGACCGGCCGACTCATCGACCGCCTGCTCAACTCCCCCCGGTACGGCGAACGCTGGGGACGCCATTGGCTCGACGTCGCCCGCTACTCCGACACCAAGGGCTACGTCTACGGACGCGAAGAACCCCGCTTCGTTCACGCACCCGCCTACCGCGACTGGGTCATCCATGCCCTCAATACCGACCTGCCCTACGACCGATTTCTGATGCTGCAACTGGCGGCCGATCAACTGGTTCCCGCCGATTCCCCCGACCTCGCCGCCCTGGGATTCGTCACCGGCGGCCGCCGCTTCCTCGGCGTCACCCACGACATCATCGACGACCGCATCGACGTCATCACCCGCGGCACCCTGGGACTCACCGTCGCCTGCGCCCGGTGCCATGATCACAAATACGACCCCATCCCGACGGCCGACTACTACTCCCTCTACGGCGTGCTCCGGGGCAATGACGACCAACTGGTCACCTTCAACGAACCGCAAGATTCCCAACTCGCCACCCTCCGAAAGAAATCCTCCGACCAGATGCGCCTGCGCCGTTCCGAGGCCAACGCCCGACTGCGCGAACGGGCCGGCGACTACCTCGCAGCCCAATTGAACCTCAAGGACTACCCCGAGGAAGGCTTCGACCAACTCCTCTCCCCCAGAGACATCATCCCCATGTCGGTGCGCCGTTGGCGGGATTTCCTGAACGTGTCGGCCACCCCCGATCACCCGATCTTCGGACCCTGGCGGATCCTCATCGCAGACCTGCATCACCTGCCCGACGCCGACTGGCCGTCCGCGGCCGCCCGGGCGCTCACCGCCTCACGCCACCTCGCACAGAGCTGGAACCCACGGGTGGCTGCGGCCTTTGCCCAAGCGCCGACCTCCCGGACCGAGGTCACCCAGCACTACGGCGATCTCTTCACCCGGGTGGACACCGACTGGAAGGCTCTGATGGAGGCCTCAAAAAAGGCTACAAAACCGATCGACCCACAGGCCGGTACTCCCGACCCGATCGCCCCGATCGCTCTGCCCGACCTGCCCTCCGAAGCCCTCCGCCGCTTTCTCCACGACCCGGCCTCGCCCACCACCGTTCCCGACACCGGAATGGTGAACACCGAGTTCTTCTACCCGACCGACATCACCGTCGAACTCTGGCAACTCCAGGGTGCGGTGGACCGACGCCTCATCGCCCTCGGTGTCCAGGCTGCACTCGTGCTCGTCGATCGCCCCCCAGAACCACAGCCCGTGGTGTTCCGCCGCGGCAGCCCCTCGCAGCCGGGACCCGAGGCCCCACGCCGCTTTCTCGAAGTGCTGTCCGGTCCCGACCGCCGCCCATTCCAGAAGGGCAACGGCCGCCTCGAACTCGCCCGAGCCATCGCCTCGCCCGACAACCCGCTCACCGCCCGCGTCCTGGTCAACCGCGTTTGGCAACACCACTTCGGCACCGGCCTGGTCAAGACCCCCAGCGACTGGGGCCTGCGCGCCGAAGCCCCGAGCCATCCCGAGCTGCTCGACTGGCTGGCCCTGCGCTTCGTCGAATCCGGCTGGAGCCTCAAGGCACTCCACCGGCTCATCGTCTCCAGCGCCGCGTACCAATCGGCTTCCCAAGGACACGATGGGCGCAGTGCGGACGAACGGAACCGAATCCAGAAAATCGATCCCGAGAACCGCTGGCTCGCGCACTTCCCGCTGCGCCGATTGGAATTCGAACAACTGCGCGACGCCCTGCTCACCGCCTCCGGCCGACTGGATCCCCGGATGGCCGGTCCGGCCGTAGGTCTTCTCGAACCCAACAACCACCGACGCTCTGTCTACGGTTTCGTGGACCGACAATTCCTCCCCGGTGTGCTGCGCACCTTCGACTTCGCTAACCCAGATTTGCATGTGGCCGTCCGGCACGAAACCACCGTGCCGCAGCAAGGGCTCTATTTCCTCAACGGGACCTTTGCCGCCGATCAGGCTCGGTCGCTGGCCAGGTCCGGATCCGCACTGTCTCCCACAGCCCGCATCCACGACTTGCACCGACGCCTTTTCCAACGAGCCGCCCGACCCACTGAAATCACTGACGGACTCCGATTCGTGGCCGCCGCCGAAACCGCGCCCGACCGACCTGTCCTGCCGCCGATCGGCCCACCTGAGCCACGACTGAGCCCTTGGGAACAGTACGCCCACGTGCTCCTCCTCACCAACGAGTTCGCCTTCGCCGATTGAACGACCTGCTCCTCCTACCATGCCTTCCAGGTTCTCCCCATTTTCCAGCCAGAGCTCGCATCGGCCCTCGCTCAGTCGTCGTGATTTTCTGACCCGATCTGGCCTCGGCCTCGGGGCCCTGTCGCTGCAGACCCTCGGAGAACTCCCCTCCGCAACGGCCACGGGCTCCTCCATCTCCCCGCTGGCCGCCCGTTCACCCCACTTCGCACCGCGGGCCCGGCGCATCGTGCATTTCTTTCTCAATGGCGGGCCGTCGCAGGTGGACACTTTCGACCCCAAACCAGCCCTGGCGAAATACGCTGGCCAACCCCTGCCCGGCCAATACCTCCGCACCGAACGCAAAACCGGCGCAGCCCTGCCCTCGCCCTTCAAGTTCTCGCGCTACGGTCAAAGCGGCTTGGAGATTAGCGAACTCTTTGCCCGCACCGCCGCCCATGCCGACGACATCGCCGTCATCCGCTCCATGCACGCGCAGGTGCCCAATCATGAGCCTTCGCTCATGCTCATGAATTGCGGCGACAGCGTGCAGCCGCGCCCCAGCTTCGGATCTTGGGCGCTGTATGGGCTGGGCACCGAGAACCAGAACTTGCCGGGCTTCGTCTCGCTGTGCCCCGGCGGCTTGCCCATCAAGGACTCCGAGAACTGGCAATCAGCCTTCCTGCCCGGCGTGTTCCAGGGAACCTTCGTCGATCCGCAGCACCGAGAGGTGGAGCGACTCATCGAGAACATTCGCAGCCCGCACGCCACTCCGGGCATGCAACGCCGGCAGCTGGATCTGCTCGCCTCACTTAACGCGGCCCACCGGAGCGACCACGGATCGGATCCTCGACTCGAGGCACGCATCGAGTCCTTCGAACTGGCCTTCCGCATGCAAATGGAGGCCAGCGACGCCTTCGACCTCTCTCGCGAACCGGCCTCCATTCGCACGATGTACGGTGACACCGTGCACGGCCGGCAGACGCTCATCGCCCGACGTCTGCTCGAGCGCGGAGTCCGCGTGGTGCAGTTGTGGCACGGAGCCGGGCAACCCTGGGATCATCACGACAACATCGAAGCCAATCACCGGAAGAACGCCGCCGAGATCGACGGCCCCATCGCCGCCTTCATCACCGACCTCAAGCAGCGCGGCCTCTTCGACGACACGCTCATCCTCTGGGGCGGCGAGTTCGGGCGCACGCCCTCGGTGGAACTCGGCGACAGCGGTAAGTCTAAGCTGGGCCGCGACCACAACCACTACGGCTTCAGCGTCTGGCTGGCGGGTGGCGGCGTCCGGGGCGGCGTGGCTCATGGCGCCACCGACGAGTTCGGGTTCCGCGCGGTCGAGAACCCCGTGAGCGTCCACGACTTGCACGCCACCATGCTCCACCTGCTGGGCTTCGACCACGAACGCCTCACCTACCGCCACGCCGGCCGCGACTTCCGCCTCACCGACGTCTCCGGCGAAGTGGTGCGCCCAGTTTTGGCGTAGGCCGGACCTGAAACCCATCGTGCTTTGGCCGATGGAAGTTGCCTCCCTTCACAGAGATCGTTAGCCAAGGCGGATGAAGACAGACGTCGGCGTGTGGGGAATGCGACTAGGGCAGCGATGGCTGGCTGCTGGCGTCGGCCTGGCGCTCACCTTCGCGCTGGCGCAGAACGCAACCGCCCAGGCCAACTGGCCTCAATTCCGCGGGGCTGAAAGCCGCGGAGTCGGCACCTCGGATCGGCTGCCCTTGGTCTGGGGCCCGGAAACGAATGTTGCCTGGCGTGCAGAGGTTCCCGGACGCGGGTGGTCTTCGCCGATCGTGTGGGGAAAACGGGTGTTCCTCACCACGGCAGTGAGCGAGGGAGAACTGGAGGCTCCGAAGAAGGGTCTGTATTTCGGCGGCGACCGCCCGGAACCCCCGAAGCAGCGCCAACGCTGGATGGCCCTGTGCCTCGACCGCGACTCCGGCAAGACCCTCTGGAGCACCGAGCTTCACGGAGCGGTTCCGACCACGCCCATCCACCTCAAGAATAGCTATGCCTCCGAGACCCCGGTCACCGACGGCAAGCACGTGTACGTGCTGTTTGGATCGGTGGGGCTGTTCTGCCTCGATCTCCAGGGCAAGGTGATTTGGTCGCAACCCCTGCAACCCCACAAGATGCGCTACGGATGGGGCACCTCCGCTTCCCCGGTCTTGCACGAGGGGCGGGTGTATGTGGTGAACGACAACGAAGAGGCTTCGACCTTGAGCGCCTTTGACGCCAAGACAGGCAAGATCCTGTGGCAAGTCCCGCGCGATGAACCCAGCAACTTCAGCACCCCCTACCTCTGGAAAAACCCCAAGCGCACCGAACTGGTGGTTCCGGGCCGCACTCAAATCCGCAGCTACGACCTGACAGGCAAGGTGCTGTGGCAACTGCAAGGACCCTCGACGATCGTCATCCCCACCCCGTTCGAGGCCGAGGGGTTGCTGTATGTCGGCGCGGGGTACGTCGGTGACAACCTCAAGCTCAACAAGCCCGTCTACGCCATTCGCCCCGGCGGAGTCGGCGATCTCACCCTGGCGGAAGGAGCCCGGGAAAGCGCCACCATCGCCTGGATGGAAGCCAACGCTGCCCCGTACAATCCGTCACCCTTGGCTTACGACGGCCGATTCTATGTGTTGTGGGATTTCGGTTTTCTGAGCTGCCGCGATGCTCGATCCGGCCGGGAACTCTACGGCAAGCAGCGGATCAAGGTCGACGGAACGGCCGGCTTCACCGCCTCACCCTGGGCCTACCGCGGGCGGGTCTTCTGCCTCAGCGAAGACGGCGACACTTATGTGGTCAATAGTAGGGACCCCTACCAGTTGGAGCGGGTCAATGCCTTGGGCGAATTGTGCATGGCCACTCCTGCCATCGCCGGGGACCGACTCTTCATCCGCACCGCCTCGCGCCTCTACTGCTTGCGCGAAAATCGTTAGTCGGAGCTACAAGATCCCTCTTGGCCCCCGGCGTCTCACGGTTAGCCTCTGGCCATGCTACGTCTCGGGCGTTCTCTGTGGCTGGGAGTCTTCCTCCTCGGCGGAATCCTCTCCGGGTTGGCCCATGACGGCGACCCAACCAAGGCCGCGCCCGACGACGCCATGACGGTGGATCCGGGCCACTCCATGCACGGGCAGATCTTCAACGAGGGCCTGCGCCAACATGCCCGGCTCATGTCGGGAATGCCGGAGATCCACTTCGACATCACCACCACCAACGACGTAGCCCGAAAGTTTTTCCTGCAAGGCGTGGGCCAGTTGCACGGGTTCTGGTACTTGGAATCCGAGCGCTCCTTCCGCGAGTCGGCCTTCCACGATACGAACTGCGCCATGGCCTACTGGGGTATGGCCATGGCCAACGCCAACAACGCCACCCGCGCGGCCGGATTCATCAAGGAGGCCGACCGCCGCAAGGGAACCGTCCATCGCCGCGAGAAACTCTGGATCGAGTCCTTGGCCGAGTTCCACAAGGACCCGAAGCGCGACGAGAAGGACCGCCGCCGCGACTACACCCGCGCGCTCGAGAACATCATCTTCGAGTTTCCCGAAGACGTGGAGGCCAAGGCCTTCCTCGCAGTTCACGTGTGGGACAGCAGCTACAAGGGTTGGCCCATCGGGAGCGCTCAAGCGGTCGAATCCATTCTCAAGGAGGTCTTCGCGCAGCAACCCATGCACCCGGCTCACCACTACCGCATCCACCTCTGGGACGGTGAGAAAGACGAGTCGGCCATCCGGGCGATTCCCTCGGCCTCGAAATCCGGCCAGAGCTCCCCGGGCGTGGCCCATCAGTGGCACATGGCTGGGCACACCTTCAACAAGCTCAAGCGCTACCCCGACATGGCGTGGCAACAGGAGGCTTCGGTGCGCGTAGACAACAGCCAGTTGATGGCCGACCGCTTGTTGCCCGACCACATCCACAACTACGCGCACAACAGCGAGTGGTTGGTACAAACCTACAACTACATCGGACAGGTGAGCCGAGCGGTAGATTTGTGCGTCAACATGATCGAGATGCCCCGGCATCCCGGTTTCAACACCCTCGACAAGCAGACCAACGGGATCGCCTACGACAAGCGGGGCACCGGGTCCCACGGGCGCCGACGCCTCATGGAGACACTGCTGCGCTGGGAACTGTGGGACGAAGCCCTGCGACTCAGTCAGACCCCCTATTTAGAACCGACCGTTCTGGCCGACGAGCAAGGCCGACGGGCGCGCCTGCTCGGGTTGGCCCATCTCGGAAAAGGCAACCGCGTGGGCGTCTCGGAGCAAATCGAATCCATCGAGGCGGCCATCCGAGTGCTGCGCGAAGAACGTCGGGCCCATGTGGATGCCGCCGAGGCCAAGGCCAAGGCCGATAAAAAAGGCCGCGGCGAAATCGATTCGGCCATCGCGGAGGCCGTGAAGCGCACCACAGAACCCATGGAGAACTTGGAAAACTTCATCGAGGAACTGCGCGTGGGTCTGAATGTGCACGCCGGCGAAACCAACGACCTGCCCAAGCGTCTGGAGGCCCTGAAGACCGTCTCCAAAGAACGTCTGGCCGCGATGTGGTTCCAAATCGGGAACACCAATCAGGCCTTGAAGCTGGCCAAAGAGGCCGTGGACGCCGCAGCCAACCAAGTGCACCCGCTGGCCGTGCAAACCGAACTCCAGTGGAAGGCCGGCCAAACCAATGAAGCCCTGAAGACCTTCGCGACCTTGCGGGGTCTCAGCGCCCGGATGGACACCCACCTCCCCATCGTACGCCGTCTAGCCCCGGTGATTGCCGCCGCCAAGGCTTCGGACACCGGCTCGGACTGGCGACCGGCGGCCACCTATCCGACCGACTCCGGAACCCGGCCCGCGCACGACTCGCTGGGATCTTTCCGCTGGAACCCGCAGCCAGCCCCGCCCCTTGCGGTCACCGGCTCGGACGGCAAGCCCATCACCTTGGCCGATTTCCGCGGACGCCCGGTGCTGCTGGTCTTCTACCTGGGCGGCGGATGCCTGCATTGTGTCGAGCAACTTCGCCTGCTCGCTCCCCGGACCGAAGAGTTTAAGAAGGCCGGGATCGATATCTTGGCCATTAGCACCGAGACCGTCGAAGGCCTGGCCAAGACGCGGGAAAAGGCCGGCAAGGACGGTCGGATTTCATTCCCTCTGGCGGCCGACCCGACGCTGGCGGCCTTCAAGAAATGGCATGCTCACGACGACTTCGAGGGCACCGCCCTCCACGGGGTTTTCTTGGTGGATGGCGAGGGCCACGTGCGTTGGCAAGACATCGGCTTCGAACCCTTCACCGACTTCCATTTCCTGCTCCCCGAAGCCCGCCGCCTGTTGAGCTTCCTTCAGGAGTGAGACACCCGAGCGGGCCACGAACCGGATCACTCGCCTCGGATCCAGGCCAACAAGTCGACGAACTCCTGAGGCTTCAATGCCGACTCGAAACCAGCGGGCATAAGGGAGGCGGACTGGGCGGTGATGCTGCGAATGGCCGAACGCAGGATGGGTTGCTCGCTGGTGCCGGCATACCGCATCACCAGATTATTGGCCGTCTCGGCCGCGATGAGTCCGGTGAGGGATTCCCCATCGGTGAGTTGCAGGGTCCAAGCGCGGTAGCGGGCCTCAACAGCCTGACTGGGATCCAGGATGGCCAGGAGCATCCAGTCCAAGGGTTTGCCAGCAACCATGCCGAGATCGGGGCCCACCTCCTGGCCTTCGCCCCGCAGGCGATGACATCCGGCACACAGGCTTGTGAAAGCACCGTGGCCTCGTTGGGGGTCGCCCTTCAGTAACGCGGTGCTGGCGGTGTACTGCGCGATGACCTGCGCTCGATCGACCGAACTCGGTTTCAGAACGGGGGTCGTCGCCGCGGGCGCGGGCTTCTGGCCCGATTTCAACGCGGTGAACAATGCACTGTCCGGTCGCAAGGAGGTCTGGATGGCCGTGAGGATGAGTTCATCGCCGCCATCCCGGGTGGCCAGTTCGCGCAAGACCGGTTCGGCCTGCTCCGCGGGCCATTGCCCCAACGTGAAGGCCGCCTGCAATCGCACCGAGGCCTCCGGATCCCTCGCCAGCGCGAGAACTGCCGGGAAGACCTCCGGGTGACTGGATGCCAACCGTTCCGATTGCTCCAAGGCTTGGCGTCGGACTCCCGGATGTGGGTCGGCTAGGGCCGTGATCACCGTCGCTGCATCGAGGCCCCCTTTCAGCAAACCCAAGGTGGCCAAGGCCTGCACCCGAACTTGCGGGCGGTGGTCGGGCGACATGAACCCGCGCAGGCCGGCGGCGGCGCTTGCGTCACCTCGTTGAACCAGAAGTCTTTGAACCGAGTCCCGCTGCCAGCCATTGGGGGAATCCATGGCCGCGACCAGCCCCGCTGTGTCCAGAAGGCCCAGCTTCGGCACCGGACGCCGCACGGCACCTCGAGGGGAGATGCGGTAGATGCGTCCACGATCGTCGCCCGCTCGCTGATTCACCCGAGCCTGCATCTCCGGGGAAATCCACTCCGGATGCTCGAGGATGAAACGGTACATGTCGGCGACATACAACGCCCCGTCGGGGCCCACCCGCAGGGTCGTGGGCCGGAACCAGTTATCGGTGCTGGCTAGGAATTCGGAATGCTCCTCTCCGGCGGCTCGCTGGCTGTGCAAGGCGCTGCCCCGGGCACTGAGCACTTCCTGATGGATCACGTTGTGGACCGGTTCGCTAATAAAGACCGAGTGCGCGTAAGCCGGCCCGAACAAATCGTCGCGATACGGGGTGGGGCTGCACCCACTGGTCACATGATTCAGCGACCACGGTTGGTTAGGCCGGATCAAGGGCGCGGAGGCCGGGAAGGCCCGGGTAGAATCTTCGCGTTGGGCCAGCATCTGGCTCACCCGCTTCACCGCCACCTTCGGATTTCGGCGGAGATAATGCTCGGGCAAGGTCACTTGCCACAGCCAGCTGGGGTTGTTGTTGCCGAACCAGTGACCCCAATCATCGCGACGACGTCCGAACTGGGTCTGGGCCGAGACGGTCTCCATCTCGCCGGTGTCCGGATTCATCCGCAAATCGCGTCCGCTAATGGACAAGGTCTTACCGGTCTGGAGACTTTTCACGGTCCCGCCGCTGTCGCCGTTAGCAAGGTAAAGCCAGCCGTCGAGACCCCATTCGAATCCATTGAAGCGGTGCTGCTGATTTCCCTCGGTGAAGCCAGTGAAGAGCACGCGTCGCACATCGGCACGCCCGTCGCCATCGGTGTCTTCGGCGTAGAACAGTTCAGGGGCCGCCGCAATGAGAGCCCCCTTTCCGAAGGGCAACACGCTCGAGGGAAAGGCCAGATCGGTGAGGAATGGCACCACGCGGTCCATGCGCCCATCGCCATTGTCATCGTGGAGAATAGTCACCCGGCCACCGGGTTTGCCTTTGCCGTCGAGGCCCAGCGGATAATCGCGCATCTCGACCACCCACAACCGCCCTTGCATGTCCCAGTTGAGGTGAACCGGATCGATCACCAACGGCTCAGACGCCACCAACTCGATTTGGAAACCTTCCGGCAACCGCATGGACGCCAGCGCCTCTTCCGGGGATTTCGGAGGCGGCATGCGCACGGCGATGAGTTCGCGGGCAGAGATCCGCTGGGTTCGGGCAGGCTGCGCACCGGTGGCCGGAGTTTCGATGAGCAACACCCCATCGACCACGCGCACCGTCGTACCGACCAGAGACGGCGGCTCGTCATCGGCCCCGGTGCGACGCCCGGACCGGACGAATTGCGACCAACCCTTGGTCCAACCCAGTTCGGCTCGAACAGTGCGGTTCCAAAGATGGATCGCGTAGCCCTCCGGATGCGACTGAATGAGGTCTGCAAACCCGTCGCCGTTGAGGTCTACCCAACGCAGCCCGGAATCCTTGCCTTGGGCATCGAGCACGGAAACTCCCTCGGGAAACTGAAAGTCGACCGGCTGGCCCTCGGGTTTCTGCAAGACGGTTTTGCCGGGCTGATGGATCAGCGTCTCCGGCACACCATCGTGATTGAAATCAACGGAGTCGGCCGACAGGCCCGGCACACCCATCGCGACGAAGGACAGCAAACCGGCCGCACTGGCCACCCCAGCGGCGCGCCGTCGAATGGACCCAAATCGGGA
>Ga0209444_10001216_pt1 | contig 14172 bp, 9 predicted proteins | sample LauGreFaBDMM15DN_2_FD_188215 | JGI IMG/M metagenome (GOLD analysis project Ga0209444, IMG submission 188215) | Freshwater lake microbial communities from Lake Michigan, USA - Fa13.BD.MM15.DN (SPAdes) (version 2) | ecosystem: Environmental > Aquatic > Freshwater > Lake | place: Lake Michigan, USA...
GCCATTATAGATACAAGGCCTTCATCACTGCCAACTAGTCGACCATCTAGTCAACCATCTCTTCAACCTTCATCGCAACCATCAAATCCATCAAATCAACCTACGAGCCAGCCGTCTTTACAACCATCAAATCAACCTTCATTACAACAATTTTTTTCAGAATGTAAGCAACCATCGAAAAATCAATCTTTTGATTTATTTGATTATGGAATTGAATTCAATTGATAGATTGGACATTCTAGACTCAAATCAATACAAAAACATTATAGAAATGGGTATGAATTCAAATGAATCTATCCTTCAAGAATACGCCTTTGCCTTAATTAGCTTGTTAAAAAATAAAAATATTTACAATTTTGCCGAGAGAGAAGTTGAGTTAACCATAAAGTATGTTTTACCATTGTTAACCGATAAAAAAAGTTCTGCAAAATCTAAAATTAGTGCCATACAAACTTTATACAATCTTGAAAATAACAAATCTTTATTAACCGAAAATTTACTTATCGATTTATCAAAAAGTGACCAATTCGACCTGTTTAAAACTGCAGCAGATTACTTGAATTATATTTACGGTCAGCCGGAAACAGATGAAGATACCCCATTAAACAAAGATGGTCAATTTTATTGGTTGACATATGCTGAAGGACAATTGACTTCGAATATCCCTTCGAAGAGAAAAGCGGTTTGGCTTAACAATATGATTGATTATCATTTACATAGCACCAACCTTTCAAATGCTAACAAGTTATTCGATCATTTTGATTCGTTCAAATTACATGTTGAAGAAATCTATGCGGTATATTCAAATGTATATCTCAGTGCGACATCACCGAATAGTGAGGATATCAATTTCACTGAAAATTCAATGGCAATTTTGCTTTCACTATGCGATAATGCGGTTGCTTCTAAAAACGTGAACAAAATAAAAATATTAAAAGACCTCACTACTGGACTTTGGAAGTCAAACGCAGGCAATGAAAATTCAACCATTGAAAGCGAAAGAAGTCATTATATTTCTTTGAAGAAACTACACAATTTTGAGATAAAATAACAATTAAGTTTGCGATTATTTAAAATCATTCTAAATTTGCACAATGAACATCACCGCTGATCATCTTGAATTCAACAAATCTTATGAGATAAGTGCATTGAAAGAGAATGATTTAACCCAAAAATTAGCGGAGATGGGATGTGTACCGGGAACAGAAATTATGAAGCTATATACAGCTCCTGGTGGCGATCCCATTGCATTTAGAATCGATTCTTACATACTAGGACTCAGAAAATCTGAAGCTGAAAATATCTTTGTAATACCTACAGTAGTAGAGAACTAGCCTCGTGAAAAAAATAGCACTTATTGGAAATCCTAATTGTGGAAAATCTACACTGTTCAATCGCCTTACAGGGTTAAGTCAAAAAACAAGTAATTTACCTGGCACCACTGTTGAAACAACGAGTGGAATTGTAAAATTAAAGACGAGCGATTTAGAACTGATAGATTTACCAGGGATTTACAGTCTTTTTGCGCAAGCTGAAGATGAAAGATTGGTGGTTTCAACATTAATAGGAATCGATTCAGAAAAACCCGATGCCATTGTTTACATTTTAGATGGTTCTAATTTGCGCAGAAACTTATTACTGGTTTCTCAGGTTGCTGAACTTGGAATACCAGCTTCTTGTATCCTAACTATGGCAGATACTGCCAAAAGACGCCACATTGAAATTAATGTTGATGCACTGCAAACCGAGCTCGGAATTCCAGTGACTGTTGTCAACCCTCGCAGTGATACAAATATTCAAAACGCTTTTGAGTCCCTCCAAAATCATAAAGTTGGCAATACAATTAGCTTAAATGATCAATTTGAAACCCGACTTAAACGTTTTTACCTTGGAAATAAAGAAAGAGGTTTAAGCGAAGAAACATTAAAAAGATACCGTGATATTGAGCAAGTTGTTAAAAAAGTAATTGTCAATTCAGATGGCAAGAAGCGCAATAACACGATCAATATTGATAAATATGTAACGCATCCCATTCTTGGAATTCTCATTTTCTTTTTTGTGATGATGGCTCTATTCCAAGGCGTATTTTATTTGGCTGACGCTCCAATGGGGTGGATTGAAAATGGCTTTGCTTGGTTTAAAACCATGCTCGACGAAACGTTACCCAGCGGAATGTGGAGTGACTTTGTAAAAGATGGTATTTTCAGTGGTATTGAAGGCGTCATCGTTTTTGTACCTCAAATATTTATCTTGTTTTTCCTCATTGGACTTCTTGAAGACAGCGGGTATATGGTTAGAGCAAGTTTTATTACCGACAGGATCATGAGAAAAATTGGCCTAAACGGGCGTTCAATTATTCCTTTGGTTGGAGGATTTGCCTGTGCCATTCCAAGCATCATGGCAACCAGAAGCATCAAGAACAAACGAGAAAGACTCATTACAATGCTCGTTGTGCCTCTAATGAGTTGTAGCGCAAGATTGCCTGTCTATGTACTTTTAATTTCTTTAGCAGTACCGGTATCTCGTTTTTGGGGACCTTTTCACGCACAATCATTTGTAATGACGAGTGCTTATTTTGCAGGAATTGTGGTGGCATTAATCTTTGCAGTTCTGTTTAATTTCTTTAATAAAACAAAAGAAAAAAGTGAATTCGTTTTAGAATTGCCCACTTATCAAAGCCCAAGAATTCAAACTGTAATCTCTCAAGCTTGGATTAAATGTCGTTCATTTTTAACGGAAGCTGGAAAAGTGATCATTATCATTTCAATGGTGCTTTGGGGATTATCTAACTTTGGACCTAAAACAGCCATGGATAAAGCTCGTTCAGAAGCTAAAATTGTTGCAGCACTGGGCAGTCCTGACTCAAGTCAAATCGAACAAAGTTTAAAATTAGAAGCAAGTTATGCAGGACATATTGGTAAATTCATTGAGCCAGCAATCACACCACTGGGATATGATTGGAAAACTGGAATTGCATTAATTACTTCATTTGTTGCAAGGGAAGTTTTTGTTGGAACCATGAGTACATTATTCCAAACTCCCGACAACGATAAAAACGTGATTGGAATTCGCAAAAAAATGCAAGCTGAAATCAATCCAACCAATGGGAAACCTTTATACGGAATTCCTTATGCAATCAGTTTAATCTTCTTTTATGCATTTGCATTGCAGTGTGTAAGCACCATGGCGGTTATGAAAAAAGAAACTGGAAGTTGGTATTGGCCAGTGATGTTATTCTTCATCTATGGTGGCATTGCCTATTTAAGTGCTTTTGCTGCTTACAATATTTTTAATTTGTATTTTTAGTTTCAAATAATTTATCGTTGATTTCATGATTTTGATCGGGAATCCTTTAAAACCTATACTTTTAATCCGTTTTTTTATGGCATTAAATTACCTTTGATACGAAAAATACAATTAATCGCCAATGTTTACATTGGTAAAATGAAATTTAAATTGTATTTTTGCAAGGCTAAAATTATATCAATTTGAGTCAACTTTATACAATCCATACATGAGGCAACTAAAAATATCTAAACAATTTACCAACCGCGAAAACAAATCGCTCGACAAGTACCTAAACGAAATTTCTAAAGTTTCAATGATTGATGCCCAAGAGGAAGTTCAATTGGCACAAAGGATCAGAGAAGGCGATCAAGCGGCACTTGAAAAATTGGTAAATGCAAATTTAAGATTTGTAGTTTCTGTATCTAAACAATATCAAAACCAAGGATTAACATTAGGCGATTTAATTAATGAGGGAAACATGGGTTTAATCAAAGCTGCAAAAAGATTTGATGAAACACGTGGTTTCAAATTCATTTCATATGCAGTTTGGTGGATTCGTCAAAGTATTCTACAAGCATTGGCCGACCAAAGCCGTATCGTTCGCTTACCTTTAAATAAAGTTGGTAGTTTAGGTAGAATTACTCAAGCCTCATCAAGACTTGAGCAAGCACTTGAAAGAGAACCAACTCCTCAAGAAATTGCAGAGGCACTTGACATTACTGTATCTGAAGTTGAAAATGCTTTGCGTTCTAGCGGTCGTCATCTAAGTATCGATGCGCCTTTGGCTGAAGGAGAAGACAATACTCTATTGGGCGTTTTAGACAATAACGACGAACCGAATCCAGACATGCCATTATTGAATGAATCTTTGCAAAATGAAATCAACCGCGTCATTTCAACACTCACTGAAAAAGAAAGAGACGTTTTAAAATATTATTTTGGACTCGATGGAAATGCTGCACATACCCTAGAAGATATTTCAGAGAAAGTAGGATTGACAAGAGAAAGAGTTCGACAAATCAAAGAAAAAGCGCTTCGCAGGCTCCGTAAGTCGAGCAAAAGCAAAATCTTAAAAACTTACCTTGGGTAAGCCAAAAATATATTCAAATGGTGCCATATGGCGCCATTTTTTCATTAAGCACATTTCTTAACTTAACAACATCATTTGTGAGCAATCAAAAGAAAATAATCATCAATGAACCGCTTAAAGAAATAAAATCATCGAAAGCAACAAACATTAAAAAACCTTCTGGAAATCAACCAACCCCTTCAACTAAAACCAATATTGCCTTTAAATAAATAGTTGTTTTCCCTAAATCGTTTTTTTAAAGTATACTAACCTCGCTTGTCAATGTATTAGAGGAAATGATTTGTACATTTATTGAATGCTATAAATATTTCACAGTTGTTATTTCCCCAAAAAAAAGTGCCCCCTAAAGTGTCTAACTTTTAGGGGGCACTACAAAAAGAAATTTTTTATTTAATTATTAACCTATTATATTCTATTTAAGCACAGTAAGCGAACCTCTATGCACATATAGCTTATCGTCGATATATCTAAAATTAATTTCAAAAGCATAGACTCCTTCTGTCACATCAATGCCATCAATATCTTTACCATTCCAGCCAATTGCAGGATCATTCGATTTAAATAAAATATTTCCCCATCGATCCACAACAGTTAAACGATATTTCTTCAATCCAAAAGTTGGGGTAAATGAACCTGGCCACATATCGTTTAAACCATCATTATTCGGAGAAAATGCGGTAGGTAAATGATACAATAATTCTGGCTTCAAGAAAATCATTTGACTTAAACTATCGTAACAACCTTGATTGGTATACACAATTAATTTGGTTTTGAAATCGCCAGTTTTCGCGAATGTCTTAAACAATGGTCCCATTTGAAAATCTGATTGACCATCATCAAAATACCATTCATATTGATCGGCACCACTTCCTGTATAAGTAAACTTCCAATCTGTTTCTAAACCTCTAGACAATAAATATTCACTCGTATATGAAGCCACAGGTTTCACATAAATTTGCAATGGTAGGTCAGTTGACTTTCCAATACAACCAAAACTCGATGTTACAGATAACTTGACATTGAAATTACCCGATGCCATATAAGTATGCGTAGGATTTGATTGTGCATTCATTGTACCGTCACCAAAATCCCAAGCGTAAGTTGGCAAACCAACATTTAGATATACATTAGAAACAAAGTTTACTGGAACCCCTAAACAAGAATTCTTCCCGGTGAAGCTAACAATTGGTGTTTCTGAGACATAAATTTTTTCAGACTTAGAATTGACGCAATTTTCTTGACTCTTAAGAGTTAAGGTGATGATTTTGACACCAGTATCAACAAATATTTGATCCACTAAAGTTGATCCCGAAACATTTTTCAAAGGTTTAGAAATATTCCAATTGTAAGTCACTGCATTCGCACCATTTTCATTAGAAATATTGGTAAATACAAAACGGTTATTCTGCAAACATTGAACAGGAGTATTCACCCTAAAATCACTTTTAGGCACAGGGAATATTTTAATTGGTTTGGTAATTGAATCTGAACAACCATCTGAAGTGGAAACTACCAACTTAACATTTTTCGTTCCGGCAGCAGTATAGGTTTTAGCTGAGACATTATTGGTTATTGCCGTAGAACCATCATCAAAATTCCATTTCACGGTGTAAGCAGCGCCATAAACCGTTTTATCCGTAAAGTTGAATAATTGCGAATAAAAACAAGCTGTATCTTTATTGACTATGAATGCTGGAGTTGGACTATTGACTACCTTAGCGGTTGTTGTAAATGTATCTTGACATCCAGAAGCTGAAACAACCATATGGAAAACAAGATATGATTTCACCGAAGCATAAACATGATCAATTGAATCCAATGCACTTGTTGTGCCATCTCCCAAATCCCATGAATGGGTTAATTTATCGGCATTGGTCCAAACCGCTTTCTGGATAAAATGAAACTTATTCCCACTCAAACATTGAATTGCATTTTCAGGACTTATTTTAGCATCAGGATTTGGCTTCACCACTATATTGCGTTGGAAAGAATCTGAACATCCAAATGTTGTCTTTGCAATGACTCTAGCCCAAAATGTACCGGCTTGACTGAAAGTTTTATTCGGAACAATTTTCGCGTAAGCATTTGTGCCATCGCTGAATATCCAATCGCTCCTTGGAGTTAATGAATTACCATTGGGCGCTTTACTCATATCTTTCAAATCAAAGAAATGCTTCTTAAAACAGTAATTAGAATCTGAAACTTCAAAATAAGCCTTGGGCTCAGGAGCCACATAAACGATTGTTGTTGCGGTATCTGTGCATCCTCTATCCGTGGAAGTAATCAATATCACTTTCTTGAATCCAGTATCTGAATAAGTAATTTTCTTGATTGAACCTTCATTGTTGATTATGGTACCATTCACAATCCATTGATCCGTAAAAGTCCCAAATGAAATTGTAGAGTTATCATTGAATTCAAATTCATTTTGCTTAAAACATAGATTTACTATATTGGTTCCGATTACCGTTTTGGTAAGTGGATATACGATATAAGTAGAATCTGCTGTATCTCTACATAAATAAATAGATTCTGTAATCAATCGAACTGGGAAAGTGTCGAAATTCTTATACGTATGGTAACCAATTCGATTCTGCACTGTATCGTAACTACCATCTCCATATCCCCAATAAGATTTTCCAATACCTTGAGCAGAATAACTAGAATCTACAAACTTAGCTTCTCTTTTTTGGCAAGCAAACGGATTAGGGAAATTCATTTTTGCAATTGGATGAGGATAAACAACCAATGCCGTGTCTAAAGTATCTTTACATCCTTTTTTAGATTCAATAATATATCTCAAATTATTTGACGACAATGTATCAAAACGATACATTAATCGACTTCCTGAAGATGTAACAACTTTACTCAGATATTTATCTTCCAATCTCCAAAATTGTGTTTTTATACCATCATTGTTAAATTTTGTGCCATCGGAAAGAGAAAAATAATTTTGCTTGTAGCATCTGTTAAGTGTGTCGTAATTTATTTTAGCCACAATTGGGTCGGCTCTTCTCACGTATGTAGTATCTTGAGCGACACAGTTTGTAGAGGTATCTGTAATTTTCAACCAAACTTTTTTATCTGTTGTAACCGTTAATGAACTCAACTTAGATCCATCTTGCCACTGATAAATGAATTTCACCGATGATGGAGCTTGTAATTTTACATTTAACGTATTAGAGCATTGCGTTGTTGTATCTGGAAAAGAAAAGAATGGACCAGGAGAAACAGATAAAATTTTACTTCTTACGATAGTATCATCAATTCCACAAGGATTTGCCACCACCGACTTCATAACAACGTAATAAGTTCCAATTTTTGAGAATTTATGTACAACACTACTCCCCCAAACAGGTGGTGTTCCATCTCCAAATTCCCACTTAATTGCTTTTGCAGTAGTGGTACTTGTAGATTTTAGTGTGACTGGAACTGATGGACATTTTCCAGACCTTGTAATTGAAAAATCAAATTCTATATTCTCAAATAAAGCTCCTGCAGAATATGAATAACTTTCATAAGGACCAACGCCATAGGCAACAACAATCATTCCACTATCGCATTCTATTAAGTTTGAACTTGGATTTGACACAGCCAATTGTGCGTAGGCATATTTATTATTACATGTTGTAACATTTGTAAATGAGGCTGCAGAAACTTTTGTACCGTTTATAAAAACAGCATTTTTTGCAGTTTGATCAATCAGAATATTCACCCAATGCTTATTCATATTGGCAGTTGTAGCTGTTCCCACAATTGTTTTGATCAGACGCTGATTGATATCTGGAGATATGAATACAGCTGGATCGCCATTACTTCCTGTCAACCCACTACAAACTCCATTTTTCATAAATTGCGCTACATAAGCTGGTTTATCTGTTGTTACACATACAGGAGTTGCTGTTGTAATATGATCATAAACCCATTGCCCTTTGTTTGCAATTGTTGTAACTAGGGTTCCATTTTTATATACTTTGGTATTATCGTAAGCGGCAATCACTTTATATGCATAACCACCCGTTTGACCACTAAATGGCATTAAAACATAATCTTTACCCAGTGCTAAAGTTGGAATCACTTGTGTATATAGATGATCTCTACCATTGAGTCCTCCACCACAGTTTCCTTTGGTTACGTGAGCTGAGCGATTGCCTGAGAACACATTTATTTTACCACAGCCATTGATGACCCTCACTCTTGTTCCTGTTAAATCTCCATTTTTTGCTCCAGTTGCAGACCACGAAGTTGCTGCAGGATCTGTATTGTTTGTACCGGTTGCTTTAACTGACTGAACTTGATAAACTTGTCCCTTCTGCAAACTCACAGTGTAAGCAGTACCTGCTGCTTTACCTCCTTTTGTAGGAGCAGTTGGTGTAATTTCTACGGTAACACTGTTATCCATTGCAATAACCACAAACTCACTTTCACCATATGATGATGTTGTGGTTGGCCAAGACCCAGTTGGCGCATTCGGTGGAAAAGATACCACAAAATACTCCGGAGCCGCTGGAATACTCTCATAGGGCAATACAAAGGTTCCGTCTGAACGATTTAACTCCAGATTCATGCAATAAACGTTTACAGGATCTTTTGCCACAATTCTCAATCCACGTTTGCTATTTATGTCCGTAGCATTAAACTCTGAACCAATCGGGTAATAAAAGTTTACGTCTACAGAAATACGGTTTACTTTATTTGCAGTAATGTTATAGTTTATAGATGACCCCGTTAACCTTGGATTATCTAAGACCAATGTTGTATTCACAGAAGATGTTACAAAAATCAACAAGGTGTCGGGATAACCACCGCTTCGCGTTTCCATCTCCATGAAGCTCATGTAGAAAGTTTTTCCAGTTGAGGATATTTGCGATTTACCCTGTTGAGTAAAACCAAACATCATCATAATTAAAAATAATGATTTAGTTAGTTTAGTAATTTTCTTCGTCATAGCTTGTTGTTAAGACATACTCTTAAACTGATTTTTGTCACAATTATTTTGTAATACTAAATAATATAACATGAGTATGACGATTTTAGATTTGAAAGCGTTGCTCCACAAAGCAAAAATGACAATACTATGATATAACCCCACTAAAGACAAGCTCTTCACCCAAATAAATCGCCGCAAATTGACCAGCGGTAACAGATTTCTGCATTTCATTAAAATAAAGCAACATATCTCCATTTTCAGCTTCAACTAAGTGACATTCAAACAATGCTTGTCGGTAACGAATTCTGCAAAGCAAATCTTTAGATTGCAAAACAACGCGCTTTTGAGAAGGTCTAACCCAATGAGCCTCGGAAGATTTTATAACTAAACCAACAGAAAATAGCGCTTTGTGATTTTCACCTTGACCCACATAAATTACATTTTCATGAACATTGGTTTGCAAAACAAATAATGGCTTTGGTTTTCCTCCAATATTTAATCCTTTGCGTTGACCAATGGTATAAAAATGAGCACCGGTATGATCCCCAACGACTTTTCCATCTGACTGTTCAAACGATATTTTACGCAACCGATTCACGGTGAGAAAAGGTTCTCGAGAAATCAGATTAAAATGATTTTCCAACTTGGGCAAATCCTCTTCAATTTCAATGACCTTACCTTTCTTCACAGACAATTGTTGCTGTAAAAACTCAGGCAATCGAACTTTACCAATAAAGCATAAGCCTTGAGAATCCTTTTTTGTGGCAGTCAATAAATTTGCATTTTCAGCAATTTTTCGAACATCAGGCTTTAATATCCCTCCAATAGGAAAAAGTGCTTTAGACAATTGAAATTGGTTTAATTGGCACAAGAAATAACTTTGATCTTTATTGGGATCCAACCCTGCTATCAGCTGAAATTCATTATTTCCGTCAACTTCTATTTCTATTTTTTGAACATAGTGACCGGTAGCTACAAAATCTGCACCCAGCTTTAAGGCATTTTGGAGAAAAATATCAAATTTAATTTCACGATTGCACAAAACATCAGGATTTGGAGTTCTACCCTGCTCGTATTCTTGGAACATATAGTCTACAATTCTCTCTTTATAAACGTCGCTCAAATCAATTACCTGAAATGGGATACCCAGCTGTTCGGCTACCATCATTGCGTCGCGGCTATCATCAATCCAAGGGCATTCATCTTCAAGTGTAACAGAAGCATCATTCCAATTTCTCATAAATAGTCCGACCACATCATACCCCTGTTCTTTTAACAAAAATGCAGCCACTGAACTATCAACGCCACCGCTCATTCCAACAACAACTCTTATTCCATTCATTTTAAATTCTCCCTAACCATTTTCTTAAAAACCACTCGGCACTAAAAATGAAAACAATGCCCATTAAAATCGTAAAAATTTGCAGAAATGAAATATGTTTATTCACAACTAAAATTCTATCGGAACCAATTGCAGATTTCTCTAGAATTCCTATTAATTTATCAATTTCACTTTGAAGGTAGAATGATGCTCTGTGTTTTTTTGCCAAATCGCGAAGCAAATTGAAATTCGCCACAGTGTTTGAAGCTTCAATACCCAATTTAGAAATTGAAACAACTATTTCATCATAAACTTCAGGGTGATTTATAAGTTCTGCGCGAAGTTTAAACTGACCATATTTAGAAGCCAAATAATTGGCTTTGAAATGATTAAACGACTTATAAAGCGGAATTTTTTGTTGTTGATTTTGAGAATCCAATAAAACCAATTTTACATCTTCATTTAAGGTTGGCAAACCAACTTTATCATAATGAGTTACAATAATTGGATGGGTAGAGCCTAAATTTAATTCCCTACTTTGAATGGAAATTCTAAGTTCTTTCTGCTTTTGGCCAGATGCAGCCAACCATAAAACATTTTTACTCACCCAATCATCAAATGTTGTTGAGTTTCCAAAAACCCTATTTTCATTCATTCTCCAACGCCAAATTCCATTCCCAAAGAACCAACACGATCGCACTCCATTATTTTCAACGTTACCCATCAGTGGATAACCAGTTGATATGCCATTCCACATTTGGATCAACTGTATTTGAAATGCTGAACCGAAATTCAATTTTAACAATGGTGTGTTTACAGCTCCAAACGACTTCCATCTTTTCGCATCGGATTCAAGTGAAAATGCTCCAAACTGAGGGTTCAATTCGTTTGTTACCTCCTGAAATGAAGAAAATGAAGTCACTGAACTTTTGCCAGTAACAATGTCGACACAGGAAATTGCTTGTTGATTATCGGCAAATACCCAAAATGGCAGTTGCTTTTGCAACAAACCTTGCACCGATTCCATTTCTTTTTTATTTGAGGGATATCCATGCAGAATATAGACATCTCCACCGGGTTTTAAACCGGCAGATCCAGAATAAACAATCAATTCATTCTGAACTTTCGACTCAAGAGCCAATTTAAGTGCTTTAATATCTGGATGTGGCCTATTGTATACAAAATGAATTTTTTTCTTTTCATCAACCACTTCAACCCAAAGTACTTTTGAGTTATTGGCAAGATTTTTTTCATTCATTGAACCTTTAATTTCAACTGTATATTTTACCCAACCTAAAACACTTGGTGAAACTTCAATTGATAATTTTGTCCAGTCAATATTTTTAGCCGGCGTCCAATTTTCTTTATGAATAATTTTCCCATTTTCCTTCACCAAAACAATAGCTGATTTTCCATTAAATTTTTTGGATTCAAGAGATGTTTCAAGCATTAATTTATTTTGCTTGTACACATATTCGTTGCCAATGAGATATTGAACTTCAAGATCTTCATAAACAACACTATCACCAACGCCTACAGCGTAGAGTGGCACCGTAGAATTAACATCGATAAACGATGGCAATTTACCTTGATTTACAATTCCATCAGAAACAATAACTCCAGCAGCAACTGACTCATCTTTTATTTGTTGTTGAAAGTGAAAAACAACTTCATCTATTCGCGTATTTTGTTTGCTTCCAAAATCCAATGAAAATGAAGCATTTGTAACTTCTTTAGAAAATTGGTAAGGAACAATTGTCAATCTATTTTTGAATTTTTCGGATAACTTACTTTGCAAGTCATTCATAACCAATAACGACTGAGAGTCACACGATGCACTCACATCTTTGTAGATAATCAATCTCGGTTTAATAATTTCTTGCGATTCAAAAGAAATACTTGGCGCAAAAAATAGAAGAACAAGTAAAAATGTCCCTGAAAATCTAAAAAAAAGAGCAAGTTTCCATAACCTGCTCTTTTTGTAATCTTGTTTATAAATGAAGAAAGAAACTCCTGAGGCAGCCAAGATTGAAATGACAATAGCATACCAAGGAATATCAATCATATTTGGAATTTCTTAGTTTTGGATAACCAAAGTTGTATTTTTCTTTTTATCACCTTCGAAATATGATAAAAAGTAAATTCCAGAAACTGCATTCTGAATCGCAACAAAAGATTGATTGCCTTGATTGATTTCAGAAACATTTATTTTTTGGCCCTGCAAATTAGTCAATTCGATATTTGAAATTGCCGACATTCCAGAAATTGTGAACTGCCCTTTATTGGGATTCGGAAAACAAGTTACAGTTGATGAAACTTGATTCACATTCACACCCCAACGAACATAAATATTAAATGCAATGGTATCAATTTTAGATGGATTTAACTTGTTCCAAACTTGATATTTCACAACCGCAGTATCTGCAAATCCATTAGGATATACAGTTACCTTCATAGATGATTCGCTATCGCCACTTGGAATGGCCGCCATGTCCCCAGAATCTGCAAAAAATGTAATGCAATTTACATTGTCGCAAAAAGAAAAGTCCCATTTTGACGGAAAATCCACTGAAATCTTTTTGTATTTTAAATTAATATTCTCAGCTGCTTCGTTTTTAATATGAATGGCACAATCCATATATCCTGAAGCTTTTGGATAAAAAGCTTGATTACTACCACCCACAAAAGAGTGACTTTGACCATTTACAAATGCAAAAGCAACAAAAGCGAATACGCTTAACAATATTTTCTTAGAAAAACCTTTCATTGTTGCAAAAATAATCAATTGTTTTGAGATTCATTAAAAGTTTGTGCCCAATGACACAAATCTGATACTTCACCACCATACAAATCGCCAAATTTTAGAAGTTCAGATGTATTTTGCAAATCTCCCGACAATCGATACCAAAAAGTTTTAATACCTGACTGCAAACCACCCAAAACATCTGTTTTAAAATTATCACCAATGTAAATAGCATTCTCAGGCTTACAACCAACAGTATTCAATGCAAGTCTGAAAAAATCTTCCGCTGGTTTCGCCAATCCGACACGTTCACTTGATTGCATGTATTCTACAAACAAACCAATACCAGATTCTTTAAGTTTGATTGTTTGAGTTTGCTCAAAACCATTGGTTAAAATGCCAATTTTAAAATTCTTAGAAAGTAATTTGAGACAATCAATGGCACCGGGCATCATTTTTGTCATTAAGGGACAAATATCTAAATACTCTTGCCAAACATTTTCAGGCTGAAGAGCATGGGGTAATCCCATTAAATCGAAAGTATCAGAAAACCGTTTTGTTCTTAGGGTTTCTTTATCAACTTCACCTTTTTCGTACCTTGCCCAATAGGCGTGATTCACGTCTCTGTACAAAGCCACAAACTGCTCTACTTTATACCCAGTATGAAATTCAATTCGATGTTTCTCAAACAGAACTTTTAACGCTTCTTCAGCGTTACCATCAAAATCCCACAAAGTATTGTCGAGATCGAGAAAAACCCATTCAACGCTCACCTTGTGTAGTACGAATTAAAATTTATC
>Ga0209444_10001218_pt1 | contig 14172 bp, 4 predicted proteins | sample LauGreFaBDMM15DN_2_FD_188215 | JGI IMG/M metagenome (GOLD analysis project Ga0209444, IMG submission 188215) | Freshwater lake microbial communities from Lake Michigan, USA - Fa13.BD.MM15.DN (SPAdes) (version 2) | ecosystem: Environmental > Aquatic > Freshwater > Lake | place: Lake Michigan, USA...
AGTGTATCTAGTCAGCGGAATTGTGATGAGCAAAAATAGAATTGCTGCTGTTACGTACGGTGTGTAATTAAATGTTCGTGAACTAGCGATTTGCGCCGCGCGCACTGCATCGGTCACACCAAGGATTGAAACTAAACCAGTGTCCTTAAGCAGAGCTACCAAGTCATTGAGTAGTGGTGGTACTACTCGCTTCACAGCTTGTGGCAAAACCACGTGGCGCATAGTTTGTGATGAAGTAAGTCCAAGGGATCTGGCAGCTGCTCGCTGACTTGGATGAATTGACAAGATTCCACTTCGCAACACTTCTGCAACATATGCAGAATAAGTAAGTACGACTGCCGCGGTGCCGAGAATTAAAACACTGTTTGTTAGGCCCTGGATGCGAAGGGCGGGTAAGCCAAAACCAATTAGCAAAATCACCAAAAGCAGTGGGACACCACGAAAAATGTCGACATAAGCGGTAGCTAAAAAACGAAATGGCGTTAGTGCTGCCGAGCGCGATGTCCGAAGTAGCGCAAGAACCATCGCAAAAATTCCAATCAGAATTGCTGCGATGATCGTTAATCTGACATTGACAATCAGCCCTTTGGAAATTGCGCCTAGGACTTCACTGCCATAAGACCAATCAAAAAATGTTTCTTTTACGACCTGCCATCCAGGTGAAGTAACAATCAGCGATGCTAATGTGCCAAGAACCAAAATCGAAGAAGTTGTTGCAATCAGAATCTTTTTTCGATTGATTGTCTTTCGCGCCTCTTGCCGCTCAACTTCGCGCGGACTTGGTGTCCATAACGAAGCCCGACCCGAATTATCTCGGGCCGGGCTCACGTTATTCATGACTTAACTAAACCAGCACTATTGAAGTACTGGTGCGCCAGCGTCAGTTGAAAGCCACTTTGCAGTGATTTCATCTAATTCGCCACTGGCACGGATAGCATCCACTGCCTGTGAAACACAGGATGTGATTGGGCTACCTTTTGTTAGCAACAATCCGAAGTCGCCACTATCGCCAGTTGATGGAATCTGGCCAACAATGATGCCGCCTTCAACTTCAACACCGGATAGGTAGAAAGCTGTTGGCAAGTCAACGACGATGCCATCAATTTGACCATTCTTTAACGCAGCTACTGCAGCAGCATTGTCATTGAATGCTTGTGGCTCGGAGCCAAACACTGCTGAAATTGCATCAAGTGATGTTGTTCCAACACCAGCGCCAAGCTTTGCGCCCTTTAGTTCCTCGATTGTGGTTAGACCCTCGATTGGGCTACCTGCGTAAGAAACGATGGCCTGTGGTGCTGAGTAGTAAGGAGTCGAGAAATCGACAGCTGCTTTACGTTCTTCAGTGATTGAGAACTGTTGCAAGTTAAAGTCGAAGTCTTTTGCACCTGGGGTAATTGCGCCATCAAATGTGGTGCGTACCCAAGATACATCTTCCTTTGCAAAGCCAAGTTGAGCTGCAACTGCATATGCAACTGCGGCCTCGAAGCCTTCGCCTGATTCCGGTGCGTCATCGATGACCCATGGGAAGTAAGCAGGCTCACCTGTAGCAATAGCTAGTTTTCCAGAAGTTAGCGTCTGCAAACTTTCTGGGCCACAGGCACTTGCTGCTGTTTCGGCTGTTGACGGCGCAGCTGATGCTGCTGTTTCTGATGACGATCCGCAGGCAGTTAATAGCAACGCTGATGCTGCAATTAGTGCTGTGCCAAATCGACGTGTTGTTACGTTTTTCACGCTGTCTCCTTGATATTTCAGGTGGCATGGGTCAACGGTTGTTCACCCAAGTTGGGCCCTGTTATGGACCCGCGCTTGCTGCTTTCGCAGCCAGGTCTTCATCCGGAGGCACCCCATCGCGGTCTGCAAGGGTTGTCGGATAGCTAGCCGGGACTTAGTGCTATCACTCTTGACCTGCTCAAACCATAACAAAGAATCCGTAATGTGAAAAGTCGAGAACAGGCGTGAAACAATACTTAGATGCAAAACCCTGTATTTGATGAAGCCATGACCAAGGCACTGGTGCTTGCTGCAACTGCTTCGCAACAAGGGGAAGTTCCCATCGGCGCGCTGGTGCTTAATCCAGCCGGGTTAGTCGTGGGCGAGGGTTTTAACACTCGGGAACAAGAACACGATCCAATGAATCACGCCGAAGTTGTCGCGCTGCGAATGGCCGCTTTAGCTAATAAGTCTTGGCGCCTAGATGACCACACTTTGGTCGTGACACTGGAGCCCTGCACAATGTGCGCGGGCGCTGCGGTCCAAGCGCGAATTGGTCGAATAGTGTTTGGCGCCTTTGATAGCAAAGCCGGCGCTGTTGGTTCGCTTTGGGATGTGGTGCGAGATCGCCGGTTACCCCATCGCCCAGAAGTAGTATCTGGGGTACTAGAAGCAGAATGCGCGGCAATCTTGAGCGAGTTTTTTAAAGCACAAAGATAAGTGGCGGTATCGGTGGGATTTGAACCCACGGTGCGCTTACACGCACACAACTTTTCGAGAGTTGCACCTTCGGCCGCTCGGACACGATACCGAGATAAAGATTACTAGTTATTTAATGGCAACCGAAATCGTTCACTATTCAGTGATGGTTATTTGATCCACATTAAGGAACTGCCCAATTGCTGGGAAACCGATTGTAAACATAATCAATGACAGTCCCACAAGAATCGCTACAGCAACAAAAGTTTTTACTAACTTCCCACCTGGGAGCTTGCTCCATATCCAGGAATACATATCTATTGCACCTCAATCTGTTGGATAGCAGATATAGATTCTGGAACTTGATCATAAGGACGAACTTCCGTAAGTACGCCCCACCAAATCCACCGATACGTGGAACCCCAACGAGGGTGACATGTTGTCAAGGTGATCATTTCTTCAACACCAGTTTTATTTATGATTCCACCAGGGTTCTCATCCAAAACCCACATCGCATCTGGCTCAACGATTTCATCCAAAATCAATTTATAGGTATACCAATTGCCAGAAGTTTGAATAATCACTTCATCGTTTTGTTTAAGCTGATCGATGTTGGCAAGTGGTTCGCCATAAGTTGCTCGATGGCCGGCTAGTGCAAAGTTGCCTTTTTCACCTGGAAGTGCGTTGTTTGGGTAATGCCCGAGTCCTGAAACTAGATCTTCTGGAGCAACGCCATTAGTGACCGGAAGCCCCCATACCTTGTCTTGCAGACGAGGAATATAAATCAGTGCAAAGCCTTTATGCAGTTCCGGTTTAGAAGCGGGATCTTTGGTCCACTTCAACTCAACTTCCGCTTTAGCCTCTGCGACATTTTGTTGCGAAACATATTTTGACCAGACGGTTTGATACCCGGCATACATGATGGAAAAGATTGCAAAAGTTATCAGGGCATCGGAGAGCACGAGCATAACTTTTGCAGTCTTTCGAGTTTTCTCAGTTGTAATAACGATTGGTGCAACTGGCCTTGCTTCAACCTCAACTGGTGCCTGGATTTGCTCAACTACCGCGGAAACTTCTACAATTTCTTCCACTTTTGGCGAGGTTTTTTCCGCTTTTTCTACCTCTATATAGGAAGGTGCAACCGCTGCCGGCGCAACAGCCGGAACTGCGGGCTTGATTGCCTCGTCCGGAATTGAATTAAGGATCTTTACAACGTCTTTTTCTTGTTTGGTATCTCGATAAATCGTATTAGTTCTTGGAGTTACGGCTTTTCCTGGTTTTGGCTGAAATGCTGCAATTCCATTTGGTGTGGCAGCGACCAGGATTCGATTTGAAAAAGTTCGTGCCTTGTCAAAGGTCCGCCACAGCGCCACATCCACGGTTGTACCTTCAGCGAGCTGACCAAGTAAAAGTGTCTGTCCTTCCGGCAAGAGCACTACATGTGGACCCCCGAAACTTGACCAATCAGAAGATATTGAAACCTCGTCCTGCTTGAAGACTTGAGGCTCAAGGGTTTCTGAAATGTAATCAGACCTTTTAACACCCTCTTTTGGGCCGTTAAGGTCCAAATAGATTGAATGATCTGGTTTACCAGGAAATCTGATCGTGGCTAGGACGCGCAAATCAGAACGCAGTGCAACGACATCTGGTCGGAATTGAATGCGATCAAAATCCATGAGTCACTCCTGGCCAAACAAAAACTCTGGAAAAGTGTTGGTCTCTATTGTTTCCGACTAGCAACACGAAGTCCACCTGCGCCAACCATTGCCAAGATGCCAAGTAGCAGCAAGATATCTGGGCGATGCCCACCGGTATCAGCAAGGCCAGTCTTCTTCTTTGGCTTTTGTACCGCTGCCCCATCCCCAACGGTGATGATCAAGTGCGAGGCGGTCTGCATGCCCATGCCATCTTTAATGATGTAAGGGATTGTGGCCTGGCCAATGAAACCATCGCGCGGGGTGAAAGTGACCATGCCTGTGGCTGGCGCAACAACATATCTGCCATCAAGTGTTGTTACCGACATCTGTGTGCAGGCAGGTGAGATTTCTTTTGCCCCGCAAAGACGAATTGTTGCTGGATTAAGAACTGCCGATCCAGGCTTGTCATTTGCAACCGGGTTTAGGACGACCGAGGTTCCAGGCTTGGTCTTAGTAACATCAACTTCTGCTACCGGTCCACTTGGTCCACCAGGTGCCACAGGTGGGGAAATAGTTGGAACTAGCAAAGCAGTTGCTGACTTTACCCCGCCCAGGCCAGTCCAGTTATTCCAGATTTGGTAGGTAGGTGGGTATTTAACGGTTCCGGTAAATCCAGCAACTGGAGTAAAGACAACCTCGCCAGTTGTGGCATTAACTTCATAAGTTCCTTCAACGGTTTTAATCTTGGTTTCAGCGCAATCAGCCGGTGTTTCTGACATAGCAATAAATGTTGTGTTGTCACCGCAAAGCTTGATTGACGTGGCAACCAAACTTGGCGCAGCCAGAGATGATCCGGCTGGAACAGCCCCTGCGGAGTCATTTAGCCATGGTCGCAATGTCACTGGATTGTTGAATTCAGCCAAGCCGGTATCCAGAGCTGCCGAAGGCGCAGGCGGCGGCAACACGGTAATTGTGATTGTTGAGTAGGCCATTTGGCCTAAGTTATCTGGCAGTTGGTAACCAATTGGCGGGGTAGTTCCGATGAAGTTTGGCTCAGGAGTAAAGGTAACTAGGCCCGTTGCTGCAACAGTAAGCACGCCAAGTTTGACGTTGTTTTCAAAAACTTCAACCGTTGTTGCAGCGCAATCTGGTGGTGGCTGATTTGCAGCACATAAGAAGATTCCGCTTGGTATCTCGACGCGAGTATCAGGGTAAAGCGTTGTTGATGCTCCCCCGCCTGGTCGGTCATTGCCAACAGGGGACAGAGTTTGAATTGCGCCTTGCACGCCAGTTGAGACATCAGGATTGGCAACCGGCGGCGGAGTAATTGTTGGAGTCAATGTATTTGTAGCAGTGCGACCTAGGTCATCGGTGATCTTGTAGGTAACTGGTGTCTTTGCCCCTGGGGTTGCTGTTGAGAGCGCAGCGTAAGTAACGATTCCAGTAGTTGCGTTAAGTGTGTAAGTTCCTTCACCGGCGATTGTGACGATGCCATCTGTATCGCAAGCAGATGTTGCTGGATCAATTAGGCAAACTGTTGAATTAGTTAGATCAGGTCCGCCAGTTCCCTTTGTTGCAAGTGCTGGATCGCTGTCCCCAGTTGTGCCATCAAAGATTGAACTAAATACCTTTGATTGTCCTGGGATTAATTCAACAGTGTCAGGGGTTGCCGTCGGAACTGGCGGCGCAGTAACTGTTGGTGTGTAGGTCGTTGAAGACTTTTGACCAAGTGCGTCAGTGACTGAATATGTAACCGGAGTTGCAGTGCCAACAAAGTTTGGTAGCGGATCGAAAGTAACAACGCCAGTAGCTGGATCAAGGGTGTAAGTTCCCTGGTTTGCAATCACTACTGAGCCACCAGAAGTTACCGTGCAGTTAGGTGCGGTATCTGTTGATGCACAAAGGCGAACTGAACCATCAGCCAGAGTTGTTCCAGCTGCGGCAGAGTCAGAAGTGTTTACAGTGTTGGTTACAACGTTACGAGTCTGGTTGGTATCCCATGCACCGGTTGAAGTATCTGGAACAAGTGTTGGCGGCGGGATAACCGTTGGGGTGTAGGTAGCGGTTGCCTTAACGTCAAAGTTGTCTTCGACTGTGTAGGAAAGTGGTGTTGGAGTTCCTGAGTAGCCAGTAACCGGAGTAAAGGTCATAACTCCAGATGAGTCAACGGCGTAGGTTCCAACGCCGGAAACTGTCACGGAAGTCTTGGTGCAATTTGGGGCAACTTCAGCAGTTGGGTTTGGATCACAGAGTTTTACTGAGGCAACATCTAATGTTGCTCCAGTTGCGGCAGAATCATTGGTTACCAATGTCTGGGTTTGGGCAGTATTCATCGGCCCAGATGAAGTGTCGTTTAGCGCTGTTGGGCCAGGGATAACTGTTGGCGTAATGGTTGCTGATGTTGTTTGCGGTGTTGTTCCAGTGTCAGAAACTTGGTATTTAACTGGAATAGAAACGGTGCCTGTAAAACTTGGGATTGGATCAAAGGTCACTACGCCAGTTGTTGGGTTAACTGTGTATGTTCCGTCGGCTGTCGTAAGTGTTGTCAGCGCGCAGTTTGGAGATACCTGGGCTGGGTTAGTAGTTGGATCACAAAGCTTCACCGTTGCTGGGTTTAGTGGATCTCCGGCAGGGTTTGTTGGGACCGTGTCATTAACAAGAACGTTGATTACTTGATTCTTATCTTGGCCATTAGTTGAAGTGTCATTAATAGCAACTGGCGCAGGAATAACTGTTGGGGTGTAAGTAGTTGTAGCGCTTTGGCCAAGGGCATCAGAAACTGTATAGGTGACTGGGGTTGCTGTACCTGTAAATGTTGGAATCGGGGTGAAGATAACTGTGCCATCAGCAGCTGCCGCTGAATAAGTTCCTTGGTTAGCAATTGTGACTGTGCCATCAACGTTTCTGGTGCAATTCGGCGCGCTTGCACAAGACAGCGTCACGGTGCTGGAAACCAGAGTAGTTCCAGTAGCAGCTGCATCAGAAGTGCCAACAGCATTTGTAACAACGTTTCGAGATTGAGCAACACCTTGTGGGCCAGAGGATGTGTCAGCAACAGCAGTTGGTGTACCAATCACAGTTGGCGTGTAAGTAGATGTTGCCTTAGCGCCAAGTGAATCTGTAACTGTGTAGGAAAGCGCAGGTGGGGTACCAACATAGTTTGCATCTGGCGTGAAGGTCATCTTTCCAGTTGAATCAACGCTGTAAGTTCCCACTCCAGTAACAGTTACGGAGGTCTTGGTGCAATCCGGGGCAACTTCAGCAGTTGGGTTTGGATCACAAAGCTTTACCGATGTTGGATCAAGTGTTGCACCAGTTGCTGCGCTGTCATTTCCAATCAAGCTAACTTCTTGAGGTGAGCCCTTGCCACCAGTTGTGGTGTTAGGTGAAGCGGTAGGTGTACCAACAACTGTTGGTGTGTAGGTAGATGATGCCTCAGCTCCCAGAGAATCAGTTACCTGGTATGCAACTGGTGTAGGCGTTCCAACATAATTTGAATCTGGCGTAAAGGTCATTACGCCATTGACAACGGTGTACGTGCCCACATTTGGAACAGTAAGAGTTGTAAGTGTGCAGTTTGGTGAAACTTGAGCTGGATTGGTTGTTGGATCGCACAGCTTTACTGACGATGCGACTAAAGAAATGCTCGAATCTGATGTGGTATCGCCAACTAGGAGATCAGTGGTTTGCGGCGCACCCTTGCTGCCAGTTGTTGTCTCAGCATCAGCGATTGGCGGAGCCGCAGGTGAAACTGTTGGTGTGTAAGTCGAAGTCGCAGTTTGACCTAAGTTATCCGAAACGGTGTAGGTAACAGGTGTTGCTTCGCCCGTAAAGGTATCAAGTGGATCAAATGTAACAACTCCAGTAGATGGGTCGACTGTGTATTTACCTTGGTTCGCAATTGTTACTTCAGTTACGACACCATTCACCAAAGTTTCAGTACATCCAGCAGCGTTTGCACAAGATATCGTGACCGACGTGGCATCTAATGTTGCACCATTTGCAGCAACGTCATCACCGACATTTCCAGACACATTATTTACTACATTTATTGATTGATTTGCTTTCCAGTCTCCAGTTGTGGTGTCTGGGTTTGCTGTCGGGGTTCCGATTACCGTAGGAGTGTAGGTAGAGGTTGCTGATCCACCCATTGAGTCAGTTACTTGGTATGCAACTGGCGTTGGTGTGCCGACATAGGTCGATAGCGGAGTAAATGTCATCACACCATTAACAACTGCGTATGTTCCAACATTAGGAACTACCAAAGTGGTCAAGGTGCAGTCCGGCGCAATCTCATTAGTAACTGGGTTACAAAGTCTTGCGGACGACGCCACCAAATTAATGTCAGGATCCGAAGTTGCATCTCCCACTAACAAATCGGTGGTCTGAGCTAAGCCCTTCTTGCCCGATGTCGTTTCAGGATCTGCAGTTGGAGGGTCTGGTGCATAGACGGTTGGAGTAATTGTTGAATTGACTATGACTCCACGTGTGTCAGCAACTTGATACTTCAGTGGTGTCTGAACGGTTCCAGCAAAAGTTGGTAGTGGGTTAAATGTAACTGTGCCATCAGAATTAAGCGTGTAGGTACCCTCACCAGGAATTGTCACCGTTCCATTTGCTCCAACTGAACAATTGTTGGGTGATTGCGCTTCATTTGTAGGCGAAGTTGCTGGGTCATCAACTTGGCAAAGGCGAATAGTTGAGGCACTAATAGGGAAGGCAGCCGAGCCCTGCGTATCATTTCCAAGCGGTGTGATGGTTTGGTTTTGGTCATAATTTCCAGAACTGACATCTGGAACTGCAGCAGGTGCTGGTGGTGTACCAACTGTTGGCGTATAGGTCGAATTTACAAATCGATTTAGTGAATCTTTCGTCTGATACACAATTGGAGTTGCTTGGCCTGTAAAAGTTGCAAGTGGCGTGAATGTGATTCGCCCAGTTGCTGGGTCATATAAATAAGTACCCTCGCCAGGAATAGTTACCGAAGTCGCTGAACAGTTATTTGGGCTCTGGGCTTCATCTGTAGACGGCGTGCTTGCATCATCTATTGCACACAACTTGAATTCTGATTGGGAAAGCGGGAAGGATGCAGAGCCAGGTGTCTCATTTGTCAATGGAGTAGTGAACTGCGCGGTGTTGTAAGGACCGGATGTTGTTTCCGGCGCTGCACTTGGATTCGGTGGCAATCCAACAGTTGGCGTCATGTTTGCAGACACTTTTCGATCCAATGCATCTGAAACTTGATACGCGACAGGCGTTGCAACAGTTCCAGTAAATGTAGGAAGTGGATTGAAGGTAACAGTGCCATCTGAGTTAACTGTGTAAGTTCCATCTGAAGTTATCAATTCAGTCAAAGTACAGTTCGGCGAAGTTTGTGGTGGAGTAGATGCGGGATTACACAATTTAACCGACTCTGGATTTAGAGTCTGTTCGTTACCATCCGAACTATCATTTTGCAGTGGCTGAATAACTTGATTGGTGTCGTAGTTTCCACTGGAAATATCATCTGTTGCAGTAGCTGTTGGCGGTTGCAAGACTGTCGGCGTAATTGTTGAGTTTTCAAATTGCCCCAAACTGTCTTGCGCTTGGTACTTCACAGGCGTTGCAACAGTTCCGTAGAAGGTTGGCAACGGATTGAAGGTCACTGTGCCATCTGCGTTGAGCGTATAAGTACCTTCACCTGGAATGGTTACAGAAGTTGCAGAGCAGTTGTTTGGAGACTGTGCTTCATTAGTACCCGAAGTAGCTGGGTCATCAACAGCGCAAAGTTTCAGAGTTGAGGGAACTAAAGGCGTACTGCTGTTTCCAGGAGTGTCATTGCTTAGAGGATCGATTACCTGATCTTTGTCGTAATCATCAACTGAGACATCAGGAACACCTACTGGTTCTGGAATGACAACTGGGTTAATAGTTGAAGATGAAGTTCTTCCTTGGACGTCCGCAATTTGATACTTAATTGGGGTAGCCGTACCAGTGAACGTTGGAAGTGGATCAAAAGTAACGGTTCCATTTGCATTTAGTGTGTACGTGCCTTGATTAGGAATCGTTAATGACTGGCCTGTTCCAATTGTGCAATTCATTGGAGTTTCACTTGGAAGACAGAGAAACATTTCTGTTAAGTCATTTCCGGCATTCACTTCAAACTGATCATTAGCAAGTGGACTAATTGTTTGGTTCACGTCTTTTCCATTGACAGAATTGTCGGTTGACGCAGAAGGAACACCAAAGCTCGCTATATCAAGTGAGTAATCCTCAACTTCACCTGATCCAACTTTTCCAGTTGGCAATGGCATGGAGTCATAACTAATACGCACACGTGCATAGGTAGGCCCCGAAACAATATCACTTGGAATAGTCCAGGAAATGTTAGCTAAGGTTTGTCCGGCTATTGGACTTGTGGCGCATGAACGCTCACCTGCGGTAAATACACCATCGCGATTGAAATCAATCCAAGCGCAAAGGTTCGCTGTTTCCGTAACGCCAGCGAGCGTGACAAGAATGGTTTTAGTTCCACCTGCTTGGTTGTTCATTAAACCGGACCATGCAGATTGGGCAACACCGTCATCGACAACGACATCTCCGTTGGAAATATTTTTGGCTCCAGCCTTGATTTCAGTCCCAGCTGCAACTGCATCAGCATTCGTTGTGGAATAAAGGCTGGATGGATTATCAGCCGTAACAATACTTCCAAGCTTTAAATTGCCTATTGCATGGCTTGCAACTGGATAATCATATGTTGATGGGACCATTCCAAAATCTTCTGGAATGCTCGCAGTCAAGTTCCAAGCGTCTTCATTACCACCATCTGAGCCAACGTTGTAGGCGGCATACTCCAAATTAACTTGGAGAGAAACTGAAGTATAAACACCTTCGATTTGTAGCGAACCACAAACTGCTTGAGAATTCGCACCATACCCAGAAGTTCTGTGACACCCAATTGATGGAATAGTTCCGTCAACATTTCCGACTACAGTCCCATTTTGAGACACCGCGATATTAGTGCCCGCCAAAGCGGTAAATCTAGCTCCTGATACTGGCGTGGATCCATTCAGACCACTTAAAAGCTTCATCTCAGACCATGAAGCTCCGTTTGAACCACCACCCCAGCCAGCAAAAGATACAACAGGGTTAGTAACTGGCTTGCTGAAGCTAATTGTCATAACGCCGCGGTTGTCACATCGACCAATCAGTTCGGTCACAGTACATCCGTTATTTGAAGTCCACATTTTCAGACCTGGTTCAGTTACCAAACCAACGGACTGGAAGTCACCAGCTTGACCACCACGTTCACTCAATGATTCAGTCGCATAGTCAATGCAAAGGTAGTCACCCGTAACTGCAACGGTATATGTCACACCATTTGGCAAAAGTTTTGATTTAGAACTATTTGGATATGCGGAACCTGAGCCTGGACAGGTTTGCGTTGGAGTGCCACCAACCCATTCCCAGTTAGTACTTGTTGGCTGCGTGCTTGAGTTAAATGAAGCTGCATCATTTCCTCGTAAATCTTGAAGCGCTTGGTTCGACGAATTTGAGACTGCCGGAGATGGCGCTGTATAAGAAACTGCAACAATGGTTCCGGCGGGAATAGTGGATAGCATAGTTAGGACAACTGTTTGTCCAGTGACAGTAACTGCTATTGGTGTAACTGCTGTATTACCGACAAAAACTGTGTACTTATCCGCTGTAGCGGAAGTTGAACTCAATGGTTCGCTAAGAGTAAGTGTTACTTGTGTGCCTGAAAACGCAAGTGTCGAAACTGTCGGCGGCGTGACATCAGGTTGACTTGTTGAATTATTAGTCACCGCGGTGTTTGAGAGTGATGTTGCATCATTTCCCGACAAGTCTTGAATAGCAGAATTGGTGGTCGAACCGCTGGATGTAGGAGCGGTGTATGAAACAGAAACGCTTTCGCCTGCCACGATGTTTGTGCCAACCGTAAGGGTTACCGTAGAACCACTTACTGAAACTGCGGTTGGGCTGAATGTCATTCCATTCAGCGTGATGGTGTAATCCGCAGGTAACGCTGTTGTTGAACTTAAGGCCTCGTTATAAGTAAGCACGATCTGCGTGCCATTTGTTGTGGTTGCTGCAGATTGAAAAACTGGCACAGCACGGTCAACAACGGCAGTAGATGTGTTTGTAATTGAGGTTGTGTTTATTGAAATTGCATCATTTCCATAAACGTCCTGAATAGCTGCCGCATCTGCCCAGTTATTAGTTGGCGAAGGAGCAGCATAAGCAACACTTACTGTCTGACCAATTTCAATTGGTGGTGACATAGTCAATGTAACTTGCTGTCCAGATACAGATGCACTACTTACGGTTGATGCGACCCCATCGACTAGGACGGTAAACATGTTCCCAGTTGGTGCCACGCCACCCATGTTTTCGTCATAAGTTAAAACAATGGTTTGACCATTTGTTCCAGGCATTGTGATTGAAGTTAGCGAAGGAGCAGTTGTATCGGCTGGCTGTGTTGAATTATTAACAACGGGTACGCCACTTGCTGCTTGCAAACTTTCACTGCCACTTAAATATGTGTAACTAGGATTGACCTCAAAGCTAGCTGTGATTACTGCGCCAGTTGGAATAGTTGGGCTACATCCTGACAACGTAGGTGGAACAAAGCCGGAACACTTAATTGGTGCACCATTTGCATAAATGGTGAAAGGTGCACCGGTCATCGAATATGTGGTGAGTCCCTTGGAAAAACTCAGTGTTACTGATGTGCCAGAGGCTGCAACGGTTCCACCTGTTATTACAGGTGGACCTTGGGTCGAACTGTTTGTGACCGTAAATGTGTTGGAAATCGCAACGGCATCGTTGCCAGTCGTGTCCTGAATTGCTTCATTTGTTGCCGCAACATCTGATGTCGGCGGAGTGTAGGCAACCGTCACTGCTTGATTGGCATTGACAGTAGCGCCAAGCGTCAATGACACAGTTGATCCATTTACGGTCACGGCACTTACCGAAACTGGACTTCCGTTAACGGTTACTGTGAATGCGGAGCCAGCGGGTTTGTTTGAGATGTTCAAAGACTCGTCGTAGTACAAAACCACACTTGTTCCGGATGCACCAACAGACGCGCTACTTAACACTGGTGGTGTCTGATCCTGAGTTGAATTGTTGGTTACAGCAACATTTGTTGCGGTGCTGCTGGAATTACCTGCTAGGTCAGCTACGGCAGGTACATCTGCGGTTACCGTGAATCCAGGTTGTTTTCCAATTGGACTAGCTAATGTAACTACGAGCGTCGAAGTATCAGTTCCGCGAGCAACAGAACTGACTGTTACCGGTGAACCGTTTACATAGATTACAAAGTTACTGGAGCTAGGAAGAGTGGCGCTTATCGCTTCATTGTAAGTAAGCGTCAATGTCGTTCCATTTGCACTAACGGTTGGCAAGCTTGCACCGGTTGTAACCAAAACGGGCGCTGTTGTGTCAATTGTTGAATTGTTGGTTACAGCAGTTGCAGTGAATGATGCGGCATCATTTCCTGTGGTGTCCTGGACTGCACTATTGCTAGTTCCTGTGGCATTGGATGGAGCGGTGTATGCAACTGTGATTGCATTGTTCGCTTGCGCTGGAGTTGCAAGAGTCAGTACAACCGTTGAGCCACTTGTCGCTATTGAACTGACACTCACTGGAGAACCTGCAACGGTTACAACAAAATTACTTGAAATCGCAGTTGTTGCAGCTAGCGCTTCATTGTAAGTAAGAGTTAACTCGGTTCCCGTCGAACTCAACTTAGGTTGATCGGGGGAAGTAGTTAGTAAAACAGGAGCTGTCTGGTCTTGTGCTGAGTTGTTTACCGCATTAGTCGCCGTAAAGCTTGCGGCATCATTACCCGTTGTGTCCTGAACTGCAGCATTGGCTGTAGTTGCAACCGATGTTGGAGCGGTATACGCGACGGTAACCTGAGGATTGCTGGTTGTTATTCCTTGACCAATTGGTGTCGCCATAGTCAATACAACTGTGGAGCCCGAAGTTGCGACTGAACTTACTGATCTGGTTTCTGTGCCTACCTTCACCGTGAAGTTTCCAAAAGCTGCCGTTGTCGCATGCAGCGGTTCGTTGTAGGTAAGGGTTAACGTCACACCGTCTGCACTAACGGTTGGCGCTG
>Ga0209444_10001220_pt1 | contig 14164 bp, 11 predicted proteins | sample LauGreFaBDMM15DN_2_FD_188215 | JGI IMG/M metagenome (GOLD analysis project Ga0209444, IMG submission 188215) | Freshwater lake microbial communities from Lake Michigan, USA - Fa13.BD.MM15.DN (SPAdes) (version 2) | ecosystem: Environmental > Aquatic > Freshwater > Lake | place: Lake Michigan...
GGATGTGTACGACCCCTGGGCAAATGCTTTTGAAGTACAGCATGAATTTGGCATCAACCTGCTCAAAACAATACCATCCGATGGAGAGTATGATGCCATTATCCTGACGGTGGCGCATGCACAATTTCTTTCAATGGACATACGGGCATTGCTGAAGGATGCCGAAAAAAGTGTCGTCTACGATCTAAAAGGAATATTGGATCGGAATTGGGTGGATGCGCGGTTGTAATTCCAGGAACAAATTCCAACTACTGTATTTTAACCTTAAATTGCGTCCAGATAATTCAACTGCATGCTTTTCTCCTCCATCGCCGACAACAAAAACCCTAACTCTTTGGCCGCCTCATTCAGGTCAAGGCGGTTAAACCTTTTCAACGGTCTTGTTGCTGGGTTACCCAATCCGGTAAAAATACTGGATATCGGCGGCACCCCTGAGTTTTGGAAAAATGCAGGATTTGATATGGTTGATGTTGAAATCACCCTCTTGAACCTGACCCTGGTTGAAACGGATTTGCCCAATGTGATCAGTATAGCAGGCGATGCGACAGACCTGTCTGATTTTGCCGACAAGTCATTCGATATTGCCTTTTCAAACTCTGTCATTGAACACCTTTTCAGCTTTCAGAACCAGCAAAAAATGGCCCTAGAAGCGCAGCGGGTGTCAAGATACCATTTCATTCAAACCCCTAATTTCTGGTTCCCTATAGAACCTCACTGGGTTTTCCCTTGCTTTCAATTCCTTCCTAAAATAATCAGGATTTTCCTGACCCGCAATTTTAACATGGGGCACCTCAAACGATCTGAGTCTTGGGCTACCGCCAGACAACAGGTAGAGGAAATCCGGTTGCTCAGCCGTTCTGAGATGGTCAAACTGTTCCCAAAGAGCAAAATCTGGGAAGAAAAGCTGTTGATTTTCAGCAAATCCTTCGTGGCGCATAATTTCAACGGCTAACTACATATCAACATCCATTCCACCCGCATCCATGCCTTTTTTCTGTATCTTGCTAAGGCATAAATGAAAAAGAACCAGCGCTTTTACCATGTATTGAGGTATGCACTTGATGCGGTTGCCATTGCTGTGGCATTTGTATTCATCCAAGACCTCTATCATGTGAGCAATGCTTCTTTGTTTTTTCAAGTCATTTTTGTGGTCATCTTCACCAGCACCTGGTATTTTGCGAGCATTTATTCAAAGCTCTATGCGGAAAGAAGATCGAACAAATTCTCTGAGGAAATCATCTTCATTTTCTACAATTCAGTCTTGTTCAGCGTATTGATTTCAGCCATTCTTTATTTTCTACAGCCCAGTATCAACCTGCCCTTCCTGCAATACCTACGTTTTATCGGTATAATTTTTCTGCTGGCCACCACCACCAAATACATCCACAGAAAATACATCCATTCCATCCTTTCCCAGGGCAAAATGTATGATAAAATCTTATTGGTGGGAGCAGGTAATTCAGCCGAATATTTCTACGAAACCGTCAACAAATACTATTACTATGGTTACAAATGCGTTGGCTTTGTAGACGATGAGATTGTCAAGCTAAATGGATGTCTCTATTATGGGAAGATCAATACATTGCACGAGGTGCTAAAACAACAGCAGATAGACGAAGTGGTGATTACACTCCCCAACGATAGTTATGAAAATATCAAGTCCTGCGTTGATATTTGCGAGGTTCATAAAGTAAAGGCCAGAATTCTTCCAGATGCGATTAAATACACCACTTCATCTGTGCAGGTGGACAATATCGGGATGATGCCAGTGTTGAACATCAGTGAGTTGCCCCTTGACAAATGGGAAAACAAAGTGATGAAAAGGGCTTTTGACGTAATATTTTCATTGGTTTTCTTCTGCACCCTTGGCTTTATCTTCCTCCCCATTATAGCCCTGATTATCAAGCTCACGTCCAAAGGCCCCATCTTTTTCAAACAAGAGCGCTGGGGTCTTAACAATGCCAAGATCATTTGCTATAAATTCAGGACCATGATTGCTGAAAGCTCTGACGTGGACGAAGACGGAAAATACCAGATTACCACAAAAGATGACCCACGGGTTACTCGCATCGGCAGGATTTTGCGCAGGACCAACCTGGATGAACTGCCCCAGTTCTGGAACGTATTGATTGGCAACATGTCTATTGTTGGCCCCAGGCCCCATCCTACCCCCATGAACCTCGAGTCTATGCATACCGTTGAAAACTATATGCTGCGCCATATTGTTCCACCGGGCATCACTGGCTGGGCCCAGGTGAACGGATTGCGCGGTGAAGTTAAAACAGCCAAGGACATGCAACGCCGGGTTGATTTTGATCTCTACTACATCCACCGCTGGACTTTTTGGATGGACAGCCAGATTATATTGCAGACAGTGATTAACTTTTTGAGGGGGGATCAGAATGCGTATTAACAGCCGAGGGAAAGGCAGAGGGATGAGGGAAAGGCAAAGGGATGAGGGGGAATTACATAAAATTATTTCATGAAAGGCTTTATTGCTATTTTACTGCTTACAATTTCTCTGCAGGTTACTGGCCAGACTGTTTGGGAGAACCATAACGCGCCTGTCTATGGATACCTTTCCCGCATGGCCATGAAAGGCCACATTGAATTGAATGATATTATTCTACCGATCAACAGAGGGAAGATCCTTGAACACCTCGACACCCTGCAAACAAAACAACTTTCTGCCATCGAGAAAAAAGAACTTGGGTTTTATTTGCAGGAATATAAAGCAGCATTAAACCCTTTTCCTGGGGCGCCCCCATTGACTAAAGGGAAAAACAATCCCTCATCCCTCTCCCCTCATCCCTCATCCCTCAGTATTTTAAAAAAAGACCCTTTTGGAAGGTTTCGTTTTTTAGGAGTGAGCAACAAGGATTTCAAACTTTTTATAGACCCTATAATTGGGATGCAACAAACTGTAGGAACACCATCTCAATACAGAACATTAAGCAATGGTATTAATCTTTGGGGACAGGCTGGCAGACTAGGCTTTCAGCTCTATTACCGTGACTTCGGCCTTACAGGGTCAGGACTAAAACTTTTAAACCAAGAAAACCCCAATACTGCGTTTATTGAACTCTTCAACGTCGACCCCAATAAATTAAACCATAACGAAGTAAAGGCTCACATGTCCTATTCTTGGAAAAATGGTTCAATCAGCATAGGTAAAGATCATTTGCTTTGGGGTTATGGCGAATCAGGAAAAATTGTTCTTTCTGACAGGGCTCCATCCTTTCCCTACCTGCGACTTGACTATCAACCATTGAAATGGATGAGCTTCAATTACACCCATGCTTGGCTCAATTCAAATATTCTAGATACCATTAGAACATACAGAACAGGAACCTCAGGTGTAATAGGGGATATCAGGATACGCTATATACCAAAATTCATGGCTACTCATTCCGTTAGTTTTCTACCCATAAAGGGATTAACGCTGAGCGTTGGAGAATCCATGGTTTACAGTGACAAATTGGATATTGGGTTCCTGATTCCGGTGATGTTTTTCAAGCCTTACGACAACAACCGGAGCAACTATGTCATCAACGCAGGATCCAATGCTCAGTTTTTCTTTCAGGCAAGTGCAAGAAACCTGATCAAGAATACCCATTTTTACAGCACCGTTTTCATAGACGAAATCAGGCTAAGCAGCATATTCAACTCCCAAAAAGCAAGAAACCAACTAGGGATAACTGCAGGCATGAGTGTGACTGACTGCTTTCTCCCCTACCTTACCATAGGTGCCGAATACACAAGAGTGAATCCATTCGTGTACAACAATCTCATTCCCGCCCAAAACTACAGCCAATACAATTATTCGTTGGGAGATTGGATGGGAAATAATTTCGACAGGGCAGTATTCTTGATGAAGTACACACCAATTCCAAAATTGAGGTTAGAAATGCGTCTACAAAAAATCAGGAAAGCAGGCCCAGGCACTCTTCTACAACAATACGAGGCAGAGCCCCAACCTCCATTTCTGTTTGATTTTCAAAAGAACAGGACAGACATGTCTTTTAATGTACAATATGAGTGGTTAAACAACCTCTATTTATTTGGACGGTTGTTATCAACAAAACAATCTCCTGTCAATGCTATTAGTACAAAGTACCGTCAACTAAACATCGGAATGAGTTATGGACTTTGATCTTTTTTCAAGGATGCCACGCGTTCTGGATGTACCCTTTTATGAAGGGTCAATTCAAGACTTGGTTAGAGAGATAATGCGAATCTCGTTGGAAGAAAAACAAACTACTCGAGAGGATGGAGAGATACAGAAAAGAACCAGAAACCGCTGTGTGAGTGCCGCAGATGCACATGTGTTAATACAAGCAGACAAAGATCCAGAATACAAAAAACTGCTCAACAAGTTCTTCCTTAACCTTCCAGATGGTATGCCTATCGTATGGATTGCCAGAAGAAAAGGATTCAAGAATATGCAGCGGTGCTATGGACCAGATCTCTTTGAAATGTTGATGAGGAAATCAGCCAATACAATACTTACTCATTTTCTTTGTGGAGGCAAAGAAGGTGTGGCAGAAGAATTAAAAGTGGTTTGCGAGAAAAGGTTTGAAAATCACAACATTGTTGGAACCTATTGCCCACCCTTCAAAGAAATCGAGGAAACAGAAATGCAGCTATTGGGAGAAACAATTGGTAAATCAAAAGCGGATATAATTTGGATTGGTTTGGGAGCTCCCAAACAAGAAAAATTTGCTGCGGCACTATCCAAATACACTGATGTAGCTTTTATATTCACCATTGGCGCGGCTTTTGACTTTTATACAAACCGACAGAAACAGGCACCAAGATGGATTCAGCAAACAGGATTTGAGTGGTTGTTTCGCTTATTAATGGAACCAAAGAGATTGGGGAAACGCTATGCTGAAGTAATACCCAAATTCATCTGGCTAAATTTCGTTTCATTGATAAAAAAAGTCCCTAAGTAAACCTGCTATTGCTAATATTTTGATTGGATACTCCTCCAAAGATGCCAGGGATTGTACCATAAACTTGTACTTACAAAGGCAATTAAAGATGCAAGTGCTGCACCAAAAACACCAAATTCCTTGATAAGAATATAGGTAAGCATCAGGAGTAACAGAGACTGAATAGATGAAACTACTGCCGTATTTTTATTGAATTTCAAGGCAGATAAAAATACACCGCTCACATGATCTACAACAATCAATGCTATATATACACAATAAATTAAATACACAGTTAGTGCTGTATCCGTTTTTATCTTACTCCAATAAACAAATAGTTCATATCCCCAAACGAACAGGCCCGCCATCGTGACCGCGGTGATTAGGGCAACTAAAAACAATGATTTCTTGTAATAAAGCAATACTCCCCTCCAATTTCCTTCTTTTTGCTTTTGGGTGATAGATGGAAAAAGCAGCATGGCAAAATTTGTCAAACCTGTCCTTACAATTTCAAAAAAACGAAAAACCAAAAGATAAATAGTCATTTGACCTGCTGTGAGCAAATGGCTCATCATGATGATCTGAAAATTAAACGTGATCACAGAGGCAATGGAATTTTGAAAATACCAAAAACTATCTTTCAAATGTGCTAGCAATAGGCTGAAATTTAACTTTCCTATACCCAACCTAAAATCCACATGCTTTTTCGCAATTAGTGCAAGTGCAGTTATATAAATAAGATTAACCCCTCCGGTTACATAGAATAGATACTCAATCTTACCCATTCCCGAAATCCAATACAATAAAACTGTTTCTATGAGGGTACGCAAGACACGGATGAGTTTGGCCTGCTTCCATTGGTTAACAGACTGCATCACCGATTCAAACAAGACGGCCAGCATGTTCTGTGCAACAATCAATGCCACCAACAGTGCCATGATCAACTTTTTTTCAGTTATATGCACAGCTCCGAGAACAAAAGAAAAATAATACAGCGGAATACTGCAGAACAAGACAAGCAAGAAAAAATTAAAAACAGCATTGATGCTCTCATTTGCTTTATCGGGATGCAGAATAAGGCGTCTTACCAGTGTTGTATTAAGACTGAAATCAAAAACAGAAGCTACCACAATCAGGTTCAAGACTACACCATAAAGACTAAATCCTGCTTCTCCCAATTGTGTCAGCAACAACGGAGTCAACAATATAATTGCAATGGCTGTGGCTGCCTGGGAAGAAAAGGTAGCAGCCAGGTTGATCAAATAGACTCTATTGATGGGAGATTTAATAAACACCGACTCTTTCTGTTTTAGTACATGAAGAAAGCATTTCTGAATAGAATAGTATGCCTAAAAAAGTCCAACAAGGAAATGCTGACATAGGTCCTTCCAAGGCTACATCAAAACTAGCATTTACCATGAATGAAATAAAGACTGCAACGTACAAAAGATGTTCCAATGGAAAATCTCGTTTTCTGACTCCACGAATTACAAGTACAAGAAAACTGATCCATGCTACTGCTATAGGGACACCAAAGCGTGCAAGGACGTTCAGGTGAAAATTGTGTGGAGACCTTAGGCTGTTGTCTTCCATTTTGATTCCGTCAGCAGTGGCAAGGTTGATACCAAGGCCCTTACCCGTAAGAAAATAAGGACCTGCAATGGTGTAATCCACTATTTTACTCCACCAGGCCAGGCGCCAAACAATGTTACCTGAGAGTGCCGTCTTTTCATCTTTGACAATGATGCTGGTGATGTTTTTTTGAAGCTGTGCAATTCCTGTATCACGCCCCTGCACTGGATCTTTGATGTTGGTTAGCAGGTACAATGGAAAAGATAAACACAGCAAAACCAAGACAACCTTAATATAGGATTTGATGTTCACCAATGCTGCATTTTTTCTTGCGTAGTACAAGAAAAAAAGCATGCCAACCAAAAATGCCAGCATGCCGCCCCTGTTAAAAGTGGCCACAAGCAAGAAAAGGTAAACTACCACAATTGCATTCAAAAATTGGTACCGCAAAGAATAACGAATATTTCCAGTTAAGAGCAGCAATGATGTAATCAGCAGCTGCACAGCAAGATCCCCGTTCTTGTATTCAAGTATGGGGATTCCACCAAAAATAGCAGGTGAAGTATGGTTTAAAATTTTTGTTTTGAGCAGAAGACCTGCCAAAACTACAAAGGGCAACCACTTGTATATCCTAAAAACTCCAATTTTAAATTCTTCAAACTGATCCTTGAAAACTGGAATCACTAGAGCAAACAGCATGTAATTGAACATGAAACCATCTCTTACAACATCCAAGGCACCATAGCGTGTTAGCCCGATAATGGTATAAACAAATGATATAAAAAGGAAGCCCAATAAAAATGCAACTTTTCTGTCCCAAGGAAAACTATAATTCTTCCAATTCCTTATGATCAAGAGGAAGCCAATCAACCAGGTAAGTTCCGCCAAGTAAGTATATGCGATGCCACGGTTAAAATAAACGTAGAGGGCCAAGACCACCAGGTAGAAATGCATGTATACCCTTGTAAGCATCAGTTCAACAGGCTTAAAAAATAGTTTCGAATATCGAGGACAAATATCCAGATTTTTTCCATCATCTTATCAGTGTTTGGTTGAATTGTGCTCGGCACATCGTGAACTGAAATCAGCTCAGGCACAACTGCTCCCCATCTGAGTTGGCCGGGTTTGAGGTATTTTTTGAATTCGTCAACTGGATAGGCAATGCGGTTGGTTGCTTTTAAGAGACAGGAAGCGGCTTTTCGGTTGATGCTGTAACCATAGGTACAGGCGACAGCGTTTCGCAATGGTTCACCGATAAAGTACTTGTCCTGCAGCTGGCGTCTTTTACTTCTCAGCAAGCGCAAATGACCAAACCATGCACCCCAAAAAAACATATCATAATCGCGTATCACTTTAGAAAAATGAGCCTCCAGTATGTGAATATTGATGATTTTGCTGTCTGACTCTAGAATCAAAAAATGCTCTTCATCATTTTTTGCTTTTTTCAAGATGTCACGCCAAATGTTTCGGCTGGTGAGGATGAGCCCAATTTCACCATCCCTTAGGCATCTTCCCATACGAAGCTTACTCTGCTCTTTCAATTGTGCAAAAAAAGGGATCCTTGTTCGGGATGGATAGATTGCTTCAACTTGTGTTATTCCCGGGAAAGAATGCATCAGTTGCTCTACATGCTGTTTTCTGGAGTGCTCGTAAACAGAAGATATCAGGTATACAGAAAACGGCATTGGGGATATGGTCATTGGGGTTGTCTGAGGAGTTTTTGATACAAAGAAAGCTGTTGTTCAATTATCCTTGATGTATCATAAGCAGATGCAAACTGAAAAGCTGCTTTGCTCATTGTTTCATAATCATCAAACTCATCAGCAGCATTGATTGTGTCGAACAGGTTTTCTGGAGTGCACAAAAAACCTGTTATCCTGTCTTGAACCAATTCAGTTCGGGTACCAATGTTGAGTGCAATTACCGGAACACCCTTGCACATCGACTCTACAATGGTGAGACCAAAAGTTTCAAACATGAGAGAGGGTTGAATGGTATACCTAGACTTAGAAATATAGTTCATTGTTTCTTCCGGACTACAAATGCCCATAAAATGAATATTGGACTGTGTATATTTCTGCCTCAACTCCTCTTCCATACTTCCCCCCCCGATTATCGTCAGTTCAAATGCTGGTGAAAACCTTGCCCAAGTTTCCAACAACAACACAATTCCCTTTTCAACCTCCAGCCTTCCGACGTAGAGGTACCCTTTTCCGGCTGCAAGCGAGGGCTGAACTACCGGCACCATGTTCGGCTTGATGTAGATTTTTTGGGGGTCTAGGCCTAACGCAATCAGCTTCAATTGCTGAAAATGTGTCATGGCTACAAATGCATCAATTCGAGCAAATACGCCCATGGCCTTGCTGAAAGAAAAGGCCGTTACAGCCAAAAATGATTGCAGAGCGGATTCCCTGTAACAACCGTATCTGATCCCAGAAAGCATAGACTGCTTGTCTGCACAGATTGTGCAAATCTTGCCGTTTCGGAAAAAATTTCCATTGATGCACCACCAGCGATAATTGTGTAAACAATGAACTGTTTTTGCACCAGCATGCTTTGCTGCAAAAAAAATGCTTGCAGAAAAAATGGGGAAAAAATTATGCACATGTACGATATCAATCTTGTTGTCTTTCACCATCCGAAAGACTTTCCAGTATTTTCTAAAAGAAAAAAATATAGAAAAAACAAGGGAAATGGGATAGCGGGGAGAACCAGCCTCTAGTGTAAATACCTGCTTTGGACCCAACGCTTTTTCCAATGCCTCTCGTTCCAAATCAAATACGCGAGACTCTCCTCCGACTGATGAGTAATGGTTATGGACAAGTAGTACTTTCACAATAATTATTTTTTACAATCGCAACTTGTCCATTTCATTGTCTCTTCTAACCAGCTGGCTGCTTTTTGAATAGGTTTGGGAGACTTGAATTTTAACTTAAAATCAAGATCATACATGAGGGAAATACTTGCTTGAACATTCTTTTTGTCTGACAACGGCGAACCTGTCTCAAATGTTCCTCCCAGTTTCACCCATTTATAGTTGAGGATGTTCATGTAATTGATAGCCCCAGCAACATGTAGACCAGCAATTTTAAGCTGTACGTGAGCACCATAGGTTAGATTGGTATAGTACCTGTTGTGGTAGCCCCTGCCAACGGCGTTGCTCAAGTAGGCTGCATAGACAAAATCATTGTTCTGTATGACTCGCTCACCATGTACCCCAATTCTTGTTCCTTTTCTGTACCAGCTGAGGCTAAGGTATTGGCTGTTGCTACCCGGACCGATTCCTGAACCAAGGGATTGCCCATTATGGGTATACCCATGGCGAACTACTGGATGAGTATAGTATCCGTTAACACGGGGAAATCCCCAAGGAGCATCCTCATTCAAAATCAAACGGGCGTCCTGCAACTGCAACTGTGCCACTTCTGCCAACAATTCTACCTGACTGCTTCTTGATATTTTCAGCCATTTGCGGATGCCAAAAACAAACCCCAGAGGAATGGTATCTCCAACAATGTTAAATGGTGTGGCCAACTTATCAGATCTTCCAAATTCTCCGTAAATTTCTGCCTTGTCATCAGGCATTGCATAACGAAAAAATACAGAGCCCAAGGTAAGGTTTTGCCCCTTATCGGTCTTCACAAAATAAGGATAGGGATCAAGTGAGCTTTTCCCAGTTGAATCCTTTGTATTCTTGTAATAGCTGGTTGACCCTGCCATTCCAATGTAAAGATTTTTGATCCATTTGGGTTGATAGGTTACCACAAAACCCATAAGCCCCCTGTCAAAATTGGGTTTTGGTATGTAAGCGCCCATCCAATATTTTCTTTTTTGCCTTTCGTTTTCCATTGGCACTACCCCAGAGGAGTCCAAACGACCTGCAATAAACTGGGCTTCCAATGACCCAATGACTGTGCGCAAGGGTTTTATGGTATGAAAAGTGAAATGCTTGAAACCATTGGCATTGTTGGTCATTACAAGAGAATTCTTCAACCCTGGCCCCCACCAAATGTTCTCATTGGACAATCCTATGGCAAAATTGTCAAAAGCAAGCTTGATGGAAGATTGACCCAAATAATATTTTTTCAATGTTGTCGGTCCAAATCGGCTGGGAAGATCAATTACATTGATGTTCCAGAAATAATACCTGGCATAGAAGTCAGGATCAAAATGTTGTTCATCAATCTCAAGTTGGGGTGGATTTTCAGTAGTTACCCACTCTGGTTGAAAATCCGCTATCAACCTTCCAAGCTTGATGGCAATACCCGCGGTATAACGGGTCTGCAGGCCTGCAGCCTGAAAAAAACTTTCGTTGTTGAAGCCTGCTGCGATGGAATCATTCTGGTAACGGGTATAGCCAAACTGTTGGAGCTTGATCCAATTCTGTTGTAGTTTATCAAAAGCAAATGGATTGATGGGTCGAATGGCGAAGGAATAACTACCAAGGTTAAGTTCTTTGGTTTTCTGGCTGTCCAAAACCTGATAGCCGCGCATGATGTCAGTGATGTCGTTCCTTTGCAACAAGCCATTGTATTGTGCACTCACTGAATTTGCAAAACAAAGCATTGCAAGGCCACTCAACAGCATGATATGAAAGCATGTTTTTACCATATGTATGCCAGGTTCAATAATGAATAGAGATTTGATTTTCGGTTTCCGGCCTCCCAGGCATAATTTTTAGAAGAAGTATATTGTAATTCCAGGCTTGCAATCAAGCTTTTGTATGCGTATCTAGCGTTTATTCCATAGCAAAGTTCATTCCATGGTGATTTACCCAAGAGCAATGCAGACTGCCCCCTGAATCCAATAGGATCATGCTGAATCCTTTGTGCAATTATTCCAATCTTTTGAATGCCATTCACCCAATTAACTTTTATGCTCTGGACATTGTTGCCGAAACCACTCCCAGCCCCAATGATTTGGCGGTCATTGGTCATGCCCTGGTAAACTGGACTATGCTCATACCAGTTACCCGTATTTCTCAAGAGGTAATCAGGACTTTGAGCCATCTGGATCATTTCACCGTTTAATTCAATAAAACGACTTTGCTTCAAAGGAATTACTTTCTTGAATCCAACGAGGTAAGCTGCACCTGCTTGCACATTGATTGCCAGGTCCCTGAAGTTGGCTTTGTGGTCGTTTTGGCCATATTCAAAATAAAATTCAGCATGGGATTTGGGAAATAGCCAACGGGTGAAGATGCTGAATTGCTGGTCACCCCTGTTGCCCTCGTCCTGTAATGTTGATTTTTTGAATCCTGGATTCAGCACCACCAGGTATTTATTGAAAAAATCAGTCTCCAAAGATTGTAAATCACCTGAATAAATCTGGAATGCACGGGCTGCACCAATGAAAACATTCTTCAGGAAGCGAGGCTGAAAGCTAATATTTACTGCATTGTAGTAGCGGGAATCTTCCTTCAAGACAGCGGATTTGAGGTGGCGGTTTTCATAAAGCCCACCAGAAGCGGAATCCTCGTCTAAAGTTCCAGCAATCAGCTGCCATTCAAAAGTTCCCAATGGTGTGCACAGTGGGCGGGTAGTATGAAAGCTAAGGTGGGGAAAACTGGTGGCGTTGTTGGAAAGAATAAGACTGGAGTACTGACCTGGTCCAAACCAAATGGCCTGGGTGGAAAATCCGGCTGCCATGGCACCTGCATGTACCAATACACTTGAGTTTCCTGGTAAAAACTTGGAATAAGCCCCATTTGTCTTTGCTCCGTAAGCGCTATTAAATTCAAACTCAGGGTTTGATCCATGGTAATATTCCGGTTGAACCTGAATACTGAAAGGACCATATTGGGTAAAAAAACCTCCAGATAAAGCAGATTGAAGCCCTTTGGCAGCTTTCATGGCTTCATCGTTCCATCCAAAAGGATGATGGCTGTTAAATTTTGACCTCAGGGTTGTAGGAAGAACCATGAATATGCCCTTCCCATCATCAAAATAATATTTAGTCGTTGTTGGCATGGTAGCGTCCATGCCTGTCCAAGCCTCTCCCATTTTCCAACCCATTTTGACCGATTTGTCGAATCCTAGGCCATAATTGGAGGGCCTGACAAAAAAAGAAATGTTTGAATCCAACCGATTGAGGAGTTGCAAAGAACGTGCATGGCCATCAAAATCCAAGAAGCCTATAGGAATAACCTGTGCATTGGTGCGCAAGGCTGCAAAGGACACCAACAAGAATAGGTAAGCTGATTTGATATTCAAATTCATCGGTGTTTTTTTGAGCTGCTTGTTTTCATTGGTTTTTGCATGTACCAAGCCAACAATTTTCTGTTTCTATACATCAACCGAAGCCAGAAAAAATTCAACCTCAAGCCTTTGGCATAGCGTCCAAAAATAAGCAATCTTTCACGAAAATGGTCATTGTTCATGTTTGCACCCAAGCCTTCTCGCTCCATCCTGGACAAGACCAATGCTGAGTGCTTGTAAAAAATTGGATAAGGGGTCAAGCGCAGCCAGAAATCCCAGTCTGCGGCTATCCTTAATTCTTCGTCATAGTATCCATGCTCCAGAAAAAGTGATCGCTTGATCAATGTACTTTGGTGCGGAAGGCTGTCTAACAAAAGATTTTGGTGAGAAAAATTTTTGATGGGTGATCGAAGCTCGTCTTTAGGGCCATCCGCTTCAACACGAATGCAACAAGAAAGAATATCAGGATCATCGGCCAGCAGGGAGTAGAGTTTAGCCAATGGCTGGTCGGCCACCAATGTATCGCCACTGTTCAAGAACAAAAGATGGTTTCCCTTGGCCTTTTCAATACCCTTGTTCATGGCTGCATAAATACCTGAATCCTTTTCACTGATCCAATAAGAAAGTTTGTGGGCAACTTCTTTGATCATCGTCAGGCTTTGATCAACAGATCCTCCATCGATGATTAGAAACTCGGCATCGGGATTCAGTTGCTCTAGAACACTATCAATGGTTTTTGACAGCCCCTTTGCATTGTTTAGGTTAACGGTGATAATACTCAGCTTTATACCTTTTTGTTCCATCGGGACATCGGTATTAGTGTTGAGTGGGAAATCGGAAAAAGGCAAGAAAAAGGGAAAAGAGGAGACCTAAAGCAACAGCGATCGATAAGATCATTGTAATGGAGCGTTGCTGGCCCTTGAGAGGAAGATGAGGACGGTCAAGTATATGTACTACTGGTGTCTGGCTAGACAAAGCCATTCGGGAAAATTCCAGGTTTTTAACCACCTCGGCATAAAGTGTTTGCTGTATCAACCTTTCCCTTTGAGATATCTCTACAGGCACCAGCGCTGTTTTGAATGCTTCATTGGGATTCAGTATCTGTTCAGTCGCGGTATTATAGGTTTGAAGGGCAATAAGGCGTTGCAGAGAATCCGCCCGATGCTGAAATTGTTGCAGATTAGTCAAAGCAATCTCGGTTTTCAGGTTGATGAACCAATCACGGGCTTCCTCCACAAGGCGTTCGGTAAAAAGTGCAGAAAACAATGGATCCTCTGTTGTTACTGTAACAAATAGGACAGATCCTCCTTTATTTTGGTGGTCGGATTGCAGGTTTTTTTCAATGATTCGTTGACAGATTTCACCCATCAGGCTGTCTTTCAATGAAGTATGTATACCATCAATTGAATCGGATGAAAAAACAAGTGTATCAAATCCCTTAACCTTAGAATTCCATTTTTC
>Ga0209444_10001222_pt1 | contig 14143 bp, 16 predicted proteins | sample LauGreFaBDMM15DN_2_FD_188215 | JGI IMG/M metagenome (GOLD analysis project Ga0209444, IMG submission 188215) | Freshwater lake microbial communities from Lake Michigan, USA - Fa13.BD.MM15.DN (SPAdes) (version 2) | ecosystem: Environmental > Aquatic > Freshwater > Lake | place: Lake Michigan...
AGCTTGCATCTGCCGTTGCAAGCGGCCCTGTGAGCCTCACGGTCCCTGGCACAGTGTTGGCCGAGGAGGCAAAGCCTCTTGTAAAGAAGAAGGTACTGAAGACCGCTAAGAAGGCAGTAGCAGAGACAGTTGTTGAGCCAGTGGCTGAGGTGATCACTGATACCACTTCTGAGCCTGAGCAGCCCGAAGCAGAGGGTACTGAGCTGCCATTCAAGCTCGGAGGCACCTCCTACATCCGCATTGGGGTTGCCAACGGCACAGAAGAGCCCCGCTGGCTCTCAAATGATCTCTGGGTGAGTAAGCGTGGTGCTCGTGGCTCCTACATGGGCGAGCTCTTGGAGGACGGTACAATCAATACAGATGCTGAGGAGCCACCTGTGGTGAAGCACGGAGCCTGGGCATAATTACAGAATACACAAACCAAAAAAAAGAGCACATGTCTGTGCCATTTTTTACTCTAGAGTAAAATTGAATATATCATGCATACAACGGGTAGTACTAGATATGATGTACGCCATATCAAATACCGAGCTAGTAAGTTCAACTGGCAAAGAGGCTGCAAGGCTTATTACTCCGAACTACGTTAGTATAACCAAGAGTGAGATGTTGAAAGCAGGTGTCATGTGGAAACTGAATGATTGGATTGAGCTAGTAGAGTGTACAGATGATCATGTCACTCTTCCTGATACGACATTTTCATCGTTAATCGTACCATCCATACCCGAATCTCTCTTAAGCTTACCACCCCTACCAGAATCTCCCAAAGAGGAGGCTTATACACTTGGTAGCAGACTTTACTGGACAGTTGATAAGGACAACTATTGTATTGCGGTAGTAAGGGCCGCGGGGATCTTCCAGGTCAAGAGGTGTGATAGGTCTCTGGTGGAAATGGAGAGGAAGGGGGGTAAGGCCATTGTTAAGAGGAGATTCTTTGCAGACTTCCACAGCTGGAGGGAGACCCTTCAAGAGGGTGGTACCTTGAATGTATCTAAGTAAAATTGAACTTGCCACAGCACTACCATTTTTTACCATTATATCATGTCTCTTGCATCAGGAAATACTCTTCAGCCAATGCGCATGGGTAGCATTATGGCTACAACAGGGACAGGAACAGTTGAACCACGTAAGAGTGGCTATGTTCCTCCTCACATGCGATCGGGCGACTCAAAGGAGTCTACCAACCCCATTGGTATTACCATCACAGAGAAGAGCTTTCCTACAATGGGTTCTGGACCTGTAGCGGTTCCTCTGAGTACAAAGAAGCCAGCCATTAACTTCAGGAAGGCTGCAGAGGCTGGGATAGAACACGAGAGGTTGAGCGAGGAGGAGAGGAATCGTGTTCCTGAAAGCGATCTGGACAAGATGTCTACTCAAGAACTATACAAAGCTGGATGGGATATTATTCATCTGGGCAGGCACAACTGTGCTTATCAAGATGAATTGTCGGAAGTAGACTACGAAACTCCAATCGGCAACATTGAATGTGTGAATATCCTTGAGACAATGGATGCTGAAATGGAGGCCTACTTCCTTTCGTGCCTCAGGCAGGACTATCGTTCACATGCTACCTACAAGAAGAAGACCAGGAGTCAACCTCAACCTCTTGATGATGCATGTATGAGGGGTGCTAAGCTCTTCAAGGAGCGCAATGCATTATAGGGTTATAGCTTATCTAAAAGCTTAGGATTCATGTGAAGCAGAACGACTGTCACACCCAGCATGATTATGTAGATAAAGAACTCAATTAGCTTAGACGGCCCTGCTATCATATCAATTACTATATACGCAATTCCCCATATTGCAATCCACCAGAACTGGATTATAGTCAGAAAAAATAGGAACGTCATGCTTTGGTACGGATGAACCGTTTGGTACGGATGAACCGTTTGGTACGGCTGTGCCATTTTTTCGGAAGGAGGTACGTTCATATCTAATCTGAGACAATGTTAATATTCGTCTGCCTCCTGCAGAAGGTCGTGAGATCCATATTCCCTTTCAAGGAGGGGAGGCGGTCTCTAGGACACCACATTGTATTGATGATCTCAGAAGTGTCTTCTGGTCTAGTAGTGTACTTCTCGTCAACATTGAATACGAAGTACGTGCCTCCAGAGTTTGACTTGTTAGACTTGAATCGCTTCTCTACATAATTCTGTGTCACGGGAATTACTATCCCAGTCTCTTCCTTCAACTCCCTCAGTGCCGCAACAAGAGGGGTTTCACAGCTGTGGCCATGTCCCTTTGGAAAGGACCACTTCATGCTAAGCCTTCCTTGCACTACTAAGATGCAATCGTCGGGCGACACTAGGATTACTCCATAGACATGTGAAGATATGCAATGCGTTCTTGGTATGTAGTTTTGAAATGCTCTAGGGAACGACATTTGCTGTAAGAATAAGGGGTTAACTTAGCTGGGTTAAATGTTTGGTTCAACTTTAACTTTATGAATATGGCGGGTTCCAACCAATACTCCTCTGAACAATGGGTCTCGTCAAAGCTACAGTGTGGTCTGGGCAACCGTCTGTTCCAGTTAGCCGCCGCACACAAGATGGCAGATACCTGGTTTATCCCTCTTATATTTGCAATGCCATATTGTTCTCCTTCGGAACACGGGGATTTCAATACTATATTCAAGCTGTTTCCAGATATCCCTAAAGTCTGGAATGCAGCTCCAGAAGTCTCTATAGAACAAAGAGCTGTGTTCCAATACGAGCCTCTGCCTGCACTCCCTCCTGCTAATAAGATTATCTTGAAGGGCTTTTGGCAAGCAGGCGAATACGTATTAGACTCTTTGAAACCCTCCTGGGAAGCCGTACCAGACAAAGATGCCCTCCTGAAAAGGTGGAATCTTGAGACTAAATTGCAGAAAGCTAAGACAGCCTTCTTACACGTGCGCCTTGGCGACTATAAGCTGTTGCCACACCACCAAGTGAACCTATTATCTTACTTTGACACCTGTATCAAGCGTTTCCCAGAGGATACTCGGTTCCTTGTCTTTACCGATTCACCTGAAGAAATAAAGGCGCTTCCTGTGTTCAACGACCGGTGTGTATTCGTGCAGGAACAAGATGAATACAAGGCAATGTATCTTATGTCACGCTGCTGGGCCGGAGCAATATGTGCTAATAGTACATTCTCTTGGTGGGGAGCCTTCTTTGCTAGGCAATTAGCAGCTGAAGAGACTCTTGAATTCAGAGCATATATGCCATCTAAGTGGATGGCTATATCCTCTGAACCTACAGAAGCAATATATCCCCCTTGGGCAACAGTGATCTCTGTGCAGGCTACAGAGGATTTAGGTCCAAAATAAAATTGAAAGCCCTGCTATCATAGTGTACTGTAACACCCAATAGCAAATAATATGTCTCTCCCTGAAGCAAAGAGCCTTAAGCAAGCCTGGAAAGATTCGGTATATCATGACCACCAAGAGTTTGGTATCCGCTGGATGCTACAGTGCGAAGAGGTGGGTTACGCGATTCCTGAAACAAACCATGTTGTCCGAGGTGGAATCCTGGGTGACAAGATGGGTGTGGGTAAGACAATCCAGTCAATTGGCTTGATCATGAATGGTGATGGCCTTAAGAACCTTGTAGTAACGCCTCTTGCTGTGCGTGGCCAATGGGAGTCCGAGTTCCGCCGCTGCGATGTGAACCTCTACTTGCCATCTAAGTCCGGTGCACAATGGTACCCCCAAGAGCCTATCGTAGCTGGAAGGAGGGAGGTATATCTTGCGCACTACGACAAAGTTGCAAACCAGCCAATCTGTCAAGGCGTCTACTACGACCGCATTATCTTGGACGAGGCTCACACGATTCGCAATTCCGCAACGAAGAAGGCGCAGTCAATCTTAGATATCAAGGCCAAGTATAAGTGGGCATTGACCGGTACTCCAGTAACAAATAGCATGGAAGACTGCACGACCTATCTTAAGTTTGTGGGGTTCCCTACAGGTCCCGGCAAGAGGTGGCTGGATTCCTATAACGAATGGGCACAGAACGTCTATCTTTCCAGACGCCTTGTGGAGTGCCCCTTGAAGGGAGATTCTATCATCCCCCCCACCCCCTTGGAAGAGGTGCGTCTGCTTAACTTTACGAGTAAGGAGGAGGAGGCAGTCTACAGTGGCATTTACAAAGATGAAGAGTGTAAGTGGAGGAACGCCCAAGCAATGCAGGGTAACAATTATAATCTGGAAATGTTTGCGATCTTGCTGCGCCTCCGTCAAGTCAGCGTGAACCCCCAGATCTATATTAAGGCTCGCAAGAACGAGGCATTTGGCTGGTCTGGACCCGAGTTCCACGAAGTTAGTAGGAAGTTTGACGAGGTTGCCTTTCTTATGAAGGATGCCCACGAGGCTGGAGAGGCACATAAGTGGATTGTCTTCTGCCAGTTCCACGAGGAAATGGTGTTAATGGATGCCTTCTTGAAGGCACACCCTTTCGTGGGTCAGGTACTTCAATACCACGGTGGGATGTCAATGAAGGAGCGCGAGGCGACCCTCAAGGAGAGTCGCTCTGCCCCCCAGGAGAATGGTAGCAAGCAGGACGTGTTCTTGATCCAGCTAAAGGCTGGTAGCACGGGTCTTAATCTTCAGCAGTATGATCGCATTATATTTGTGAGTCCCTGGTGGACCCCTTCAGAGATGGAGCAGGCCAAGGCACGCGCGGTACGTATTGGCCAGAAGAAGGTTGTGAAGATTTATCAGCTGCAGCTTAAGACCGAGGAGCAGTTCAACATTGACAAGTTCATGATGGATAAGGTCTTTGTGAAGAAGGAGCTGGCAGACCAATTTGAAAGCTGGTCTGTTCACCTCAAGCCTGTGAGCTCGTAGGAAATCTAATATACCACCAGATGGATAAGCTCCCCGTGAACCCAGGATCAAGCAGTCTTTTTTTATTAATTGCGTTATTTGCAGCTATGGCTGTCGGTATTGTTGCATATATGGTTCTTATGCGCAATAAGACCGTAGCATCCGGCAATTGGGAGGGCTTTCAAGGACCAACTGTAGGTGTATCTGATATCAAGTGTGGACAAGAGTCTTCTTTTGCAGTAAGGCTTTCTGAGATGTTTGCTAGTAAAAAGTCAACTACGGGAGACGGAGAGGCTGATCTGGCTGAATTTAAGCTAATTATCTCCAAGCTCTGCTGTTTGAAGCATGATTTAATGAGTACCGCTCAAGTGGTTCAAGCGACACTCTATCTGCCTTTCAACACAGCTCATGACCGCGAAAACCCAGGAGATACCGCTGCCCGCTGTTTCACTAAATCCTTGCCTCCTCGTGATCTGGAGATTGCATTTCAGACATGGGTTGACAGGGCACTCTTACTTCTCGACCGTCTCTGTACTTCCTACAACTTTTCCTCTGATGAGGAAAAGGAAGCCAAGGAGAATTTGCTGAGTGTCTGGTCTGACACATATGATATTGCAAAAACAGTATGTGTTGCTGGGAAACCACCTCCCATCACTTCTTCTGGATCTCCTAGAGACCCTAAGGCGTTCACACCCGAGCCTGTAACAGGTCTAGGCCCTTATACTGGATATTATTAGACCACGTTTGTTTCCTTTTGCTTCTTAACCTTTTTTACAGGGACCGTCCCACCTGCCGCAATAATGGCAGCCTCCTTCTGAAGACGTAATTGCTTACTCTTACGAGCCCAGGCCCAGAATTCGGGTGTTCCAAAGGCAGGCTTCTCTCCTAGATCGCCCTCTGTGAGTGGCTTCTTCTTTTCCTCCTTTTTAGCTTTTTCATGTAGCTGTTCAATGACTTCGTCAGTCTCTCCCCTCGCAAAAGCATCAAGACATGCTTTTGTGACGGAGCAATCTTCCCAGAATACAGCCAGTTCCTTGTTCTCTCTCTCCAATTCCTCTTTGTACCACTTGATATCTTCTTCTGTCACAGTTGTACCCTTACTATCATAGTAATCTCGTAAAATCAAGAAGGCCTCCGTGGCTTTTGATTCCCTGTCTGTGATTACGTAGTCTGCCTCTGGTATTACTTGCTTCTTAACCTTGAATATCTTCTTTGGCTTTATCGTAACAGCAGTCTCTAGCACAGGAGTCTCTACCACAGGAGTCTCTACCACAGGAGTCTCTACCACAGGAGTCTCTACCACAGGAGTCTCTACCACAGGGCACTCTAGAACTTCCTTCTTAACCTTGAAGGATTTCTTCTTTGGCTTCTGTTCTTCTGACATTTATATTACCGGTGCGACCCCTAAAGCAAATAGGGCCTTCAATTTTATTTATTCAAATTGCTTCTTGATGACCCTTTCCAAGAACACTACAATGTCTTTAATCTCTAGTTTATTGGCATCTGTAATATATATATATGATTCAATGGCATAATAGAGGTTACGAGCTAATAGACTAGAGGCTGGATGATCTTTAGCAATAACCTCATATATACGTATAATATGGTTTTCTGCTTCTTCATTTAGCCATTTTCCGAAATGATATGTACCCCATCTTGCTCTTAACGCATCCTCAACGTGAATACTAAGTTCTTCTACAATAGTCGCCATTTGTAGGATAAACTATTCTAATTTTTAAGTAACTAACTAGATATGTCATCATACCCGGCACTAGACCAAAGCATAATTACCTTAAAGAAGATGTTACGGTCTAATAAATTAACCGCTCAAGAAGATAAAGAAATACGTGCAGAAATTGAGATGCTCTATGAACTCTGGAAAAAAGAATATGAAAAGAGGATGGTTCGTGATGGTATAAGCATGTACGGTAGTTATTTTGACGTGGCACATTTACACTAAAACGTGAGATCAGATCATATCACACCTCTATTTCTTGAATTTACCCTTCTTGAATGCAGCCTTAGCCTTCAATCCGGCTTCGAATATCTCTCCCGCCTCCTGCGCAGTCAACTCTTCTATGTTAGTACCCTTAGGGATACTAACATACTGGGGTTTCGCACCTTTACCTCCGGTACCAGTATCCATTTTTTGTAAGTAAGGACCGTAGGGTCCAGTCTTTATTTGAAAGGGTCCAAGGGTTCTGCTAGGATTTTCTTGCTTAGCTAGAATCTTTGCTGATATGGATTCAAGATCATCATCTTCTGTCATATTGACTCTCACACCATTCCATTCTGCATAATGGCCATACGGTCCCTTTTTCTTAAAGATTGTATGGCCATTCCATTCTCCAAGTACATCGCCCTGTTTCTGCTTTGTAGTCTTGTCAATATGGCTTAAGACTTCTGCTTCAGTAATATCTTGAAGGCCCTTCTTAATATCTGCTGGCCATCCATAGAATATGACATCATCTTTTGTAGCACCCTCCTTTAACAATAGTGGCCCTTTAGCTGTTAGGACTGCAATCACTCCAGGAATATCTGGAAACTCCCGACGCCGATTATTTGTCCCGGACACAATTGTAGCCGATTTCATTTCCTCATATCTATCTTTGTAAGATCCCCAAGTATCTGACAGAACAAGTTTCCAAGCCTCTTTACCTTCCGCGATCTTATCAAGACGCTTTTCCATATTCGCAGTAAAGTCATAGGCAAATAAATCCGGGAAGTGTTTCACAGTAAATTCAAAGACAGACTTGCCAAGAGGTGATGGACACATCCGGGCCTTCTCTCCACCTTTCTTCAAGCTGAACTCTTCAGACTTAGGGGGCCATTGCCCAAAGGCAGTGAGGTGATGTACTCTTGACTTTTCCACCTGAGAAGGTATGTCTTTGATTTCTACGTAGGTCTTCTCAACTAGAGTTGCAATTAGGGATGCAAAGGTTGATGGGCGTCCTATACCCCTCTTTTCAAGATCTCGTACCAAAGATGCCTCTGTATATCTTCCCTGAGGCTTTGACTCTTTTGGTTCTGCCTTGAGCTGCTGCCATTGAATGGCCTGACCAGGTTTCAATGCTTCTGCAACCTTCCAAGCCTTATCGCCCTCCTGTTCCTCAACTACCGCGTCATCCTTATCATCACCATTATTGGCTAATGAGATGGATGTGTCCTTGTCATCAGCAGCCTTCCAACCCGGGAAGATTATCCTCTTCCACTTTGCTTGCCAAGGTAGCTGCCCTTCATCTCCCTCAGCATTGAATATGACATCCCTACTTTCACCTTTTGCTTGAGACATAACTGATTGTATCGCGCGCAACCAGATTAGTCTATAGACCTTATGATCCTGAATACCCCAGTCCTCTGACTCTGGAAGCTTCATGAGGTCAAAGTGAGTCGGGCGTATTGCCTCATGAGCTTCTTGTGCTTGAACTGCCCCCTGATTTCCCCCTGCAGCTTTCTTCTTAGGAGTGTCAGGCCCTAAATACAGTTTCCCCCACTTGGATTCAATGACTTTTCTTGCATCCAATACTGCTTCTTCACTGATTGTGGTCTGATCAGTTCTCATGTAAGTAATATGACCAGACTCATACAGTTTCTGAGCGATTTGCATTGTCCTTTTTGGAGAACAGTGATATAGATTACTAACCTGTTGCTGTAGTGTACTAGTCATCAGAGCCAAAGGTGGATTTTCCGTCCAAGGCTTTGTAACTGCAGAATGGATAGTCGCATTTTTCTCATTTGAATGGTTCTCCAGATAATTCAGCGCAGATTCTTCGTCGCTCAGCGGGTCTATCATAGAAGCTGGCCATCCATTCCATACTCCCTTAATTGTCCAAGACAGTTCTGAGGTGAATTTTTCAATAGATGCCTCTCTCTCACATACAAGTCTTAGTGCAGGTGTCTGACACCTTCCCGCACTTAGAGCTGCCCCCCCTCCCAAATTTTTCCAGAGTAATGGTGAGATAGTGAATCCAACCATCATATCAAGCATTGCACGAGATTGCTGAGAATGCACGCGATTCATGTCAATGACTCTTGGTTTAGATACTGCATCAAGTACTGCATTACTTGTTATCTCGCGAAATGCAGAACGGGGGTTCGTCTTAGGATCAAGCTTTAGTAATACTGCAAGGCTGTATGCTATTGCTTCCCCCTCACGATCATCATCTGAGCAGAGGATTACCTTAGTGGCATCTTTTGCAGCGGCCTTGAGATTAGCAATAGTCTTTGCCTTTTCCTTCATGAACTCATATGTAGGTTCAAAATTCTTCTGAATACCTACTGAGTTAATATCCTGTACGAGTGAGCGAATATGACCCATAGACGCGATAACCCTGTAATTGGATCCCAGGAATCCTTGGATTTTAGAGCATTTAGCAGGCGATTCAACAATCAGTAGGTTCATGTGTGTAGTTTAGCACATGCGCATTTAGTAATTCATTTTTAGTGGTAGAGCATAATTAGATGGATAGACCAAATACGTCTTCCGAAGGTTCATTATTTGAGTTGGTTGCTAGGGGGCAGAAAGATAAATATTTTATGAGTCCGGAAAAGACTGCATACGTACCGTTTTCTTACAATATGGACACTTGGCCTGCAACTCTTGATGAGACCAGGCAACATCAGCCGATGAATATGGTTGACTTTGGTCGTACTGTGGAATGGGAACTAGACACCTTTGGCGATTTGTTAGTGGCAGCATCATTCCGTATCGATCTTCCATCGTGGCTACCTATTGCAGTTGCACCTCTTAATAAAAAATCCATTATAGCCGACGCGTCAGGTACACGATATGGGTATACGCGTGGAATTGGCGCCTTTCTGTTTGAACAAATACAGTTCTACCAAGATCAGCTTTTGCTACAGGAGTTTTCAGGAGACTTCCTGTATGCATGGGCACACTTACATGGTACACTCAATCAAGAGACACTGGCTTTGAGTGAATTTGGATCACATTCAGGATCCCCTCAGGATATACAGAGGAATGCAACACCAAATAGGCTTACATTACGACTACCGCTGATAGGCTGTAGTAATGTGGACGATGGGGGGTTCCCTTTTGTTGCAGTTCCAGGACAAAAGTACAGAATTCGTATTAAGATAAGACGACTTGAAGACCTTGTAGAGGCATCAGATAATTCAATCAAGCCAGCTCCCTGGAACAGGAGTGATCTCAGACAGACAGGGGCAGATGGTATTACTACGCCTATTGTACCTTATACTAGAGAACAGATTGGTAAGCCACTGTTAACTTTAGAGACTACTCAGCGATATGTTCGTCAGGATGTACAAGAACTTCTTAAGGTTACATCTAATCAGATCCCATTCATAAGGCCATTTGAAAATGTTCTGAGTCTGGATTCTGCAGATTATATTGCAGTTGAAAAGGGTGTAGCATCATTCATAACAAAGCGTATAGACGGAAGGCATCCAGCAGAGTCTATAGTTATAATGTTTCAATCAGACTATTGGATTGAAAGGAACCAGTTGTGGAACCTTATAAATCCACTTAATAACTCTACATACTATAACACGATTAAGTTGCTTGTAGCAGGTAGGGAGCGTGAATCCGAGTGGGATGCAACGGTTTGGGGGGGAGTATCACCGTATACGAAATCTGAGAAGTGCCCTGGCATTCCTTTGAGCTTAATATCATTTACATACGGCCCATCATTTGGTTATAGGGCTCCTGAAAAAAGGAGGCCATCGGGCAGTTTGAATTTCTCAAATGCAGATAGGCCTACATTATGGTTAAATATTACTGATACCTTACCAGCATCAACTGGTAAAAAGAAGGTTGTATTAAGAGTTGTGACTGTTGGATGGGGTCTTTATGATGTTAAAGACAATCGTGGTACACTAGTATTTTCTAACTAATCTTCCTTCTTCTCATTATCAATCTCGTCAATAATACCTCTAAACTGGCTAATGAGCTCATGAACTTTAGTAGTTTCAGGCTCTGGTCCATCCTTATAGACTGATTCAACTGATATATCTGATATATCAGATACATCAGAATCGTTGGAATCCCTTGATGTATCACAGTCACTATCCATTTCATCCTTTAGTAGTTTGTTTGTTATACAGCGACGCGTGTAGTCAAGGAACGTATATACATAGTATGAGAAACATGCCCAACCTCCGATATATGCAATAATCGTCAATTCAAAGCTTACTGAACCTACAATAAGGATAAGAAAGCCAATATTGCTAATAATAAAGCTTGTAAGACCGAGTCTTGTATCTGGAATAATTCGCTTGTTATTATTCCTGCTACATTCAACCATATCAGTATCTGATGTGTCTAACAAGTAAGAATACCCAGTCATAATGATATACACTAGCGCATTCGAGCTAATTCGTCAATTTTATGCATTGAATTGCTTAAAGTTGTAGACATAACAATATATATACTAGTTTCAATATGACTACATCATATCGTCTTGAGCTTGTTGTGACTAAAGAGGGTCAGTCATATTACCCCCCAGTGGGTACTGTAGAGAAACTATCTTCAGACAATGCGGGGTACGATTTGAAGGTTGTTGTAAATCAAGTGCCTACGGATACCGCAAAGCTTGTACCTCTTGGTGTAAAGGCACGTATGGTTACCCTTCCAGATGGGCAAGATTGCCATTTCACACTTGAGCCTAGGTCTTCCATTTATAAGACTGGATTCATGATGGCAAACGGTAGGGGTATCATCGATAAGACGTATCGTGGACAATTAATGGCACCCGTGATTACAGTGAGTTTAATTGGTCAGACTAGTATTGAGGCAGGCACCCGATTGTTCCAGATTATTGCACCTGGATTAGGTCATATCGCAGAAGTTGCCTACGTAGACTCCTTGCCAGATTCAGTGCGTGGTGAAGGTGGATTTGGAAGCACTGGGAATAAGTAGATGGACTTGAGGACAAAAAACGCATACGGTACAAGTCAACCAAGGGGGTCTGCAACAACCTTGATTGATTTGGTCACAAGAGATGACCAAGATGCTAATTTTTTCCCAACAAACGCAAAGACCACTAGGTTTACACGGGACGAGGGTGTACGAACCGTACCATTTTCCACCATTTTCCGCGAATTTACATTTAGGGGGCCTGCTGAATTTGGTCAGACCTTTACATTTGAATTGGGGCATACTGCATGTGGAGACCTAATACAGGGTCTATTCATACAGGTGCGCCTAGGTGATTGGCTCACGTCTCTTGATAGGGAAAGGCTGAGATGTGGACTGTATGAATTTTTAGAAAAAAAGACTGCATGGACATACATTAATTCCTTGGGTACCGCATTGCTTAATGAGGCAACCTTGGAAGTAGATGATCAGATTTTAGAAAAGATAACCGGTGATTCTTCTAATGTAGTCTCACTATTATTTCCAGATCTCAATACTCAGATTGGTATGGCAGACGTAAATGGACGTGTTAGCATGCCTGAATTAAAAGCTTGGACTGGAGCCACATCTCTTCCGACTGATGACATGTGGATAACAATACCTTTACGTTTTTCATGTCTAAGGGAAAGGCTCACGGCAACCTTCCCTTTAATTGCATGTCGCGATGGAACTGTTAGAGTGCGAGTTTCACTAAAAAATTTTGATGAGGTTGTAAGGAGTGTGTCTGGTGTAAAAGCTAATAAAGAGACTCCAATAAACCGCGAATTCAGACTCTATGATTTAAGATTTCCTAGTACAGGTAAAAGGCTTTTTAACGTGAATTCGGTGGTATATCCTCCTAAATTAAGGAGCATTCAGCTCTTAACTCATGGGGTATTCGTGGACGGGCCCTATCGTGATATGCTCTTACGGCAAGCATTTGAAAGACCTTTTCGTGAAATACAGCATTTTGACTTTAATGAACCACTGAAGTACCTGGTGAATAAGTCAGGTAGTGATAGTATTACAATTCAATTACCACTGGAGGCAAATCAACCAATAGAGGAGATAGTATGGTTTTTAAGGAGGAAATCTTCTATTACACAGAATAATGACTGGGTTAATTATTCTTCTACTCTTGAAAGTGAATATCACCCAATATTTGCACCCTTAGAACCCCTTTTAAAACATGCTAAACTTCAAGCCAATGGTATGGATATAATATCACAAGATGAAGCGTGGTTTCGTTCTCATATATCTAGAGCTCATAAAGGGGGTAAGGTAGCATATGATTCATTTATATATGGATATTCATTTGCAGACCACCCCGCTGAACATAATCCTTCAGGAAGTATTAATGCAAGTCGTCTGAGTAATCTTCGTTTAACTCTTGAAGTCAGACCACCTATTCAGAGTGATGTAGTGGGCGTAAATACCGAGTGGGAAGTCCACGTGATGGTTTTTGCATTTCAATGGTTACGATTTGAGAACGGTATATGTAATAAGCTATTTATTGATTAAAAATTGACGAGTCCAAAAGCTACTAGTATATATACTTTAAGAAAGATGTCTACAGGTAATTCTGAATTCACTGCAGACTTCTTTGATCAATCATCTGCAGCTTGGATGGCCAACAAGAAGCGGAAGGGGCAGAGTCTTGTGTATATCTGCACAGGTGTATACAAGAATGGTAACAAGTGTAATAATGCAGTGTTGTCGTGTCAAGACTTCTGTAAGGTGCATCTAAAGAAACCTAATAAGCGCGAATTAAAGGTAAACAAAGAATGACAAAATAATAGTAAGAGAATGGTGGCAAGTCTATTAAAAATCATATCCACGGGAATGCAGGATGAAAGACTACAACCACTTAAGGGTCAGCCAGATCTTAGTGCCTTCTTAAAAGTGCTCATTAGGACAGGTCGCTACGCCACTAATTGGACTCGTATTGATTTTGATACTTCTCCTGACTTTGGTAAGTCATCAATTATTCGTTTACCTACGAAAGGTGAGATGATCGGTCGTATTTTTTTAGTTACTAATATGCCAGATATTAGTACTATACAAAAGACTGCATATTATTCACGTAAACCCGCATTTATAGCAAACTCAAATTACACTATATCAAATCAGTTCAGTGGAACTAATTATGTGAGCTCTACAAGTTATATCTGCCCTATATCTGGTGGCAACCTAGGTATTGCTAAGTTCAGAGGTATACAGATTGATGACATGAGTCTAGGGGATACATATACTTTAACTGCGTATTTAGCTCCAGGCGCTACAGGAACCATAAGTTTTTCAATACTACTTACTGATAAACCTCTAAATAATGATCAAATAAGCTTGTTGAATAAAGATACATATTACTTAGTTGGAGCAGGAAATAATTTGATATATTCCTATGATGGTATTAACTGGGCAGATATAAATTTAGTCACCAGTTTTTTCATAAATAGTATTAATTC
>Ga0209444_10001225_pt1 | contig 14141 bp, 17 predicted proteins | sample LauGreFaBDMM15DN_2_FD_188215 | JGI IMG/M metagenome (GOLD analysis project Ga0209444, IMG submission 188215) | Freshwater lake microbial communities from Lake Michigan, USA - Fa13.BD.MM15.DN (SPAdes) (version 2) | ecosystem: Environmental > Aquatic > Freshwater > Lake | place: Lake Michigan...
CTATTTGTAGCGCCTGGTATCCCTGTGGATATTAGCCCAGGAATTTTTCCTGCATTCTTTTTCAAATTTGCTTTATCTATCTCCGACTTAGCTAATCGCTTTTCTTTTTCTTCAGGTGTCTCCTGTTTAGTATCTCCAGACAAACTCAAAACAGTTGCAATAGTCGCAAGTGGTCCTGCAAACTTCAAAAACTTCGCCATTTTTGGTCCAAGTTTTCCAAACCACCCGAATGGTCCACCATCACCTGTCGGAACTGCACTCTTTGCAGAAATTGCAGTCATAGCTGCAACAAGGTTAGCAACAGTCTTACCTGCATTAGCAAGCATAAAGATACCCTTTAGAGCAAGCAAAGCAGGTAAAGCATTTATCAAACCTGTAGCAACATTCTTGAAACCTTCAATAGCATCACCATTACCAAAAAAGCCAAAGAAAGTTTTTACTGAATCAATTACCCCACCAATAGCATCCTTGATATCATCAAAAGTTTTTCCTGCATCAGATTTAGGGTTAGCAAGATCATCAAAGAATTTACCTACAACTTCAATAGCTCCACCAGGTTTGCTAATTTCATCAATGAAATCAATAAGAATTGGAAGAACAACAGCACCAAGTTTTTCTTTCAAAATGTCCATACTGTTATTGAACTTCATAAATGGATCAGCATTTTCTTCTGCTAAGCCCTTATAGGTTTTAGCAAAATCTCCTAGAACATCTTTGCTTTTAGTAAGTTCAGGAAACAACTTTTTTAGAGAAGTAGTATTCCCGGCATAAGCTTTAGAAACAGCCTTAGAAACCGCTTCAACACCTTTTCCAGACCCGGCTGATCCATCAAGGGTTATGCGTAAAAGTCGTTGAGCATCTTCAACATTTCCAGTTACATTTCCAAATCTCGCCATTGCAGGTCTAAGATCGTCATCCATAATTCCAGTTTGGAGAGATAAGGATTCTATGAAACGATCATTTTGTTTCAACTGATTTGCAGTTGCACCCGCATTGCGAACTAACTGGATATTTAGAAGCCTTGTGCTTTTTTCATCCGCTGCCGCAGCCTTAGCCGCATCTAACAAACCATCAGCAATAGCTTTTACACCAAAGCCAATACCTACAGCCCCAAGAGTTTTAGTTAGTCCGCCAAACCCAGACTTTGCCTTCTTTATGCCTGAATCATCAAACTTAGATAATAGTTTTATTATGACGGACATTTAGTTAGTCTTTCTATTGATTTTGGCGGCAAACTTTTCTATAAGTAATTTTAGTTGAACTTCAATACCCGGAAGACTTTTTTCAACAGCAGGATAAACAAACTTAGACTTATTGCGTGCCTTTAGTTCGTTGATCATAAACTCACCTTGCCCATTTACTTTATGAGTTCTAGTCCCGCCCTTATAGGCATAAGGCTTAGTTGTAGGGTTTCTTGGCACTCCCGAACCTTTACCCGCAATATCTGCGATAGCAGTCATAGGAGAAGCAACAATCAATCTAAACAGGGAAGTAACCGCATACTTTTTAGATCCAGTTGTTCTAGTAGAGAAATCAACTTTGTTTGCAGGTTTTACCGCACCCCAAGCAGTTCGCCCTGTTCTGTTTTTATCTATCCCCATTCCAGAAAGTGGGGCTACCGCAGGGATCGCACTTCTAATAGCTTCTTGTGGTTCTTTAGAAATCTTTCTTGCTTCAGCAAGTAATTCTTTTTTGAGCTTAGGTTCTATCTCTTTGAGAGTATTCAACAAACCTTTAGCATCAAAAACAATATTAGAATTTTTATTCATTTCCACCACTCCGCTGATATTGCAAAGCAAAAAGCATTGTATTTAGCATACGATCGGTTTCTTGCAATAAAACTGAAGGGGCAATTCCTGTAGCGACAGCGAGATTAGCAATAAGCCAATGTTGCGAATCAACGCCTAAGCTTATTATCCTTTTGGGTCTGCAACCTCAACTTTTGCAACCTGATCAATCCACACTTCAAACTCGTCTGTAGTTTTCTTCAATCTTAGAACTGCAAGCCAAGCAAAATAAAGAAGGTGAGTTACCTTCTCTAACTTATCAATGCCTAAGTTGAAGTGTGCTTCCCATTTCACTAAATCGCTTGCTGAAGAAAGCACATCTAGAACAGTTCCATCCGATAACTCAATGCGTAGATTTAGTTGATTCATTACGCTACAGCTCTAACCACTGTCCCATTTGTTGGCCAGGTCACAGACAGCGTAGCCAGGTCGCCAATCTGTCCAGAAATAGGGGTCAGATCGGTAACTAAACAAACTGCGGTGTATGCCGGGTTTGCAGATGAAACTGCGGTATTAGTTGGTTTGATAACTACAGTTGCATTTGAACCAAGCAATGGCCATAGAGTAGCATCAACCATTGAAGCAGCGTAATCCTGATTGAAAGCTAAAGTTAGTGAACCTTCTTTTAGCCCTGCAACTCTAGTAACCCAAGTGCTACCAAAAGCAGTTGTAGTTACATCATTTGCGGAAGCCTTCAGTTCAACCTGTGTTAGATATGAAGCTAGTGCAGTTGATCCATTGATAGAAACTGAGAAATCTGTTGCAACAAAAATTGCCATTATTTTCCTTTACCTTGCGAAAACTTGCACCGAGAATTCGGCACTCAAATAGTCTATGCCATTTACAGTAATAGCCCCATATGCTCCAAGCTCGCTTAGGAAAGTTTCATAAGCATTACCGCCTAAAGTGCGATCTGATTCAACTGCTGCCTTGACTGATCCAGTTCCGGGAGCAACTAAAATATCTAAAGCTTGCTGTGCAGTTCTCTCGCTTACCCGCCCCAAAACAACTGTGATCTTGAAAGTATATTCAGACATAGCTTTTTGATTCTGCTGATTGTAGGCAACCTTTACTAAACCAATCATTGCCATAGGCGGATTGACTACATCAGGAAGCGTTTCAACCACTCGCAAACCTGAAATCGTTTTTAGGTTATTTGCTAAACCTGTTCTAAGGTCGCTTATAGACATTACGCCCCAGTTCTAAGAAGTCTAAATGGGTTGATTAGTTGAGCAACATCTCCATCAATGTTTGCACCAACACGCATAATTCCAATATCTGAAACACCAGCGACACCTAACGGAGATTCTAGACGCTTGAATAATCTAGAAGCTTGAATAATAGTTGCAAACTTGATTGAATCTGGAACTGAACTCCAGCCAAACTGCCCTGTAACCTTTACTAAAGCGATATCTGCCCAAACAGGAAACAAATAGTTATCTGTAGCACTTAGCCCTGTAATTGGATAATAAGCACCATTTGCGATCCTATTTGCAGGAAGTAATTGATAATCTTCCGCAGCCCAAGTTGTATCGTAAATTAGTGGATCAGTAGAAGAAGTTTTTAGTTCAGTAACGCTTATCGCATCATCAATCCAGCAAGTAAAACCATCATTAGCTTTGTAATATCTAATTTCACCCGCAGAACCTGAATAGAAGTATCTATTGCAATATTGGTCAATCATCCGAGAAGCCGCATTTATGCTATTCTCCAATAGAGCATCATCAACTGAATCCTGGATTCTTAGGGCAGCCTTCACATCTGCAAGGGTGCAATATCCGTTAGTAATAGCCAAAATAAATCTCCTAAAGTCAATCTCTAGTTTACTTGATGCCCGCTATACGCTTTTTCAGTTCAGTAGTTGAAACGCCTTCAGTATAAGGAACATAAACTAATTGAATTTCTTCCCGATCCAACCATTCTTGCGTGAACTGCATTTGAGCATAATAATCTTTTCTAGCCCAATCATCACCTATAACAATAAAATCAGGTTCTACCTGAAGGATTGTAGGTTTAGAATCTGCCCCCGCAATATTAGGAACAACAGAATCAACATACTTACAGGCAAGAAGAATAGTTTCTCTTTCTTCATAAGACATTATTGGGGCTTTACCTTTATAAGCTGAAATAAATTCATCAGTATTCAAGGCAACTACAACCTGTCCAGAATCTCCTGCAATCCTTCGGCAAGCGTTCAAGAACTTTACATGACCTGCATGAAACAAATCAAAAGTTCCACCTGTATAAACTAGCGATCCCAAGAGTTAGCCCTTCTAATACCTAAATCCCATTCTCCCGAAGTGAAATCTTCTTCAGCAACCTTCTTACTGTAAAGAATAGAGTTAGTCTGATAAGTCTTATTATTTTCTTTTTCAAAACCAGAGTTTAGGGTGCTTGAATTATCGTGGTGCAAGGCAGCATGAATAAAGTTTGACGGAACTCCAGCCGCCATAAGTCTTCTTTCATAATCGTTATCTTCAAAATAGATCGGATGAAAGCGTTCATCAAATAGCCCCGCCTTAGCTACAGCCCCTTCACCTAAAACAAATCCACTCCATTTAGGAAAGATACTAAGAAAATTGATTGCTTCAGTATCAACCTTTTTAGAAATCTTCTCTAAAGCACCAGGCGAAAGAACTGAATCATCATTTAGCAAAACCCAATAAGGTGCGAAGGGCGTAACCTTTACTATTAGATTCAATCCACCGCCATAACCTAAACCATGCGGAACTTGAAGAAACCAAAGATTCTTTACCTGTTCAGGCTTCACAGGTTGCCATTCACGCTTCCCCGAATTATCTATAATCACAAGATGTTCTATAGGGTAATCAATACTTGCAAGCAAGCGATCCGCTAAATCAAATCTTGAATAAGTTAGAAAACCAAGAACAGGAATCATTTAGAAGCAAGCTTTTGAATCAAAGGCTTCCAAGATTCTTTATAAACCTTATCGGCATCATAATCTTTAGCAAAAGCAATCGTATCTGGGAAGTCTTTTCTTCCACGCTGATACGCCTGTTCTAGAGCATCTACAATTCCAGAAACTAGCGGAATGTTGAACCAAGTATGTTGTCCCGCATCCCAGAATGGTTGCCCATTGACTAGGAAAGAATCGGGAGAAGCAAGTTCAGCACTAGCAGCAAAGTTAGAAGTGATAATAGGCACACCGCAACTTTGGGCTTCTATCTGGGGAACTCCAAAGCCTTCACCATAATTACAGAACAAACCTACATCCCAAGCAGAATAAATAGCAGCTAAAGTTTCTTGAGAAATTCCGTAACTGTAACTAATTGGATCCACAAACTTTACTTTTTCCGCAGGAACTCCACAAGCCTGAAGAATGTTCGGCAAAACAAAGCCTGACTGCTTTCCATAAGGTTCAGTATGGAGATACAAAACAACATCATCATGCTTAGCGGCAAAAATAGCAAAAGCTAAAAAGTTTTCTGAAACTGCTTTTCTATGAATAAACCCACCAGCCTTATTAGCAAAGTTCATGCCTACAACAAACTTATCTTCACCGCCAACAAACTCACGCCCAGAGATACCTTCAGGAAGATCCTTTGTAGGCTTGAAAAGGTTTGTATCTATAGCGTGCGGAATATACTCACTTTCTAAACCTGCATTTTCAATCATTGCTTTACCAAATTTAGACATAGCTATAGGAGTTACATTAGGTTTCTTCAACCAATTCAAAACCTTTTCGGGTGCTGGCTGGTGATCTATTGGAACCCAAGAAGCAATCGGAATTGCATCTAACGCAGGATTATCTAAAACCCAAACATCATAGAGAGTGATTAGGAAGTTAGGTAAGTCTTTATTCTCCGCAGACCAATGGTGAAAGTTCAATGGCATAACATCCGTTGAATACTGATTCATGCCCCTAGAGTAGTGCGGAATCAATCCTGATCCAGTTTCAATAAGAGTATTTACGCCTTCCCCGCCATAGTTTGAAAGCATAGCTACCTTATGCCCATCTTTTACAAGTCTAGAAATAACTTGCTTAGATTGAGTTCCGTAACCTGTAGGTTGATTGAGTGAATTTGAATACCAAGAAATACATGTTTTAGTCATGCCTTTAGCCTAATGGAAAACGCCCCCTAAATCTGCTATGAACCAGAAATAAGGGGCGTAATCCTTCAGGGGCTAGAAACTAGCTTGCGCCACCCTTGAACTTTTTGATGTTGGCTGTCTGCACCAGGGCAGAGTCCAATCTCCAGGTCGCACGCCAGGTTGCAAGATCGTTTCCAAAAGCGAAATCGTCGCTTCTGTCCACTTGCAATCCACCAGCATTTCTAATGTAGATGGACTTGAGATCTCCAACTGCTAGAGAGTTAACTCCAGTTCCCGGAGATGGCATTGCAGGAGTTTCAATAACAGGAACACCTAGAACTAGATCTCTGCGATCCTTTGAATCGCCAACCTGGAACACATAGTTTCCAGCAGTATCTTTCAGCTTGCGAAGTGCAGCGATTGAAGTGCTGTTAGCTAGCATTGCGAATGATGGGCGGTTGCGAAGTGAACCATCTAGGCTGTAAATCAAGTCAATCACCTGGTCTGCGGTGAAAGCACCACTTACACCTGTGGCACCAGTTACACCAGTTCCAGCAACAGGAAGGAATCCAGTAGGTTCTACTGTTCCAGTTCCATTTACAATTTCGTCTGCAATCTTGTAACCAAGTGCATTACCAAATTGTTCTGCCAAGAATCCAATAATATCTACGCCACTATCCAGGATCAGTTCCCTAGACAGTTGTGCGAGCGCACTGAACTTATAAGATCCAAGAGTGGTGAAGGCATTGAAACTCGGTTCACTCGTGCCTATGGAAACACCTTGACCCACGATAGTTGCGGTTGAGAAAGTTGCCTGTGATGGAATCTGTAGGTTCTCGCCAGAAGTGGTGTTGATTACAGTTGCATACTCAAGCAATGGGTTTACAAGTCTTGCAACCTTTACAATCTCGTTGTAAAAGCTGGTTGGCACAGGTGCGCCAGTTGAAGACCCGGTGATTGCCCGGAACTCATGTCCACGAACTTCACCAGAAACCATCTTGCGAAGGATCTCTGCATCACCATTCAAAGCATTTGCACCAGCAAAATCTACTGATGCAGACTGCATTGCTTCTGCAACTTTTGCTTCACGCTGCTCTAGCTCAATTAGTTCATTTCTTTTGTTGATGTCTGCGGTAAGTTCAGCATACTTTGCTTCATCTTCACCAGACCATACGCCGCCACGAGCTTCAACTGAATCAATCAGTTCCTTAGCTTCGTGCCATGCCTTAGCCTTAGCATCAACCTGTTTAGCGATAAATTCACTCATTAGGTTTGTTCCTTTCAAGAACATAAATAGGGTTTAGTTTGCGATCCAGAGATAAACTCACATAATCAAATTAGGGGATAAACACGCCTAACGAATAAAGTCTATAAGGCTAAAAGATACACGCCAAAAGAAAACCCCCTGGGACAAATCAGGGGGAAAGAAATCAGCTTCTTTTTTAGGCGGTTAGAAACAAACAAAACTAACAGCCAAATTAGTTTATACCCTTTGCATCAATAAGTCTAGTTGCTTCTTTTTGAGATCCAACAAGGCTTGCGGGTTAGTTACTTCAGGATCTTTCTGAAGAACTTTATTTAGAGTTTCAGTAAGAAGTTCGCCCTGTCTTTCAGTCAGTTCTTCCCCTGATTCTAGGGCTAGAAGGGCAGAAGTAAGTTCTTCGGCACTAACGCCCCTAATCTCTGCAAGCTTTAGAATCTTCTCTGTTAGATCAGTCATAGACCTAATGCTAGCAGTTCCTTCTGTCGCTGTATAGGCTGGCCAGGAAACAATACTTACTTCGTGGATGTTTACACGCTTTAGAACTCTGTGATCAGCACTAACCCAAGTATCGCCACCGCTAGCAACTCTAAAACCAAAACTGAAGGCGTTTACATCTCCACGCTTGATTAGTGTAGCCGCATCTCTGCCCGCCTGTGTATCTGGCAGACTAGCTTCAATTAGAAGCCCTGTAGCATCTTCGGTAACTCTTAGAGTTCCCGCCCTAGTGCTTCCTAGAACAGTTCCTGTTTCGTGGTTCCAAAGAAGCTTGATATCGTTTCTAGATTTTAGAGAATCTCTAAATGCTCCAGGTTCAATCGTTTCAGTAAATGGAAGCGGTTGAGAAGGAGAATTGAAAATAGCAGCATAGCCACGAAGGGTCATGCCATCCCCTTCAGATCTAATCTCTAGATCTCTAATAGTTTGTCTTCTCTCAATACCTTTAGCAACTCTTTCGCCACGCTTAGCAAATTCAGCTACAGTTTCAGGTTCAACAAATCTAACTGAATCTTCTTCATCCATAGTCTTACTAGATAAATCAACTTCTTCAGGCATTTCTTGAACAGGAATCATTTCTTCAACAACAGGTTCTTCCGCTGATTCAACAAGTTCGCATAACTCATAAACAGTTTTAGCAAGTTTTGCAATAGTTTCTAAAGCATCACTTTTCAGGCTATAAGCCTTTTCCTGCAATTCAGGCAAACTATACTGATCCAATTCTCTTACTCCATCTGTAGAAGGTAAATTTTCTGGCGAATAAACTTTTTCAACGCCAGCATCTTTATAGGCTTGTCTAGCTTCAGCATTATTTTCAATCACATAAACCACATCCAAACCTTCTGCTAACAATCTTGAAGCAACTTCACCTTTATAACTAGAACTCTTATTCTGATTATCTGGTTGCATAATCAATTCTGAATAATCTATCTCAAGTTTATCTAACAAATCTGTAGTAGCCATACGATTTGATTCATGTCTTCCAGTAACAACAACTAAAGGAACATTCTGAGATTTTATAAAAGAATAAACAGGTTCATTCAATTCACCATAAAGGGACAGAGTTTCATCAAGATCGCTGATACCTATTTGATTTGGTAAAGCTCTAACTGAAGATTCACTAGGTAGGTTATTTACCCACGATTGCCCTGCATCTCCGCCCCACGCATCCCATGCAACTCTGCCCGGACTTGGAAAGTTATCTTCTCCAGCAGAAAACCCTATAGCCTTTTTATCTACTTCGTGCCTGGCGAAATAACTAATCATGCGGTTTACGACATCCGCAGATAAGTCTTGTCCTGAAGCAAGTTGAGTTGCCCTTCTTCTACCTACAGAAGTAAAACCTGATCCAGCGTAACCTTCATCAATCCATTTCAAAGCACGCTTAGCCGCTACAGCAACGCCTTCAGGTGGAGAGTATGATCCTGAAGCAACTGCCCTTTCCCCGCCTACAGCAATACCTTCCGATAAAGAAATAGCAACCATCTGATCTATAGCTTCCTTCTTAGTTTTATGCTTCCCTAAGATTTCCCCATCATCCTTTATCGTGTTCCAGCCTGTAGGAACTTGCTCAATAAAATAAGGCATAGTTAGTCTTGCTTCTGGATCATCACGCCAAGCGAATAACTGCCAGAGCTAGTGCGAGCATAAAGCCCATCCCCTGGGTCAAGAGTTATCTGCAAAATGTCTGAAGCGTCAACATGGATAGACTGCCCCGCAACTAAAGTTGATCCACCAAGATAAATCAGGCGGTTAGTAGTATTTTCAAGATTGTGAATAGTAACTCTTACAGGTTGAATATCTGGGGCAACAACTTCAACTAAAGCAGTCCCAACAGTTATAGCGGATTGAGTTATAGACATTATTCTCCTGTTTCATAACTTCCCGCAGGAACAGTTGTAGGGTTCTGCAACTGAACAGAAGGCAAACCAGTATGACCAATCTTAGGAAGCCCAAGAACATTTAGAACATCTTCAGGAACAAAACCTAGTGCGATAAGTTTCTGTGCCATATCAACCTTAGTTTCTTCTTCAGTTAGAGAAGCAGCATTGATATTCACATTTGCTAACGGAACACGCAGAACATCTCCGCCTTCAATGCCTTCCATGTTTTCTTTTCTGCGAACTTCATTTACAGAGAACACGCCATTTTGTAGAAGTTTAGAATATCCTTCAATTCGGGTTGCATAATCTCCACGAAGAAGATCGTCAGTATTGAATGATAAGAAAGCAAAATCAGGGAGAAGACTAGAGAAAGCATCTTCCAGTTTCGCCAGCCAAGGTCTAAGTGTATGAACCAAAAATGCTATCTGCTTCTGCTCAATGCTGTTATAGCTCTGCCCACCATTATTCAAACCGATCATATCTGTTGGAACTCTGTAAGCTCTAGCGATATCTTCTACCGCAAGTCTGCGAGAATCTAGCATTTGGGCTTGATCATTAGCAATAGTTGTTGGCTTGAAACTTGCACCGCCAGAAAGAATACCTGTCTTATGTGCTTTACGAAAACTCTTGTGCTGTCTATCAAAGCTTCTTGCAAGGTTCTCTGCCTGTTCCGCTGTCAATGCTCCAGGAACTTCTATGACACCTTGAGTTAGCGTGCCTTGACCAAAGAAGCGGGCAGCGAAACCTTCTAGAGAGATTGCTAAACCAATGTTTTCTTTTAGAGTATCTATCGGAGATCTAGCCCTAAGATCGCCAGCAACCAAGATTGATCCACAAATATGCAGAACATCATCTGTTGTCAAAGTCTTATTTGCTTCGCCTGTATAAGTGAAAAGTTTTTGCCCTAAAGAATTTCTACTCACAGTTACAGCAAGCGGGTTGAGAACCATCATATTTAGAATCTCGCCTTTATCATCTCTAAAGATTCTTATAAAAGCGTTTCCATCAGTAAGCAAGCTAATCAAAGTTTGCTGCCAAAAAGCTACTGAAGGGATCATTACATCAGGCTTGATAACCCATGCTGGTCTAGGTCTGTAAGGAATAGCGATACCATCTTTACGGATTAGAGTATCTACAGGCAAAGCAGAAATGGTATCTGAAATAAGAGATACACAAGCCCAAATAGCATTTACTTGCAGAGAAGTGTTGTAATCAACAAAGGCGGCAGATTGAGTTTCGTAAGAAGTTATATCTCCCGCACCCCAAATAGATTGAAAAGAAATTGCCCTAGATTCACCAGAAAGATTTCTAAGCATTATTTACCGCCCTTATCTAAAGCCAAACCAAATAGAAGAACACCTACACCAGCGACCACTAGACCAGCGGGAATAAAGATAAGTGAAACTCCGACAGAAATAACTGCGATACCTGAAGCTTGCAAAATTGTTGCTAACAAATTCATCCTTAGAATACAAAAAATTCTGGAATTGGATCCGATTCCAGTTTAGTGCTTGCTCTATCATATGCGATAACAAAAGCAACAGCAGCGTCAATCTTTCTAGCACTATTGCGGGATTCTTTCACAATCCTTGCACCCATAGCATCAATCTTGAGCATACAGTTATCCAAATGCCTTGCAAGAAGCGGGTTTCCATCATGGGTCAAAGTTGATTCAGTAACCGCATCAAAGACTTTCTGGCACGCTGGAATCATTCTGCGGGGAGAAGTGGAAGGGAACTCCACGATCGGCAAACCTAAATCTTGAAGCACCGCCATAGATCGTTGCCATCTAAAAGGGTCAAAAGCTATTTCTTTTACAAACCTGTATTTCTGGCAAAACATCTTTATCGTTTCTTCAACTTCTAAAGTATCTACACGCCATTCCGCATTATCTGTTGGTTGCTTCTCCCACGCCTTGACTAAAAATACATGGGGCTTATCTTCTTTATTCTTAGGAATAGTAACCCCAACAATCGCTGTTGTATCTCCAGAGAAAGATCCATCAACACCGAGAACTATTTCATCATCAAGCGAAATTTCTTTCACAACTCTAAGGGTTTGCCAACTTCCCGCAGGAAGCCAAGCATTTTGCGAGCTAACCCATTGATTACAACGCTTAGTTCTAAACTCTGCTTCGGGAGTTCTTTTCACCATAGAAACAAAATCATCTGCCGAATTCAAATCTCCATAACCTGGATTAGCTGCAATCCAAGTTGATTCTTCCCTGTGGTCTGCATCTAGTGGGGCTTCCCACCATGCCATATAGAAACTTGGATCGTCTATTTCACCAGAAGCGACTTTACAGCCATACTGATAAAGCTGATAAGCGGTTGAATCTTGTCCTGTTGAATCGGACTTTACCCCGCAAGTAGTCGTTGCAAGCATCATGGGTTGCCTTCTAGAAGCCATAGAAAGTTGCATAACATCCCACATTTTACGATCTTGCAATGCGTGAACTTCGTCAAAAATTACTGCACTCGCATTCAATCCTTCTTTGGAATAACTCTCGGAAGATAGAACACGCCAAACAGATCCAGTTTCTGGAACTTCAATAACATCCCGATAAATATTACAAATTGAAGCAAGTTCAGGTTCTCTCTCAATAATTTTGCGGGCATCTCCAAAAGTAATTCGTGCCTGTTCCTTTTCAGCGGCACAAGAATAAACTTCTCCACCTTCATCACCATTGAAAAGAAACCACAAACCTAACCCGGTCATTAGTGCGGACTTTCCATTTTTACGAGCTTTGCCCCAAAGTGCTGTTCTTTTGGCAAACAAACCATTTTCATCTAAAGCTAAAGTTTCAGTTAGAAGCTGTTCTTGCCAAGGTCTAAGCTTGATAGATTCTCCCGCATTGCCCGCAATAGAATCCTTAGTCAAGGTTACGAAAGTATTTATAAAATCAATCGCATCCGCACCTTTAGAACCATGCTGAAGATCGGTTGGAGTTAGCCACGCTGGCGGCCATGAACTATTTCTTTTCTCCATTAGCCCTTGCTTCTTGTCTTCGTTTCAAAGCTTCCATTTTAGAAATTGCTTTTACTTCAGCAACGCCAAGTCTAGATCTATCTGCGGGGGTAAAACCTAGAAGACTTAGATTGCTAATAATTCTTGAATCAAGTTCTCGCAATGCTCTGCGTTCTCGCCAATCATTATCTTGCATTACTTTTATTCTAAGATTCCAGCGTTCATCAACAAGTTCACAAGTCATTAGCAAAAGTTCCGAATCAGTATTAGGGCTTATCCAAGTCAAGCCTGAACCCCAAACCTTATCCCAAAATTCTCGCCCATATCTTAGAAGCGGTCTAGCAGGATCAGGAACAGCAGAGATAGGTTCTAGAAGTTGGATCGCAGTTGTATCGGGTAAAGCTCGCTTGCCCGGATTACCTAATTTCCGTTTTACTTCGGCAGGTTTAGTTGGTCTTCCAGCGGGCATCAGATGTCTTCTAGAGCAGTTGGCAGGGGTTGAACCTGCACTTCAGCAACGGAATTGCTGTGGCTTACCTTCAAGCCCTCAACTGCATTTGGATATTGCAAAGCTAGTTTAGCAAGTTTTCTTCGCAAATTCTTATCAAGCGGATAGAGATACCTAAACTTTCCTGGCATTGTTCGCTTCGGGGCGAAAGGTCTTTGCGGATGGTGATAAGCGTTTCTTGTATGCATCCATCTTCCGTCTATAAAGTATTCAACCACAGGATTACTCTTACCTGTATAAACCCAGTTGCCCGCCTGATAGATTCCGCCCTTATGCCCTTCTTTTGGATCGGCAAAAGAAACAATACATCTAAGACCAGGACTATTTTGTTTTAGCATCTTCAAGCAAGCCGCCACTAACTGACTGACAGGCGTTGAGTGTTTATCTAAAGCAATTCTTGTTAGCTCACAAATTTCAGTTTGATCCAAATTCAAGAAACTTCCAAGATGTGGAGAAGCTCCCCTAGAAAAAATTATTACCCCAATAAAATTACCTGATTCAAAAACCCCATATCTAATTAGTTTGCTTGCAGGTAAAGACTTAGAGTAATGCCAATTCTTCACAGCGTAAAGTGCCGCCTGTTGATTGACTAACTTTATTTCAAACAATTTCAAAACCTGTAGCGGTTTTCCTAAACTCACAGGCACAAGAAGGGCAAGTTATAGAAGCACGCTGATCCAATCTTGCTTCTTCCGAATCGTCTAGAAGATTATCTGGGAGAGAAACTGATTCCACTTCAAAGGCTAGAAGCTCAATATCAAAACCCGCTTCTTCAAGTTCCGCTAACTGACTTGATAGAACTTCTTGATTCCAAGTTGCAAGTTCAGCGGTTCTATTATCGGCAAGTGCATAAGCTTTTACTTTTTCGGCATCCCAATCTTCAGGAATAACCGCCACTAAGATTTCTTTCCACCCGATAGATCTAGCCGCCACTAAAGTTCCATTACCAGCGATAACAGTTTTACGCCAAACAGAGATCGGCTTCCTTTGCCCGAACTGCTTCAAGCTTTCAGCGATTGCTTTTAGGTTTTTATCGTCATGCTTTCTAGCATTATTCGGATCAAGGGTTAGTTCATCAATCAACATTTTTTCAATATTCATACCTATAGCCTATTTCAAAAAACCAATAATTATGCGACCATCTGCGAAAAAGTTTCGGGGTTTTGGTGTTAGCATTCTTAAAA
>Ga0209444_10001230_pt1 | contig 14112 bp, 13 predicted proteins | sample LauGreFaBDMM15DN_2_FD_188215 | JGI IMG/M metagenome (GOLD analysis project Ga0209444, IMG submission 188215) | Freshwater lake microbial communities from Lake Michigan, USA - Fa13.BD.MM15.DN (SPAdes) (version 2) | ecosystem: Environmental > Aquatic > Freshwater > Lake | place: Lake Michigan...
GAGCCGCCGCCGGTTGATGAATTTGTTCAATTCTCACCGGACGAACTGCCAGCCGCGCCCGTTGCCGCCCCTGAGTTCAAACTCCACAGCCCCGACGCCACGGTTTCCTCGATGACCGCCGATGGCGCCAGCCGCCTCCTCGCCACCGCCTATATTGGCATTGGCAACCGCCTCTTCATTCGCGGCGAAGGCCCGGGCCTCACGTGGGAAAAAGGCGTTCCCCTCCAGTTTGTCTCCATCGGCAAATGGCGCTGGGAAACCCCCGAAGCGACCGCTCCCATCACCTTTAAGCTCTACAAAAACGATACCATCGAGTGCACCGCCCTCGGCGAACAAGCGATCGCCCCCGGCCACCTCACGGAAGTCACGGCGTCGTTCTGATCGCCTTGGTTCTGAGCCTCGACGGTCACCGAACTAAAGCGGCATCGCGCCGCTCAATAATGCGGCGGACGCTCGTCCCTGAGCTCCCCGCCCTCGTCGCGCCCTGCACCGCCAATCGCGCCACTGTCACCCGCGCGCTCCCGCAGCACCTTTAGCTCGGCGCGCACCCGGGCCAGTAGGTCGCTCAGTTCCAGCATGACCTTGTCCTGCGCGGTCACATGCCGCTCCAGATAGGCCACCTTCTCTTCCAAATTCAGTATCCGCCCGGCATTGTCGTGATCACTCATAGTTTCTTGATGACCCGCTCCGCCTTCAATTTCTCGAGCTGAGGCTGCACGACCAGCACGATGCAATCCGGGCCCACCGAGTAACTGAATTCGCTGCCCGTGCGCTCGTTGAGGTAGCTCTCCATGATCGTCCACGCCTCCCGACCATCCTCCGCCTCGATCACGTCGTGCCCGATTTTCCGCAGCGACTTCCGCAAAACGGCCCGGGAGACGGCATCATCTTCAACGGCGAGGATTTTCACCCCTTCACTCGGACGGTTTTTCTTCTGCCCCGCAATCGGCAAAACTCTCCGCCGCTCCGCCCCCGGTTTACCCCTGCCCCAGTCGGGCCCGTAGCTGCCCAACCGTCGTCGCCGGGGCCTCGCAGGTGTGGCCCTCACACACAAAAGCCGTCGCCTTACCCTCGATAGGCGCCATCGCCCCGATCCACGGCGCCCGCGTGGCCAACCAGCGTTGGCCTTCGCCGCCGTCCGCCGCCAGAACCGACCACCCGGCTGAGAGTCGTTCGTCCAACACGGCCGCTAGCGCCCGAAAATCCTCCGCCCCCGGATCACCCGCCAACACCACCTGGCGCGAAGGCGCCAGCAACCGCTCGATCGCACACAACATCTGGGGCAACCCTTGGGGCGACTCCGCCCAGTGTCCGCGAAACGCTTCCACGCATCGCCGCGCGCGGGCCGTCCGAGTCATTCCGCCGACCTCCATTTCTCCGGTGAAAGCCGCGAGACGGATGAGATTCATCGCCGCAACCGAACTCGGCGTTGGCTCCGCTCCATCATACTCGTCTTTCAACCGCGCCACTAGGTCCGTCGCACCTGCGGCGGAATTGAAGTAGCCGCCGCCCGCGTCGTCCCAAAACTTCGCATCCATCGTCGCCTGCAGCCGCTCCGCCCACTGCAACCAGCGCACGGCAAACGTCGCCTCATACAGATCGAGCAGACCCTGAATGAAAAATGCGTAGTCCTCCGCGAAACCTTCGCTGACTGCACGTCGCCCGCGCCACGAACGATACAGCACGTTGCGATCGGCATCGCCGAGCTCCCGCTCGACAAACTCCGCCGCCCGTTGCGCGGTTTCCCCATACGCGCGCTCGCCGAAAACTCGCGCCCCCTTGGCCAGCGCGGAAATCATCAGTCCGTTCCAAGCCGTGATCACCTTGTCGTCGAGCAAGGGGCGCGGCCGCGCCGCCCGCACCGCCTTCAATTTCTCCAACGCCGTCTGCAACCGGTCGCTGGCCTGCTCGGTCGTCAGCCCGGCGAGCCGCGCCGACTCCGCCAACGGCCGCACCTGGCTCAAAACATTTTTCCCCGTCAACTCCCCCTGCGGATCAATCTCCACCGGGACATTGCCCTCCGCCTTCACCCCGAAGTGCCCGCCAAAAAACTCCGCGTCGCCGCCCAACACCGCCACGATCTCAGCCTGGTCCCACCCGTAAAACGCGCCTTCCTTCGCCGTGGCATGGGCGTCCCGCCCAGGAGCAGACACCAACGAGTCCGCATCCTCCGCCGAGAAAAATTCCCCGGCCGTCCCCGTGAGCCGCTCCGCCACGTAGGCGAAAATATCACGCACCATCCAGGCATAGCGTTCGTCTCCGCTCGCCTGTTTCATCTCGAGCGCGTTCAACGCGATCTGCGCCTGGTCGTAGAGCATTTTCTCGAAATGCGGCACCGCCCACGCCGGATCGACCGCGTAACGATGGTAGCCGCCGCCCACGTGATCGTGGATTCCTCCCTGCGACATGTTGCGCAACGTGTGGCCCGCCATCTCCAGCGCCGCCACGCCCAACTCCGAAGTCACGCCTTGTTGGACCGCACAGCGAAACAGGAACGCCAAATTACTCGCCCGGGGAAATTTCGGGGCACCGCCAAAGCCGCCGCGGTCCGCATCAAACGTCTCGTAGAAAAACTGAAACCCTTTTTCGAAAGCCTCCCCCGCCGCCTCCGCGAGATCTGCCTCCGCCGCGCGCTCGGCGATCAATTTCCGGCCCTCAGCTTTCTCCCGCAACTCCCGCAATACCCGCTCGCTTTCTTCGATCAGCTTCGGCCGCTCCTCCCGCCAACCGCGCGCGATCGTCCGCAAGAGCGTCGCAAAACCCGCCCGCCCCGGCCGGTCGTGCGGCGCAAAATACGTCCCGCCAAAGAAGGGTTTCAGCTCCGGCGTGAGCCAAGCCGAGAGCGGCCAACCACCATGACCGGTCAGCGCCTGCAAGTAAGCCATGTAAACCTTGTCCACATCCGGGCGCTCCTCGCGGTCCACTTTGATCGCGACAAAATACTCGTTCAAAAGCGCCGCCACCGCTTCGTCCTCGAACGACTCGTGCGCCATCACGTGGCACCAATGGCACGTTGCATAACCGATACTCAGAAAAATCGGCTTCTCCTCGGCCCGCGCCCGCGCAAATGCCGCCTCCCCCCACGGGAGCCAATTTACCGGGTTGGCCGCGTGCTGCAGCAGGTAGGGCGATTTTTCGAAAGCGAGCGCGTTGGGCATCTCGGAGGTGAAATCACGAAACGCCCGAAACACACGAAAACAAAAAAGGAGCGCCGCTACCGGAGCTCCCTTCGCCCTCAAAAGCCGGCGGAAAAACCGCCGGCATTTTCCTCTGCTTACGCTCTTACTTCCCGAGGACCCAATTAAAGATCAACGGCACCACGATCGTCGCGTCGCTCTCGACGATGAACTTCGGGGTCGAACCCGCGAGCTTGCCCCACGTGATCTTTTCGTTGGGCACCGCACCCGAGTAACTGCCGTAACTCGTGGTCGAGTCGCTGATCTGCGCGAAGTAACCCCAGAGCGGCACGCCGTCACGGCCGAGGTCTTGATGCAGCATCGGCACCACGCAGATGGGGAAATCACCCGCAATGCCGCCGCCGATCTGGAAGAAGCCGATCGAGCCTTCGCCGTTCTTCATGAGCTTCGCCGTCTTCGTATACCACTCGGCCAACCAAGTCATGTATTCGATGCCGGTGCGCACGGTGTGCACGTTCTTGATTTCACCCGTGACGACGCGGCCGGCATACATATTGCCGAGCGTGGCGTCTTCCCAGCCGGGGACGATGATCGGCAGGTTCTTCTCGCAGGCGGCGAGCATCCATGAATTTTTTGGGTCGATCTGGTAGCTCTGCTTGAGTTTACCGCCGCGCAGAATTTTATACATGAACTCGTGCGGGAAGTAGCGTTCGCCCGCCTGATCGGCCTTGGTCCACTCATCGGCCACGACCGCCTCGATGCGGCGCATGGCTTCCATTTCGGGAATGCAGGTATCGGTCACGCGGTTCATATGGCGCTCGACGAGTTTCACCTCGTCCTCGGCCGTGAGGTGGCGGTAGTTCGGCACGCGCTCGTAGTAATCGTGGGCCACGAGATTAAAAATGTCCTCCTCGAGATTCGCGCCGGTGCAGACGATGGCGTGAACCTTGTCCTCACGGATCATCTCAGCGAGCGAGATCCCAAGCTCCGCCGTGGACATGGCGCCGGCGAGCGTGACCAGCATCTTGCCGCCGGTTTTGAGGTGGGTCTCGTAGCCCTTGGCCGTGTCAAGGAGCGCCGCAGCGTTGAAGTGGCGGTAATTCTGCGCGATAAATTGGGAAACCGGGCCCTTTTTAGCGGCAAGGGCCGCATTGATGTCTTCCGGGCGTTTGGTCTGGCGTTTGGCTTTCATAAAATTGTGGGGCGAGAAATAGCGGGGCGGTGAAAGGCAACGCCACGAAAAAATCTTCGCATCATCCGCTTCGTTCCGTTCCCGTCGCTCGTCCGCATGGTCGCCGCCTTTCTCACCACTCTCTTTTTTTCGCTCTCAACGATCTTCGCCAATCGCAGCCTGCGCGCCGTCGGCGCCACCCGCGCCAACCTCGGCCGCCTTCTCTTCGCCGCCCTCGTGCTCGGCGCGTATGCCCACCTATTCGGCGGCGGCCTCGGCGGCGCCGGTCGTGACTGGCTCCTGCTCAGCGGCGTCATCGGCATGGGATTGGGCGATCTTGCGGTCTTTGCCGCGTTGCCGCTTCTCGGCTCCCGGCTCACCGTGTTGATGACGCAGTGCCTCGCCGCACCTTTGGCCATCGTCGCCGAGTGGCTTTGGCTCGGCACCGTGCTCACCGGCACTCAACTGCTTTGGGGGTTCGTTATCCTCGGCGGCGTACTCGTCGCGTTGCTGCCTTCGCGTTCAAGTCCGCCCAAGGTGACCATTCGCCCGATCGGTTTTCTCTTCGGCTTCCTCGCCGCCTGTGGCCAAGGCTTCGGCGCCGTCGTCAGCCGCAAAGGCAATGCTCTCGCGGCTCTCGCCGGAGAACCCATCGACGGTCTCACCGCCGCCTACCAACGCATTCTCGGCGGTCTCGCCATCACCCTCATCTGGCTCGCCGCCCGCGCTCTTCTTAGCGCAAAGCCCTCCGTCCCCGCGCCGCCCGAGGCCCCGCCGCCGTGGCGCGCCTACCTCTGGATTCCCGCCAATGCCGGTTGCGGCGCCATCATCGGCGTAAGTTGCTACCAATGGTCCCTCGCCACCACGCCCAGCGGCATCGTGCTCCCCATCGTCGCCTGCACCCCTCTCGTTATCATCCCGCTGAGCTACTGGTTGGAGAACGAACGCCCCACCCGCCGCTCCTTACTCGGCGGCCTCATCGCCGTCGCCGGTTGCATCGCCCTCGCCCTCGCCCGTTGAAGCCGAATATCACCCAAAAAGTGACTTTTGCGCGCAGCTCAACCGCATCATTGACGACCCCGCGCGGCCTAGGGTTTGCTGTTCGGTTCTCATGCTCACCATCGCCGACGTTTCCAAGTCCTACGGCACCCGCCAACTCTTTTCCGAAGTCTCGCTTTTCATCGCGCGCACCGATCGCCTCGGCTTGATCGGCCCCAACGGCGCGGGCAAGTCCACCTTGTTCGGTCTCATCCTCGGCGAGGAAAAACCCGATACCGGCACCATCGAGTGGGAGCGCGGCGCCGACTTCGGCTACCTGCCGCAGGAGAGCGCCCCCGCCGGTGATGAGACCATTCTTCACATCGCGACGAGTGGCAAAAAACTCGAGCCCACCGACGACGATTACGACATCGACTACACCCTCGAGCCTCGCGCCAAAAAGATCCTCGCCGGCCTCGGCTTCAAAGAGGGCGACGCGCTGAAACTCGCAAAAACGTTTTCCGGTGGCTGGGTCATGCGCGCCCACCTCGCCCGCCTCCTCGTCGCCGAGCCCGCGCTCCTTCTCCTCGACGAGCCGACCAACCATCTCGATCTCGAGGCCCTCCTCTGGTTCCAAGAATACCTCACGCGCTACCCGGGCGGCCTCGTCGTCATCTCCCACGATCGCGCCTTCCTCAACGCCCTCTGCACCGGCATGCTCGAACTCCGCGCCGGTGCGCTCCACTATTATCACGGCAACTACGACAATTTCCTCACGGAAAAAGAGGCCCGCAAATCCCAGCAGGCCGCGGCGTTCAAGACCCAGCAACGCGAGATCGCCCACCTCCAGGTGTTCGTCGATCGCTTCGGCGCCAAGGCCTCCATGGCCTCCCGCGCGAAGTCCAAAGAGAAACAGATCGAGCGCCTGAAAGAAGCCGCCGTCGAGGAACCCACCGAGGAGCTCAAGAAGATGAACTTCAAGTTCCCGCAGCCTCCGCGCTCCGGCCTGAAGGTCATCGAACTCGAACACGTCCGGCAGGCCTACGGAGATTTCGTGGTCTACGAGAACCTCAACTTCACCGCCGAACGCGGCCAGGGCATCGTGCTCATCGGCCCCAACGGCGCCGGCAAGTCCACCCTGCTCAAAATCCTCGCCGGTGTCATTCCGATCCAAGGCGGCACCCGCGAGCTCGGCAGCAACGTCGTCCCCGGTTACTTCGCCCAGCACCGGCTCGATAACTTGAATCCCGACGCGACGGTGTTCGAGAACGTGATGGAGCTGCGCACCAACGAAAATCAGCTCACCGAGCATCAGGCCCGCGCCATCCTCGGCGCCTTCCTCTTCCGCAAGGACGACGTGCACAAGCCCGTCTCGGTCCTCTCCGGCGGCGAGAAAACCCGCCTCGCCCTCGCCCGCATCCTCGTGAAGCCGCCGAATCTCCTCCTCATGGACGAGCCGACGACCCACTTGGACATCCAGTCGATCGACGCCTTGGTCCACGCGCTCAAGAGCTACGAAGGCACGCTCATCTTCATCTCCCACGACGTCCACTTCATCAAGACGCTCGCGAAAAACGTGCTCCACGTCCACAGCGGCAAGCTCACGCCCTACGCCGGCGACTACGACTACTACCTGGACAAATCCAAGTCCACCGACGCCCGCGCCGCGCTCACCTCCGGCCTCAGTGACAGCCGCCCCAAACAAGCCGCCGCGCCCGCCAAAACCGCCCCGCCCGCCGCCGCCCCGACCGCGAAGAAAGCCACGCCCAACGAGATCCGCAAATTCCGCGAGGAAGTCGGTATGTCGGAGAAGAAAGTTTCCGAGCTTGAGGCGAAGCAGTCCGAGATCACCGGCGCCTTGGAAGACCCCGCGTCCTACACCGACAAAGGCAAATTCCACCACCTCAACCGCGAACTCAGTGCCGTCGTGGATCAACTCACCGCCGCCACCGCCGCCTGGGAAACCGCCGCGACGAAGCTTGCCGAGATGGAGAAGTGAACATTTCCCGACTTTAGGAGCGGGTTTACCCCGCGACCAAGCCCCGTGCCAACCGGACCCATCCAGCAATCGCGGGATAAACCCGCTCCTATATCCCTCACTCGCGCCTACCCGATCACCTCATCGATCAACTGCGGCATCGTGCCCGCCACGTCGCCCACCACGATCGCGCGCGCTATCATCTCCCGTGCCGCCGCCAATCCCGCTTCGTCGTTCGCGTGGATCACGCATAGCGGCCCACCGGCCGCGACGCGCTCACCCACCTTCACGAGGTCGCTGAATCCGACCGCGTGATCAACGCCGTCCGCCGCCTTCACGCGGCCCGCGCCGAGCCGCAACGCCGCGAGCGCCACGCCCATCGCGTCGACGTCCTGCACGAAGCCCGCCCGCGGCGCCGCCAGCGCGACTTTGAATTTCGCCTGCGGCAACCGCTCCGGCTCGTCCACCACCCGCGCGTCACCACCCTGCGCTGTGATCATCGCCCGTAGTTTTTCCAGCGCCGCGCCTGATGAAATACTCCGCTCCAGTGCCACCCGCGCCTCGGCCGCCGTCTTTGCCGCGCCCGCGAGCACGAGCATCTGCTCCGCGAGCGCGTAAGTGACCTCCATCGTATCGGCCGGCCCGCGGCCCTTGAGGCACTCGATCGATTCGATCACTTCGAGCGCGTTACCCACAGTGCACCCGAGTGGTTGCTCCATCGCCGTCATCACCGCGCGCGTGGGCTTGCCCAGCGCCGTCGCGACCGAGACGAGAGCCTGCGCCAGCTCGCGCGCCTTCGCCTTGTCCTTCATGAAGGCACCGCGGCCAAACTTCACATCAAGCACGAGCACGTCGATGCCCTCGGCGAGTTTCTTCGCGAGGATGCTGCCACAGATCAGCGGAATGCACTCCACCGTCGCCGTCACATCACGCAGCGCATAAAGTTTCTTGTCCGACGGCGCCAACTCCGCCGTCTGCCCGATCAACGAAAGCCCGATCTGCTCCAGCTCGGCGCGATACTCCGCCATCGAAAGATTCACCCGAAAGCCGGGGATCGATTCCAACTTGTCCAACGTGCCGCCCGTATGCCCGAGTCCGCGCCCGGAAATCATCGGCACCGCCACCCCGCACGCTGCGACCATCGGCGCGAGATGCAGCGAAACCTTGTCGCCCACACCCCCCGTCGAGTGCTTGTCGGCCTTGGGCAATTTCACGCTGCGCAGATCGGCGACCACACCAGAGTTCATCATCGCCTCAGTGTAGAGCGCGGTCTCTCCGGGCGTCATGCCCCGCAGGTAGATCGCCATGAGCAACGCCGAAAGCTGATAATCCGCCCAGGAACCATCCGTCGCCCCGCGCACAAACGCCCCGATCTCCTCGCGGCTCAAGACCTGACCGTCGCGCTTCTTCGCAATGATATGTTGGGGAAACAGCATCACCGACCCCAACCCATGCACCTCTCAAACGCAACCGCGGGCCTTTTGCCCTCGCGCCTCAATCGGCCTTTGCCCACTTCCGCCGCTTGGTCTCCTGCTCTTAAACTTATCGGTTCCTTCGCCTATTTTTCGCGGGCTCTTCTTTTGCTTTCTCGACTTCCTCGTCCAGCTGAGCGGGCGACGCACCGCGATGAACGGCGGCTTGTCAGCTTCCGACCCCGATCTAGCTTTCAGCCATGCAACCCCACGTCGTCGTCGTTGGCAGTTTTGTCCAAGATCTCACCTGGAAGTGCGCCGCCTTTCCCGCTGCGGGCGAGACGGTCGTTGGCACATTCGTCACGGGCCCCGGCGGCAAGGGTTCCAATCAAGCCGTCGCCGCCGGCCGCGCCGGCGCCCGCACCCTGTTCGTCGGCGCCGTCGGCCGCGATGCCTTTGCCGCCGATGCCAAAAAGTTCTACCGGGCTGAGGGTATTGGCGCACGCTTCGTCGAAAAACCGCCGCACGCCACCGGCACGGCCGCAATTCTCGTCAACGCCGTCGGTCAAAACGAGATCATCGTCGCTCTCGGTGCCAACGCCGCGCTCCGTCCCACTGATGTGCCCGCCGCCGCGCTGCGCCACGCGCGCGTCGTCGTCACCCAGCACGAGTCCGATCTACGCACCGTCGCCGCCGTGCTCCGCGCCGCCCGCCGCGCCGGCGCGATTACCGTGCACAATCCCGCGCCGATGCGCCCCGACTTCGACCCCGCCCTTTTGAAACACGTCGACGTGCTCATCCCCAACGAATCCGAATTCGCCGCGATCGTGAATCAGCTCGGCGGCGGCCAGGTGAAAAAAATCTCGTCCGACGAAGTCAGCGCGCTACCGGCAGAGCAACTTCAGGTGCTGTGCCGCGCGCTCCAAGTGCCGACGGTAATCGTCACGCTGGGCGCAAAGGGCGCCTTCGTTTCGCAAGCCGACGGCGGCACCTTGATCCCGTCGCACAAAGTAAACGTCGTTGATACCACCGGCGCCGGTGACGCGTTCTGCGGCGGCTTCGCGGCTGGACTGGTAAAATTCGACGGCGACATCCTCGCTGCCGCGCGTTTCGGCAACGCGGTCGCCGCCCTCTCCGTCACCAAATTCGGCACCGCGCCGTCGATGCCGACCGCGCGCGAGATCGCTCGCTTTCTGCGGCGCTGAAACGTGGCTACCGCCTCACGCCCCCACGGGGTGCCACGTCGTCTTGAACTCCAGCGTCTCGCGGATCGCCTCGAGACTCTGGGCGCTGTCGGCCAGCCAGTCGGGTTTGTCCTCGGCCTTCCGCAGGTGCGTGCGTTTCACGCTGTCGGCGGCGCCCAGCGCGAGGGCTTTGCGTTCCTCGGCATTCACCACGGCGCTGATCGCGCGCAGGTGGGTGTGCGTTGCAAACGTGGAGATCATTTCCTTGCGGAAACCGGTGAGCAGATTGACCACGCCGCCGGGCAGATCGCTCGTCGCGAGCATCTCGCCGAGGAGAATCGCCGGATAGGGCTGCCTCGACGAGGCGAGCGCGACCACGGTGTTGCCGCTCGTGATCGCTGGGGCGATGAGCGAAATCAGCGCGAGCAACGGCGCCTCGTCCGGCGCGATCACGCCGATGATGCCCATGGGCTCGGTCACAGTGAAATTGAAATAAGGCGCCGCCACGGGGTTCACGTTGCCGAGCACCTGCTCATACTTGTCGGTCCAGCCGGCGTAGTAGATCAGGCGCTCCACCGTGGCCGCGACCTCGCGCGCCGCCGCCGCGGGCGTCGCGCCGCCAAGCGTGATCGCGTCGGCCATCTCACCGGCGCGCGCCTCGATCATCTCCCCGAGCCGGTAAAGAATCTGCCCGCGGTTATAGGCCGTGCGCTTCGCCCAACCGGGACCAGCCTTGGCGGCGGCCTCGACCGCGTTGCGCAGATCCTTGCGCGTGCACTGGGGAATGTTGGCGAAAAATTGGCCGGACGCGTCTTTCAGCGGGAACACCCGCGCGCTTTCAGAGCGGATAAACGCGCCGCCAACGTAAACTTTCGGCGTCTTGGTAATAGGAAGTCGGGACATATTTTTGAGAACCACGAATGGACACGAATCTACACGAATTTTGTCAGAGGATGATTCGCTCCCACTCGAGTTTGGGCTTTTGGAAATTGATGAGGAGTCCGACGCGCATTCGGGTAATCCGGAGATAGTTCAACATTTGGCCACGCTCATGATCGGTGATCCGGTCAATGACCTTCGCATCAACGACCACGGCCGCACCGGCGATGAGGTCGGGGACAAACTCCGAGACCCTGACTCCCTTGTAGAGAACATCGAAACGCCGCTGTTGCTCAAAGGCGATACCCCGAAGCCCAAACTCCACGACGAGCGCGTTCTCATAAGGCTTCTCGTGGAAGCCATGACCGACTTCACGCAACACCTCAAACGCACAACCCACGATCGCATACACCAAATCCCCGTGCAGGAGCTTTCCGCTTTCGTGTTCATTCGTGTCCATTCGTGGTTCAAACGAGTTTGCAGTAATCCAGCAGCCCTTGCCGGCCGCCCTCGCGGCCGAAGCCGCTTTCTTTGTAGCCGCCGAACGGCGACGTGGGATCGAACTTGTTGTAGGTATTCGCCCACACCACACCCGCTTTGAGCTCCGTGGACATCTTCAAGATCCGTGAGCCCTTGTCGGTCCAGACGCCAGCGCTCAGGCCGTAGGCGGTGTTGTTGGCCTTTTCGATCGCCTCATCGACGGTGCGGAACGTCAGGATCGAAAGCACCGGGCCGAAAATTTCCTCACGGGCCACGCGGCTGCTCATGCTCACGCCAGAGAAAATCGTCGGGCGGAAGTAAAAGCCCTTCGTCGGGAGCTTGCAGGCGGGCTGAAATATTTCGTTGCCCTCCCTCACGCCGGCGGCGACGAGCCGGGTGATCTTGTCGAGTTGCTCGCGCGAGTTGATCGCGCCGATGTCGGTGTTCTTGTCCATCGGGTCGCCCACGCGGAGGGTGCGGATGCGGTTCTTGAGCTTCGCGAGAACTTTCTCCGCCACGCTCTCCTGCACGAGCAGACGCGAACCCGCGCAACACACATGGCCTTGATTAAAAAAGATGCCGTTGACGATGCCTTCGACCGCCTGATCGAGCGGCGCATCGTCGAACACGATGTTCGCCGCCTTCCCGCCGAGCTCCATCGTCATCTTTTTGTCCGAGCCCGCGAGGGCACGCATGATGATCTTGCCCACTTCGGTCGAGCCGGTGAACGCGATCTTGGCCGGCGTCGGGTGATTCATGACGGCTGCGCCGACATCGCCGGCGCCTGTGACAAAGTTGACGACCCCCGGCGGGAGCCCGGCGTCCTGGAAAATCTCCGCGAGCTTCAGCGCCGTGATCGACGTGGTCTCAGCGGGCTTGAGGACCACCGTGTTACCCATCGCCAACGCCGGCGCGAGTTTCCACGCGCACATGAGCAACGGGAAATTCCAAGGGATCACCTGTCCGACGACGCCGAGCGGCGCGACCCTCCGACCCGGCGCGACGTAGTCGAGTTTGTCCGCCCAACCGGCGTGGTAGAAAAAATGCGCGGCCGCCATCGGCACGTCGAAGTCGCGCGATTCCTTGATCGGCTTGCCGCCGTCGAGCGTCTCCGCGACGGCAAACTCGCGCGCGCGATCCTGCAAGAGCCGGGCAATGCGGTAGAGATACTTGGCGCGTTCGCGGCCGGGCAGCTTGCCCCAGACGCCGTCATACGCGCGCTTCGCCGCCGCGTAGGCGGCATCGACATCGGCCGGACCCGCGAGCGCGATCTCCGCGAGTTTCTGCTCGTTGGCCGGATTGATGGAGTCGAAATATCTGCCGCCCTTCGGCGCGACGAACTTGCCGTCGATAAAAAGCTCGTAGCGCGCCTTCAACTTCGGATCGGCCGACTCCGGCGCAGGATCGAATTCCCAAAGGTCGCCGAAAATCAGCTCGGGCGCGGGACGCGAAGATGACCGCGAGGTGGGTCGTTTTGGTTTCGTCTCAACGAGCGTTCGAGTGGACATGAGTAATTTTCGTTTCGGAACCTGAAATTGCACTCAACAGTGTGTGTTCAAAGCGCATCCAGACGACGACTTCGGCCCGATTGGGCGTGGTAACGTCCGCGCGATAGGTCAGGCCCTTGATAGCCTTGCTCCCGACTGGTGTATCCCACCAATGAGCCCACTCGATCTTCGTAGGAACGGCGTATTCGTGAGCCAGAAAAGCGGCAAATTTTTCACGCGAACGACGATCACAGATCCAAAATCGCAGCCCGACCCCGACCGCAAAAAGGGCCCAGAGGCTAATCACGACTTGGCTGACGGTAGTCGTCTGAATCGCGCTCATGGTTCAGTAACTCTCCGCTGCTTCGCTGAAGTAATACGGCGCCTGGTAGGCCCCGGTCTTTTCCTTCTCGAGCTGCCGCACGAGGTCGTTGAGCAGCGAGCTCGCGCCGAAACGATAGCGGCGGTTGTTCAGCCATGCGTCGCCGAGCGTCTCTTTCACCGCGACGAGAAACGTGAGCGCCTGCTTAGCCGTGCGGATGCCACCGGCGGGCTTCATCGCGATGGCGGTTCCCGTATCGAGGTAAAAATCGCGGATCGCCTCGAGCATCACCTGATTATTGCCGAGCGTGGCGTTGAGCGAGGTCTTGCCCGTGCTGGTCTTGATAAAATCGCCTGGGCGGATCACCCGCATCGCCAGAAACGACGCGGCGCGGATGTTATCGAAGGTCTCGAGCTCGCTGACTTCCAAGATCACTTTGAGCGTCGCGCCGCCGCACGCCTGCACGACGGCGGCGATCTCGTCCTGCATCTCGCCAAACTCGCCCGCGAGAAACGCCCCGCGGTTGATCACCATGTCGATCTCGTCGGCACCGTCGGCGACCGCCGCCTTCACCTCCGCCAAACGGGTCTTCAGCGGTGCCTGGCCGCTGGGGAACGCGGTCGCGACCGAAGCGATACGCACAGCCGTATCGCGGCCGAGCGCCCGGCGCGCATGCTTCACCATCGCAGGATAGACGCACACCGCCGCGACCTGGGGCACGCCCAGCTCGGGATCGTGAGGCTGGAGCGCCTTTTGACAAAGCGAGGCGACTTTGCCCGGCGTGTCTTTACCCTCGAGCGTCGTGAGATCGACCATCGAGGCGGCGGTCTTGAGACCCCACACTTTGGCGGCCTTCTTGATCGAGCGCGTGCCATACTTCGCGACGCGCTCCTCGATCCCGATCTGATCGACGGTGCCCACTTCATCAAAGAGCCGCTGCAACGCGGCCTGCGGAGAACGTGCCAACATGCGTCCATCGTCATCGCGGCCGACGGCGAAAACAAACGAAAATTCCTCGGACATTTCCCACGCTTGCCTCGATCAACGCGGGCGGGTTTTTTACCGGGGTCCCGTTCCTTAAATC
>Ga0209444_10001231_pt1 | contig 14110 bp, 10 predicted proteins | sample LauGreFaBDMM15DN_2_FD_188215 | JGI IMG/M metagenome (GOLD analysis project Ga0209444, IMG submission 188215) | Freshwater lake microbial communities from Lake Michigan, USA - Fa13.BD.MM15.DN (SPAdes) (version 2) | ecosystem: Environmental > Aquatic > Freshwater > Lake | place: Lake Michigan...
TTCGTCGATTATGTCTACCAGCGGGAAAACCCCGTCGGTCGCCATCGCGAGCTGTGGTATCACAATGCCGGATGCCACGCATGGCTTGTTGTGACGCGTGACGTCCGCACCCACGAAATTTTTGGCGTTGAACCCGCAAAAGAAGTAAGTTTGTCCGAAAAAACCACAGGAGCGGCCCGATGACCCTCCCTCCCGGCTCTTCGCGCATGTCGAAAGGCGGTCAGATTGACCGCTCGACCCCGGTTGATTTTAGTTTTGACGGCCGAAGTTATCAAGGCTTTGCTGGCGATACGTTGGCTTCGGCACTGCTTGCAAACAATGTCCGTCTGATCGGCCGCTCGTTCAAATATCATCGGCCTCGCGGTCTGATTGCGGCGGGGTCAGAGGAGCCGAACGGTATCGTCGAGTTACGCTCCGGCGCCCGGCGTGAACCCAACACGCGTGCCACGATGATCGAGCTTTATCAAGGCCTTGAGGCTGAGAGCCAGAACCGTTGGCCGTCGCTAGATTTTGATCTGTTGTCGATCAATACATTCTTGTCGCCGTTCCTCACTGCAGGCTTCTACTACAAGACCTTCATGTGGCCCGCCGTCCTTTGGGAAAAGCTCTACGAGCCAATGATCCGGCGCGCAGCAGGCCTCGGCAAGGCTTCCGGCCTTGATGATCCGGATCATTACGAAAAATCGACACTCTTTTGTGACGTTCTCGTAATTGGCTCCGGTCCGGCTGGTTTGATGGCTGCGCGTGCAGCGGCACGCTCCGGCGCGCGCGTTGTTCTTGCCGAGGAAGACTCGGCACTCGGCGGTCGTCTTTTGGGTGATCAACGGATCATCGACGGACTGTCTTCGGCAGAGTGGGCCGCTAAGATGGCAGCCGAACTCGAAGCCGAACCGGATGTCCGTATTCTGCGGCGCACGGCTGTTTTCGGCGTCTATGATGGCGGAACATATGGCGCGCTCGAACGAGTCTCGGATCACCTTGCCGAGCCTCACCATCACGCGCCACGTCAGCGGCTCTGGCGCATTGTTGCAAAGCGCGCCGTTTTGGCAGCTGGCGCTATCGAGCGTCCGCTCGTCTTCGGCAATAATGATCGCCCGGGCATTATGCTGGCAGGTGCTGTGCGCACTTATCTCAACCGGTTTGGCGTGGCCTCTGGCAGTAACGCGATCGTTTTCGTCAATAATGACGACGCCGCGTCGACCGTGTCGGAACTCGCTGCAGCCGGTGTGTCCGTTTCTGCCCTCGTGGACCCGCGCCCTGTCATGTCTCCCGTCGTCGAATCTTTGGCGAAAAAGACGGGGATTCGCGTCATATCCGGTGGCTCGGTCGAACGCGCTCTCGGCTCGAAAAGCGTTTCGGGCGCCGAAATCCGTCTCCAGGATGGTAGCTTGCTCACCCTACCGTGCGATTTGATCGCCATGTCGGGTGGCTGGAACCCGAGTGTTCACCTGACAACCCATCTCAATGGTCGTCCTGTCTGGAATTCCTCGATTGCAGCCTTTGTCCCCGGTGCTGTGCCTCCCGGAATGGCTGTCGCGGGTTCGGCATCGGGTGCTCTTTCGCTCGCGGATGCGATCACGATGGGTGACTCTTTTGGGCAAGATGCAGCCATTGCCGCAGGCTTCAAAGCGAAAAAATCTGCCCTGCCGTCGGTCGAACCGGAAAGCACGGCCATTCAGCCGCTCTGGCGTGTTGTGAATGCGCGTGGCAAATCCTTCGTCGATTTCCAGAATGACGTTTCCGTTCTCGATATTGAACTCGCCGAGCGTGAAGGTTTCCGCTCGGTCGAGCATCTCAAGCGCTACACGACGCTGGGGATGGCAACCGATCAGGGCAAGACGGCAAATGTGAACGGCTTGGCCTTGATGGCTGAATTCACCGCTAAAGCGATTGAAAATGTGGGCACGACCGTCATGCGTCCGCCCTTTTCTCCCGTCGCAATTGGTGCCTTCGGGGGACATCATCGCGAAAAAAACTTCAAGCCGACGCGCTTGCCGCCCTCCCATGAATGGGCTGTCGAGCAGGGCGCTGTCTTCGTCGAGGCGGGCTATTGGCTTCGCGCGCAATATTATCCGAAGCCGGGCGAAAAAGATTGGCTTGAAACAGTCACTCGTGAAGTCAAAGCGGCCCGCTCGTCAGTTGGTGTGTGCGACGTCTCAACACTCGGCAAGATCGACATTCAAGGCGCGGATGCCGCAGAATTCCTTGAGCGTGTCTACATTAATGGTTGGAAGAATTTGGCCATTGGCCGTGCCCGTTACGGCCTGATGCTCCGTGAAGACGGGATCGTCATGGATGACGGCACAACCACCCGGCTTGGTGAAGACCATTTCTTCATGACGACAACAACGGCCAATGCGGCCAAAGTCATGCAGCATCTGGAATTTTGCCATCAATGGCTCTGGCCTGATCTTGATGTGCAGATGATTTCCGCCACCGAGCAATGGGCTCAGTTTTCTCTCGCGGGACCTCATGTGCGTGACGTACTTTTGAAGCTCGTCGATCCAGAGCATGATATCAGCAACGCCGCGTTTCCTTATATGGCAGCGGGCGAAATCACCGTGTGCGGTGGCACCCGAGCGCGGCTTTACCGCCTGTCATTTTCGGGTGAACTTGCCTTCGAGATTGGTGTTCCGTCGCGCTATGGCGATGCCCTGATCCGGAAGATTATGGAAGCCGGCGCAGAATACGGCATAACGCCCTATGGCACGGAAGCGCTTGGTGTCATGCGGATCGAGAAGGGCCACGTCGCCGGCGCCGAACTGAACGGGATTAGCACCGCTGGCGATCTCGGCCTCGGACGGATGATGTCGACCAAGAAAGACTATATCGGCCGCGTTCTCGCCGGTCGTCCAGCGCTCGTTGATCCGAACAGGCCTGTCGTCGTTGGATTCCGTCCGGTTGACCGCAAACGGCGGATCCGCGCGGGTGCCCATTTCATCCGGCAAGGATTGGAAGCGAACGCGCAGAATGACGAGGGCTATATGACGTCTGTCGCCTTCTCGCCGTCCATCGGTCATTGGATCGGGTTAGGGTTCCTAGCGCATGGACCGGAACGGATGGGCGAAATCATCCGTGCGTGCGATCCGATCCGTGGTGAAGAATATCTTGTCGAGGTTGTTTCACCAATTTTCTACGATCCGGAAGGGGAGAAGCTTCGTGGCTAACAGAACGCTAGAACTTCGTTCGGCAGTGCCGGAATTGTCCCGCAATAGCCGGATTGGCAGGCAGGATGGACCGGCGCGGCTCGTGGTTTCCGAGATGACTGGTATTTCTGTTGTCAGCATCGCAGCACGAAAGGGACAATCAGGCTCTTTGCAGGGTGCGGTCAAGAAACTGTTCAAAATTGAATTGCCGAACACCCCGAGACGCGTTGAGGCCGGAGGTGTCGCCTTCCTGTGGGCAGGTCCCGATCAATGGATTGCCATCACAGATATGGCCGCCCATCCCGATTTTGATCGTGAAATGATCGCAAAATTGGGTAAATTCGCGTCATTCACAGACCAAGGTGATGCACGAACACTTATTCGTGTTTCTGGTCCGGCAAGCCGCGAGGTGATTGCGACAGGTGTCCCGCTCGACCTGCATCCCCGGGCCTTCCAACCCGACGACGTCGCTTTAACCCATGCAAGCCATATTGCGGTAACGATCTGGCAGATTGACGAAGAACCGACCTTTGTATTCGCGGTTGCCAGAGGCTTTGCACGGAGTTTTTGGCACTGGTTGAGTGATTCGGGATCCGTTCACGGAATTGAAGTAAGTCCCGGCACCTGATGACCTTGAATAAGTTGGCAATCCCTCAGCTTGGCATTAGTTATTGCCGCTGACGCCTGTTCTGTTTACTGTTTGTCCGAGTTTTCTCGGGCAGGGCACAATGAAGCGTAAAAAAATCGACGCTAAAGCAATAGAAGCGATCATTCTTGCGACGGGATCCGGCGCGCCCGAAAGCGTCTCCCACACTCTTGAACAGGCGATTGGTCATCAGATCAGGACGTTTCGCAAACGCAATGGATTGACGGTTGCCGAACTATCCGAGGCCGCCAATGTCTCGACAGGGATGTTGTCGAAGATCGAAAACGGCCAGATTTCCTCGTCTTTGACAACGCTGCAGTCGATTGCCAAAGCACTCAATGTTCCGATGACACTGCTCTTTGCTGCATTCGAGGAACGCCGCGATTGTTCCTATGTCAGCGCAGGGCAGGGGGTCGCGATCCAACGTCGCGGCACAAAAGTCGGGCATCAATATAATCTCTTGGGCCATAGTTTGGGCGGCGACATTAATGTCGAGCCCTATCTCATAACGCTCACCGAGGATGCCGCGCCCTACACTGCGTTTCAGCACGAAGGAACCGAATTCATCTACATGCTCACCGGCGAGGTCATTTATTCGCATTCCGATCGTGAATACCATCTCTCCCCTGGAGACGCTTTGATGTTCGATTCGGGGGCGCTGCACGGTCCTAAACAGCTTTTGTCGGCACCCATGACCTATCTCTCCGTCATTATTTATCCGCGCGAATCCTGATTTTCTTCACAGGAATATAATTTTCGTATGAATTGACAGAGCCCAAGGGTTGGGCTTATTCTAAAGTGTCTTTAACGCTTGCTCGGTGAAGCCTCATGTGCGGAATTGTTGGACTATTTCTCAAAGATCCGAAATTGGAGCCCAAACTGGGCGCCATGTTGACGGACATGCTCATCACCATGACGGATCGCGGTCCTGATAGTGCCGGTATTGCAATCTATACCCGCCCGGAAAAAGGTAAGGCCAAACTGACGGTTCAGTCCGCCAATGCCGCTGAAGATTTCAAGACGCTTGCAGCTGATCTTGGCAAGGCGATTGGAGCGACTGTCACAATGACGTCAAAGGATACCCACGCTGTTCTGACGCTTCCTGCGGACAAGATCGATGCGGCGCGCGCCGCAGTGCGTGAGGTACGCCCCTCCGCACGTGTCATGAGCGCCGGTGAGGAGATCGAAATATACAAGGAAGTCGGCCTTCCGAAAGATGTCGCCCGTCGCTTCGACATCGCCCATATGTCGGGTACTCATGGTATTGGCCATACGAGAATGGCAACGGAATCTGCCGTCACGACCATGGGTGCGCATCCTTTCTCGACCGGCTCCGACCAGTGCCTTGTCCACAACGGTTCGCTCTCAAATCATAACTCGGTTCGCCGCGTCCTACGTGAAGCCGGTATGACCTTCGAGACTGAGAACGATACAGAGGTTGCGGCCGCCTTTATCAGTCACAAGCTACAGGAGGGCTCTAAGCTCGGCGAGGCGATGGAAGCAACGCTCACCGATCTTGACGGGTTTTTCACCTTTGTGGTCGGCACAAAGAACGGCTTCGGCGTTGTTCGTGATCCGATTGCCTGCAAGCCTGCGGTGATGGCGGAGACCGACCAGTACGTTGCGTTCGGCTCTGAATATCGTGCCATGGTCAGCCTTCCCGGGATCGAGACCGCGCGCGTCTGGGAACCTGAACCCGCCACTGTCTATTTCTGGGAACGTTGAACATGCAGACTTTCGATCTCGAGGCGCAGGGACTGCGCGCGCTGAATTCGACTCTTCACGCGCTGAAGGGCCAGACCAACCAGACAGCATGGGAAATCATCAATCCGAAGGGCGCACACGCCATTGCAGTTGGCCTTGATGCGGCTGTTGATGTCACGGTGCGAGGATCCACCGGGTATTATTGCGGTGGAATGAACAAATTGGCGACAGTTCGCATCAAGGGCTCTGCCGGTCCGGGTGTTGCGGAAAATATGATGTCCGGCACGGTTATCATTGATGGCGACGCAAGCCAATATGCCGGTGCAACGGGTCGCGGCGGCCTCCTCGTGATCAAAGGCAATGCCTCGTCGCGTTGCGGGATTTCGATGAAGGGCATTGATATCGTCGTGCATGGCAATATCGGCCATATGTCTGCCTTCATGGCGCAATCTGGCAATCTTGTTGTTTTGGGCGATGCCGGCGAAGCACTAGGTGACTCGCTGTATGAGGCTCGGTTATTTGTTCGCGGCTCGGTCAAGAGCCTCGGCACGGACTGCATCGAGAAAGAAATGCGTCCCGAGCATTACGAAATTCTCGCCGATCTCCTGAAACGGGGCGAAGCCGACGGTAAAGCCAAACCTCAAGAATTCAAACGCTATGGTTCGGCTCGAAAACTCTATAATTTTAACATCGACAACGCGTCGTCATACTGAGGATCGAACATGAGCGATTTTCCCCACACGCCGCCGCGTCAGTCCTGGACATTCTCGAACGACGTCAACGCCGAAATTCGTAGGGCTGCCGCAACTGGCATTTACGATATTCGTGGCGGCGGATCAAAACGTCACCTGCCGCATTTTGACGATTTGCTGTTTCTAGGCGCCTCGATCAGTCGTTATCCGCTCGAAGGTTACCGTGAAAAATGCGCAACCGACGTATGGCTTGGAACGCGGTTTGCAAAAAAACCAATTCATCTTGATATCCCTGTGACAATTGCCGGCATGAGCTTTGGCGCATTGTCCGGCCCCGCCAAGGAAGCCCTTGGACGCGGCGCAACGGCTGCAGGCACCTCGACGACAACCGGTGACGGCGGCATGACCGAGGAAGAGCGCGGCCATTCCAAAACGCTGGTTTATCAATATCTTCCGTCCCGCTACGGCATGAACCCCGATGATTTGCGTCGTGCGGACGCCATCGAGGTGGTCGTCGGTCAAGGCGCAAAGCCCGGCGGCGGCGGCATGCTGCTTGGCCAAAAAATCTCTGATCGTGTGGCGATGATGCGTAACCTGCCTAAGGGGATCGACCAGCGCTCTGCCTGTCGTCACCCGGACTGGACAGGACCGGACGATCTTGAAATCAAGATCATGGAAATCCGTGAAATCACCGATTGGGAAAAGCCGATTTACGTCAAGATTGGCGGCGCGCGTCCCTATTACGACACAGCTTTGGCAGTGAAAGCTGGTGCCGATGTCGTTGTGCTCGATGGTATGCAGGGTGGTACAGCAGCCACGCAGGATGTTTTCATCGAAAACGTCGGCATGCCCATTCTTGCCTGTATCCCGCAAGCAGTTAAGGCACTCCATGATCTCGGCATGCACCGCAAGGTGCAGCTGATTGTCTCGGGCGGTATCCGCTCCGGTGCCGACGTTGCCAAGGCTATGGCACTGGGTGCTGATGCAGTTGCGATTGGAACCGCGGCTCTGATCGCGCTCGGTGATAACGATCCGATTTATGAGGCAGAATACAACAAGCTCGGCACCACAGCTGGTGCCTATGATGACTGGCATGAAGGCAAGGATCCAGCCGGTATCACGACGCAGGATCCCGAACTCTTTAAGCGTTTTGACCCAATTCTGGGTGGACGCCGGTTGAAAAATTATCTCAAAGTGATGACACTCGAAGCGCAAACGATTGCCCGCGCCTGCGGCAAGAACCACCTGCACAATCTTGAGCCGGAGGATCTTTGCGCTCTGACGATCGAGGCGGCGGCGATGTCCGGCGTTCCGCTCGCCGGAACAAACTGGGTTCCGGGGAAATCAGGAACGTTCTAAGTTCAATTAAGTCGAAACGCGTTATTTCGAAACAATCAAGAGGGGGGTTACATGGCGATCGATCTGGTGAAGGCCGCAAAGGAAAAAGGCATAAAATATTTCCTGATTTCCTACACGGATCTTTATGGCGTGCAGCGCGCGAAACTCGCACCGGCGCAAGCCATTGGCGATATGGCCAAGAATGGTGCCGGCTTCGCAGGCTTTGCGACATGGCTCTCAATGTCACCCGCCGATCCTGATCTTTTCGCCGTTCCTGATCCCGACAGCCTGATCCAGCTTCCGTGGAAGCCGGAAGTGGGTTGGTTGGCTGCTGATCTCTGGATGGCCGGCAAGGAAGTCGAACATGCCCCCCGCAACATGTTGAAGCGCATGCTGGCCTCCGCCGAGAGCGATGGTTACACGCTGAAGACGGGTGTCGAGTGCGAATTCTTCCTGATCACACCGGACGGCAAGCGCGTCTCGGACGAGGCGGATACGCAGGAAAAGTCCTGCTACGACCAGCAGGCATTGATGCGCCGCTATGAAGTTATCACGGAACTTTGCGACTCCATGTTAAGCCTCGGCTGGGCGCCCTACCAGAACGACCATGAAGACGCGAACGGACAGTTTGAAATGAACTGGGAATATGACCACGCGCTTCTCACCGCTGATCGTCACGCTTTCTTCAAATTCATGGCAAAATCCATTGCCGAAAAGCACGGCATGCGCGCCACCTTCATGCCGAAGCCTTTCGTTAATCTCACGGGCAATGGCTGCCATGCGCACGTATCGCTCTGGGACGGTAAGAAGAACCTGTTCTCTGATCCGAAGGGTGAACTTGGTGTTTCGCAATTGGGGTATCATTTCATCGGCGGGTTGATCCACAACGCAGATGCGCTCTGTGCCCTTACCAATCCGACCGTTAATTCATATAAGCGCATCAATGCACCGCGCACGATCTCGGGGGCGACGTGGGCTCCGAATTCCGTGACCTATACGGGCAATAACCGCACGCATATGATCCGCATTCCGGACGCCGGTCGCTTCGAATTCCGCCTCGCCGATGGCGCGGTGAACCCGTATTTGCTGCAGGCTGGTCTGCTGGCGTCGGGTCTTGACGGCATCCGTCAGAAGCGGGATCCTGGAAAGCGTCTTGATATCAACATGTACACAGACGGACACAAGGTAAAGGGCGCCAAGCGACTGCCACTGAACTTGCTTGACGCATTGCGCTCGCTGGAGAAATCTAGCGTGTTGCGGTCGATGCTCGGCTCCGAGTTCGTCGACGGCTACACCAAGATGCGTCACAACGATTGGAACGCTTACAGCCGTCAGTTGACGGATTGGGAGCGCGACAATACCCTCGATTGCTGAGTTAAGTTTGATGGAAATGAGGGGGTCGGTAACCAGGTCATGAGCATGATGTCCGACCCCCATCACATTGTTAGTGGTCTTGCCCCGCGTCCGAGCCAGATATGGCGGCCGGGAATTCGCGCGATTCCTCCGAATACCGAACGCTACAAAGCACGTGGTGGCGGGAGCCTCGTTATTTCGATTGGTGTCGGCGACGAAATCAGTGTGCGCGATATTGAGGGCCTCCAGCCCTGTGAGTTGATTACTGTTCTATCGGATGGACGGTCAGACCTTACCATGCTTGGCGCGTCAGCGACCGGAACAGGGGAGGGGCTGAAAGCCATCCTCTCAGGGAATGATCCTGATGCTGCCAGAACGCGGAAAGCGCTCGAGCGCCGCGGTGTCGATCTTGCCTCTCTCTCGTCCCTTCGTATTTTCGGTGGCCAGTCAAAAGCCGGCGAAACCGCGACGTTCAAGGTCACCGCTTCTGGGCTGCTGATTGTTGTCGCCCCCGGCACAATCATGGATGCTGAACGGCAGGATGTCGCGACCGATATTGAGGTGCTGATCAAACGGTCGCAGCCTATTGTCCGGAAATACGAAGATCTTCTGCCTGATCCCCTGCGCGATCCGGTGCAGGAAATGCGGATTGCCGCCGCAACTGCGTCCGCCTATCTCGTCAAGGCGGGTGAATTTATCCAGATTATCGACGTCGCAGGTCGGCAATGCACTGATTTCCAATGTTTTTCCGTGCGTCAACTCGACAAGGGGATCGAGAGTGCGCTTGATGCCACGATCACCCGTACCTTGACTGGCCGCAGCTACCCCACTCCGGGCCTACCCGCGAAAGCCTTCGGGCGCCATTTCGAGCCTCTTGTTGAGATCGTTCAGGATACGGTCGGACGTCACGATGCGTTTGCGACCGCCTGCAACAGCCGTTACTATGACGATATGGGGTATCCCGGTCACATCAACTGCACGGACAATTTCAATCGTGCGTTGGCACCCTTTAGCATAGCACCCCGCAAAGGGTGGGAGGCCATCAATTACTTCTACAACACCATGATTGATGGCCATAACCAGCTCTATCTGGACGAACCGTGGTCACGTCCCGGCGATTATGTGCTCATGAAAGCCATGACGGATCTCGTCTGCGTGTCATCATCTTGCCCTGACGACATCGACGCGGCGAATGCGTGGGACCCCACGGATATTCACGTCCGCGTTTATTCATCCAAAGAAACCTTCTCGAGAGCGGTGGCCTATCGCATGACCCCAGATGCAGATGTTGAATTGACCAAGGAAACCGCGTTTCATTCGAATTTTTCCGAGATGACGCGGAATTTCACAGAATACCGCGGCTATTGGTTGCCGACTCGCTTCAATAACACCAACGCAGTGGAAGAATATTGGGCCTGCCGTGAACGCGCTGTCATTATGGACCTTTCACCACTTCGGAAATTTGAAGTCACTGGTCCCGATGCTGAAGCGCTCATGCAATATTGTGTCACGCGCGATATGCGGAAGCTGTCGAACGGCCACGTCGTCTACACTGCCATGTGTTATGAAAATGGTGGAATGATCGATGACGGTACCGTTTTTCGCCTCGCTCAGAATAATTTCCGTTGGATCGGGGGCGATGATTTTTCAGGCCTTTGGCTGCGCCAGCAGGCCGAAAAAATGGGGTTCAAAGCATGGGTGCGCTCATCAACCGACCAGCTCCATAACATCGCTGTTCAAGGGCCGAAAAGCCGCGAACTCTTGAAGGACATTATCTGGACATCGCCCGCTCAGCCCTCGGTAGCAGAGCTCGAATGGTTCCGCTTCACGCCGGCCCGGATCGGAGATTTCGAAGGTCCGCCAATCGTTTTGTCACGCACCGGATATACGGGCGAACTCGGCTACGAAATATTCTGCCACCCCAAGGATGCCAAAGCTGTGTTCGAAGCAGTCTGGGCAGCAGGGCAACACTACGGCATCGCTCCGATGGGCCTCGAAGCGCTCGACATGGTCCGGATCGAAGCGGGATTGATCTTCGCGCATTATGAATTCTCCGACCAAACCGATCCGTTCGAAGCCGGTATCGGCTTTACCGTTCCGTTGAAATCAAAAACAGACGATTTTATCGGCAGGGCTGCGCTGATCGAGCGCAAGGAGCACCCGCGTCACAAACTCGTAGGCCTTGATATCGATTCCAATGATGCGGTTGGCCATGGGGATTGCGTCCATATCGGTCGCGCGCAAATCGGCGTCGTGACCAGCAGCATGCGCTCGCCCTTGCTCAAGAAAAATATCGCGATGGCGCGCGTTGATATCAATCATTCGGCCCTTGATACCGAGGTTGAAATCGGCAAGCTCGATGGCCAGCAAAAGCGGTTTCCAGCAAAAATCGTCCGCCTCTCGCATTATGATCCGGACAAAACGCGCCCCCGCTCTTGAAAGCTTGGGCAGCCGTGCCATACCGCATCGCTTCATGATCCCTCACCTGTGAAGAATGCCCGGATGGTTGCATCGTCCGACGCCTCTCTTTTGGGCATTTCCAAACGCATGAGGCAATAAATCGGGCTTTATGCTTTTTGCGAACGTGTTTACAACTCCAATCGTTGTGTTGTTGGAGATGCCGATGGCTACGTCCCTGTCCCGCGCCGCCTATGCAGATATGTTCGGTCCCACCACAGGCGACCGCGTTCGTCTTGCCGATACGTCCCTCGTGATTGAAGTCGAGAAAGATTTCACGATCTATGGCGAGGAGGTCAAATTTGGCGGCGGCAAGGTCATTCGCGATGGTATGGGCCAGAGTCAGGTCACGAATAGGGACGGTGCGGTTGATACCGTGATCACCAATGCCCTGATCGTCGACCATTGGGGCATCGTAAAGGCGGATGTTGGCTTGAAGAATGGCCGTATCCACGCCATCGGCAAAGCGGGCAACCCCGATATTCAACCGGGCGTGACGATCATCATCGGACCGGGCACGGACGTCATTGCGGGTGAAGGTAAGATCCTTACCGCCGGCGGGTTTGACACACACATCCATTTTATCGCGCCGCAGCAGATCGAACATGCGCTAATGTCTGGCGTGACATCGCTTCTGGGCGGCGGCACTGGTCCCTCTTCAGGAACAAACGCGACAACATGTACGCCCGGCCCATGGCACATGGCGCGGATGATCGAAGCCGCCGACCAGTTCCCCGTCAATGTCGGCTTTTCAGGCAAGGGTAATGCAGCCTTGCCGGGGGCACTCATTGAAATGATCGAAGCAGGTGCCTGCGCGCTGAAACTTCACGAGGACTGGGGCACGACACCTGCAGCCATCGACAACTGCCTTTCGGTCGCGGACGATTACGATATTCAGGTGATGATCCACACGGATACGCTGAATGAGTCCGGCTTTGTCGAGGACACGGTCAAAGCCTTTAAAAACCGGACGATCCATGCCTTCCACACCGAAGGCGCAGGCGGCGGTCACGCTCCCGATATCATCAAGGTCGCCGGATTGAAAAACGTCCTGCCATCCTCGACCAATCCGACCCGGCCCTTCACGGTCAACACGCTCGACGAGCATCTCGATATGCTCATGGTTTGCCACCATCTCGACTCGTCAATCCCTGAGGATCTTGCTTTCGCCGAAAGCCGTATCCGGCGAGAGACCATTGCCGCCGAGGATATCCTGCATGATCTGGGCGCGCTTTCCATGATGTCGTCGGATAGTCAGGCCATGGGGCGGCTCGGCGAAGTCATCACCCGCACATGGCAAACCGCCGACAAGATGAAAAAACAACGCGGCTCACTCTCGGGTGACGGTCGCGCCGATAATCACCGCGTTAAGCGCTATATCGCCAAATATACGATCAATCCTGCCATTGCCCACGGCGTATCCCGCCACATAGGTTCGGTCGAGCAGGGAAAAATGGCGGATCTCGTTCTCTGGTCGCCCGCTTTCTTTGGCGTGAAGCCCGACATGGTGATCAAAGGTGGCGCTATTATCGCTGCCCAGATGGGTGATCCCAACGCCTCGATCCCGACGCCCCAACCCGTCCATTATCGCCCGATGTTCGGAGCTTTTGGCAAGGCGCTCACCTCGACATCCCTCGTTTTTGTGTCAAAGGCGGCGATTGCCAATGATCTGCGCGGCAAACTCGGAACCGTGAAGGAGATGGTTGCTGTCGAGAATGTGCGCGGCGGCATTTCAAAAGCCTCGATGATTCATAATGATGCAACGCCTGATATTCTCGTTGATCCGGAAACCTATGCCGTGACTGCGGATGGAGAATTGCTCGTCTGCGAACCGGCGACCGAACTGCCAATGGCGCAACGCTATTTTCTGTTTTAAGGTCGCTCGTCGAAAAGTTTGAATGAAAGTCACCCGATGCAACGCGCAACAACGATTATTCGCAAGCCTGCGGTAAAGTCTGACCGGATTGTCGATTCAGTCAGTCTTGATCATGAAGGTCGACACCGCCGCCGGATTGCATTGACCGGCGAAAAGGGCCTCGAATTCCTGCTTGATCTTGAAAAGGCGGCCATCCTGAATGATGGCGATGCGCTGAAACTCGAAGATGGCAGCCTCGTTCTGGTGAAAGCGGCACCCCAAACGTTGCTCGAAATTCGTGCGGAAAACCCGTTACGCTTGCTCAAAGTCTCGTGGCACGTAGGCAACCGCCACACACCTGCCGAGATCACCGCGGATGCGATCTATATCGAAAACGATCACGTGTTAGCTGAAATGGTTCGCGGCCTTGGATGCGCAACCGCCGTCGTTTCACGCCCGTTCCAGCCTGAGCGCGGAGCCTATGACGAGTGCGGGCATGATCATGGTCATAGCCACGGTCACGGTCATTCACATGATCACAACCATGAACACGCGCATGGCGCGCATGTCCACACCCACGCCCATGATCATGATCATGACCACGTCCATGACGAGAATTGCGGCCATGATCACAGCCATGACCACGATCATGGCCATTCACATGATCATGCGCACGGCCATGCGCACCCGCACAAACATGACTGAGACGGCGGGCCTGCCGCTTCTTGTCTGGCTATCGCCCTCGTTTCCGGTCGGCGCCTTCGCCTATTCCCACGGTCTCGAATGGGCCGTGGAAGCGGGTGATATCAATAATGCGGCCACCTGCGAGTCTTGGATTTCGGACCTTCTGGTTCACGGTTCGGGCTATAATGACGCGATTATCATGGCGGCCGCTCATCGCGCTATCACAATTCGGGAT
>Ga0209444_10001235_pt1 | contig 14096 bp, 13 predicted proteins | sample LauGreFaBDMM15DN_2_FD_188215 | JGI IMG/M metagenome (GOLD analysis project Ga0209444, IMG submission 188215) | Freshwater lake microbial communities from Lake Michigan, USA - Fa13.BD.MM15.DN (SPAdes) (version 2) | ecosystem: Environmental > Aquatic > Freshwater > Lake | place: Lake Michigan...
TAATTGGGCTCGGTATCTCAATGCAATTCGCTTTAGCCTCAATTCGATTAATTGGCTTAAGTGATAACCGTCCCGATTTAGCCATTGGTAAGAGTTCACTTGCAGCGGGCTTAGCTATTGGTGGGGCCCCCTTCTTATTGGGAGTTCTAGGAGATTCCTTAGGAATTAGCCGTGCTTACATCATGGTGCCAGTGTTAATCGCAATTGCCATGGCTATTATCGTGAAGGTTCCATCGCATGAAGATACGAATATAGTTAAGTCATGAGCTATAAAACCCGCCGGATAGTGACTTTAGTAATTCTCTTTGGACTTGTGGGAATGGTTCTTTTAAGCGGTCTTTAATACTGCAGCAATCGAAATATCTGCCGGAACCGCTAAGCGATCTTTAAATTTTAACCAGATAGCGGTCGGCGCCAAAATTGTAATCACGGCGCATAGAGTTATTGTGTGGCGAATTCCAAAAGCTTCAGAGAAAAGACCAAGCATCGGTGTTACAAGTGGTGCTCCTCCGAGAAACACAAATTGATAAATTCCCATTACCCGGCCACGCACTGCGCTATCAGAATTAGTTTGCACAGTTGAGTTAGCTGCAATCATTGTAGTTAGAGCACCCGCACCAGCAATTGGCAACATAATCATGTAAGTATGAAATGTTGGCATGAAGGCAATTATAAAGATTGAAAAACCAAAAGTAATAGCGCTAAAAGTTACAAATTTGGTAGATCGATACTTCTCAATCCGCGGTGAAAAAAGCGCGGCACTGAGCGAGCCAATGGCAATAAATGTTCCCATCAATCCGAAGGTAGTTACGCCTTTATCGAATACTTTTGTTGCCATTAAGGCATTAAATAATTGAAAATTTAGCCCAAAAGTTGTCACGAAGAAGACCACTGACATAACTACAAATAGGTCAGGACGAGCCATCACATATTTAAGGCCTTCTCGAATTGTGGTTGGCCCAGGCGTGCGCGGTTCACGGAATAGTTCAGCTTCGCGGATATTGGCCATCACAATAATTACCACAATATAGCCGGAAGCATTAATGAGAAACGATGGTCCAGTTCCAAAAGCGGCGATTAGCAAGCCTGATAACGCAGGGCCAACCAATCTTCCAAAATTGAAATTTGCCGAATTTAAGCTCACTGCGTTAGGCACATCGGCAATGCCGACCATTTCAGATACAAAACTTTGCCGAACTGGTTTATCAGTGGCATCGGCTAGCCCTAAGACAAATGCAATTGCCATAACGTGCCAAATTTGAACAGTATCTGTTATGACTAATAAACCTAGCGCGAGTGAGGTAAACCCGGCAATTGCGTTGGTAACTATTAATACTTTTCGCTTATTGAAACGATCAGCTAAGGCTCCGCCTGGCAAACTAACAAACCAGACAGGTGCGAACTGCAGAGCAGTGACTAGACCTAAATAGAAACCGCTGTTGGTTAATTCAAGAACTAACCAATCTTGCGCAATACGTTGCACCCAGCCACCAATATTTGAGGCGGCATTTGCTGGGTAGAGAATTCGGAAATTGCGGTGTCGAAAAGCGCGCCAGTTGCCATCGCTCTTGACTGCAAAACGCATTACTCTGCTCTCATGTCAGATCAAAATTTAGATCGAAAAGTTCGAACAGTGGTAATTCTAGTGACTATTGGAACTATTGCGTGGCTTATTGCGGGCATAGTTGCTCTCGTAATTGGAACAGATACCAAAATTATTTGGACATGTGTTTTTGGTGCAGCACTCGGTGCTACTGGTGTGCGATATTCAATTCGTCGCGCTAAGCGCAGCGGAATTTAAGCTTCTAATTGCGCAGCAATACCACGTAATACGCGACCTAGACGTTCTGCTTCAGCAGCAGTTGGGCGACGGCCATGGCGCAGGCCATTTCCAACTTTGTCTAACATCTTGATCGAATCTTCAATAATCGCTGCTAAATCATCAGGATTAATGCGATTGTTTTCAGCTAATGAAGGTGGCGCATCAATTATTACAACAGAGAGTGCTTGTGGGCCACGACGACTATCAGCAACGCCAAACTCAAGTTTGGTACCTGGCTTAACAGTTGTTACTCCTGCTGGAAGTGATGAAGCTGCAAGATAAACATCTTCGCCTTCATCGGATGCGATAAAACCGAAACCTTTTTCCAGGCTGAACCATTTAACGCGGCCTGATGGCATTTGGGGTCTCCTTCAACATTTATAAATTTGAGTTTTTTAACTCTAGTAATCGTTTAGCCGCGGTTGCGGGCAGGAGGCTAGTTTATCGCACTTAACTTGAGGCGTGAAGTGCGATTATTCGCTTAGAAAGTCGCTTCGGAGTGAGCGCCGCAGCCATGTGCAGCCGAAACTACGCGGCCATCTTCAGGTGAGATCGCATTAGCGCAAGCCCCGAAAGCGCTGCGCATCGAACCAGCGATTGGAATAAAGAAACCACATGAATTACAAGGCTTAGGTGCCATCTGTGCCATCGGTGAATTCGGCCCACGCTCGCCATCATGCCAACGTTTAGCAGCTTGATCGCGGCCTTCAATTGATAAAACGCGAGTGCGGCCTAAACCTAATTCAAATGCTAAACCTGGATCTAATTCTTCATCAGCCGGAAGTGCGGCGATGCCAGTTGTTAAACGAGTGTCATCAAGGGAAGAGGGAACAATGTCACCAACGCCAACATCACCTGGCTGCAAACGATCACGGTATGGAATCCATTTTGGTGGCACAAGTGCATCAGGGCCAGGTAGAACTACAACATCGCAAAGAGTTGCGATTGACTTTTTATCAACTTTAGAAACAGTTACTGCCCAACGCCATCCGCGATAGCCAGTTAAATTTGCTTCGAATAAATAAGTTGCGATTCGATCTTCGTCGTCAAAATCAACAGTAACAAAGTCGCCAACTAACTTGGCATCGCCGGCATCTTCAATCGCAGCGGCGTGTGCTAAATCGCGGGCATCCCATTTACTCATGGGCTAAGAGTAAAGCAGAACGCCACCCTCAAGGTAATCGAGGGTGGCGCTTTCCTATTTAAAGGCTTATTTGGGCTTAATTACTTTAGAAGTCCATATCTCCGCCGCCTTGCTGTGCCGGCACTGGATTCTTCTCTGGCTTATCTGTGATCACCGCTTCAGTTGTAATGAAGAGTGCTGCAATTGATGCCGCATTTTGCAGTGCAGAACGAGTTACCTTAGCTGGATCGATGATGCCAGCTTTGATCATGTCTACATATTCACCAGTTGCAGCATTTAAGCCATGACCGGCAGTTAAGTGACGAACTTTCTCAACGACTACGCCACCTTCAAGACCGGCATTTATTGCGATCTGCTTTAGTGGCGCTTCGATTGATAGTTCAACAATCTTGGCACCAGTTGCTTCGTCACCTTCGAGCTTTAACTTAGCGAAAACTGCATGGCCTGCTTGAAGGAGTGCAACGCCACCACCGGCAACGATGCCTTCTTCAACTGCAGCTTTTGCGTTACGAACCGCATCTTCAATTCGGTGCTTGCGCTCTTTAAGTTCAACTTCAGTAGCTGCGCCTGCCTTAATTACAGCAACGCCACCAGCTAACTTAGCTAGACGCTCTTGTAGTTTTTCGCGATCGTAATCTGAATCGCTCTTTTCGATCTCAGCGCGAATTTGATTTACGCGGCCTTTGATCTGATCAGCATCTCCGCCACCTTCAACAATGGTGGTTTCTTCCTTGCTGATAACTACCTTGCGAGCTTTTCCAAGAAGTTCTAGGCCAGCTTGATCAATCTTTAGGCCAACTTCTTCTGAGATAACTGTTGCACCAGTAAGGATCGCAATATCTTGCAACATTGCCTTGCGACGATCGCCAAAACCTGGCGCCTTAACTGCGGCAGCACGGAAAATTCCGCGAATCTTATTTACAACAAGTGTGGCAAGTGCTTCGCCTTCAACATCTTCAGCGATGATGGCAAGTGGCTTACCTGATTGCATAACCTTTTCTAGAATTGGTAGCAAGTCTTTAATGTTTGAAATCTTTGAGTTAACAAGTAGCACATAAGCATCTTCGAGAACTACTTCCATGCGATCTTGATCAGTTACAAAATATGGTGAGATGTAACCTTTATCAAAGCGCATACCTTCAGTTAGTTCGAGTTCAAGACCAAAAGTATTTGATTCTTCAACTGTGATTACGCCTTCTTTGCCAACCTTATCCATCGCTTCAGCGATCATGTCACCGATAGTTGAATCAGCCGCTGAAATAGATGCAGTAGCTGCTATCTGTTCTTTTGAATCAACGCTCTTTGCCATTGAAAGAAGTTCGGCAACAATTGCATCGACTGCTTTTTCAATTCCACGCTTTAGCGCCATTGGATTTGAACCAGCAGCAACGTTACGTAGGCCTTCGCGAACAAGTGCTTGAGCAAGTACGGTCGCAGTTGTGGTTCCGTCACCGGCAACATCATCAGTCTTCTTAGCAACTTCCTTAACTAATTCCGCGCCAATCTTTTCCCATGGATCATCTAGCTCGATCTCTTTGGCAATTGATACGCCGTCATTAGTAATTGTTGGGGCGCCCCACTTCTTCTCGAGGACAACGTTACGTCCGCGAGGTCCGAGCGTTACTTTTACGGCATCGGCGAGTACGTTCATTCCTCGCTCAAGCCCACGACGGGCTTCTTCGTTAAAGGCAATCTGCTTGGCCATGGTCTTGCTCCTTTTAGTAGCGGTTCATTTCTAGTCGTTTAAGGGCGTTTTATCACTCACGCCCCTCGAGTGCTAACGCCAAATCTACGCAGAATTTTTCGCCCGCGCAAAACGAGGCCAGGTGCCGAAATTGGGTTGAATTGAGTGCTTTGGCGGGTTTAGCGGGCCGAACGAGCCTGTGTGCGGGCCTCACGAAGGCGGCGGAGGCGCTTAACTAGCATCGGTGAGGCAGCTAGGGCATCTTCGCGGTCGATCAAATCATTGAGCAGGCGGTAATACTTAGGCGCATCCATATCAAAGAGTTCCTTGATTGAGGTCTCTTTGGCGCCGGTATAACGCCACCAATTGCGTTCGAATTCTAGGATCGCCATCTCGAGGTCAGTCAGATTTACCGAGACCGAGACCTGTTCTTGAGCCGACATAAGAGCAATCTTACTTAACACATGCGTAAAAGTGTGGGAACTTCAAGTGATTTATAGCCGCTGCAAAATCAGATCAATATCACTGAACTTTGTCCACGGGTTGACTATGGCAAATCGCAATATCGGCTGACCATCATGAGATGACGGTGGAATAAATCCAACTTGATCAGTTAATAATTCATCACTCCACTTTTGATAATCAGATGCCGTCCAACCGGTGCGAGTAAATGCCACAATTGAAAGTTCTGGTTCACAAAGCAAATTTAAATTTGGATGTTCGCTAACTTTCTTCGCTGCATACTTTGCAACTTCAAGTGATTGTTCCATCGCTTCGGAATATGCATCAGTTCCATGCGCAGCAAGTGAGAACCAAAAAGGTAAACCACGTGTGCGACGCGTTAACTGAATTGCATAGTCAGATGGATTCCAGTTTCCATCATGCAGCGTGTCTAGGTATGAAGCATGTTGAGTATGAACTTCACGCGCTAATTCTGGCGCACGATAAATTAACGCACATGCGTCATATGGTGCAAACAGCCATTTATGTGGATCAACAATTAATGAATCCGCATTTTCTATGCCGTTGAACAGTGATCGAACCGAAGGTGCACATAAAGCCGCTAATCCATAAGCGCCATCGACATGGAACCAAATCTCGCGAGCTTTTGCAGCAGCACCAATTCCGGCTAAATCATCAATTATGCCTAAATTTGTAGTACCTGCTGTGGCAACTACGGCAAACACCCGAAGACCACTTTGTCGGTGCAGTGCATCTATTTCTTTACCAACTGCATCACCTTGCAATTTGCCATGTTCATCAACGGCAATCTCTAAAACATCAACATCCATTACTTGCGCAGCTGATGCGATAGATGAATGCGCTTGTTCACTACAAGCAATTACCCAGCGCGTGGTATCGGGAAAATGTTTACGGGCTTGTGCGCGTGCTACAACTAGCGCAGACAGATTGCCCATTGTTCCGCCCTGCACAAAAACACCGCCGGAACTTTGCGGCAAACCTGCTAAATCCGCAATCCAACGCAGCGCTTGATTCTCAGCAAAAACCGCTCCGGCACCTTCTTGCCATGAGCCGCCATATAGGGCACTTGCCCCAACTACTAAATCAAAGAGGTTTGCATATTCACTCGGTGCCGATGGGATGAAAGCTAAATTGCGTGGGTGATCAGTTGAAATACATGCCTTTGCTAATACCGAAGTAAAAACATCAAGTGCTTCTTTGCCGCCTAAGCCTTTTGCTGTGATTGTGTTTCCGACTTGAGCAAAAAGTTCAGCTTCTGATAACGGACCATCTAGCGGTGGATCACTCTTTAACCGCTCGAGGCTATAGGCCAATACTTCATTGGCGAGCGCTTCGACTTCAGGAGTGAACTCATGCATGCCGAGAGTCTGCCACTAATTAGGAGATTTAGTTAACGAATATTGCGCTGGGTCTTTTTAACTATGTTGCGCAACATGGTTGGAAATACAAAGGTGTGAAATGGAAGTACTGAATACCAATACAACTGCCCACCTAAACCATGTGGTGTAAAGGTTGCCTCTTGTTCAATGTGAGTTTTGCCGTCTACTTCACTTACTCTAAATTCCAGCCAAGCTTTGCCAGGTAAGACCATTTCGGCATATAGGCGCAAAACAGATTCACGTTCAATTTTCTCAACCCGCCAAAAATCTAAACTATCTCCAACTCGTAAATGATCTGGGTCTCGCCTACCTCGACGTAATCCAACACCACCAAACATGCGATCTAATAAACCTCGAGCAAACCAGAGAAAATCTGAGCCATACCAGCCATGCTGGCCGCCAATGCCTTCAATTGTTTTCCAGATCTGCGATAACGGAATATCAGTTGTGGCTTCGCGGAAATCTTTCAGAGTCATTTCACCAGCCCATTCTGGATCTCCTTGGGCTTTCTGCCAAGGCGCAGTTGGATAAGAAGCATCAGACCAACGGCTCTCTACTTGGCCATCACTCGTTTTTGAAAGCGCATAAGTAACGGCACTTTCAACATTGAGTAATCCTTCAGGTGGTGGTGGAATCAAATCATTAATACTCTTCTTTGGATCTGCCACAACTTCATTAATTAAGGAACCAACGAGTGGTCGAGCGAGCGCAGTGGGCACTGGTGTTACTAGCCCAATCCACAAACTTGATAGCTCCGGCGTTAGCACTGGGACTTTTATAATCCAGCGGCGCGGCAAGCCAGATAGTTTGGCAAATTTTTGCATCATGTCTGCGTAAGAAAGGATTTCAGGTCCCCCGATATCAAAAACTTTATTTACTGGTGTTTCAAGAAGTGCGGTGCCTCGCAAGTAATGAAGCACATCTCTAATTGCTATTGGGTGAGTTAGATTCGAAACCCACTTTGGCGTTGTCATGATTGGTAGTCGGTGAGTTAAATGACGCAGCATTTCAAAGGACGCGGAGCCAGAGCCAATAATTATTCCGGCTCGTAGTTCTAATACTGGGACAGTGCCAGAAGCTAGCTCAGCACCTGTTTGAACACGAGAAGCTAAATGTTGGCTAGATTTTTGATCATTTGCAATTCCGCCTAAATAAACAATTTGTGAAATTCCGGCAGCTTGTGCGGCTTGCGCAAATCCGCGCGCCATCACCGCTTCAATATCATCAAAATTCTTACCCAAATTAATCGAGTGCAATAAATAGAAAGCGGTATGAACTCCAGTAAGCGCAGCAATTAGATCAGATTGTGAATTGGCATTACCTTCGACAATCTCAACATGGTTAACCCAAGGCTGGCCAGCTATTTTATTTTTATCGCGCACCAAAACCCGGACCGATAAATCCTCATTAAGTAGATTCCGAACCAAACGGCCGCCAACATAGCCAGAAGCCCCTGTTACCAGGTACTTGCGGTCTTTGGTCAGCGGCTCCACATGATAAACCATAGACTTAACCCATAACTTTTGCAGTTTTTGAATTCGGAAAGGGGATCACATGGCTAAGCCTCGCGTAGTTATTTTGGGTGCGGGCTTCGGTGGTTTAACGGCTGCCCGCGAATTAGCTGGCAAAGCCGATGTAACCCTGGTCGATCGCCATAACTTCCAAACTTTTCTCCCTTTGCTCTACCAGGTAGCAACTGCTGGGTTAGCGGCTGATCACGTGGCTTACCCGGTCCGAAGTGGTCTGCGCAAAAGTGATATTAAATTTCGAATGGGTTCACCAATTGAAATCGATCACAAGAATCAAGCGATCAAATTAGATAGTAGTGAAATACTCCATTTTGATCACTTAATTTTTGCGCTTGGTTCAGCAACTGCAGATTTTAATATTCCTGGCGTAACCGAACACGCGCTAGGCATGAAAAGCGTTGCCGATGCGATTAATATCCGAGCCGAGATTATGCGTCGATTTGAAGATCTCTGTCGATTTGAAGATGAAACAATTCTTTCGCTAACCGTCGTCGGTGGTGGGCCAACAGGTGTTGAGATGGCCGGCGCTTTAGCCGAACTTATTTCCGGGCCACTTAAGAATGACCACGAACATGCGGCAAAGCACATGAAAATAAATTTGATTGAAGCTGGACCACGTCTGTTGCCAACATTTTCAGCCAAGTTATCTGACCGGACTAAACGAGATTTAGAAAAGATGGGCGTTCAGGTTTTCCTAAATACTGCGGTAGCAAAAGTTGCGCCACGTAAAATCTCAATCAAAGATGGCGTTGATATCCCATCTGAAGTAACTATCTGGGCTGCAGGTGTGCGCGGTGAGCCAACTGCAGAAGCGCTAAAACTGCCAATTATTAAATCAAGAATTGATACCACGCCTACCTTGCAGGTAAATCATTACCCAAATATTTGGGCCATTGGTGATATTGCAGGATTGACCGATGCCAAAGGCAATTTGCTTCCTATGGTGGCGCCGGTTGCACTTCAACAAGGTGCTTGGGCTGCTAAACAGATTTTAAATCTAAGCAATGGTCGCCCGACGCAAGATTTCAAATACCGCGATAAAGGTTCAATGGCAACCATCGGCCGCCATAAGGCTGTTGTTGAAGTAAAAAATCTTAAACTTACTGGTGTCCCTGCTTGGTTTATCTGGATTTTCCTCCATCTCTTCTACCTCTTGGGTGGTCGTAATAAAATCGGCACAATTGCTGACTGGACCTGGAACTACTTAACATTTGATCGCGGAAATAGACACATTATGGATATTGCGTAATCGAAAATCGCAAATGAAATATTTAAATATCTCTGGCTCCCCACTTTGGAGTTTTGAATGGGCTAAGAACGGTGAAGTTGTACTTCTATTACATGGTGGGCTGAGTAATACCGATTCATTCGCTGATGTAATGGTTGCGCCCCTACAGGATTCGTTTCACTTATTCGCATACGATCGTGCTGGCCATGGCCGCAGCGCTGACCAACCCGGAAGTTTTTACTTTGATTTTCAACGTGATGAAGCAATTGCATTTATTTCCGAAGTAATTAAAGAACCAGTTCATTTAGTTGGTTATAGCGATGGTGCAAATATTGCACTGATGGTTGCCATTGCACGGCCCGATCTAGTTAAGTCGATTGTTTCAATCGCGGCTAACTTCAATGCAGATGGGATTGTTGAGCTGCCCGTATTTGATCCAGCTGGAATTAGTGATGAAGAACGCACTGAATACGCTTTGATGTCACCAGATGCGCCAGAAACATTAGCAATCAAGAACGCCAAAATGCACGAAATTTGGAAAGTTGAACCAAATATTGATATTTCCGATATCACGCAGATAAGTGTGCCAACACTAGTAATGGCTGGTGATGATGATGTCGTAAAACATTCACATTCAATTGAACTTTATGAAGCTCTACCACTTGGTCAGTTAGCGATTGTTCCCGGAACTTCGCATGGTTTAGTGAAAGAAAAACCTGAAATTGTTACTGCACTTATTAAAAGCTTTTTAAGCGATCAGTCTTACCCATTAACTCGACAACCAATTCGCCGAACTAATCCTGCTTAATTCTCGATTGGCTCAATCTTGCCAGTTGCTACATGGTAAATCCCACCACTAACAATCACATTTTTAGGTATTAGCGGAAAGGCTCGGATACGCGCGAGATCCTGACTTAGCGCTGCGCGCTGATCAACCACGGTATTAAATTCAAGTGAGCGAGTATCTACTCCATGTTTTTCTTCGATCATGGCATGAATAACTTCTTCATCCTCTTGGGCCATTCGACAATCGGTATGTGGCATCACCAAAATACGATCCACGCCAAGTAAATAGGTCGCTAAAACTAAGGTGCGAAGAACATCCTGCGTGACGCGAGCCCCGGCATTACGCAAAATTTTGGCATCGCCAGATTTCATACCAACTACTGAGAGCGGATTAATCCGGGAATCCATGCAGGTAACAATCGCTAGACCACGGGCTGCTCGTCCAGTTAGATCTCTGTATTTAAAACTCTTTGTGTAATCTTCATTGGCGCGCCAAAGATCTTCAAAGCCCGAATTTATTGGTTCGCTCATGATTGACAGTCTAACAAATAGGTAACTGAGCAGGTTTTAAAAATATGGAGCCCCCCGTCAGGATTGAACTGACGACCTACGCATTACAAGTGCGTTGCTCTACCACTGAGCTAGGGAGGCTTTTTCTTACATCGCTGCAAGGGTCGTAATTATGGCAGGAGATCGAGAAATTCAGAAATCCTTAATGTTCCGTACAGCAATATCCCTGTAGATTGCGCCTATGCGTCTCGGTGTTCTAGATCTCGGATCGAACACTATTCACCTGCAGGTAGTAGATGCCCACCCGGGCGCACGGCCTAGCCCGACCACGAATCAAAAGGTCGAACTGCGCTTAACTGATTATCTTAATAAATCTAATGAGATAACTGAGGATGGAATTGCACTGCTGCGCCAAGCTATCTCTGATGCCGTAGATCATGCCCGCGAATTTAAAACTGATGAGATCTTGGCTTTTGCAACATCGGCTATTCGAGATGCGCGTAACGGTGCGCAAATTTTGGCTAACTTAAATGAAGAATTTGGCATCGAGATAAATATTCTCTCTGGCGATGAAGAAGCGACCATGACTTTCCTAGCTGCGCGACGTTGGTATGGCTGGTCAAGTGGGCGATTATTGGTAATTGATATCGGTGGCGGTTCGCTAGAAATTGGCTTAGGTGATGACGAAAATCCTGAAGCAACTATCTCGCTACCACTCGGTGCTGCTCGACTGACTCGAGAATTTTTAGAAAATGATCCTTATACAAGTAAGGAGATTAGAAATTTAGAATCAAAAGTACGTGAATTAATAGTTTCGGAACTGCCTGAAGAAATTGTTGAACATGCCGCTGATCAGTTTGTGGCAACAAGTAAAACTTTTCGCACACTTGCTCGGTTAGGTGCTCATTGGTTTAAAGGTGATCCAGATGTATTAGAGCTAAGCGCCTTAATGATGATGATTCCTAAATTAAGTGAGATGACAGATAAATCTCGCGCAGATCTTCCGGGCGTATCAGCCAGTCGCGCAAAGCAAATTACTGCTGGTGCAATTGTTGCGCGAACCGTAATGGAAAGATTACACATCACTCAGATCCAAATTTGCCCTTGGGCGCTACGTGAAGGCATTGTTTTACGCTGGTTAGACTGGATGGAACGCTAAAGAACTAAACTGCTGGTGCTTCAATCCAGTCAACTGCGACGACTTCACCTTCGCGATGATGCAGAATAAATGCTTCACCAGGTAGTAGATCCACTTCGATCTTCTTAAAATTCTTCTTTCCAATTAACTTCTTGACTAACTTAGGCAGAATTGGATTATGACTACAAACAACCACATTTAAATCAGGCTTTAGTAGGGTCCATACGTAGTCAAGTGGCGCTTCTTTATCTTTTTCATATCCGTACTCTGATAAATCTCGTGAATATATCGGGATTAGCTTTAAAGATTTAGCCATAGGTTCGATACTTTCGATGCATCGTTGCGCATCAGAGGTATGGATTTCAGTGATGCCATAGTTTTGGTAAATCGAATGCATCCGTTTTGCTTGACGTTGCCCCTTATTATCGAGTGGACGATCGCCATCATCACCTTCCCACTCTTCACGCCTTAAAGCTTTTGCATGTCTTAGCAAAACAATTGGTGTGGTATTTATGCCGAAACTTTCGAAAAACTTAATTATCTCGCGATCATCATCGACGCTAACTTTTTTCTTGGCATCAGATACCGAAAGCCAGATAACCTGATCAACTTCATGGTTATCTCTTGGCCCATGCGATTCACCGATCGCATGAGCAGACCAATAACGAACTTCTTTAGGAGTTCCTTCAGCTAAATATTTAGCGATGCCAATTTCAGGCCCTAGTACGACTTCGAAACCTGTTTCTTCTCCTGCCTCGCGAGCGGCGCAAGATAGGTGAATCTCTCCTGATTCAACTTTTCCTTTAGGCAAAGACCAATCGTCATATTTTGGGCGATGAACCAGAGCAATCTCAGTAGTTTTCTTAACTACTCGCCAAAGAACTACACCGGCGCCTTGAATAACTTCGGTTTCGTTCATAATTATCCGTTCAGGTGCTTCTGCATTAGGAGTTCCTGGATATCTTGAGCGCTTTTGTGACGCTTCCATTCTGTGCCTAATTGATGCCAACTGCTGGTCTCTGGTGATAATGAAATTTCAAAAATCTCGCGCAAAATCTCTTTGTGTTGGATTTTTTCAATCCTGAGCAAACTTTCAACTCTACGATCTAGATTTCGATGCATTAAGTCAGAACTTCCGATCCAATATTCATCATCGTTGTTATTAACAAAGTGATAAATGCGAGAATGCTCGAGAAATCTTCCCAAAATTGATCTGACTTTAATATTTTCAGAGAGACCTTCGATGCCAGGTCTAATCGATGAGATGCCACGAATAACTAAATCAACCTTAACGCCAGCGTTTGAAGCACGGTAGAGCGCTTCAACAAATTCTTCATCCAGCAGTGAGTTCAACTTAAATTGAATTCCGGCGGGTAATCCGGCTTTACAATTACTTATCTCATTTTCAATTTTTTCAAGTAATCCGGTACGCAAGCTACGAGGCGCAACTAGCAGGCGTGTGTAAGTTGATGCAGGAGCTAGCCCGGAAAGTTGATTAAATAACTTACTTAAATCTTCGGTCAGAGTTTGATCAGCACTGATTATTCCTAAATCCTCATAGAAGCGAGCTGTTTTAGGATTGTAATTTCCGGTGCCAACGTGGCAATAACGACGCAGACCACTAGCTTCATCACGAATTACCAGGGATAACTTAGCGTGGGTTTTTAAATTCATTAAGCCATAAACCACATGCACGCCGGCTGCTTCGAGCTTACGCGCCCAACGCACATTTGCTTGCTCATCAAAGCGTGCCCGAATTTCGATAACTGCCAATACTTGTTTGCCTGCTTCGGCTGCCTCAATTAGCGCTTCGATAATTGGTGAATCACCGGAAGTTCTATAAAGGGTCTGCTTAATAGCTAGTACTTGTGGGTCTTGTGCTGCATTTTGCAAGAATTGAACCACTGAACTAGTGAAAGATTCATACGGGTGGTGCAGCAGAATCTCGCCCTGACGAATAGCGGCAAAGAATAGCTCTGGATCACCAAAATCAACTTCGCTAAGCGAGGCAGCAGTACGTGACTTAAACCGATCAAATTTTAACTCTGGAATATCTAGGTCGGCAATGCGATTTAGATCAGTTAAATCCAGTGGTGTCGCAAGTGAAAAAACACATTCTCGATTAATCGAAAGTTTTTCGCAAAGTCGCTCGAGGAGTGCCTGATCAATGCCTTCTTCAATTTCTAACCTAACTGGTGGGCCGAATCTACGCCGCGCTAATTCTTGTTCAAGTGAAGTTAAGAGATCTTCGGATTCTTCTTCTTCGAGTTCTAAATCTTCGTTTCGAGTGACTCGAAAGGTGTAGTGATCTTCAATTAACATTCCTGGAAATAGCTCTTGCAGGTGAATGGCTATTACATCTTCAAGCGGGATAAACCGTTTTGATCCAGTTG
>Ga0209444_10001236_pt1 | contig 14085 bp, 13 predicted proteins | sample LauGreFaBDMM15DN_2_FD_188215 | JGI IMG/M metagenome (GOLD analysis project Ga0209444, IMG submission 188215) | Freshwater lake microbial communities from Lake Michigan, USA - Fa13.BD.MM15.DN (SPAdes) (version 2) | ecosystem: Environmental > Aquatic > Freshwater > Lake | place: Lake Michigan...
GTGATAGGTCGCGTGATCGCCAATGACATTGACCACCGGCGTTCCAGCCTTGCGGGCATTGTGCAGATTGGCCCCGCCATTGGCATAGCCGGGTCCTAGATGAAGCAATGTGACGGCGGGCTTTCCTGCCATGCGTCCATAGCCATCGGCCGCCCCGGTCGCGACACCTTCAAACAGACAGAGCACCGAGCGCATTCGTGGTTCACGATCCAGCGCCGAGACAAACTGCATCTCGCTGGTTCCCGGATTGGCGAAACAGGCCTCCAATCCATTATCCGCCAAGGTTTGGATCAGGACGTCAGCGCCATTCATCAGAGCTCTCCGTGCTTAAAAGGTCAAAACATCATCGTTGGGCGTGAATTCGAACAGGCGCTCGACGTCAGCGGCTCTTAGCTGACGCGACAGGGCCTGATTGATATAGCCCTTATCCGTGATTTCACCCGAAAGCGGGTCTGGTGCACCGGACAGAATAATGGCTCTGGCCACCTTGCCACCGCCGCCGCGCGCCTCAGCATTCATGCGCTCTAGCCCTGCGCGGACCGCCCCGCGAACGGCGTCAACACCGCCCAACCGTGCGCAGAACGGGACATTGAGGAACAGCAAGAGGCCAACGCCCTCCTTGCCCTCACCGCAGACCACCGCATCGGCCACCGCCCCACCGACCGCCGAAATGGCCATAATCCGCAAGGAACCGGCCGCCACGAAGGTACCAGAGGCCAGCTTGAAATTCTCGACCAGACGGCCATCAAACACCAGGCCCGCCTTAGGGTCGGCCTCATCCTGCAACCGGGCTGCATCACCCAACCGGTAGAAACCCTGTTCATCGAATGCCGCCGCCGACTTTTCCGGATCGTTATAATAGCCGGGGGATATCTGAGGCCCCTTGACCCGAATTTCGAACTTGCTGCCCTCTGGCGCGAGCTTGACCGAGGTTCCAGGCACCGGAAGGCCGCACATGCCCGTGCGATCATTGAGCCAGTGAATGTTGCATGCCGTGGGCCCGGTCTCGGTCGAGCCATAGCCGGTCGCAAAGGTCAGACGCTCTCCGGTCAGGCGAACGCTGACGGCCTGAATGCGATCGCAGACGCTTTGCGCCAGATTGGCCCCGCCATATTGCAGGACCCGAACCCGGGCAAAGAAGGTCCGGGCCAAGGCCTCGTCCTGCTCGAGGGCACCGGCAAACAGGCCCCATCCTGCCGGAACCATATTATGATAGGTTGGCGATATCTCTCTGAGATTACGTAAGGTTTCCGCAAAACGATCGGGCGTCGGCTGCCCTGAATCAATATAGAGCGATCCCCCACGGTGAGTGACCATGTGTAAGATCGAATTGGCTCCCAGACTATGGCTCCAAGGCGCAGAATTGACCACAACGGGCGGCTCTGGATCGTCAAAGCAGGCGGTGATCTGGGAGGCATTGATGCAGATATTGCCATGAAGTCCCACCACCGCCTTTGGCTTACCCGTCGAGCCTGAGGTCAAGAGGAGCTTGGCAATATCGTCTGGCTGCGCCGTCGGGGCCATCGGGGCTGACATCAGAAGATCGGCAAGGCTGTGATCGCCCGCGCGGCCATTGCGACTAACGATGACGGGCAGGTCCAAAAGAAACGGAGCCTCAAGCGCTCCGGCAAAGGCGGCCGCATCATCGACATAGACCGCGACCGGCTTGATCAGATCAACCGCATAGGCCAGCCGCGACATGTCCGCGCCCACAAGACCATATTGCGGCGACACAGGCGCAATTGGTGCCCCCAAACTCATTGCCGCATAGGATATCAAGGCCTGATCAATAGAATTACGCGCCAAGATCAGAAGCGGCGTGCCACGGGTCAGACCAAGAGCGGCTAAACCACCGGCCACAGCCCCTACCTCAGCTGCTCCCTGCCCATAGGTCCGCTGAGCCCAGCCCTCGCCATCGCGCTCGGCGAGCCATAAGCGATCTGGATAGGCCACTGCGCCGTGGTTCAAGACCTCGGTCATGGTTAGGAAGTCTTGCCTAAAAGGCGTCGGGTTGCTCAGCACCAACGACCCATCCGGGCCGCGCTCGACAACAAGCTGTCGGGGGGCATATCGCGCGTCACGGAAGGGTGCCGACTTTACATTCACCTGTCCGTCCATCGCTCGCCCCGTCCCTCATGCGTCGCCCTATGCTGGGCCGAGTGTTTCGTGGAACCTTACGGATTTACCCTGCCCTTCGGCTACCACTTCATCATCGCGCATGACGATCGTGCCGCGAATAATGGTGGCCATCGGCCAAGCGGTGGCTTCAAATCCATCGAACGGGGTCCATCCGGAGCGGGTGGCCATCTGTTCGTGGGTGATGGTCCGGCGGGCCTTCATATCAACAATGGTCAGATCAGCATCAAAGCCCTCAGCCACGCGGCCCTTGTCGGCTAAGCCAAAGACCCGCTGGACGCCGTGACTGGTCAGATCGACAAAGCGCTCAATGGACAAGCGGCCGGCATTGACGTGGGTCAGCATGACCGGAACTAGGGTCTGAACCCCTGGCATACCTGAGGGCGAGGCCGGATAGGGCCGCGCCTTTTCCTCACGCGTATGGGGCGCATGGTCAGAGCCCATCACATCGGCGACGCCCATGGCGATGCCGCGCCACAGGCCGGACTGATGGGAGACGTCGCGGATCGGTGGGTTCATCTGGGCAAAGCCCCTCAACCGCTCATAGGCCTCTGGTGCGGTAAGGCTTAGGTGCTGCGGGGTCAGTTCCACGCTGGCCACATCCTTATGGCGGGCCAGAAAGTCGATCTCTTGCGTTGTGGTCACGTGCAGAACGTGGATGCGCTTGCCCAAGCGCTTGGCGATGGACACTAGCCGCTCTGTCGACTGGATCGCCGACTGGGCATCGCGCACCTCTGGGTGACTAGTCCAGTCTCCCGTCCGGGCCAGACTGCGCCGCTCGGCTAGTCGATATTCATCTTCCGAATGGAAGGCCGCGCGGCGCGAGATATTGCGCAAGACCGCTTCAACGCCCGCATCATCGGCCACCAGCAAAGAGCCGGTCGAAGCGCCCATAAAGACCTTGACGCCGCAGCAGCCGGGAAGACGCTCCATCTCACCCAAAAAGGCCGTGTTCTCGTGGGTTCCGCCGACATAGAAGGCGTGATCGCAATGCATCCGTCCATTGGCGCGGCTGAGCTTATCGAGCAAGGCGTCAGGATCGGTGGTGGTGGGCTCGGTATTGGGCATCTCGAAGACGGCGGTGACGCCGCCTAAGACCGCGCCGCGTGAGCCGGTTTCCAAATCCTCTTTCCATTCCAAACCCGGCTCGCGAAAGTGAACCTGGCTATCAATGACGCCCGGAAGAACCGTCAGGCCGCGCGCATCAAAGATCTCATCAGCGCTGGCCTGACCCAAATCGCCCACAGCGACAATCTTGCCGCCCCTTATGCCGACATCGGCAAGGCCTTGTCCCGCATGACTGACCAAGGTGCCACCGCGAACGATCAGGTCGAAGGTCTGGGTCAAGGCAGGCTCCTGTTAGACGGTTTCATCAAAAAGATGGCAGGCGGCCGTCACGACCTTGGATACAGGCAGGTCCAGCATATGACAGACCGCTTGGTTCAGATCGGGATCGATCTGCTTTAGTCCCTCAAAGGTTCGTCCACCGCGAACAATGCGGCAATCGGCGCCCCAAGGTCCATAGAAACGCTCATCGGAGGGCCCAAACAGACCTAATGTGGGAATGCCTGCTGCAGCAGCAAGATGCATCAGGCCTGAATCATTGCCGATGAACATTCTAGCATGCTTTAGCGCCGCAAAGACGGTCAAGAGGTCGGCCTTTCCGGTCAAGTCGATCCAGCGTTCCCGTGGCAAGGTCCGACGGAGCACCTCAGCAGCAGGCCAGTCATCCGGACCGCCCAAGATCAGCAGACGCCCGGTCGGCATAGGCCCATCGGGGCCCAGCAGGCGCAAGGCCGCTTGAGCAAAACGCTCGGTGGGCCAAGTTTTTCCGATCCAGTTGGTGGCAGCAGCCATGGCGAGGATCGGGCCGCCCTGCCCCACCATCCTTGCCGCGAGCGCTTCGGTCTCAGGGCTTGTGAAAAGATAGGGCGCAGGCGGGTCCGCCTCCAACCGCAAAAGACGCGCGGCTTCAATGACCTTGTGCTCGATCAGAGCGCTCTTTTTGTGAACAGAGCGTTGCTGGGTCTTGATGAAACGCGAAATGGCCGATCCGCGACCATCGAGCACCAATCCCCAGTGCCGATGACGTATCTTCTGCCAGAGCTTGATCCAGTGCCCGCCATTACGCTGCTTAACCAGCGCAATGACTTCCTTGACCTTAGGCACATCGCGAAAAAGTGGCGCAGCCATTGGCCCAACCACAATGGTCAATTCCGCATTGGGAATTTCATCAAGCAGCTTTTTGATCAAGCCCGACGACAGGACCGCGTCGCCGATACGCGTCGCTGTTATGATCAAGATTGGGAACGGCTTTTGAGACATTCTGTCTTCTATAGGGCTTTGCGGCCTTCGGCTCCAGCCCTAGCGCTTCATCGTCGCTTGGGTCAAACTAAGACCATGACTCAGTCCCCCCTCTTCGCACCGCTCGTCTCACGCGCTGTGATCGCCGTGGAAGGCCCAGATTGGCGCGCCTTTCTGCAAGGTTTGCTCACGCAGGATGTGGAAAGCCAAGCCACAGGCATCCTTCGCTATGGCGCACTTTTGACGCCGCAGGGACGACTGCTCTACGACCTGTTTATTCTGGCAGGAGAAACCGGTTGTTGGCTTGACGTGGCCGCTGCCCATCGCGACGCGCTCATCCAGCGCCTGACCTTCTATCGCTTGAGGGCCAAGGTCACGATTAGCCCAACTCCGCTCGCCGTTGTCGCCCTGTGGAATAGGGACCGGAGCGAAGGTTTCTTGCCCGACCCGCGCTTGAGCACCCTTGGCCTGCGCAGCTATAGAGCCGACATGACCACTGACGCCGTCTTAGCCACCGAGGCCGACTATCAGGCTCACCGTCTGGCCCTTGGCGTTCCGGACCCCACCCATGACGCCCCGGCGGACACGACCTATCCCATCGAGGCCAATTTTGATCTGCTCAACGGCATCGATTTCAAGAAGGGCTGTTTTGTCGGGCAAGAGACCACCTCACGCATGAAACGCCGCGGCACGATCAAGACCCGCATGCTGCCCATCCATTTTGATGGTCCTCAGCCGGCCTTTGGTGCAGAAATTCTCAATGGTGAGCGACGCGCGGGACAGGTTTTGAGCGGTCAGGACGGGCGAGCCATGGGGTCGATGAGGCTCGACCGGATGGTCGGGACACTGACGATCGATGGACGCCCCATCCAGATCCACTGGCCAAGTTGGATGCCCCTCCCAGTGGCAGGAGACACCGAGCCATGAGCCCGGTCGATTTTGCGAACCGCTGCACCTGGCGCGGCATGAACGGCGATCCGGTCTATGAGGCCTATCACGATCATGAATGGGGCGTACCGGAATATAACAGCCGCGCCCTTTGGGAAAAGCTGGTGCTGGATGGATTTCAAGCCGGACTGGCATGGATCACGATCCTGCGAAAGCGCGACAATTTCCGTGCCGCCTTTGCTAATTTTGACCCTGAGATCGTCGCCCGCTTCGGTCAAGAGGACCGCGCCCGCCTGATGGCCGATGCCGGCATCATCCGCTCCAACGGCAAGATCGATGCCGCCAACGCAGGTGCCAAGATCTATCTGGATATGCAAGAGCGCGGTGAGGACTTCTCGACCTTCCTTTGGGACATTGTCGGCGGCACACCGATCCAGAACAACTTTACCGCCATGGCCGAGGTTCCCACCCAGACGCCGCTGGCCGCCGAAATGGCCAAAGCGCTCAAGGCAAAAGGATTTAAATATTGCGGGCCGGTGATCGTCTATGCCTTCATGCAGGCGGTCGGGATGGTCAATGACCACATGGTCCACTGCCCGTGCCACAGCCATGTGCGGGGCCTGGCCCTAGGCAGACCCGCTAGATGAGCGATCCGGACTGGTCGTTCGAGGCAAACTGCCCGTCTCCGGTCTGCGGCATTGACGAGGCCGGGCGCGGACCGTGGGCGGGGCCGGTGACGGCCGCAGCGGTAATCCTCAATGTCCATGACCTGCCGGTCGGCCTAAACGACTCCAAAAAGCTCAGTGAAAAGGCTCGCGACAGGCTGGAGATCGAGATCAAGGCCAAGGCTCTGGCCTGGGGCGTAGGCCATGCCTCACCTGAAGAGATCTGCGAACTCAACATCCTTCAGGCTACGGGATTGGCCATGAGACGGGCGCTCGGCAGCCTATCCATGCCGCCAGCCTTTGCCCTGGTCGATGGCAACTATAGCTTTAACCTGACCTGCCCCATTCGCACGGTGGTCAAGGGTGACGGCCGATCCCTATCCATCGCCGCCGCATCGATCTTGGCCAAGGTTGAGCGAGACCGGGTGATGGTTGCGCTGGAAGACCAATATCCTGGCTATGGCTTTGCTGTGCACAAGGGCTATGGCGTCCCTACCCATGCGGCGGCTCTTAAACAGTTAGGGCCCTGCTTGGCCCATCGCCTGACCTGGGCCCCGATTATGGCTTTGAGTCGGGGTTAGGACGCGCTCTGGTTTGTCCAAAGTGGGGGTTCTCGATGTTTTACGCGCTCGTCCTTGAACAGGCAAAGGGTAAAGGAGCCTATGGTGAGCTACCGCTCTAACCTAGCGGCAAGGCTAGATGTGTCCCAACGTTGTCCGCCCATGGCTTGAATTTCCGAATAGAACTGATCGACCAGCGCGGTCACAGTCAGATGCGAGCCATTGGTCCGAGCCTCATCGAGCACGAGGCCAAGGTCCTTACGCATCCAATCGACCGCAAAGCCAAAGTCGAACCTGCCCTCGGCCATGGTCTTCCAGCGATTGTCCATCTGCCAAGACTGGGCCGCCCCCTGACTGATTGCGGCCAAGACCTCGTCCGTATCAAGACCGGCATTTTTGGCAAAATGAACAGCCTCGGCCAGACCCTGTACGACACCGGCAATACAGATCTGGTTGACCATCTTGGCCAACTGGCCGCTGCCGGCATCACCCATACGGCGCACCGCCTTTGCATAGGCACTGATCGCGGGCAAAGCCCGCTCATAGGCCGCAAGCTCGCCACCGACCATGATGGTCAGCCCCCCGTTGATGGCACCGGCTTGACCACCGGAAACAGGCGCATCGAGAAAGGCCTTACCGGACTGCGCGGCCAGAAGCGCCATCTCCTTAGCGACCTTGGCAGAGGTGGTGGTGTGATCGACAATCAATCCGTTCGCCGCTAAGGACGGCAAGATCGCCGCCACCACACCGCGCACATCCTCATCATTACCAACGCAGAGCGCGACGAGATCACAGTCTTGAGCGGCCTCGCACGCCGTCGCAAAGGCCGCACCCGCGTACTCTGCCGCCCAAGCCTGAGCCTTAGCGGCTGAGCGATTAAACACCCGAACCTCATGTCCAGCCTTGACGAGGTGCCCCGCCATAGGAAAGCCCATAACGCCAAGTCCTATGAAAGCAACGCGCATAGGTGGACCCCTAAAAAGCTTGGATACGGCCATACCGGCTGCGGAAATAGGTCAACCCCTCACCCTCGCGAGTATCAAAATCAATGACCTCGCCGACAATGACCAAATGATCACCCATCTGGTGGCGCTCATGAACGCGGCAGGACAGGCGCGCCAAGGCATCGCGAACCACGGGAGCAGATCCCTCATTTGGTCCGGCTTTTGCGTCACTTTCGGTGAGGCGATAGTTGTCACGACGGGCACAGCGATCGGCCAAGCCTTGCTGGACGTCACTAATGACGTTGATGGCAAAGACATCGGCAAGGGCAAACAGTTTGCCTCGCTCTGAGGCATCATCGACGCACCAAAGGATCAGGCGCGGGTCTAGCGAGACAGACACAAAGGAGTTGATCGTCATGCCCAAGGCTAAAACGTCAGCGCCGTTTGGCTCCGCGCCAATGGTCACGATAGCGACACCGGTCGCGTAGGTTCCTAAGGCCCGGCGATATCGGGTCGCTTCGTCCATGATCAATCGAAATTCCTATTTATCAGGGTTTGCCCGGAACGGCTAAAAACCGCAACCCCATCTTAACGTCACTATGATATCAGGTCCTGAGAAATAGGGCTTTACGGGCAAGAGAACATCCATGGCGGCCAAAGAATCCGCAGTCATGATCAAAAAGGTCAAGAAGGTGGTCGGCGGCGGCCACCATGGTGGCGCGTGGAAAGTCGCCTATGCTGACTTCGTGACCGCAATGATGGCCTTCTTCCTCCTAATGTGGCTGATCAGTACCTCCTCGCCAGAGCAGAAGATGGGGATTGCCGACTATTTTGCGCCCGCCAGCGTGTCCCAATCCGATAATGGCAGTGGCGGTATCTTGGGCGGCACATCCCTCGGCAAGGACGGCGCAAAGGCCAGTGGTTCGGCTCGGATCATACAAAATTCTGCGCCACAGAGCGAAAGTATAGAAGATAATCTAGAATCTGCCTCCTCGAAATCGGCGGAATCGGCCGAGACGAAGGCCGCGCGAGCTGCCGAGCAGGCTTCATTCCAGAGCGCCGCCCTATCCTTGCGCCAAGCCATGCAATCCATGCCTGAGCTGGCTGAACTGTCCAAACAGGTGATTGTCGATCAGACGCCCGAGGGCCTGCGCATCCAACTCGTTGACCAAGAAGGCCGGTCAATGTTTGAAAGTGGCTCTACCAAGCCCAATTCTCGCGCCCGCGTCCTACTCAGGGCCGTAACCAATATTGTCGATCAACTGCCCAATCGCGTCATCATTGCGGGCCATACCGCCGCGTCCTATGAAGCAGGCGGAGTCAGCGACGGTGACTGGAGCCTATCTTCCGGACGAGCCGATGGCGCTCGCCGTGTTATGCAGCAGTTCGGTATGGATGTAGACCGTGTTGCCCAGGTCACTGGCAAGGCCAATTCTGAGCCCCTATTCCCCGATGATCCGACCTTGCCAGGCAATCGGCGCATTTCCATCACCTTGCTGCGCGAAGCCCCGGTCCTACCCCCAGATCTCTGAATCTGACGCCCTGATATTTGCACGTCAATTGAACCCTTTTGGTTGCTTAGTGGTTCAGGATTTGGCCTAATGAGGCTTGCTTCTCGGGTTGGGCCAAGGACACCATCGTTCAGTGACGCACCATTTTGCCTCTCGCCAGCTACGGTTCTTTTTAACCGCTCCAGCTCCCTGCCCCTATCTACCTGAGAAGGTTGAGAGAAAGGTGTTCGCGCACCTGCCGATGGCTGACGGACCAACCGTCAATGACACCCTCACCCAGATCGGCTTTCGTCGCTCGCAAAACATCGCCTATCGCCCGGCCTGTGAATATTGCGACGCTTGCGTCTCCGCGCGCATTCCCGTTGCAGATTATGTATTTTCTCGCTCTGAGCGGCGCGTTCTGGATCGCAACCAAGATCTGGTTCGTCTTGAGGTCAAGGCCGAAGCGACCATGGAGCAGTTTGAGCTCTTGCGGCGCTACCTGTCTCTTCGCCACTCCCAAGGCGGCATGGCTGACATGACCTGGCCAGACTTCGTTGCCATGGTCGAAGACACCAGCGTTCGCACACATATTGTCGAATATCGACTGACACCCAGCCAAAATAGAACCGGCGAATTGATCGCCTGCGCGCTCGTGGATCAACTGTCTGACGGGCTATCCTTGGTCTACAGCTTCTATAATCCAGATGCGGTAAAGCGCAGCCTAGGGTCACTGATTATCCTAGATCACGTCAATCAAGCCCTCAGCCGAGACATTCCAAAGGTCTATCTGGGCTATTGGGTGAAGGGCAGCGACAAGATGGCCTATAAGGCGCGTTTTAACCCGCTCGAGATCCTGCGTCCCAATGGATGGGTGCTAATGTCCTCGCGTGACCGCGAGCCAGCACCGCGACCTTTGGATAGCATCTCAGCGACCTAAAACAGGCTCATTGTTAAGCTGCAGTCTGGGCCTGATCAAAAATGGCGGGCTTTAGCAAAGACGAACATTTCCCTTCATCCCTTGGATCGGCTAAAGCCCCGCCTGTCCATCCTTACTGACCTTTTGGGAGTTATCGGTGTCCCGGCTTTTTAGTGCCTATGTGATTGTTGACTGGAGCGCAGCCTCGAAGGCTGCGACCGGGACCGACTGTGTGTCGATTGGCGTTCTAAAGCGCGATGTTCGCTTTCGGCTGGCCTTTGAATCCTACACCACGACAACCCGGACAGAGGCTGAAAAGCGGTTAGGCCTGATCCTTGATGATCTAAAGAAACGCAATGAAAAGGCCTTTATCGGCTTTGATTTTCCGCTTGGCTTCCCCACGGGACTGGCCCCGGCGCTCAAGTTGACCACGGAGCCGCGCTGGCGCGCTGTGTGGAATTGGCTCGATAAGATGGTCAAGGACAAGGTAGACAATACCAATAACCGCTTCGGTGTCGCCGCTGAGATCAACCGCCGGGTCACCGATGGACCATTTCCGTTCTGGGGCTGTGCGCCGCGCGATACCCTCACGACCCTGCAGCCCAAAACGACCCGAGACCATGTCGAGGGCGACCTACCAGAGATGCGCCTTACGGACATTGCGGCAAAGACCGGTCGCTCGATCTGGAAACTCTATTATGCGGGCTCGATCGGCGGGCAGACCCTCTTGGGCATACCAGCGGTGAGCCGACTCAAGGCCGTCAAGGCCGATACCATGAAGATCTGGCCACTGGAAACTGGCTGGCAGGCCCTTACCTCGGCTGAGCTCGATGGCGTTGATCTGGTCGTCGCAGAGGTTGATCCTATGGCCGCCAAGGCCAATCCCGCGCCGGGCGAATCCAAGGCTATCGCCCAGCTCCGTGCCCTCGCCGAACAGTTTGCAAAGCTGGATGAGGCCGGAAAATTTGGGGATCTCTTTGCCGCGCCCAAGGGCGTGGACGAGGCCAGCCTGCATATTGCCCAAACCGAAGAGGGCTGGATCCTAGGGTCCTAGGGGCAAGCCCCTACCCCATCCTTTGGCAGGCTCAGCGTGAGGAAGAATGGTCAAGGAGCGGTTGCTCCCCTAACCCAACCCCTATCAGTCCTCCTCATGCTGAGCCTATCCAAGCACGAGGAGGATTATAGGTGAGTGGTTTAATCCACAGGGCTCCAGCGCTGTGCCGACGAGGCCGCTATAGGCTTGACTGAGCCTTGACGCTGACCGCCTTGGCCTTGGCGTTGACCCCCGCCGCCAGAGCGACCACGACCACCACCGCCATTGCCGCCGCCGCCGCCAGGGCCGCCGCGACGTTGGGGACGACCGCCATCACGGCCTTCGCGAGACTTGGGTTGAGCCAAGCTCTGTTCAGGGACCGGAAGAGACACGGTACGGGCGGCAATATCGCCCAGAACCTTGTCACCCCGGCGATCGATCGCAGGGATGGTCTGGCGCGTGGTGCGTTGAATATCGCGCAGCAGGCCGCGCTCATCATCGGCGCAGAAGCTTATGGCTGAACCATCAGCGCCGGCGCGCGCGGTTCGTCCAATACGGTGCACATAAGCCTCTGGGACCTGTGGTAGTTCGTAGTTGATCACATGCGAGACGGCATCAATATCGATCCCGCGCGCGGCGATGTCTGTCGCGATCAGGGCGCGGACCTTACCAGCCTTGAAGGCGGCCAGAGCGCGTTCACGCTGGCCTTGGCTCTTATCGCCATGTATCGCGGCAGCAGTGACGCCGACAGCTTCCATATATTGCGCCACGCGATCAGCACCACGCTTGGTGCGGGTAAAGACGATGGTACGCGAGAAGGCGGGATCAGAGAAAAGGTCAGCTAGCAGGGCACGCTTGCGCGGTGCCTCGATAAAGATCAGCTTTTGGTCAATACGCTCAACCGTGGTCGCGCCGGGGGTGACGGCGACCTTCACCGGATCCACCAGCATCTCACCGGCCAAGCGACTGATTTCGGTCGGCATGGTGGCTGAGAAGAACAGGTTTTGACGCTTCTTGCTCATGGTTGCGACGATCTTGCGGATCGGCACCACAAAGCCGAGGTCGAGCATCTGGTCGGCTTCGTCCAAAACCAGGATCTCGCAGGCAGACAGATCAGCCGTACGCTCAGCCATGTGATCCATCAGACGGCCTGGTGTCGCCACCAGAATATCGATACCCGTGGTCAGGGCCTTGATCTGCGGGCCATATTTGGCACCGCCGAAGATCACGGCAACACTCATGCCCATATGGCGGCCATAGGAGCGGAAGCTCTCAGCGATCTGAGTGGCCAGTTCGCGGGTGGGCGACAGGACCAGACAGCGACACCCTCGGCGCGGAGCGGCCTTCTTGTCAGCGGCGAGGCGATGCAGGATCGGTAAGGCGAAGGCAGCAGTCTTGCCCGTGCCGGTCTGGGCGATACCCAACAGGTCACGGCCTTCGAGAACCGGCGGGATGGCTTGGGCTTGGATAGGCGTAGGGGTCTCATAGCCTTCAGCCGCCAGCGCCTTAAGCAGCAGCGGGTTCAGACGTAAATCGGTAAACTGAGTCACGGAGGACTTCTCTTTCAAACAGCGATCGACGCGCGGGGCCGATGCTCTCGGACCGACCGCGCGATGCCGCGAGGCTTAACTATGAAAGCGCCCCGCGTGGCCTGGGCGATCTATGCGAAAATTCGCAGGCGCTCGACAGGCTGGGACAAAGGACCGTCCCCTCACGCGGCTGGAGCACCGTATATCAAGCCATCAAGGGCTCGCGATCGGCTTGTCGATCAGTTCGCCTTGAAAGTCAAGGCTTTGCTGCGATGCAGCAGATTGTAAGCCCCTATCCGTTAAAGCCGCGCACGGCCTCAATGATCTGATCTTGGGTCGCAGCGTCCAGATAGGGGTGCATGGGTAGGCTGATAACCTTGCCCGCCTTGGCCTCCGTCACCGGCAAACCGCCCGCGCCTTGCGGGTAGTGGCTGTAGGCCGACTGCATATGCATGGGCACGGGATAATAAACCGCCGATGGGATTGATTGGCTCTTCAGATGGGCAGCCAGACCGTCACGGTCCGGATGCTCAATCGTATATTGCGCCCAGGTCGAGACGCCGCCTTCGATGACGCTCGGTGCGATTGTAGCACTGCCGGCGAAACCGGCAGCATAGCGGTCCGCCACCTGGTTACGCAGGACGATCTCATCCGCAAACAGGCTCAACTTCTCCATCAGGATCGCAGCCTGAATCGTGTCCAGACGGCTGTTCATGCCAATTCGCATGTTCAGATATTTCGGGTCATGGTCAAAGGTGCGCCCGGCAATATCGCTCTTCACCGCCTTGCCGTGGACGCGCAGGCTGTCCATCCGCTCAGCCAGAGCGGCATCATCAGTCAGGACCGCACCGCCGTCCCCATAGCAGCCCAAAGGCTTGGCAGGAAAAAAGCTGGTCGTGGTCACATCGGCCCAATGGCCGGGGTGCTGAGCATTCAAGGTGCAGCCAAAACCTTGGGCACTATCAGCAATCAGCTTCAATCCATGACGGCGGCAGATGGCCAAGATCGCCGGATAGTCGGCAGGCTGGCCGAAGAGATCCACCGCGATCACGGCCTTAGGCGTCAACCGCCCCTCAGCCTTGACCGCGACAATCGCCGCCTCGAGCTTTTGCGGATCAAGATTGTAGGTGTCCGGCAAGATGTCGACGAAGACCGGCTCGGCCAAGGTCCAGGGCACGACTTCGGCCGTGGCAGCGAAGGTAAAGCTCGGACAAAAGACTGCGTCCCCTTCTCCAATCTCCCAAGCCATCAAGGGTAGAGCAATAGCGTCTGTACCGTTGGCGCACGAGACCCCAAACTTTGCACCCGAAAATTCGGCCAAAGCCCGTTCAAGGGCGGCTACCTCTGGACCCATCACATAGGCCCCATGGGCCAGGACACGCGCAATGGCGGCGTCCAGCGCAGGCTTGATACGGCTCTGTTGGGCGGCAAGGTCGATGAAGGCAATGGTCATGCGGGTCCTGCGAATTGGCATAAGGACGGTATGGTCTTGGGGGCAATAGTTCAATTCGGGGGCCAATGGCCAAACAAACCATGTAACCAATCGTAAGACGATGGTTATTCACGCCGCCTCACCTCTGCATCATGCCGATGCAACGGCCTTGAACGCCTATGGAC
>Ga0209444_10001237_pt1 | contig 14083 bp, 10 predicted proteins | sample LauGreFaBDMM15DN_2_FD_188215 | JGI IMG/M metagenome (GOLD analysis project Ga0209444, IMG submission 188215) | Freshwater lake microbial communities from Lake Michigan, USA - Fa13.BD.MM15.DN (SPAdes) (version 2) | ecosystem: Environmental > Aquatic > Freshwater > Lake | place: Lake Michigan...
TTGCTTATTGGGCCACCGGGCAGCGGCAAGTCCATGCTTGCTCAACGCCTGGCCACCATTCTGCCACCACTAACACTCGCCGAGGCTCTGGAGACCACCCAAATCCACAGCGTTGTGGGTCAATTAGCTCCAGGTCAGGCGTTGCTCACCCGACGTCCGTTCCGGTCTCCTCACCACACCGCGAGCAATGCTGGCTTGCTCGGTGGCAACACCCATCCTACCCCGGGCGAGGTTTCCCTAGCCCACCATGGCGTTCTCTTCCTCGACGAATTACCCGAATTCAAGCGATCCGTGCTGGAGACGCTCCGCCAACCCCTCGAGGAAGGTAAGGTGACCATCAGTCGAGCCGCAGGAACCATGACTTTCCCTGCACAATTTATGCTCGTGGCCGCGATGAATCCTACGCCGGACGGCAAAATGCCCGCCGAATCACGCTCCGGTCCCCGAGAAATTCAGTCTTATCTGGGTCGCATTTCCGGCCCCTTGCTCGACCGGATCGACTTGCACGTCGAGGTTCCTGCCGTCCGATTCACCGACTTCGACCGAGCGCGCCCGGGGGAATCCAGCCAAGAGATCCGACAGCGGGTCGAAGCGGCCCGGGAACGCCAGCGACATCGGTTGCTCGGAAAACCCATTTCCTGCAACGCCCGATTGGGGCCCCGCGAACTTCAGCAATTTATCCAACTCGATTCCCCAACCCTCTTGCTCCTCAAGCACGCATTGACCGAACTGAATCTCTCAGCCCGCGCCTATCACCGGGTGCTCAAGGTCGCGCGGACCATCGCTGATCTGGCCGAGTCTGAAAGTGTGAGGCTCGAGCATGTTTCCGAAGCCATCCAGTACCGATCCCTCGACCGCCAGTTCTGGGGGTGATACCAAACGATTTCCGGTTTGCTTCCCGTTTGAATCCAGGGTCGCGGACTGCTTTGATTCACCTCCGAATCCATGAAGAGACTTCTCCTACCCATCGCGTTGGCTGCAGCCATGCTGTCCGCTCAGGCTGGCAATCTGGCTGACCAGCTAGCCATCCAGACCTGGACCCTCCGCAACCTGAACTTCCAGCAGACCATCGACTTCGCTGTGAAGCATGGCATTAAGGAGCTTCAGGTTATTGGGAACCACATCGACCCCAACGCCTCGAAGGAGGAGTGGGCCCAGAAGAAAGCGGCTCTCGATGCGGCCGGCCTCCGCGCCTACACCTTTGGTGTGGCCGGTACCTCGACCGACAAAGAAAAGAACCGTCGCCTCTTCGAGTTCGCCAAGTTCATGGGCATTCGGCTCATTATCGTCGAACCCGGTGATTTTCGTATTTGGGACAACCTGGAAGAACTGGCCAAGGAGTATGACATTCGGGTTGCGGTCCACAACCACGGCATCAAGAGCCTTTATGGCAATCCCGCCGTGGTGAAGCAGATCATCCAACACCGGGACTCCCGCATCGGCGTCTGCATGGACGTTGGTTGGATCACCAGCGCCGGCTTTGACGCGGCAAAGGTGTATCGGGAATACAACGGACGGGTGTTCGACCTCCACCTCAAGGACAAGCGGGTCGAAAAGACCCAGGGCGACGACGTGGCTTTTGACACTCATATCGGCGAGGGGCAGTCCAACTACAAGGGGCTCTTCGCTGAACTCCACCAGAGTGGCTACAGCGGTCGCTTGGCCATCGAGACTGACAGCGGCGATTTCGCCAAGAACCCCAACGACTTCGTGGCCAAGGCCAAGGCCTTCGTTGAAGCCCAGGGCAAGGCTCCGATCAAATAGCGGTCTATCGCATCTACCCGCTCCCGAATCATTGGGGCCTACTGGGCATCCGACGGATTTTTGGATTGGCTGCGAAACTCATGCCCGACCAACCCACCGATCCCGGCCAGGATCCCGACACCCTGTTGATGCTGCGCGTCAAACGGGGTGATCGGGACTCCTTCACCGAGTTGGTGGAGCATTGGAAGCATCCGGTCATCGGCTTTATTTACCGAACCCTGCCCGACCCAGACGAAGCTGAAGATTTGGCGCAGGCCACCTTTGTCCAACTCTGGAAGACCGCCGCCCGCTACCAACCGACGGCGCGGTTCTCCACCTTCCTTTTCACCATTGCTCGCAATCTCTGCCTCAACGAGATCCGCAGGCGGGTCCGGCATCCGGCCGACTCGCTGGATGAACCGCGACCCGATGACGAAGATCACCCCCTGCGACAAATCAAAGACCATCGGCAACCCGGGGCCGATGCCGAGACAACCCGAAGCGAATTGTTCAACCTCGTGGATGAGGCTTTGGCCGCACTACCCGAGAAACAACGAACCGCACTCATCCTCTGCCGCGACGGCGAATTGAGCTACGAGGAGATCGCTGCCGTCCTCGGAACTTCCCTGCAGGCCACCAAATCGCTCATCCATCGCGCGCGGGAAACCCTCAAGGGCCGCCTCAAGCCGTATCTGGATTCGGGTGAGTGGCAACGCAATCCGTCGGCTGCTCTGCCCCGTTCCCCAAAACCGGGTTCGTCGGAAGGTTGAGTGCGCCATTAGTCCCACATCATGGTGGTTTGCGGCGGTTTTAGATCGCGGCGAGGTCCCCCGTCTTGCTCCATCCAGAAGTTCTTCCCGCGTGACATCGCTCCCACCCTTGCGAAGCTCCGGTCAGCGTCTGACATGAAGAAACCGCGTCCGTCCCCCTCCACCGTCGTCTCCCGTTCTGGCCGCTTCACCGATGGCCCAAGCCAGGAAGTTGCTCAATTCTCCCAATCCGTCTCCTTCGACTGGCGACTATGGTCCCACGACCTCGTCGGCTCGATGGCCCACGCGACCATGCTGGAGAAGATCGGCATTCTCTCTTCCAAGGAATGCAAAGACATCATCGCCGGACTCAAGGCCATCGGCATGGAGATCGAAGCGGGGCGATTCCAGTGGAAAACGGAACTGGAGGACGTCCACATGAACATTGAGGCGGCGCTGACGGCTCGCGTGCCGGCCGCCGCCAAGCTGCACACGGCGCGATCCCGGAATGATCAAGTCGCCCTAGATGTTCGCCTGTGGTTGCGCGATGAGATCGAAGCGCTCCTCGGTGAATTGCGCACACTCCAACGCTCTTTGGTCAAACTGGGCGAGCGGCACTCGGAGGTGATTATCCCCGGCTACACGCACATGCAACGGGCTCAACCGGTCTTCTTCGCCCATCATTGCCTCGCCTATGTCGAGATGTTCGACCGCGATACCGGTCGTCTGGCGGACGCCTTTGGAAGACTCAACGTGTGTCCGCTCGGAGCGGGAGCCATCGCTGGCAGCACGCTGCCCCTAGACCGCGAGTTTGTGGCCACCCTCCTCGGTTTTACCGACACGAAAGGTCGGCCGCGCATCACGCAGAATTCCATGGATGCGGTCTCCGACCGGGACTTCCTCATCGAATTCAGTGCAGCCGCGGCACTGATCGCCGTCCATCTCAGCCGCCTCTCCGAAGACCTCATCTTGTGGGCCTCCTCCGAGTTCAGCTTCATCCGCATCGCGGACGCCTACACGACCGGTTCCTCGCTCATGCCGCAGAAGAAAAATCCCGACATCGCCGAACTCACCCGAGGTAAATCGGGACGAGTCATCGGCAATTTGGTCTCGCTGCTAGTCCTGCTGAAGGGGCTGCCCATGACCTACAATCGGGACCTACAGGAGGACAAGGAGCGACTCTTCGATACCGCGGACACCGTCCGCTCCTGTGTCCGGCTCACCGCGGCAATGCTCGATCACACCACCGTCCAAGCTCCGGCCTGCGATGCTGCCGCGAAGGATCCCCTGCTGCTGGCCACCGACCTCGCTGACTATCTGGTGAAAAAGGGAATGCCCTTCCGCCAAGCACATCACGCGGTCGGAGCCGTGGTGGCCTTCGCTGAGAAAGTTGGACGCCCGATCAACCAACTCTCCCTCGCGGAATATCAGGCGATTGAACCCCGCTTTTCAGCCGATGTGCTCGAGTTGTATGATTTGCAGAAGGCCATGAAGCGGCGTGAGCTTCCCGGTGCTCCCGGAGTCCGTCAGGTGGCCCGTCAATTGGCACGGTGGAAAAAAGAACTAGGAACCCTCGGGTGACCCAGAATCGCCGCAGTGTTGCTCCGCCGCGTTGACGCTCGTCGGCGGCGCGGACAGCCTACAAGCCAATGTCTCATCGCTTCTGGAACATCTGCGGAGGTCTGTTGCTTTCCTGCGTCTTATGGGTGGGCTGCGATGAGCGTCCCTGGGTCAGCGGCAAGGCGGACCCGAAGGAGGAGAACAACTACCGTCAGGCCGAAGCCTATCAGCGGATGAACCAGTACTCCCGGGCCGTGGAGTACTATCAACGGGCCTTGGATGTGAACCCCCGCAACGCGGATGCGCACCTCGGACTAGGGATTATCCATTCCGACTCGGCCAAACTTCCCGAGTACGGCTTCGCCTACTATCACCTCCGACGCTACGTCGTTCTTTCTGGGCGCACCAACGACCTGATTGTCAACCAACTCATCCGTGCCACCGGCCTGCGGTTGGCCGAATTGCATGCTGACACCATCGGCAAGATCCAAACACAGGGTCAACTCGAGCAAATGCGGCGGGAGAACGATGAGTTGCGCAAGTCCGCGTTGTCCTTGAGCAACCAGCTCTATTCAGCCTCCACCCGTATCGCCACGCCCACCCTCCTAGTCTCTAGTCCAACCAACGGAACCGTCGCGGCACCGGCCCGCGCCCCGAGCGCAGTCCCCAAGGCGACGGACACCCCGACCCGACTGGCGGCCCGAGCGGTCGAACCCCGCAAGCCGTCCACTCCCAAGACCTACACACTGAAATCCGGAGACACCCTGGCCAAAATCGCCAAGGCCCAAGGAATTACTTTGCAACAGCTTCAAGCCGCTAATCCCAGCGTAGACACCCGCAAGCTGAAGCCGGGCGTTGAAATACGAGTCCCCTGAAAAGCGGGGACTCCCTTCAGAACATGGCTTCCCGGATCACCCTGATTGCCTCCGCTCTCTTCTGGGTGGTGATGAATGGGCTCTTGTGGCAGGCCGAATGGGGAGACCGCTTCACCTCGGGTTCCGAACTCTCACCAGACTTGATCTGGCAGAAGATTCTAGATTCCCCGGACTCCAGCGTGCTGAGCATCCGACACCAAGGCAGGACCGTCGGTTCGTTGGAATGGCACCCCTCCATTCTCGAAGTCTCCCGCAGCAATACCACCGCCATCGAAGGCATGGTCTCAGCACCCGCAGGACACTTGATCCGAGTCTCCACTCGCATTCATGGCAGTGACTCGCCCCTGGACCGGGTGATGGTTTTGGGGACTGTGGAATTATCATCCTCCAACACCTGGCAGAGACTTCAGGTCCGGGTCGACCAGCGACCCAAGAGTTGGGAGATCCAAGCCGAGGCTGGATCCGACCAAATCCGCATGATCTATGAGGAGGGGCGCCAGCGCTTCGAGCAAACTTTCGAGACCCGCAATCGGGCGGCCCTTCAGCTCATGCTGGCTCCTTATCTGACGGCCCTGCCCTCCGGATTCATCCCCAACAACGCCCTGAGCCACCCAGAATCCTTGGCCCGGAATATTTCCATCGACGCTCGATCCGACTGGATGCAAATCGGCCGAAGCCGCGTTCGAGTCTATCGCCTGAGCGCCCGATTGCCCGGACAACTCGAGGTCATCGCCTTCGTTAGTCGCGCCGGAGAATTACTCAAGATCCAACTGCCCGACCGCCTCCAGTTGGTCAACGACGCCATCGTTGGACACTGAATAATGAGATTTTCGCCATGATTGAACTGGAAGGCCTGACCAAAGACTTCGGATCCCTTCGAGCAGTGGATGGGATCAACTTGCAAATTCCCCGCGGGGAATTTTTTGCCGTCCTGGGCCCCAACGCAGCAGGAAAGACCACCACCATTAAGATGATGGTCGGGCTCATCCGACCAACCGCTGGGCGGGCCCGGATCGCCGGGTTCGATATCCAAGAGAATCCGTTGGAGGCTCGCTCACGCCTCAGCTACGTGCCTGATTTCCCGTTCCTTTATGAGAAGCTCACGCCCGCAGAGTTTCTTCGATTCACCGGACGCTTATTTCGGATGCCGGACGCTCAAATTCGCGAGGAATGCGACGAACTGGTGCCCCGGTTCAATTTGGAGGACTGGCTACACCAGCCCATTGAATCCCTCAGCCATGGCACACGGCAACGAATCGCCATCGCCAGCGCGCTGCTCCACCGCCCCGAAGTCTTCATCATTGACGAACCGATGGTGGGCCTCGACCCGCACCATGCACGGGTTGTGAAAGATATCCTTCGGGAACGGGCCACCGAGGGCATGACCATCTTTCTCAGCACCCATCAGGTCAGTGTCGCCGAAGAGATGGCCGACCGGATCGGGATCTTCCACCAAGGACAAGTGATCGCTTGCGGCAGCGCCGACGAACTGCGCGCGCGATCACAAACAACCGGAACACTGGAAGCGGCATTCTTAGCGCTCACCCGCGGTAGCCAAACGCAGTCCGAAGTGGCGTGAACGGACGAGGTTCAGAGATAGCCCCCTTAAGGCCCGCCCCCAGCCCATCTCAGGGTCGTGGAGACGTACCACCCCCCTTGGACCGGACCGCTCGAAAATGAATCACTACTTCCAAGACATCGGCTGCAGAATCTGCCCGACAGACCTGACAGGCCGGGCTGGGTGGCTTAAATTAGATAGGCAATTTTTCTGAAAGCGATATTTCTGAGATAATGCCGGCGTTTCTGTGCTCTATTTGCTCCCGCCCAGGTTGACCTCTCCCGGATTCATGGCCTTCGGTGCCGAAGTCAGGAGTTGTTCAGCCAACTTGCTCAAGCGCTGGTTTTCCCGCTCCAGACGTTCCAATTCGGCGGTGATGAAGAACACGTCCCCGCGATCCATCTCTTTCTCGACGGAGGCGATGGCATTGGTGAGACCCTTGTCACCGACCGTGTTCGCTGTTTCCTTGAGCGACGTGATACGGCTCCAGGCCGCTTTGCGTTGACCGTGGGAGAGGGCGGTGCGGGCGAAGGTGAGTGTCTCCTTGGTCTCGGTGTTGACCGCCTGAAGCATCTTGCCGTAGGCGTGACTGTTGAGCCCCGACTGTTCCTGGGCCTCCTCCAATGGGGTCTTGCTTGCCGCAACCTCTTCCAGGGTCTTGGTCAACTCCTCTAAGTTCGTTAAGGCCGAGCAGAGAATTATCTCCACCTCGGAGAAGCGCGGATCGGCTTTGACCCGTTTTCCAAAATCGGCCCCCGAAATTTCGCCACCATTACCCCCCACCAAACACAACCGGACCACCAAACCACCATCCATCATTTTCCACGCCTCTTTGGTCGAAGGTGCTTCCACCACTTCCAGGTCGAGCCCCGAGACGCATGCCAACAAGCGGGCACGATTTCCAAAGTCTTCGTCCACGACCAAAACAGTGTGTCGGGATCGAGCTGGCTTGTCCGCTTCAGAAGGCGCTTCGATTCGGACGAACTCCGTGTGCTCCCTGAGTGAAGGTTCCAGGCTCAGGATCTCGTCGGGAGTAAGTTCCAGCACAATGCCCAACTGCCCGCCCTTACCTAGTGAAGAACGTCCGCGTCCATGAATTGCCTTCAACCAGATCTCCCAAGGGGTTCCTGCTCCCTGCTGTCGTAAAGTGACTACCTCATCGGCAAGCGGAGCCAATTTATCCGCTTCGGACCTCAACAACTTGTTGGAACCCTCTAACTCACGGATTCGGGTCGCATACTTGGCGATGTTCTCAGTCATCTTAGCATCAGCACCACTCACCGGGGCAGTCTGCAGAATGGCCTTCTGCAGGGATCGAACCTGAAACCAGAGCAACACGAGCCCCATCACTCCCAGAACAACTCCCCCACAGGCCCCCATCACCTTAATCTGGCTCGTCTCCTTAAAATCCTTGGTCGAATATTTGATCAGATCACGTTCAAGCACATTCAGTCTGGATTCCAAATCGTCGCGCGACCCCTTCAGGCTAGCCCGAATTTTAGGCCTATCTTGATCACCATAGGGTTGGCGAAAATTGATAAAATCAGGCAAGAACCTCTCCTGGAAGCAAACTTCCAACTGTTGGAACGTTTTCAGATTGTCGGGCTTGAGTCCGGACTTGCCCAACAACTGCATACCGGCCGTCATGGACTCCCTCATACCAGCCAATCGCCGAGACAAATCAGCAGGATAGGAGTCCGGATCGTCTGCGAGCAGCTTTCCCAAAAACTTCAGTTCTATTCGAACCTGTTCAGCGCCGTCCCGGGCACTTGAGTGCTTGTTGAACAATTCAGCGGGCTTGGAGCCTAGGGCAATTTCCAAGATCAACCCGAGGACTGCGATGCTAACGATCGCTACAACCGAGGTAAACCACGCCTGACGAAGGTTTGTTTGAACCGATGTATCAGACATGAGAAATAGACGCGCTAGGCTCAGACTTGAGCCTTGCTAGACTATCGGACTAGTTCCTCAGCAACTTAAGCGCTCACTCTTCGCGACACACTCGCGTGTCCACCTGGGTCCAACGCGGATCGGATTCGGGGAAGTCCCGATTGCAATGAAGTCCGCGGCTCTCGGTCCGCTGCAAAGCACTGGCCACAATAATTTCCGCCACGGTGGCCAAGTTTCTCAACTCGAGCAAATCGGCCGTAACGATGAAATCCCAGTAATACTCTCGAATCTCTTCCTGAAGATTTGCCAATCGCTTCTGTGCCCGCCGGAGACGCTTAGTGGTGCGGACGATGCCCACATAATCCCACATTAACCGACGGATCTCGTCCCAATTATGTGAAACGACAACCATTTCGTCAGGGTCTGTCGCCCGCCCCGTCTGCCAAGGCGGGATCGCTATAGATCCACCGCTTCCCGGCAATGTGAGGACCCGCTGGGCAGCCCGGTACGAACAAACCAAGGCCTCCAGCAATGAATTGCTCGCCAGTCGATTGGCTCCGTGGAGGCCAGTGCAGGCCACTTCGCCCACAGCAAACAGTCCGTCCAGAGAAGTTTGCCCATCCAAATCGGTCGCCACCCCTCCGCACTGATAGTGGGCCGCCGGAACGACTGGAATCCAGTCCTTGGTCATGTCGATACCGAACCCTAGGCACCGAGCATGGATCGTGGGAAAATGACTCAGGATGAATTCACGCGATCGGTGGGTGATGTCCAGATACACGCAGTCGGCTCCGGTTCGTTTCATCTCCGAGTCGATAGCTCGAGCCACGATGTCCCGGGGCGCCAGTTCCAATCGGGTGTCATAGCGCTGCATGAAGCGCTCACCTCCCGGGGTGCGTAAGACACCTCCCTCGCCCCGGACTGCTTCCGAGATCAGGAAGGACTTAGCCTGCGGATGGAAGAGGCAGGTGGGGTGAAACTGGATGAACTCCATGTTCAGGATGGGAACCCCTGCTCGATAGGCCATCGCTATGCCATCCCCGGTGGCGATGTCTGGGTTGGTGGTATAGAGATAAACTTTGCCACACCCCCCGGTTGCCAGCAGCACCGCGGGCGACTGAAACACATCAACCCGCCCCTCGGGATTGTTGAGCACATAGACTCCGATACACCGGTTGGGGCCAGCCAACCCCAGTTTGGCCGTGGTGATCAGGTCGATCACCAGATGGTTTTCAAACACGGTGATCGCTGGATTGGCGGCCACCGCGGCAAGGAGGGCCCGCTCGATCTCACGGCCCGTAGCATCGGCAGCGTGCAGGATGCGCCGCTTAGAATGCCCTCCTTCTTTGGTGAGATCCAATTCGCGGCGTCCACCCCCACCTGGAATGTCTCGTTCGCTGAACTGCGCCCCCAACCGCATTAACTCGGCAATACGCTCAGGGCCTTCTTGAACAATGGTTCGCACCGCGGACTCACGGCACAAACCCGCCCCAGCCTCAAGCGTGTCTTGGACATGCATCTCGAAGCTGTCTTCAGAGCTCGTGACCGCCGCAATACCGCCCTGCGCCCAGTTTGTATTGGAATCGGCGCGATTCTTCTTGGTGATGATGGCCACCTTACCTCGGTGGGCCACCTCAAGAGCGTAGGTCAACCCGGCCACACCGCTCCCGAGAACGATGAAGTCGAATGAATGGGTCTGGGCTGAAGACATCAGACCTAGGAACTACTCGAACCGTGATACTCAATCCGAACGATTTTTGTATCCGAATTGTTGCCCCAGTCCTTGCCGTACTCGATGAGATAGAGACAACCATCAGCACCCAATTCCAAGTCCATGGGCCGCTTGAAGGTCGTCGCAGGCATGAAGCGTTCCATCATCCACTTGCCGTCGGCCGTCTTGGCGATGTTATCGTTCTCATCCAACTTCACAGCGATGATCCAGTTTCGGGACCATTCATAGATGAAGAGGGTGTGATCGAACTGTTTGGGCAACCGATGCGCCGATGGGTTCTTCGGATCGTAGTAATAAACCGGTCCGGCCATGGCGGTCCGCCCCCCAGAGCCGACCGCCGGAAAACGAGTCGAAGCCGACGCCGGATAATAGATAAACGCCGGTTGCGCAGGGGGCAGATCTTGGATGCCCGTGTTGTTAGGCGATGTGTTCTTGGGGTGCTCCGGGTCAAACACCATTCCCTTCGGATCCCAGGCCTCCGGCTTCGTCGGCAATTCAGGAAGATTGTTGGTCTCGCCCTTCTTTTTCATCTCCTCGATCTTCTTGCGGACCTGGTCATAGGCTTGACGGGCGTCGGTGCCGCGTTGGCGGTCGACAAAGTTCACCTTCGTGTAGGCTCGGTTGTCTCCGACGAACAGGGGCCAACCGAAAAATCCGGGCTTGCGAGCCTGATTCACCTCATCGAAACCAGCAGATCCACGCTTCGCATCGGCATGTCCGGAGTCTGGCCCAACTTCTCCCCAATAAAGATATCCTGTCTTGCGGTCCACCGAGACGCGGAACGGATTCCGATTACCCATCACATAAACCTCTGGGCGAGTGCCGGCAGTGCCGGGTTTGAAGAGGTTCCCTTTAGGGATGTCGTAGCCGCCTTGCGGGCGAGGTTTGATTCGAAGCACCTTGCCGACCAAAGAATTTGCATTCGCGGCGCTTCGCTGACCATCCCAAGGGTAACGACCCATACGCTCATCATGCGGAGAAAATCCATCGGAGTCGAACGGGTTGGTGTTGTCACCAATCGACATATAGAGGTTGCCAGCGGCGTCAAAAGTCAGCGATCCACCGACATGGCAGCACTGTTCCCGCTGGGTCTCGACATCGATGATGGGTGTCTCGGAGGCCAGATCCAGTTGATCGCCCTTCACAGTAAAACGAGCAACCCGAATGATGCCCACCTTTCCCTGAGAGTTGGTGGTGGTCTCGGGTAGAGAGCGGTTCACGTAGATCCATTGATTCTTGGCAAACGCCGGATCCAAGGTGATGCCCAGCGCGCCGTCTTCAAGGCCGGTGAACGTTGCCAACTTTGCGGCAACCACGGTGGATTTGGTGTCGGGCTTCCAGACCTTAACAACACCTGCACGTTCAACCCAGAACACGCGCCCATCCGGTGCCACCGTGAGTTCCATGGGGTCGACAATGGTGTCTTTTCGGACCCCATCCACCAAGGCATCCTCATCCAAAATCACTTTTTTGAATGACGATTCCGGGGGCATCCAAGTTGAATTAGAAGAACCGGATCCAACTGGCGATTGGGCCAGAATCGGGCTTACCAGCGCTAAGGCCAGTGCGGCGCAGAAACCGAAAGTGCTCATGCGCCAAATCCGAGCGGAATTGGTCTCAAAAATCAAACCTGATTTGGAAAAGATACACGGAAATTGAAAATCGAGAGTCGAGGAAAAGACTTCCGCCGAAAGCAGCGTCTCTTGTGTTAGTGACGGTGTGAAAACCGATAAAGCCTGCCGGTTTGAAAAGCACTAAGCCCAGAAACTCAACGGATCATCGATCCGGCCTGAGCTTGTCGGTTGCCCCAAACGAATTCCGATCAACTCTGGTGGGCCCCGGAAGTATTTCGCCTCATCTGGAAGAAGAAACAAACGCGGACGCTCATCCCGGAAGACAACGGATTCAAGGATCCGTCAAAACCTCGGGTTTCAAACCGACCAATTTCCGTGGATTCCGGAACGCTGCTAAAACTGTTGGACTATCCCACGACAAGTCCATGACTTCGATTGTCAGGGAGGGCCGAGAATGTCCGTTTCCAAGAGGCGCAACCGGTCGGCAGCACCCTGAACCAAGACCCGAATCCGAGGATCCACATCTCCCCGTCGGGCCAAGTTGCCAGTGCTACTGCGTTCTCTCTGGTACGGATCCAGGATCTCTTGAAGGCGGCGCACCTGTTCAAAGCGAACCCGCATCTCAGGCTCTGTACCACCGCCGCCCTGGCGTGAGAAATATCGGAATCCCAAATTAGAGAGATACCGCAATTGGGTAGTTTTTCGTTCGAGCACCGGCATCTGAGCGGCTAAAGGCCATTGCTCAATTGTCTCAGAAAGACGCAGAACTCGCCTGCCTAACGGAGAGTTCGTGGACCTTGCCACCTCAACTGTCTCTTGAAGGATAGCTCGCAAATGCCGATCGAGAGTCTCTGTTGTAATGAACCGAGACGCATTCTGGGCGTAGAAAGCGACGGAGGTCACCGCCCACCATTTCTCAACATCCAGCAAACTCTGAAATTCAGCAGGATAAGTCTTCAGGAGAGCGGTTTGCCAGTTTAAGGAACGATTGAAGGCGAAAACCAACGCACCCAGAGAACTTGACCCCCCCCCTTTCGACCGGAGATGATGAACGAACAACGCAGCAGAACCTTGAAATAATTGAAATTGGTTGGTGTCGTTCACCATCGCCTCGGTCGGAAACGCCAATGCATCAAATCCAAACGGCGAACGCCCTACCGTTTTGGCTGCAATGGCCACCAAAGGATCCATGGAACGGTTAGAATCCTTAAATTCACGGTTCAATTGCGGAACCAATTCCCTACTCGATTCCCCGATGAGCAAGGTCGTGACCCCTTCAGACAACCACAGCGGAATAGGATTCAATTGCCCCCCATTTCCCCGATTGGCGATTTCTAGGAGTAGGGCTTCCACAGTCGTTCGGACCAGCAGTGTCCAATGCACTCGATCCTGAATCTCCAAAGTATAGCGCCATCCATCGGCGAATTGAGTGGCAACAATAGTTGAAGGAGGACGCCTTTTATCGGCCGGGTAAAGCCGAACCACGATCGAACCGTTGAAGCGGTCTTCGATCTTCAGAATCCGAAGCACCTCGGATTTGATTCTCTCGCAAGCTACAGAAAGGATTGGGGGGCTGAGGGTCGCCACCCCCTGAGAGTCCAAGGGACGCAAAGGGGTGAAAGCAACCGATCGCTGAGAACCCGAAGGAATTAGAATCGGATTCGGCGCCCTTTCATTCGAGGCAGAAGTTTCGCCTAAAACCAAAAACTGGCCCGATCTACTTCGAGTCGGCACGCTCTTGGGGCGTCGCGAAATCGAACCCACTTGGGCTTCGGCCCCCCAATTGCCAGCAAATAGGAGCCAGAGAAATGGGATGACACCGAAGAATCTCCTCATGAATTCAACGGTTTGTGAACACCCCTCAGGTAGAGGGTGATTTCGGGGCCGGAGATGGGGTCGGAGATGGAGTCGGAGATTGTGTGGGCTTGGCTGCCGCAGCTCCGGAACTTGAATCACTTGCAGCCGAGGACTTATAACCAGAGCTGCGATAGTCGGTAATATAAAACCCGGAACCTTTAAAGATCAGGCCGGAACCTCCGCCAACTCCACGTTGAACCTTACCTTTGCCCCACTTCTTCTGAGGACACTTGTCTTTGGGGCATTCAGTCAGCGGCGCATCGCTCATTCGCTGTGACACGTCGAACTGCCCTTTGCACTTCACACAAACGTATTCGTAGGTTGGCATAGCTCAATTCAATCCAAGTAATCGTCGGCCGGTTGAAACCTTATGCGGTACCAGAAACCCATCGAGTACCATGATTTTTACACGATGATTTTCGCACCGAAATTTGTTTCAACCCACTTCAGAATCAATCCAAGTCAGAATCAATCCAAGTCAGAATCAATCCAAGTCAGAATCAATCCAAGTCAGAATCAATCCAAGTCAGAATCAATCCAAGTCA
>Ga0209444_10001239_pt1 | contig 14069 bp, 10 predicted proteins | sample LauGreFaBDMM15DN_2_FD_188215 | JGI IMG/M metagenome (GOLD analysis project Ga0209444, IMG submission 188215) | Freshwater lake microbial communities from Lake Michigan, USA - Fa13.BD.MM15.DN (SPAdes) (version 2) | ecosystem: Environmental > Aquatic > Freshwater > Lake | place: Lake Michigan...
CTCTTTGGCATCACATTCCTAGTTCTGACGTGGTCAAGCCTTGCGGAAAACCCAATCCTTGGTGTTGAAGATGCACTGAGAGAGACTGCGCGCTCTAAATCTTGGCTGATTGTTCTGGCTGTCATTGAAGTCATTCGCCAGATTCACTTCCTTATTGCAGAGCTTCTTGCGCCGTATCACGGCATTTGGACAAAGTATTTTGCATTTGTAGATCGCCAAGTTCATAGACTCAGTGATTGGACTCGTTTTCGCCTCTCTCGCATTGTTAAATGGGCGCTGGTTATCTTCCTTCTTGCCGTCATCCTTGGCGCTATTTATGACGAACCACCCATTAAAGCTTTGTTCTTGGCACCAAAAGCATTCATCACAGCTCTGCCATTTCTAGGACAACTTCTCTTTGCTGTCTTCTTTGTCATCATTCAATTCGGTGCAATCTTCTGGTTCTTAAGCCGCGGAGGTGTTGATACATACTTCCCTGATGACATCAGAACTCGATTTAGTGATGTGTGGGGGCAAGATCATGTTCTCAATCGCATCCGTGAAAATCTTCTCTTCCTAGAAACACCAGAGGAGATTGAAAAGCACGGTGGATATGTTCCAGGTGGAATTCTTCTGTGGGGCCCTCCAGGAACTGGAAAGACTTTAATGGCTGAATCAATGGCTGGTGAGACTGGTAAGCCATTCGTCTTCGTAGATCCTGGTGCATTTACCAATATGTTCTTTGGCGTGGGAGTACTGAAGGTAAAGAGCCTCTTCCGCAAATTACGAAAGCTTGCCCTTCGCTACGGCGGCGTTGTTGTCTTCTTCGATGAGGCAGATTCACTAGGCAATCGTGGAATTGTCTCTGCAGGTGGTCCTCAGAGAAATTCCACAATGGATGGCACATCAATATTTAAGAGCAATTGCCACGGAGGCACATACCTTTCCGAATCTGCTGTCTCTGCAATTGCACGCGAGAAGTTTGTGATGGGCGGCGCCGCAGGTGGTGGCGGTGGAGGAATGGGAACACTGCAGGCACTTCTGACAGAGCTCTCTGGCTTAAAGAAGCCTCGAGGGTTCTTTAACAGAGTCGTGCGTCGAACACTTGGTATGCGTCCAAAGAATCCACCGAAGTATCGAATCCTTGTTGTGATGGCTACCAATATGCCTGAAGCCCTCGATGAAGCGCTCCTGCGTCCTGGACGTATTGATCGTATGTATCGCGTTGGTTACCCAAGTAAGGCCGGTCGCGTGCGCACCTACGAAGGCTATTTATCAAAAGTCTCGCACTCACTCTCTGCAGAAGAAATCGACAAGATTGCAACGATTACTCCTTATGCAACTGGTGCAACGATTAAAGACACCATCAATGAAGCACTCATCATGGCTATCCGCAACGGTCGCACATCGATTGAGTGGTCAGATGTTGTTAAAGCAAAGCAACAGAAAGAACTTGGACCTTCTGAAGATGTTGAATACATCGAACGTGAGCGCCATGCAATTGCTGTTCATGAAGCATGCCATGCGGTCATGGCTCATCGCACTCGTCAACATATGTCTATTGATCTTGCAACCATTGAAAAAGGTTCTGACTATCTTGGAATGGTTGCAAGTATTCCGCCTGATGATCAATTCACGCGCTGGAAGAGTGAATACCAATCAGATATTTTGGTATCCCTTGCATCCCTTGCTGGAGAACGTATGTTCTTTAAAGATGATAATTCATCAGGTGTTTCCGGCGATCTTGAGAGTGCAACGACTATTGCCTCCCTCATGGAAGGTCATTGGGGCATGGGCTCCACAATTTCATCTCACGTGAGTAATCGCCGTTTTGAGATGGGCTCTCCAGGTGGAGGAAAAGGAAAAGAAGATACAGAGAAGCAGATGCGTATGGCGCTAAGTGATCGCATTGAAGAGAACTTGAGCCAGCTGTTGATTCAAGCTGAAGAGATATTGCGCGAAAATCGCAATCAAATTCTGGCGCTAGCGCATGCTCTAGAGACATATAAAACACTCTCTGGTGAGGATGTGGCAGCTGTTATCGACTGCACGCAAGGCTCGATTGTTGATGGACGCCCCTATCTCAACCCAGCATTTCTAGCTGAGATTGAGAAGTATCACGAGGCATCGGTTGTAGCCCATCAGGAGCATCGAGTTCCTGATGTGCATTTACCAGTGATTGGATCTGCCAGTATCGTTACCCAGTGAGCAAAATCTTCCTCTTTGTGGCAATCGATGTGCGCCCAGGGAAATACGATGAATTTGTCTCTGCTCTCTCACAGCACATCTCTGTGATTCGCACAGAAAGTGGTTGCGAATTCATTGATATCTATCGCGATGTAGATAAAGAGAATGTCGTCAATGTCTGGGAAATCTGGTCTAATCGCCCTTCATGGGATGCTCATATGGTCAATGCCAACAGCAAGGCATGGCAGGCGATTGCTAAAGATTTAGTATTTGGTGAAACAATCACAGTTATGGATGCACTCTCATGAGCCAATTCACTCTCTCCATTGATTGCGGTGGCCTCTTTATTAAGAGCTGTGTTCTTGATGAATCAGGAACTATGCATGCAGCTCCCACGCGCGTGCAGACTCCATACCCGCTTTCACCCGAACGCTTCCTCGATACCGTTGAGTCGATTGCAAAATCTCTTCCTAAAGCAGCACGAGTCACTGTTGGTTTGCCTGGGATGATTCGTAACGGTGTTGTGGTTGCAACGCCTCACTACATCAATGATGCAGGTCCGCATACACGTATGAACCCGGAGCTCAAAGAGCAGTGGTGGGGCTTTGATGCTGAAGCGGCTGTCGCTGAACGTTTGGGAATGCCAGCTAAGGTATTAAACGATGCCGAAGTACACGGTGCAGGTGTAGTTACTGGTTCAGGACTTGAAATCGTTCTTACTCTCGGAACTGGCCTCGGATTTTCTGTATTCCACGGCGGAAAGCTTTCTCCGCACTTTGAACTTTCACATGCAACAACCCGCCGTAATACAACGTATGACACTTGGATTGGCGATCGCGAACGCCACCGTATGGGAAATACCTTCTGGTCACGTCGTGTGCGCTTGATGGTCTCTGAACTTCGCCCAGTCTTCTTATGGGATCGCCTCTATATAGGTGGTGGTAATTCACACAGCATTCAACAACGCGATCTGAACTTGATGGGCGATGACGTTGTGATTGTTCCAAACTCTGCTGGCGTTGCTGGCGGAGTTCGTGCCTGGCAGCTTTAATCCGTTATATAGCCAGCATTAATCGGTTATATAGATTGTGCCATCTGCTTCACGCACTGATACACGCTCAAGTGGATATGAGGCAGGTCCTCGAAGTCGATCGCCATTTTTGGGGTCAAAGAGTGCGCCATGACAGGGACAGAGAAGGCCTTCACTCTCTTGCTTCACGGTGCATCCATTATGCGTGCAGGTGGCATTCATCCCAATCAATCCATCTGAACTACGAGCAACGAAATAGGTAGTGCTATAGCCATAACGGTTCTTGGCCGTAAAAGATTTTGTTGAGTTATTAGGAACTTCAGAAGAATTGGCAATAGGGATATCGATCTTATTTACAGTCGCTGGCGCAGTTGACTTAGTAGGTGTGGCAGAAGGAGATGGTGTTGGTGTCTGTGATGCAGAAGGAGTTGGGGCCGGAATTGTCTTTCCCGAATCCCACGCAAGAACAGTCTTGCCTTTCGACTTCGTCTTGATACAGGTGTAGAGCTTGCCCTTATAGGTAGTTTTTTGGCCTAGGACCCGGCACTTCACTGGCGGGGTGGTAGCAGCCAGCGCGGGTAAGGCGATTGTGGCCAATGTGGAGATGAATCCCAAGCTCAGGATTCTACGAGAGATAGCGTTCACAAGCCTAAAGGTAATGGTGGAAAGTTAACGGCAGGTGTATTTCTCATGCAATAAGTGGGGCAATTATTTCTATTAACTTCACGCTCCATTTTCTATCTGGTCTCATCGGGAATGCAAACTCTGCCTCACGACCTCGAGCGGAACTCATCCCGACTCGAATAACTAGAGGAATGGATCAGTATGAAACTTCGCTACAAAGTAGCTTCAGTGCTTGCGATAGCAACGTTGGTTGCTGGAACAGCTGCAGCAAACTCAGTGCTTGCAAAGCCTGAGTACATCACGGCTTCTACAGATGCAGCAACAATCAAGCCACTTGCTTATGTGGGTGACACACTCTCTGGATTTACAGTTAAAGGTATTCCAGATGGAATGGGCGCAATGCGCAATGCAGATGGAACAATCACACTTCTTTCAGTTCACGAAGTACCTTCATATGGAGCAATTGGAGCATTTGCAAAGGCTGCTGACAAGGGCAAGGCAATTCAAGGAACATCGATCACCAAGCTCACACTGAACAAGGCTGGCGATCGCGTCCTTGGTGCTTCAAACCTTGTTTCATCATGGAGCTTCTATAACTACAACACAGGTCAGTACCAGGCATCTCCAGTAGGAGCTGCCCCAAAGACACAGACACTCGGCATGGACAACTTCATCAGCCGTTTCTGTTCAGCAACTCTCGTACAAGCTGGCGCACTCTCATTCAAGGATGGTTCAACAACCCTTGGATATGAAGGCGCAGTATTCCTATCTGGTGAAGAAGATGGCGATAGCGGTTACGGTCGTGGTTTCGCATTCGACATGGATGGAAACGGAATTAACCTTCCACGTATGGGACTTGCATCATGGGAGAACTTGATGCCTAACCTCAAGCCAGGCAAGAACACTGTTGTCATGGGCAACGAAGATGGCGATGCAAAAGATTCTCAGCTCTTCATGTATGTCGGAACAAAGACATCAACAGGAACATTCGCTGATAAGGCTGGTCTTACAAACGGAGACCTTCACGTCCTTAACATCCCAAATATTGTCAATGACAACGCATTCCGCGCTACATACGGCAAGAACAAGGCTGTCGATGTGAAGTTCGAAAAGACAATCTGGGATGCTGATATGAAGACTCAGCAGGTAGATCACGCTGCAAAGGGAACAGAATTAGCACGAGTTGAAGATGGCGAATGGGATCCTTCAAATCCAAATGTCTTCTACTTCTTGACTACTGAATCTAATAAAGATCCAGGTGCAACAACTCCAAACCCAGCAACACCAAGTGTTTCACGCGATGGTGGCGCACTATGGAAGTTGACATTTGTTGATGGCCAGAAGCCTGAACTTGGTGCAAAGCTTGAAATGCTCCTTGATGGAACAGAAGCTCCATACTTGAGCAAGCCAGATAACCTAGCTGTTACATCTGATGGAGTTATCTTGATTCAAGAAGATCCAGGCAACAATGCGCAGCTCGCACGTATCGTGGCCTTCCGTGTCAAGGATTCAAAGCTTGCAACAGTTGCACAGTTCAATCCTGATCACTTCTCAGCTGGTGGCTCGAAGTTTATGACAAGTGATGAGGAATCATCAGGAATCATCGATGTCACATCAATGATTGCTAAGCCTGGCGATGCAAAGAAGTACTTCTACTTCAATGCTCAGGTACACACAGCTGGCGCGTACACAGCGCGTCCAGATCTCACCGCAAAGTCAGCTTCTGGAATCTTGAAGTTCAACCAGAAGACTCTCGAAGGTGGCGCGTTCTACAGTCTCGTAATCTCTGATTGGAAGACTGTTTTCGGTTCTTAATTCCGGGACAAAAACTAAATAAAGGATAAGGCCCCGCACTCTTTGAGGGAGAGTGCGGGGCCTTATCTATTCCTAAATTATGCGCGTATAGCGATTGCGAATTCACGGAAATCTTCGACCAAGAGATCGATTTCCATCTGGCCATGAGCCAATGAGATTAACCATTGCTCATCAAGTCCCGGAGGAGTGATGATTCCGCGGTTGAGTGCAAAGAGCCAATGTGCCTCTGCCACGCCAAAGTCAGTTGCTTTGTAATCGCGGTAGTTGCGCACAGGTGTTGTTGACCATGTGACGCAGCCCTTGATACCAAAACCAACTGTGTGTGCTGGGAGTTGGTACTCGTTAATGATTTCATCGATACGAGTCAGCGCCTGCAAGTTGAGATCTTCAGCCCTTGCCATTGCTTCTACTGTGCAGATGCGATCCATAGCGCGAATACCAGCCATTGCAAGTGGATTACCGTTGAAGGTACCAAAGTGTGCCATCTTGCCGTTGGTAACAAAGTCCATGTACTTCTTCTTACCGCCGAAGGCAGCAAGCGGAAGACCGCCACCGATTGATTTTGCTAGCGTAATAAGATCCGGCTTCACACCTAAACGAGCAGCAGCGCCATGTGAACCAGCTGTCAGTCCAGTTTTTACCTCATCAAAGATAAGAACGACGTTGTATTGATCGCAGAGTTCGCGAACTCGCTCGAGATATCCCGCATCAGGAAGAATAATTGCAAGGTTTTCTAGCACTGGCTCGACGATAAAGCAGGCAATCTTCTTTGCATTCTTCTTAAACATCTTTTCAAGAGATTCAATATTGTTATAAGGAACAACGTAGACATCTCCGGGAACCAAGTTTGGCTCAACATAAGGAGTTGGCTTCTTTGGATTGCCAGCCTTGTTAAGAGGCGGCTTTGCAGAGACTACAAATGGGTCATAGCTACCGTGGTAGCCGCCTTCAATTTTGAGGATTCCCATCTTCTCGGTTGCTGAGCGAGCAACGCGCACTGCGTACATCGTTGATTCAGTACCTGAGTTGGTGAAGCGAACCTGATCGATACCAAAGCGCTTACAGATTCGCTCTGCAGCATCGGTAGAGGTAGGTGAAGGGGTGACAAAGAGCATTCCCTGGTTGAGCGCTGATTGAATCTCTTCAACGACGACAGGGTTGAGGTGGCCGGCGAGCATTGCGCCAAAGCCCATAGACAGGTCAAGGAGCTGGCGACCATCGACATCGGTCATGTAGGCGCCGTTGGCAGAGACGATCGAGATTGGGTATGGGTCCCAGTGCTGGAAGCTTGAGGTGACACCTAGTGGCAGGGAGTTAACTGCACGCTTGCTCTCGATTTCAGAGCCCTTGGTGTTCTTAGTGAAGAGCTTCCATTCGGCTGCGAGTACTGCGGCAACCTTTTCGGGTGATATTGGTGTTGATGTTGTTGGTACATAACGATGTGTTGCGCTGTGGTGCGATTGGATCGCTGTTGGTGTAGTCATTGTAAAGCTGTACGGCAAATGTTTCTGATTTAGAAACGGTTTGAGAAGTACTCTCCTTTTTGGTTGCGAATTAACGCGTGATAAGTATCTCTGAAGGCAAAAAAGTTTGCAACTAATAGGGATTTTCCCGCGTGGCTTACGCGTAAAGGGTTGATAACCTTTGAGCCTTATGGAAAAACCAACAATTATTCTTGCGACCAGTAATGGCGTGGGAATGGGACACCTTGCACGTGCAAGTGCAATTGCGTTGGCTCTCAAAGAATATGCAAACCCCATTATTGTTTCTATGGCCGGTGGTATTGCAGAGATTCCAGAATTTATGGGCATCCGTTGCGAATACATTCCTGGTCGCGATCGCATGTGGATGTCCCGCGATAAATGGGATGTTTATCTACGCGATCGTCTAATGGCGCTCGCTGATGAGACTGGCGCTCAAGTCATGTCATTCGATGGCGTTGTTCCTTACCCTGGAGTTATCGCAGCAAAAGTTTCACATCCCAAACTTGCACTCGTCTGGGTGCGCCGCGGTTTGTGGCAGAAGAAACCACAACGTTTTGTATTAGGTCTGCAATCACAGATGATGGATTACATCGTTGAACCTGGTGACTTTGCTCGTGCATATGATTTCGGCCCCACTGCTGAAAGAAAAGATGCTCGTCTAACTTCTTCCGTCTCACTCTTTCAGAAAGATACAGCGCTGTCTCGTCATGAGGCTCGCGCAGTGTTAGGACTAGATCCCAACCGCCCAGCAGTTCTTGTTCAGCTAGGAACTGGCGATACTGATGTCAATGAGAAGATGACAGCGGCTCTCGCAGGGCTACTCGGATGGAAAGATCTACAAGTCATCCTCACCAAGCAACCACTAGATAAAGATGGAAAGTCACTTGCTCCTGTCGGCCTTGATATCCGCGTCGTTCGCCACTTCCCACTTGCTCGAGTACTCCACGCATTCGATGCCAGTGTCTGCGCAACGGGATATAACGGAGTGCATGAACTCTTACCCGCACACGTTCCCACTGTCTTTGTCTCCAATATCCGCGGTACTGATGATCAGGAGGCGCGAGCACAGTGGTGCCACGATATGGGATTTGCTCTGCGCGCTAACCAAGCAGACCTTGGGGATATCACTGCAACAGTGAAGAAGTTACAAGATGCTGATGTGCGCACACGGCTGAGTAAGAAATGCGGAGAACTACCTGATCCAACAGGTGGGGCAGAGATTGCAAAGATTTTGTATGAATTAGCTGTGCAAGAAGAACCTATTCGCCCTTCATGGCTGCGTTATAACCAATTACGTATTCAAGAACATATCAATCGTGGCATGCGCCATGTTGCCTATATGGGTCTGCGTCGCCTTGCACTTGTCTATCGCTTTATCAATCCTCACATTGTTGTGCAGGTAACTCGACAAGAGCCACCTATCTGGGGTTCACAGAACACAGCCAAAGAGTTACATCCACTCATTAAAGGTGATCAACGTTTTGAACATCTCATTACTGGCGCATCTGATGCTTATATCAAGCGCCGCAAAGAGATTGCAGAAGCTGCCTATGGCGAAAAGATTGAAGTGATTAATACGAAGAAGCAGTAATTTCAAAGTGCGGTGAACCTACGCAGGCAATAAGGTACGCGTTATGAAAGCACAGACTTCAGTCCCCGTTCACGAGATCATCGCAACCCGTCGTAGCCCTCGTTCTTTTAACGAAAGCGCCACGGTCAATAGCGAAGATCTCACAGCAATCCTTGAAGCAGCTCGTTGGGCAGCATCTGCATTCAATAGCCAGCCCTGGCGCTTCTTTGTGGGAAAGCGTGGCGATGAAGTCTTTACTCAGATCCTCTCATCTCTAGTTGAGTTCAATCAGAGTTGGGCAAAGAACTCATCAGCGCTGATATTGGTTGCTGGAAAGACTGTAAAAGCAGATGGTTCTATCCACGCTGACTACCAATACGACTGTGGTCTTGCAGTTGCACAACTTGTTATCGAGACTCATCACCGTGGCTTAGTGGCTCACCAGATGACTGGATTCGATAAGGCAGTTGCACAGGATGTCCTTACTATTGCTCCAGAGCTCATGCCTGTAGTTGTTATCGCCGTTGGAACACAAGATGCTCCAGAAAAGCTTGCTGGCCCACTACTTGAAAGAGAAACGGCAAAGCGTGAACGCCTTCCACTTTCTGAATTAGTTGTTAAAGGTTTACCTGCTTAAAAGCGAGATCTGATCTCCCACAAGTCTTTAAAGACTGGGTTAAAGAGCGTGCTTGCAAGGTATTCAACTCCACTAGAACCACCGGTTCCCATCTTGTGGCCAATCGTGCGTTCAACCATCTTCACATGGCGATAGCGCCACTCTTGAATACCTTCATCGATATCAACCAGGCGTTCAGAGACCATCGCACTTTCAGGATCACTTCGGTGGACTTTGAGTAACACATCTTGCACAGCAGGGTTAGATACGTAGGCAACTGATTTATCACGGCTGATTACATCGGTAGGAAGTGTGTAACCGCGCTTGGTCAGGTAATCCAAGAATGAATCCCAAATGGAATTTCGTGATGTGATCTCTGCAATCTCTTCCTGCATCTCAGGAGGCAAGTGGCCTGCCATGCGGCTATCGCGACGCCCGAGGATTGCCTCTACTTTTCTAAATTGCGCAGATTGGAAACCACTAGAAGATGAGAGATAACCGCGGAAGGCATTAAATTGCAGTGGTGTCATGGTTTCCAGAATATCTACCTGTGCCACACAGACCTTCATGATGGTGCGGATCCGACCTAGGATGGAAAGTGCGTAATGAGTATTGCCATCTTCCAGCGCACGTTGTGCTTGCTGGAATTCGTGGATCAGTTGCTTAAACCAGAGCTCATAAGTCTGATGGATGATGATGAAGAGCATCTCATCATGTTCTGGACCATCAGAGAGTGGCTTCTGTAGTTTAAGGAGGTCATCAACTGCGAGATAAGAGTTATATGTCAGTGCTGATTCGTAGTTCTCGCTCATGTGACTCGTGAATCCGATCCTTGGATCTCTTCATATTGACGACTTTCAGTGAGATCGCGGATGCGCTGAAAACCATCCCAGACTTCAACATATGAAGTTGGAAGTGGTGCGATTGCTAGACGTATTGCATTGGGAGTGCGGTAATCAGGAATAACGTTGGCAAATTTACGAAGTGCAATACAGATCTTTGCCGCCTCTGGATGGCCGATAGAGATGTGACCTCCACGCTCTTTTGGATTACGTGAGGTAAGCAGCGTGTATCCAAGGGGTGCTAGCCACTCGTCATAGAGATCAATCATCATCTGTGTTCCGATTGCAGCCTTGGATGCAATGACATCAATTCCTGCTTCAGCGATCATCTCGAAGGCAATCTGCACGCCACGAATTCCAACAATGGATGGGCTTGCAATTTGAAATCCACGAATTCCTTGCGCCTTCTCAAAGTGAGGTCCCATTCCAAATTGATCCTCGTTACCAAACCACCCTTGGATAGGAACCTGAAGCTCGGCCTGCACGCGCTTATTCACATAGAGCCAAGCAGGTGAACCAGGACCGGCGTTTCCATATTTATAGGTGCAGCCAACTGCAAGATCCACACCGTGTTGATCAAAGTTCATTTCAATTGCACCCGTTGCATGGCTTGCATCCCAGAGGACAAAGGCGCCATAGGAGCGAGCAAGATCTGTGATGGATTCAATATCTGTGCGAGCACCTGAGCGGTATTGAATGACTTCAAAGGTTACGAGTGCAACATCTTCAGACATATATTTTTCCAGAAGTTCTGCCGTAATCAATTCATTCTCAGCAATAGCAGAATCTTCGTTATCGATAATGACAAGGTTGAGGCCAAGTTGCTGTGCGATGCCGATCAGGATGTAACGATCGGTGGGAAAGTTTGCAGCGTCGGTAATGATTGTCTTTCGACCAGGGCGCGCATTGATTGCTGCAAGACAGAGTTGGTAGAAGTTCACCGATGTTGTGTCACAGACAAGGACTTGGCCAGCTGCAGCACCGAGGGCGGCGCGACCTACGAGATCGCCGGCAACTTGCGCCTCATCAATCCAGTGGCTCCAGCCAGTGACAACTTCATTGCCCCATTCGTGGGATACAAAGTCGCTGACAGCCTTCACGGTTGCATGGGGCAGGCGACCGAGAGAATTTCCATCGAGGTAGCAGAGATTGGGGTCTGTAATAACAAATTTGCTGCGATAGGGAGCAAGAGGGTCATTCTTATCGAGCTCTAACGCATATGCGCGGTCAGTGACCTTCATAGTTCAAAGGTACGCTCTCCTACCGTGGCGCGCAATGTAGTGAATATCGAAGAGGTCTCTAAAGCCTTTGATATTCGCCCACTTCTAGAGCGAGTTTCTCTCGGTGTTTCAGAAGGCGATCGCATCGGAATTGTTGGTCGCAATGGCGCCGGTAAATCCACGCTCATGAAAATCATTGCAGGCGTAGAAGAACCTGATGCAGGTCGTGTTACTAAGTCCAATGCTTCAAAGATTGGAATCCTGTCTCAAATAGATAGTGCTGCCCCTCATGCAACTGTGGGCGATGTCGTTATTGCCAATCGCGAGAAACATGAATGGGCAAGTGATCCACGCATCCGTGAAATCTTTACCGGCCTCTTTGGAAGCTTTGATGATCATATCTTTGATCGCACATTTGCATCCCTTTCAGGTGGAGAAAAGCGTCGCGTTGGATTGGCCAAACTGCTCATCGATGATCTTGATTTGATTCTGCTGGATGAACCAACAAACCATCTCGATGTTGAAGGTGTTGCTTGGCTTGCATCCCACTTAAAGAATCGCAGAGATTTAGCAGTACTTGTTGTAACGCACGATCGCTGGTTTCTTGATGAAGTTACAGAGCGCACGTGGGAAGTTGTCCTTGGCAAGGTGGAAGAGTATGACGGTGGGTATTCTGCATTTGTATTGGCAAAAGCAGAGCGCGCACGTCAATCCAATGCGATGGATGCTCGCCGTAATAACTTAATTCGTAAAGAACTTGCTTGGCTGCGCCGCGGTGCACCTGCACGAACAACAAAGCCAAAGTTTCGCGTTGATGCAGCAAATGATTTGATCTCAGCAGAGCCAGCACCTCGTGATTCAACAGAGCTCTTAAAGTTTGCACTCAACCGTCTTGGTAATACTGTCTTTGAACTCCACCATGCGCTGATCAAAGCTGGTGATAAAGAGTTAATCGATAACCTGACATGGAATATCGGGCCAGGAGATCGCATCGGCATTGTTGGCATTAACGGCGCAGGAAAGACAACGCTGATGCGCACTTTGGCAGGTCAGTTACAGCCGGCTGCAGGCAAGCTTGTTACAGGTATTACCGTCAAGATTGCCTTCCTTACACAGCACCTAGATGAACTCGATCCCACATGGCGCTTACTTGAAGCGGTTGAAAATGTGGCAACACATGTGGAGATTGGTAAGGGCAAGACACTTTCTGCATCACAACTCTGTGAACGCCTTGGTTTTGATCGCGATGCGCAGTGGACGCCTGTGGGGGATTTATCAGGTGGTGAGCGACGACGCCTGCAGTTAACACGTTTGCTCATGGATTCACCGAATGTGTTGCTTCTTGATGAACCAACGAATGATTTTGATATTGAAACCCTTACCGAGCTAGAAGATCTACTTGATAGCTATGGCGGCACCTTGATTGTGATCTCTCACGATAGATATTTCCTGGAGCGCGTCTGTGATCGATTCTGGGGGTTACTGGGCGATAAGCATCTTCGAGATTTGCCTCGAGGTGTGGATCAATATCTTGAACAGCGCGTTGCATCGATTACATCTGCAGCCGCATCCGGTGGAAAGTTCTCATCGACATCAACTGCTGCAGAGCAACGGCAACTCAAGAAGGATCTGACTCGTGTTGAGCGTCAAGTTGCAAAAGGCAAGGAACGTCTTGCAGAGCTTATGGCCGAGCAAGATGCAGAAAGCTTTAATCCAGAGCGTTTAATTGAGATTGCTGCTGAGATAGAGAAGGTGCAGAGCGAATTACAGACGCGAGAAGAAGAGTGGCTAGAGATAACTCTTGCCCTTGAAAGTTAATAGGATTTACCTATGTCCACCAAGAATCAGCGCCTAGATTTTCTCGCTGCAATCTCTGGAGTGATGATTGCTCTGCAGGCGCGCGCTAATGGCGAGCTCTCGCATCTGATTGGTAATGGAGTTGAGGCAGCTCTTGTCTCATTTGGATCTGGGCTGATCATCATTTCAATCATTGCTCTCTTCACTCCTTCTATTAAAGAGGGTGCTCGCAATTTGCGGGGAGCAGTTGCACGTAAAGAGCTACCTAAGTGGACACTCTTTGCAGGTGCCCTGGGTGGCAGTTTTGTAGCGGTTCAGACCCACATCGTGCCTCTCATTGGCGTTGCTATCTACTCTGTTGCATCTATTGCAGGGCAAACAGCTGCCTCCCTTATCGTCGATCGTATTGGGCTTACAGGTGGTGGAAAGAAACACATCACACCACGTCGCATTGCAGCAGCTTTCTTCACCGTCTTTGCAGTCTTTATCTCTGTCTATGACCGCATCGATGCACGAAATCTCTCACTCATTGCAGTCTTCATGGGATGTGTTGCAGGTGCGATAGTTGGCGTGCAGCGAGCAATGAATGGTCAGATTAATGAGCATTCACATCAGAGCTTTACAACATCACTGCTTAACTTCATTATGGGAACAACTTTTCTTGTCATCTTCTTAAGTATTTTGGTTCTGATCAATTCTGAAGAACTTGTTCCGCTTCCAGCAGGCCCGTGGTGGATCTACACAGGTGGAATCATTGGCGTGATCTATATTGCTTTCACATCAACGATTGTTCAACACCTTGGCGTTCTCACATTCACCCTCTTTAGCGTGGGTGGCCAATTGGTGGGTTCACTCTTGATCGATCTCTACTCACCAACAGATGGCGTGCAGGTATCGATGTATTT
>Ga0209444_10001241_pt1 | contig 14058 bp, 11 predicted proteins | sample LauGreFaBDMM15DN_2_FD_188215 | JGI IMG/M metagenome (GOLD analysis project Ga0209444, IMG submission 188215) | Freshwater lake microbial communities from Lake Michigan, USA - Fa13.BD.MM15.DN (SPAdes) (version 2) | ecosystem: Environmental > Aquatic > Freshwater > Lake | place: Lake Michigan...
ACTTAGTAGGCCTCTGAGCAGCCAAGACACAGACATTCGATTTGCCGTAGAGGACTTGAATACCAACATGGCTTGAGCAATAGTTTCGATGTCAATCCACTCCGGGTACTTAGGCTCGCCCTCAAGCACCTTGGCGCTATCTAGTGATTCTAAATCTCCATAAACTTTGACCCCGAGTTCTTGAAGCCTTAGCTTGCTTTGAGTTGCAACCTTGTTTCCAGCTTCAATTGCCCAAGAAGGGGTTGGGAGTTTATCTTTGCCAGGCTTGACTGGAACCTTGTCTGTTAGTTCGCGCACGTATCCGTTTCGAATAAACGTTAGGTACTCAGGCCAGCTTCGCTCTTTAGGAAAACGCTTGTTCAGCTCTAAAAGCAAGGTCATCTCTTCCAGAGAAAGAGAACGGTTACTTCCAGTTGGCTGAGGCTTCACAAACCCTTTTGGAAGCCCTAGGTAGTCGTTGATTGAATCGAACAGAAATTCTGGCTTTTGCTCATCAACAATAACTACCGAAACGTTTTCGGATCCGAACACCTCTGCCCAGCGGGCAACTACGTCGCCGTGCATGTGTCTTTTCCAGAAAGTTGGATTCAGTTTTGACTTGCCTGGAACATCCAGCACTGAGTGCAGCCAGGTGACGTAGTCCTCTTTGAGCCCGTACTTCAGATACTGCTGATAAGAAGATCCCAGTAACTTCACAAGAGGCCTCAGCGTAAACAGCACCTTTACTTGTCGGACTTTGGCTTGCTTCTTTAGAAGCTGAATAGTCTCAAGGGAAAGTTCACTTAGAAACTCGCTGCTTAGAACAACCTTGTCCAACTTGGAGAACTTGATGCGCCAGAGCATTCTGGTCCAGGTGCTGTACGGGGTGGTTTTACCACCGCGGTCTTTCCAACCCCAGCGTTTTCTGGCCATAGCCCAGGCAACTCTGTGGTGGGCTTGCCAGCCCACACTTGGATAAAGAACCCCTTGGGTTTCAAGTTCCTTGCGCTGGGCAAAGAAAGACTCCTGCAAAGCTGTGGTTCCCGACTTATGGAAACCAACGTGGAGGATAAGTTGCTTTTGGGGCATGGGATAAGTATTCCAGAGGCCACAGAGGCTGGGCCTAGGCAGAAGTAATTGGTTTGGGCTGTTAGCTCGTGAGCTGTTGAGTTTTGTACCACTCGTAAGTTGATCTGATTCCCTCTTCTAGGGAAATAGTGGGTTTCCAACCAAGGACTGTGATTCTTGAGACATCGAGCAGCTTACGTGGTGTTCCATCCGGCTTTGAGCTGTCCCAGTTGATCTTTCCCTCAAATCCAACAATTCTCTTGATCAGTTCGGCCAATTCCTTGATTGAAATGTCTTTACCTGTTCCAACGTTGATTGCGATCTCGTGGTCGTAATTCTCAAGAAGAAAGAGGCAAGCCGATGCCAGATCGTCAGCGTGCAGGAACTCTCGAAGTGGTGAGCCAGACCCCCAAAGGGTGACTTTGTCATCTCCTCTGGTTTTGGCATCGTGGAACTTTCTGATTAGAGCAGGAAGAACATGGGAATTCTCAAGGTCGAAGTTGTCTCCTGGTCCATACATGTTCGTTGGCATTGCCGAGATCCATTTGTATCCATACTGCTTTCGGTAAGCCTGCACTAGCTTCAGACCAGCAATTTTTGCGAGCGCGTAAGCCTCGTTGGTCTTTTCGAGCTCCCCGTTTAGTAAATACTCTTCTTTGATTGGCTGCTGAGCAAGTTTTGGATATACGCAAGAAGAGCCAAGAAACAACAGGCGCGGGATTCCCGCGGCGTGAGCCGCGTCCATCAAGTTAGTTTCAATTTGCAGGTTCTCGGTTAGGAACTGAACGGGGTAGGTACTGTTGGCGTGAATGCCGCCCACTTTGGCAGCTGCGATGACAACTGCCTCAGGCTTTTCCCTGGCAAGATATTCGAAGACCGCCTTGCGGTCCAGAAGATTCAGCTCAGATCTCGACTGTCCGATCCAGGTGTGATTGCCTTCGGCCTCAATGGCTCGAACTATGGCGGAGCCAACTAACCCCTTGTGACCTGCAACATAAATTTTCACGAGCTTCTGGCCTTTGATTGAGCTTTAGCGGTTAAGCGCTTTCCAGCTACAAGGGTAGCCTGCCTAACTGGGTATTCCCAGAGGAATGAAAGGGGCCGGAGCCAAACTGGCAAGTGTGACACTCTGACCTGGCTAGCTTCTGCCACAGAACTCTTTCTGTGTTCAACGGAGAGTGACTCTGGGTGCCAGCGGAACTGGGCAAGAGTTTGGTTTAGGTATTGCAGCTTTCCGACTTTTGAAAAGCGCAAAAACAAGTCAAAGTCAAAAGCCCAACCAAGGCTGGTCCTTAACCCGTCAACTGCATTGAAAGTTGACCTTCGGAATAGAGCACCTGGCTGAGGAATCAGATCCGGGCCGAAGCGAAGCAGGGGAACTGCCCACCTACCCGAACGGTTCTCCCAAACAATATCTCCATCACTATCGATGTAGTCGCAGGCACCAAAGACCATAACAACTTCTTGTTTCTGGTCGAGAACACTGATACGCGAGCTTAGGGAGCCTGGCTTGAGTAGATCGTCATCACCGAGCCAATTGACGTACTCGACTGATTCGGGAAGCGATTCAATACCTAAGTTGATTGCTGCAGGAAGGCCCGAACCAGTGTCGGTTAAAACTGAGTCAACTAGTCCAACTGATTGCAGGTTAGTTGTGTCTAATGAGCCCGGTGCAACCATAAGAATGTGTGCTTGGCCTGCCGCTCGAATTGACTTTAGGCACTGCTCCAAATAGTCAGGTCTTTCCCCAAGGGTTGGGACAACTATTCCAACCCTGTGGTTCAACTAACGGCCTCGGCCCAGACTTTGCCTACGGGCTTATCAGGAACAAATCCCTCGATGGTTGCGATGTCGTGATCAACCATGATTGAGGCGAGTTGCTCAGGCCCAACACTGGACTTCCAACCAAGACCCTTTTCAGCCTTCGAAGCATCAGCTACCAGACTGTCTACCTCTGTTGGGCGCAGGTATTTCTCGTCAAACTTGACGTATTTCTCCCAGTCCAGACCAACGTGTTCGAAAGACAGTCGAACGAAGTCCTTCACGCTTAGGTCCGTTCCCGTTCCAATAACATAGTCGTCGGCAACATCAACCTGGAGCATCTTCCACATCGCCACAACGTACTCTGGTGCATAGCCCCAGTCGCGGCGAGCGTCTAAGTTTCCGAGGAATAGCTCCTTCTGTTGACCCTTAGCAATTCGCGCTACGGCTCTTGTGATCTTTCGAGTCACAAATGTTTCACCGCGGCGGGGGCTTTCGTGGTTAAACAGGATTCCGTTGGTTGCAAAGAGGCCATATGCCTCGCGGTAGTTTTTGGTTATCCAGTAGGAGTAGACCTTGGCTACACCATAAGGAGACCGTGGGTAGAACTCAGTGGATTCGTTTTGAGGTGGGTTGGCTGCACCAAACATCTCAGAGGAAGAAGCCTGGTAGAACTTAGCTTCAGGAACAGATTGCCGGATGGCTTCTAGAAGTCGAATAGTTCCAAGGCCAGTGGTGTCGCCTGTGTATTCGGGTTCATCAAAGGAAACGCGCACATGGCTTTGGGCTGCAAGGTTGTATATCTCATCCGGTTTAATTTCAGCTAGCAGTGTTGCGAGGCGAGAGCCGTCCGTGAGATCTGCATAGTGAAGAAAGAGTTTGGCGCGAGGGTCGTGTGGGTCTAGATAGAAGTGGTCTATTCGCTGCGTGTTGAAGGTCGAGGCCCTTCGGATCAGACCATGTACTTCATAGCCCTTAGAAAGAAGCAACTCAGCAAGGTATGAACCGTCCTGACCGGTAATTCCTGTGACGACTGCTTTTTTCATTCGACTTTCCTTGGCTCAATGCCTAAAGTTTACCGCCCGCCTCCTCTGGTCTGTAGCCTATAAACGTGCAAATCGACCACATTACGTTTTCCAAAACCGGGGGAGCCGGCATTGTTGCTCACACAATAGCCAACGCTCAAAGAGAGCTTGGCCACGACGTTAATGTGCTAACTGTGGTTGATTCGGACCTGCGCTCCCAGCCCCTCCGCGCACCGGTTCTAACAATTGCAGCGGCAGCGGACGAATGGTTGGCTGCCTCACACAGTGAGAAAACTCTATTTTCCCCCCTAAGAGGAAACCTTGAAGCCTTAGATACCAGGAGAATTCGTCCTGAGTCAATAATTCACCTCCATTGGATGGCAGGGTTATTGAATCAGGAATCCCTCCGCAATCTATTGGATTCCGGGCGCAAAATCGTATGGACCATGCACGACATGAACCCATTTACAGGCGGTTGCCACCATTCACATGCCTGCAAAGAGTTCACGGGTGGATGTTCTGGCTGCCCTCAGGCGAAATCAGTTTTTCAAAAGTTTGTTTCGATTAATTTGACCAAGAAGAAATTAAACAAAGAATATCCAAACCTTCGGATTGTCTCTCCAACATCTTGGATGGGCGAGCAAGCCAAAATGAGTTCCGTTTTTCGCGACCAAGATTGTTCAGTCATTGGAAATCCAATTAGCGAGCTTTATTTTTCCGAGGCAAGTCGACTGAGTGCCAAGGAAAAGCATGGTTTAAGTTCAAGTGACTTTGTGGTCGTTGTCATAGCCAAAGACCTCATTGATCCAAATAAAAACATAGGCTTCATTCTTAAGGCTATTGAGCAGGCTTCTGCCCTAACCGAATTGCGATTAACGCTGTTGCTAGTGGGGAAAAATGGTGGTTCATATTCTTCGAAACTTGTGAATGTGCGTTGGGTTGGTGAACTTACTTCAGCTCAAATTGCAGAGGTCGCAGGCGCAGCGGATGCTTTGCTGTCTGCTTCAATTGCCGAGTCAGCAGGTATGACGATTGTTGAATGTGCGGCTATGGGAGTGCCCTCGATTGCTTTAGAAAACGGTGGGACAGCAAGCCTGATAACACACGGCGAAACCGGATTATTAGCCAAAGACATGGAGTCTTTTGTGTCAAGTGTCGTGACTTTGGCTAAAGACAATTCTTTGTTGGCAAAATTTGGGAAAGCCGCTAAACAGAAGGCAATTAGTCACAAACCGCATCAGATTGCGAATAGCTACATTGAACTATACAAATCCATGAGCTGAGTTCTGATCATCTCTTCCCTTGAATTATATCAAGGATCCTCTGATAGACCCGCTCGTGGTCCCATAACTCTCGAGTGGTGCTGGATATTAGAAATGTATTTAACCTCGAGTGGAACTCATCGAAATTCCAGCTGGCTGCCTCGAATAAAGAGGCTTCGATTGCACGTACGGTTGGCCTCGTCCAAATGACTAGATCTTTTGGAATTCCATAGTCATGCGGGTCAGGACCGACATAAATTGGAATACACCCTGCGAAAAGTGCTTCCATTAACTTTTCAGACATGTACTCATGGGAGTTTTCGATTACGAGTGCGTACTTGTACTTCGACATTGTCGCGAGTTTGTCTTCCACGGTTCCCTTGGATTTAGGGTAGCCCTGGAACCAATAGGTAATTCCGGACAAACTAGGCACCTTAAGGCTCAAGACTGCATGAGCAAGACTTCGAATAGCGATAAAGAGCCGGTGTAGAAGTGTCGAATCCCACTCTGTGCCATAAATATCAAGATTCTCTAAGGATCTAATTGCTTTTCTCCTGACGGAGTAAAGCTCACCCCCTACAAAGCTCATCTTGTTGCCGTTGATAAAGACAATTCGCTCTGAACGCGCCGCTGATTGCAGGACTGTCTGTTCGGTTTCAGAAGGAAACACAAGCGGCCAATTGACTGACCTTGAATGGCTGGAGGGCTTTCCTCCAGCGGTAATTATTTCTCCAAACTGTTTGGACCTGGATTTAAAGAAATTCGCAGGGAGAACAACGCTGGGCTCCATTCGGATAAGGGTGCAGGACTCAGCCGCCAGTGCTTGCTGCTTAATGTGTCGGCCTGCTCCCGAGGAATAATCTATGCAAATCAGCCGATCAGCCTTAACGGTAGGTTCCGAGAAAAGTTGGCCCCGGTTAGCCAAGAATGCAGCCAAGGTGCGCTTTAATGGCACTCCATTCGAGATACCACTGTTGACCCCAGTGAGAAGAATCAGCTTTTTGGTTTCCAAGATAAATTCCAAGGGGACTTTGTGTCAAATCTTGAATATAAGCTCAGGAGGAAAGCTAAAATTTTTCTTCTGATTCTGAGTGGCAAGAGTCTAGAGATAGAAATGAGCAATACCTTCTGTAGACCGTTGGCCTGCGCGTTAGAACGAGGGATGGCTTCGTCTAAGAGTTGCTGCAGATGCAATTCAAAATTAGAAAGCCCTGGGTGAATTTGACTGGTAGTTGATTGTGGGAAGTGGCTATAGAACACTCCTAATTCCTCCAAGAGTTTGGTGGTCCGACCATCTTCGGCAATCTTGTATATTTTTTGGATTTGATCACGAGAAATGTGTTCTGAGTAGTCCCATGCTAACCCCATGGTTTCAGAGGCGATTAGCTTGACCATCTCGCTAAATGATGAGCTTCCGAGTCGTATTTCAATCCCTTCGAGTACGGCTTTTGCAAAGCTAGTTCTCTCGTCTTCTTTAATTCCACCGCATAGACGAAGAAAACTATCGGAAGCCATAACCCGCGACAAAGAAGCAAAAGGACCCAGTACACGTTCCCTAGGGTTCAGGTCGTGAGAGTCGCTTTTCGGGTTCATTCGATAAAGCATAGTTAACTCAGGTAAAAACCTAGAGCTACCCATGGATGCTTGGAGAAGGGTAATTTCGGTGTCCGGGAAACTAGACGAGTGCCATGGTATTTCAATCGCAGACATCCCTGATACTCGGAATGCTGCTGACGGAGTGCTTATGGATTGCTGCAATAGATTTGCACGAAAGGTTGACGCTGGGGTCTCTAAATTTGCAATCCAGCCCTGGCGAATAGGGGTGTGAATTTTCTTGCCAACCATGTTTTGCGTTCCCATATCTGTAAAAACTACAATTTCATGGGTGGGGGAAACGCACATTGCTTCGCTTAGGACAGCAATGTGATTCGGCCCGTAGGTATCGTCTTGGTGCAAGGTTACGTACCATTCGGTCTCAATTTGATTGAAATTGAGAGCGAGGCTGCCATGGGCACCTAGGTTTATAGGATTCCTGATCAACTTCGCGCGATTACGAATCTCTGCTGGCCATGCCAGGATTTGAACCCAACTTTCGTCCGTGGAGCTATTGTCAACAATAATTAAGGGAAAGCCTTTGGTGGTTTGACTCTTAATCTGTTGAAGCAAGGACTGAAGGAATGGAGTTCCGTTAAAGACTCCTAAGTAAACTGTAAACAAATTTTTACTCACTGCGCGGGCATATTGTGGGCCAGTTACAATTTCCCTACCGTTGAGAAGTTTGTGAGATTCGATTTTCATTTACGCAGCCCCAATTACTTAGACGCAAAAGCCGATAACTGTTCAAATGTGAGAGATCTTGGAGACTGGCCGGAAAAATGACTTCGTGACCACTCGACACTCCACTCAATCGCCTCTTGGGCAGTGAGCTTCTCTTTCCAACCCAAAATACTCTGAGACTTATTGGAATTCAGAACCAGATACTGGGACTCGTGAGGCTGGTCGCGTTGTTCAACGATCCAGCGCGCATCTTCGCCCCAAACTGCTGCGGCGATTTTCACCACGTCCTCGACTCGAAGTGGCGCCTCGGGTTCTGGGCCAAAATTGTACGCACCGGACTTAGCAGAGCCAGAGAGCAATCCCTCGGTAAGACACAAATAGCCGGCGAGGCAATCTAGGACGTGTTGCCATGGTCTAACTGATTTTGGATTCCTCACTACACCTGGCGCACCTTCTCCGAAAGCCATAACCAAGTCGGGTAAAAGTCGATTCTCTGCCACATCTCCGCCACCAATTACGTTCCCGGCTCGGGCGATTCCAATTTTGGACTCTGGGTGACTTAAAATCCACGACTGAGTCAATAAGTCTGCCATGGCCTTAGATGTGCTGTAGGGATCTGCTGCCCCTAGGTAGTCTGATTCAACAAATGCATGCTGGTCTGCAGACTCTTGTCTATAAACCTTGTCAGTTGTAATGATCAGGGTCGCTTGAACTGAGGGTGTGGCCTCGACTGCTTGTAAAACATTCAGAGTGCCCATGACGTTGGTCTCATAGGTCTCCTGAGGATTCTCGTAGGAAGCAAGGACTAGGGGCTGCGCGGCAAGGTGGATAACGATGTCAGGTTCCACCATCTGAATAGATTCCGTTAGTGCTGTTGCATCTCTAATGTCTTTTCTTAGGTCATGAACTAGCAATTCCTGCAACTTAGCTGTTTGAAAGATTCCGCCTTCGACTGGATCTAGCGAAATGCCTGAAACCTTTGCGCCTTGACTGTGAAGCATTGCAACCAGCCACGAGCCTTTAAAGCCCGTGTGGCCAGTTATTAGGACGTGCTTGCCTTTCAACGCGATGCCTTCTCCATAAAATCGCTGATTGATTCGATTATGTAGTCGAGCATCACTGGAGTGAGACCTGGGTATGTTCCAACCCAAAAAGTCCGCTTCATGACAATGTCCGTATTTGTGAGGTCGCCCACAACTCGCCAGTCGACATTTTTGTAAGCGGGTTGGCGAGTTAAGTTTCCTGCAAATAAGAGCCTGGTGCCAATTTTGCGAAAGTCCAAGAATCTCAAGAGCTCTTCGCGATCAGCTGGGTGCTTAGGGTCAATCGTGAGAGGAAAACCAAACCAAGACGGTTCAGATTTCTCAGTGGCCCTTGGCATGATTAGTCCCTGAACTTTTGACAGACCTTTAAACAGGTATTTGAAATTCTGTTTTCGAGCATCAGAGAACTTGTCAATCTTCTTTAGCTGAGAAAGGCCGAGGGCTGCTTGCATGTCGGTGGCCTTGAGGTTGTAGCCGATATGACTATAGATGTACTTGTGGTCATACCCCACTGGTAGTGTCCCGAGCTGCCACTCAAATCTCTTGTGACAGGTGTTGTCATGACCCGTTTCGCAGTAGCAGTCTCTGCCCCAGTCCCTAAATGATTCTGCTTGCTTACGAACCAAGGGTGACTTCACAAACACTGCTCCGCCTTCACCCGTTGTTATATGGTGGGCTGGATAGAAGCTCAAGGTTGCAGTGTCTCCGAAGCTTCCGGTTTTTTTTCCATCGTATGTGGATCCCAGCGCGTCACAAGAGTCTTCAACTAACCAAAGCCCATGCTTGTCGCATAGCTCACGAACTGTATCGAGATCAAATGGGTTCCCGAGAGTGTGTGCCATCATGATGGCCTTTGTTTTTGAACTCACGGCTTCGCGAAGCATCTCTGGGATTGCATCGTAAGTTTCGAGGTTTACATCAACCAGAACTGGTCTCAAGTTGTTCTGAATGATTGGGTTGACGGTGGTTGGAAAACCCGCTGCCACAGTTAGAACTTCGTCGCCAGGCTTGAGGGCTCGTTTACCTAGTTTCGGGCTAGTTAGCGCAGAGAGTGCAACAAGGTTTGCGCTAGAACCGCTGTTAACAAATAGTGCACTCCTGGCACCGACATATCTTGCCAAAGCCCGCTCGAAATCTTCGTGGAACCTTCCAGCAGTGAGCCATCCATCCAGTGAGGCGTCTACAAGAGAGGCTATGTCGCTTGGGTCCAGAACCTTTCCAGAGACCGGCACGGGAGTCTCGCCTGGTTGGAAATCTGCAACTCTCAAGGATTCTGATGCGAACTTCTCAACCATTGACAGGATTTCCTGCCTTAAAGGACCTGGGCCTACTTGCAAGAATCTCTCCTAAGGGCCTCTGGGAAGCATAGGTGGTTGGATGTATATAGTATCGGGCATGGGATGAAGGTTTCAGAGCTCGTGATCCTCGGAACTAAAGGAATGCAGCATTGATTACTGGAAGCCTGGCACCCCGTTGTGCTAGGCGGCCCAATTCAGACCTATTGGAGAAATAAGTGAGAGTAGCCCTGATTGGCGCTAGTAGCCGAATTGGACAAGACCTTGTTCAGTGGGCGCTACTGCAGAAACTCGATTTGAGCTTCGAATTGTACTCTTCACGGCAAGCACGAATCCCTGGGGGAGGGAAATCTGATAACAGCCATGCTGGCTACCTGAGCTTTACCTCTGATAAAAAGTATGATCTCGTTGTCAACTGCGTCGGGCGAGGTTCCCCGAAAAAACTCGAGGTTGAAACAAGAGACTTTGAAAGGGTGTCTCTCTACTTCGACGACCTGTGTCTGGACTACTTGGAACATCACAAAACTACAAAGTATGTTTTTCTAAGTTCAGGTGCTGTCTATTCGAATTTTGATGACCAAAACGGGGCAACTGACGTATGGCCGATAAAGGCGGACTTCGATAACTCTTACGCGAACACCAAGAGATTAATTGAGGCGAGGCATCGAGAGCTACCCAACCTTGCAATCTACGACATAAGAGTCTTTGGCTATGTTTCCAAATCACTCAAACTCGACGACGGTGCTTTTTTGTCAGACATTCTCTCCGCTTTGGTTGGTGACGAGCAGCTCACTACCGATAATCAAAATTTTTTCCGGGACTATTGCTCGGTGTCAGACGTTGCTAATCTCTTATCCTGCATCATTGAAAGCCCCGGGAATAATTCAACTTTAGACCTTTATTCTAAGAAACCCGTAGCAAAGTTTGAGCTTCTGAGGGCACTCGAACTGAATTTCGGGCTGCGCTACTCTATTTCTTCGACAGGTGTGTATAGAAACATTTCTCCTACAGGACAAAAGAAAAACTACTTTTCCTCATCCAGATCAGCAGAGACCTTAGGATACATACCAAAGATGACTTCTCTGGAGTCCTGCTTAGAAACGTTTCATCAAATCCTGAATCTGCACCGAGCTGGCTAATTGAGTATTAGTTCGTCAACTTGATATGAGCCGAGAGGCGACATTGGGTTAAGTGGATCAGAAACAAGTTCGCCGAACTTGTTACGCGAGCTTGCTACGTATGGAAAGATAGCTTGGTTCTGCTGGCAGATAACCTCAATTAGCCGAGGTCCCTCCATTTGCAGGCTCTCTATGACGCTCTTAGAAAGCGTTTTTCTGTCGTCTATTTTTTTGTACTTGAGCCCATAAGCGCTAGAGATAACTTGCCAGTCTGGAAAAGATACGCCCGATTCCTGAGAGCTTCCAATGTGTTTACCTTCAAAGAAAGAACTCTGAGTGTTTCTAATTGAGGCGTACCCCCCGTTGTTGATGACAAACAAGGCAATATCTCGATGTAATAAACTGGCGGTCGCTAATTCTTGGATATTCATTTGAAGTGACCCGTCCCCCGTCACTGCAATTACAGGTCCGAGGTTTGCAATTGAAGCACCAATTGCGGCAGGAAGTGCATAACCCATTGACCCAAGACCTCCAGACACGATGTATTTCTGTCCTTGTTTTAGTTTGAAGGCTTGGCCCATGGCGTAGAAGCACAAACCAGCATCGGTTAAAATCGTCGCATTTGGGTTTGCCGCCCCACTCAATGAAAAGATGAATTCATAGATGTTTAACTCTTGGGTACTCACGTCGTGTGGTTCATGCTCAACGGCCTTTTCAGTTTTGTGCCTTTGGCACAGACGTGCCCAATCAATTGAAGCTTCAGTGGGATTGTAAACCACTTGTTCTAGTGTGCTAATCGCGATATCTAGTGAGACATTGTGGTACACAACATCCTGAATATTTAGACCTTTACGTGACACCGACTCTTCGAAGTCGATCACCACTTTAGTTGCGTACGGGGCGAACTGCTTGGGGTCAAAGCCAGTTGTCTGAGTCTGAAGACTGGTGCCTAGGCAAAAAACAAAGTCGGCCGTCTGAACTGCCCAATTGCCTGCTCGATCTCCCCTAATTCCAACATGACCAACATACCTGTCGTGATCGAATGGGAGTAGGTCCTTAGCAAGTTGAGTGGTCACCACTGGCAAACCAAGCTTCTCGATAACACCCATAAATCTTCCACCTAACCCTGAGGCCCTGACACCGTGCCCCGCAATCACAAGCGGTCTCGAGGAGCTTTGAAGACTCTCAGTAAGTTCATCGAGCAGCCTAAGTCGGGTTTCGCCCGTGGCTAATTCAAACTTAGTTTGGCCTTTCAAACGATCTGAAACATGGCCTGTGGAAAAATCACAAATGTGATTCTGCACGTCAATAGGGATTTCAAGATAGACCGGCCCGGGCCTACCTAATTTTGCGGCGGATATAAGCCTGCTTACCATGTCTTTTGGGTTGGAATCAATCGAAGCTTGAAGTGAAAGCTTAGTGATCGGGGACAGCATCTTCACAATTGGAAGTTCAAATGTTCCAACTTGCCTAACCCCTGCGCTCATGGACTCAGTTACAACTTCAGTAGTTTTGGATTGGCCCGCAATAACTATGAGTGGGACAGAATCAAGAAACGCCCCCGCGACTCCTGTTGTTAGATTGGAGGCACCAGGCCCACTAGTTACGCACACCACGCCAAGTTTTCCTGAAACTCTAGCGTAGGCCTCAGCCGCCATAGCCGCCGATTGCTCGTGGTGGAAACAGGTAAAGTTAGCCTGAGAGCTTCGGATAGCTTCGTGTACAAACATAACTCCACCACCGGCAACAATAAAGAAGTTATCGACGCCTTCCTCGATCAAAGCTTGAACAACAGTCTCTGCAAAGTTTTTTGCGCTGCTAATTCTCCACACCGCTCTCAAAGTCCAGAATAGAATTTTGTACTCCGGACTGAAGGATCTCACTATCAATGCCAACAACAAAAGTTCTCACACCTAGTCCTTTCCAAACACCGAGAATTCCTTTATCCCCATTCATTGCAATGACCGTTTTGCCCATGGACTGGGCTTTCCCAACTACGGGGCCAAGTAGTGCTTCGAGTTGTGGGGAGTTTGGCCCCAGAGGCAACTCCAGCTCCGCGCTCAAATCGTAGGTTCCTAGATAAACACTGTCCACTCCCGAGTGGTCAAGAACCTCATCGGCGATGGCCAAAATGGATTTGGTTTCAAAAATAACACAAAGCTGCACAGGTCCTATTGGGTCTGTGGAGTCAGCTGCAACAAAACCGTGAGAGGCTCTGGGGTGTTGACCCCGAACGCCCTTTGGGGGGTAATCGAGTCTGGATCTCAAGTTGTCAATCTGCCAAAGGTGCCTGACTTGGGGAACGATAAACTGGAAGACCCCTAAGTCAAGAAGATTCTGCACTGCTGAATCGTCATAGCTGCGAAGCCTTATCCAGACACTAAGGCTGCGACTTCGCGCTTCCAGCACTGACGACACGATTTCGCTCCAATTTCTGAAGCCGTGCTCAAGATCCACAATTACGAAATCAATGTAAGGGGATGCTGCCCTGATCGCCTGCGAGTCAGAAAGCACATTCCACAAACCAAGGGAGAACTTTTGTCTATCTAACACGATAAATCCATCACCCTACTCCCATGTCTTCCAAGGAGCTCTGTCTTCATTCCACATATGATTAAGCTCAAGGTACTCTCGGTAGGTATCCATCGGCTGCCAAAACCCGTTGTGCTGAAACGCAAAAAGGTTCTGCTCCTCAGAGAGTTTCTTAAGTGGTTCATTTTCGAATGCACCCCCTGAATCTAGATACTGAAAAATCTGCGGTTCTAAAACAAAATACCCTCCGTTTATCCAGTCATCAACAACGGGCTTTTCATGGAAGCGGCTGACTAGCCCGCCGTCATTAATGTCTAAAACCCCGAATCGACTTGTGGGATGAACCGCGGTCAGTGATGCTCTACCTGAGTGCGCCCTATGGAATTTGACTAGGGAATCAAGGTCTATGTCTGCTAAGCCATCTCCGTAGGTCATCATAAAGGTACGATCACCGACATGTTCCCTCACACGCAGAAGCCTTTCGGCTGTCAACGACTCAACTCCCGTGTCAATTAGAGATACTGTCCAGTCTTCGTCATGGGAGTCGAAGAATTTGGGCTTATTATTCGAACTAAGGTTGAGAGACAATGAAATATTTCTAGTGTGGTAGTTGAGGAAGTAGTCCCGGATATGGTCGCCTTTGTACCCTAGGCAAATGATAAATTCATTGTGCCCAAAACCGCTAAAGTATTTCATGA
>Ga0209444_10001242_pt1 | contig 14054 bp, 14 predicted proteins | sample LauGreFaBDMM15DN_2_FD_188215 | JGI IMG/M metagenome (GOLD analysis project Ga0209444, IMG submission 188215) | Freshwater lake microbial communities from Lake Michigan, USA - Fa13.BD.MM15.DN (SPAdes) (version 2) | ecosystem: Environmental > Aquatic > Freshwater > Lake | place: Lake Michigan...
AAGGTGGAGGAATCCGCCGATCTTACCCTGCTGGTAGATGCGGATGCAGCGCTGCTCGAAATGGCGGATACGAGCCATTTTGGTGTAAAGGGCGATTTTGTCGGCCTTTGACATGGACGCGTTGACCGGATCTTTTGCGTATTCCGAAGGGCCGGCAGGGCGCTTCAGGGATTCCGGGTGAGTAAGGACAGCGGGCTTGGCCACGGTAGTTCGTTTGGATTGATTGGAGGGGTCTAGCGGGGAAGGTCAAGCGTCCCCTCCCTTAGGCTCAATTTGCCTTGACCCGCCTTGCCGCCACCCTCCCTTTTCCTCTATCCTGAGTTCGTCTCAGGACAGACCCCTTATATGGAAGAAACCCACGAGGCTTTGGCCCGAGAATTCACTGTGCAGAACCGGATGGGCATCCACACCCGCCCGGCCGCCCAAATCGTCCGACTGGCTAACCGCTATCCAGACGTCGAAATCACCGTTTCCAAGGACGAGGAGTCCGTGAACGGCAAGAGCATCATGGGGCTCATGATGCTGGCCGCCGGCCAGGGCTCAAAGCTCCGCTTCTCCGTCCGCGGCAAGGATGGCGCCGCTCTCCTTGGAGAGATGGATGCGCTGTTCGCCCGCAAGTTCGACGAGTCCTGACCTTCATCTCATGTACGCCTTCCTCGCCTCCCTGATCTTCGTCGCCGCCGGCGAGGTGGCGCCGCCCCCTCCTTCTATTCCTGATACCGAGGTGGTGCGTTACCTCCGGTCTAACGAACTCGTCGAATGGAGCAGCGCGATGCGCATCAACTCGGCGGGAGAGACCCGCGTCAAGACCGGTCAAAGCATCCAGAAGACGAGCGGCGGCGGCTCCGCGCCGGACAATGCCCCTAAGGTAGGCGGCCTCACCGAGACGGCGGAGCAGCTTAAAGCACGAACCCAGAAGATGATCGACGAAGGTAATGCGCAGATCCAGCAGGCCTTGCCTTCATTGACCCGACTGCGAGCGGTTGCGGCCGCGCGTGCCGCCGAGAAGACGAAACCGGTCAGCTTCACCGCCGATGTCATCCCTGCCGCCTGGAACGTCGCGGTCACTCAGTCCGTCGTCCGCCTGCAGAAGCAGGCCCGTGATCTTGGTTACGCCCAAGTCCACTTCATCGGCTCAATCAGCCTACTCGGTGATGGTAAACTTAATCGCCCCGAGGAACTCTCCGCCGACATCCGCTCGGCGTGGACCAAGGCCGACGATAAGTCGCTCGCGCCCATTCCGGCCGAAGGCTACGCCTACATTCGTGGCGTCGACAAAGACGCGCCGTCTCTCTCTAAAGGCCTTAAGCCGGCCACCGCCCCGAAGCAGGTCGCCGTGGTTTGGGCCGAGTATTACGCCGTAACCTCCGCAGGTTCGCGCGGTCTGCTGTTCCTCCGTCTGGCGGACGCCCACACCATGCGCCTGATCGGTTCCGAGGTCGCCTTCACGGAACTGGGATCTGCCGTCGTCCCGGCTGGCGTTTGTCAGGTCGCACTAGGTGATGACCGTAGTTTTCTTCCACGCCTCAGCGAAGGCGGAGACTGGGTGCTTGGCTTTGATCGCGGCAGCAACCCCCTCGGCTCCGCTTTGCTCGCCCATCTTTCCGTCACCCAGAGCAAGGTTGGCGTCGCCGCGGCACCGTATGTGGTGATCGTCGCCGGCGGTGGCCCCTCCAGCTCCGAAGGCGTCCGCGCGAAGTGGCTCGCCGTCACGGATACAGCTCCAGCCGGATCGATCGCCTTTAAGGTCTCGAGCATCCCGACTGTTGGCGACAGCGTCGTCGTGGGCCAGCTGACGCTATCGATTGCGCTGCCTGCCGCGACGAAGTGATCAGTCTTGCGCCTTACGCGCGGCCTTCATCTCGATCGTCGTCGCTCGTTTGAGTTTCTTTACCTTAGCCGCGCTGAGCAGCTGATGCGGACGGGTCATGCGGTCGATGAAGAGGACGCCCTGACAGTGGTCGTGCTCGTGCTGCACGCAGCGGGCGAGCAGGCCGGTGCATTCGAGGATATGCGGGGCGCCTTCGGCATCGCGATAGCGCACGATAGCGTGCTCCACGCGCTCGACGTCGCCGGTGATACCAGGGAAGGAGAGACAGCCTTCGGTGTAGATGTCTGCTTCGCCCGGAGGCACGGTCACCGTCGCGTTGGCGAGCAGCATCGGCATGATCTCTTCGGTCGGGCGAGCCTTACCGTCGAGCACGGGGAGGAAGTCCTCGTCGTGCACGTTCATGACGAACAACTGCAGGGAAAGTCCGACCTGCGGGGCCGCCAGTCCGATCCCTTTGGCGCTCTTCATCGCGCTCAGCATCGCGTCGCCCAGTGAACGCAGGGCGGGACCGAACTCCTTGACGGGTTCGCCCTTGGCCCGGAGGACCGGGTCGCCGTAGGGGCGGATGGTGAATTCGGCCATGGCTTCTGGTTAGCCTTTCGCGGCGTCCGTGAAAGCGAAATCGCTCAGTCTTTCGGTCGGAAGTCGCCTTTTTCGCAGCGTCGCACGAAGGCTTCGGTACGTTTACGGATGCGATCCCACTTCTCACGGAGTTCCTGCGTCTCGTCAGCGCTGATGCGATGGTCATCGATCGCATCGGCGACGTCGACGATGAGTAGGCCGAATTCGCGGACGAGGGCGTTGGCCGCCTTATCGAGGTTACCGTTCGGGGCTTCGCTTTCGATCGGACTGAATTGTCCGCCAGCGCGCTGGGCGAGCCAGTCGACGATACGAGTGTCGCCGGTGAGGTCGATCAGCAGGGCGGTACGGTGGAGCGGGTTGGGCTGGCCGCTCCCTTTTTCAGCCGGTTCGCGCCACTTATAAAGCATCGAGGGAGAGACACCGAGCGACTTGGCAATCTCGCCATGCTTGCTAAGTTGGCCATCTTTGCCTTCGCCCCCTTGGCCGGCCTTGAGCAGGGCGTCCTGCAGCACATGGTGAGCTTCCTTAATCGGAGTGCGGCGAGGGGCGGGCGGTTTCTTGGCCATGGTCGAGAATAGGACGGACGGAGGTCGACCCGCAAGCGTGTGGCGAAGATTACAGGTTTTTTACCTTATTGTAAGAAGAGCGGGGCGGAAAAGATTGGAAAGGGGTGGGGGTGCCTCCATCGTCAGCCTCATGATGTTTTTCGCCGCCTCCCCTGCAGAGGTTTCCCTCGTCCTCCCGATCGGACTGCTCGTCGCTGGCCTCGTTCTCATCGGCGCGGAATTCTTTCTTCCGACCGTCATCCTCGGCTTCCTCGGCGCCGTCGTCTCTTTTGCGGGCATCTATCTTTCGGCCGATGCGGGCGCTCTCACTTGCGGGATTTTCTGTGGCGTATTCCTGGTCGTCCTGACGCTAGAGTTCTTCGCTTTTCGCCGCCTCCTGCCGCAGACCGCCATCGGCCGATCGATGATCAACGCCAGCAGCAATGAAGGCTCGGCCGTTCCTGCCGCTGCCGGTTATGCCGTCTACGTCGGCAAGACGGGCAAGGCGGCCACCGTCCTCGCGCCTTCGGGCACGATCGAGCTCGACGGCACCTTGCTTGAAGCGTTTTCGCTCGATGGGTTCGTCGAACGTGGCGCCGCCGTCGTCGTCACCGAGGCTGGCTCCGGTCGCGTGACCGTTCGCCGCTCCCGCTGAACCCCTTTCCCTCTCATGAACACCATGCCTAATATCATCATCTGGATCGGAGCCGGCGCCCTGCTCCTATTCGTCCTCTTCCTGCTCTCCTTCCTCGCCGTCTGGGTACGCGCCCGTCTCGCCGGTGCCGAGGTCGGCCTGTTCGACCTCGTCGGCATGCGCCTGCGCAGCGTTCCCTACGCCGTAATCGTCGATGCCAAGATCGCCGCCACCAAGGCCGGACTCACGGTCGAAGTCGAGAAAATCGACGCCCACTACCTCGCCGGCGGCAACATCGTGCAGACGGTGCAGGCGCTCATCGCCGCCCAGAAGGCCGGCTTGCATCTCGATTGGAATCGCGCCTGCGCGATCGACATCGCCACCCGCGGTACGAATAAATCCGTGCTCGAGGCCGTGCTCACTTCCGTCAGCCCGAAGGTCATCGACGTGCCTAATCCGGCCAGCGGTCGTACCACGATTGATGCCGTCGCCAAGGATGGTATCCAGGTGAAGGTGAAGGCCCGTGTGACCGTCCGCACCAACCTCGACCGTTTCGTTGGCGGCGCTCAGGAAGAGACCATCATCGCGCGCGTTGGCGAAGGTATCGTCACCACCATCGGCTCCTCCGAGAGCTACAAGATCGTCCTCGAGAACCCCGACCGTATTTCCAAGACCGTCCTGGAGCGCGGCCTCGACGCCAATACGGCTTACGAGATCATGTCCATCGACATCGCGGACGTCGACGTCGGCGACAATATCGGCGCGATGCTTCAGGAAGCCCAGGCCAATGCTAACAAGAATATGGCGCAGGCTCAGGCGGAAATCCGCCGTGCCGCCGCCGTCGCGCTCGAACAGGAAATGCGCGCCCGCGTCGAAGAGATGCGTGCCCGCGTCGTCGAAGCCGAGGCCCAGATTCCGCAGGCCCTCGCCGATGCGCTGCGTTCCGGTCGCATGGGTTACATGGATTTCCAGCGTCTCGAAAACCTCCGTTCCGACACCGAGATGCGCAAGGGTATCGCCGGTGACGGCCCTGCGCCCGGCGCCAAGGCCTGAGCATGGACTCCGAAATCGTCATCAAGGCCGTCCTCGGTCTGGCCGTCTTCCTATTCTTCAACTACGGCTCTGGCTTCCTCAAGAAGCTCACGGAGGAGGGCTCGGTCGAGTTGACGCCCCGGCCGCCGCCCGTGCCGCGTCGCACCCGGCGGGTACGCAATGCGCCGCCGCCCCTCGCGCCAGAGCCGGAGCCTTCGGCCCCAGTCGCCGCCGTTCATCTCGACGACACGTCCCTCGTGGTCACGCGGCCAGCCCGCGCGCAGTCGCGCCTACAGTTTCGCGGCACAGCCGCGCTCCGCCAAGCGCTCGTCGCTCGCGAAGTGCTCGGCCTACCGCTGTCACTCCGTCCGCCGCGCTTCTGATCAGCGCCGCGGTGCGAAGATCCGCGCGGCCAGGTAGGGCAGCGCGCAACAGAGCACAATGCCGGCGCCCGATGGTACCGCCGTGGCATAGTAGGAAAGATACAGTCCGCTGACTCCGCCCAGTAGCGCGCAGCCCGTCCCCCAGGCCATTACCTGCGGCAGGGTTCGGCCGAGCAGTACGCCCGTCGCGGCAGGGATGACGAACAGCGCGGTCGTGAGCAGCGCGCCGACGAGGCGGACGCACGCGACGGAGCCGAGTGCCACGAGCACGAGCAGGACGACGCGCATGAGTGCCGGCCGGGCGCCCAGCAGCGAGGCGTATTCTTCGTCGAAGGAGGCGAGTTCGAGTTCCTTGTGCAAGGCCCGCAGTCCAAAGAGAACGATCGCCCCTGTGGTGCCGATGACGATCAGGTCGGCATTGCCGACGGAGACCACGCTGCCGAAGAGCAATCCGGCGAAATCGCGCCAGGAGTTGGCCTGTTGCATCAACGCGATACCCGCGGCGAACATAACCGACAGCATTACGCCCACCGCGCTGTCTTCGCTCGTGCCTTTACGTGAGGCCAGCCAAGCCGCACCCGCTGCGGTCAGTAGCGCGGCGACGAGGGCACCGAGATAGGGAGAGAGGCCGAGGAGCAGTGCGCCGACGACGCCGGGCAGGATCGAGTGCGTGAGCGCGGTGCTGACGAAGGCCATGCGGCGTAGTACGACGTACGCGCCGAGGCACGCGCAAGTCGTGCCGCTCAGCACGACGGCGAGGAGGGCGCGCACGAAGAATGGCTCCGACAGCGGCTGCAGTAGGAGGTCAAGCATGGCGGTGATCATGCCCTGAGCAGGCGTGACGGGTGGAGACGGTGCCGTCGCGCATCTCAATGATGCGGTCAAAGCGGTTGAGGTCGGCGGGGTCGTGTGTGGCCATCACGACGGTGAAGGCCGACCCCTCTTCGAAGAGAAAACGGTCGATGATTTCGCGGCTCGGTTGATCGAGGGCCGCGTAGGGCTCATCGAGGAGGAGGATCTCGGCGCCTTGGACGACGGCGCGGGCGATGAGTGCGCGTTGCAGCTGGCCACCCGACAGCGTGTGGACTGGACGATCGGCGAGTTCGGTCAGGCCGAGGCGTACGAGCGCTCGGTAAATGCCTTCGTCACCATGCCGGCATTCTTCGAACCATCCGTGATGGGCGTAGGTGCCCATCTGGACCAGGCGACGGAGCTGGAGGGGGAAGAGTTCGGCGAGGTGCGGGCGCTGGGCAAGGTAGGCGATGCGACTGCGGCCGAGGCGCGGAGATTCGCCAGCGACCAATACTTCGCCCGAGCGGATCGGGGTGAGGCCGGCGAGCACGCGGAGAAGGGTGGATTTGCCGGAGCCATTGGGGCCGATGAGCGCGGTTCGGCAGCCGCAGGGAATCTCGAAAGTCGCGTCATGGAAGGCGACTGGTCCGTCGCTACGGGCGGCGGCGGTGAGTTGTTTGGCTGACACCGCTATGCCCGGGCATCCGTTCTTTTCCTTCTGGGCATAGGGGAGGGAGGGCAGAACGGAAAAGACCACATCGCCGAGATGGCGGGAGAGCGTCGCGATGACTCGGCTCATTGAGCGAGGAGGGCCTGGTGAAGCCGTTTACCGTTGGTGAGCATCATCGAGGTCCAGGTGTCTCCAGGTTGCCCAAGAGGCTCGAGGTATTCGAACGAGAGGGAGAGCGGGGGAGGGAGCCCAGCGTCCTCGGTTAGCCTCCGGGCGAAGGCCGCATTCTGGCCTTCGTCTGTGACGATGATGCGAATTTTCTGTTTTCGGATCAAGGCGAGCAGCTCAGAGAAATGGCGGGCGGAGGGGTCGGCTGATTCCCCCGAGCCATTAGTAATAATCGTCCCGGCAACGGTTAGGCCGAAGTGTTTGGCGAAGTGGCCGAGGTTAGCGTGGTGGGAAATGAAGGCTCTTTTCTGCTGGGGGATATCGCGGAAGAGCTGACTCAGCTCTTTATCTACGGAGTTTATTTCTTTAAGATACTGTGCATAAGCGTTTTGCGTATTATTCCCCACGCCGATTTTGTTGAGCCTTTCGGACAGGGACTTCACCATTTTTTTGACTTCGACGGGGTCGGTCCAGGCGTGCGGAATATCGGCGCAATTGTGGTCCGCGTGGGCGGTAGCATCACTATGCAGCCAAAGGATTGAATCGGAGCGCTGATTAGCCTTACCCCAAGCGGCGAGCCAGGGTTCGAATTCCGGGCTCATCGCGACGATCAAGGTCGCCCGGCGTAGGTCTTTCGCGTGGCGGGGGCTGAGCTGAAAGCCGTGCGCCTCGCTGCGGGTAGGAATGATAGTTTTCGACTCAAACCCTTTACCACCAATTACTTGTACCCAGTCATGAATCACTGTGAAGCTGGAAATGATGACGGGTTTTTCCTGCGCAAGGGCCTGGCCGCTGAACCAATAGGTCGCGGAGAAGATCAAGGCTGTCAGGAGACGAAGCACGGGAAGCAACCCTCTCCGCTCTCTCCGCCAGATGCAAGAAGTTTGCATTTAACAAATGTTCCAGACCTGCCGTTTTTTGCGTTTGCCTATGACCTGCTACCGCAACAGATTTCCCCTTCCCATGCCCCAAGCACGTGCTGTTTTTGCCAGCCTAATGGCTTTTTGCCTGTCCGTACCCCTTGTTTACGCGCAGGCGACCAAAGCGGACGCTTCCGCGGGTAAGAGCCCGGTCTCCGTGCGCTCTATCCACTTCGATCCGGTTAAGATTGGCGGTCAGAAGAACGACTGGATCCGCATGCAGGTCGAACTTCAGGCCAATTTCAATCCCGAGACCAAGGTCGCGGCGGAAGAGAAGGCCGGCAAGCGGGCTGCCAATTCGCAGTGGGTCGACAAGGTCAAGGTGACCGTCACCGAAATCTTCAAGCCCCAAGGCGCCAAGGATGCGACCCAGTTTTCCTATTACCGCGCCTCGGCTACCGTGCTGACGCTGGAAGTAGGCTCTCCTCGCTCCATCTACTTTTATCTCCCCGGAGACATCGTGAAGCGCGACCGCCTTAAGATGCAGCCGGACTTCTTCTATGTGCAGATTGACGTCGGAGGCACCGAAGTGCCCCTCTTCAATGAAGCCGGTCGTCTGAACCCGGACATGCTTTCGGCCGTCCATAAACAGATTTCGACCAAGGTTCTCTTTGATGGTGCCCGTGAGCAGGCCGACCGCGGCGTCAACGCCAACACCGGCATGCTGCGCCCGCAGTTCTTGGTCCCGTACGCTATCTTCGATACTTTGCCGCAGGGCTCGCCTTCCCCCGAATTCATCCGGGAAGACGCCGCTCGCTAATTCCCCTCTCCTCCCTGTTTCCGTATGAGCCAGAAGAAGGCCACCATCGTCAATCTCGCTGCATCGAACGTCTCGGTGTCCCAGTTTTCCGTCGAAGCGGGAAGCCTGGTACTCGAGCAGTTCTTCGTTGAAGATATCGCCCCTGGTCTGACCGGCGACGACGAGTGGTTGAACGCGGCAGTCGCCGCCCTGGCTAGCTTGGTGAACGCCCACGAGCTCAAGGGACGCGTCACCGTCATCGCTCCCGCTTTCCTCCTTCTGCAGAAGCCGCTCAAGGTGCCGCAGGTCGAGCGCGCCCGTCAGGCTCAGATCGTCGCCTTCGAGGCCCAGAACGCCATCCCTTACCCGCTCAACGAAGTCATCTGGGATAGCCAGCTGATGGCCTCCGATGGCGTCGAAGCGGAAGTCCTCCTCTTCGCCTTGCGCACCGAGATCGCGACCAAGATCGCGAACATGATCACTTCGACCGGCCTTCGCCCGATGTCGATTCAGGCCGCCCCGCTGCTCGATAGTCAGGCGTTCCGTCTCGCCGGCGGTTCCGCGGCCGAGGAAGTCCTCATCATCAACGTCGGCGCCCGTTCCACCACGCTCAGTTTCGTCGGCCCCAGCGGCGTCAACATCCAGTCGGCCACCAACATCGGCGGCAACCTCCTCACGCAGGGCGTTTCCGATAATACCGGCCAGCCTTTCGCGGTGTCCGAAGCCATCAAGGTCGGATATTTTTCCGGCGTCGTCCAGCTGGCCGAGTCCGACCCGCAGGTCGCCATCCTGCAGGCCAACTCGCAGACCTTCATCCGTCGCCTCGCCCAGGACATCAATCGTCGTCTCATTAACGTGCGCCGCGGCGCCAACGGTCGTCAGCCCGCCCGCATCCTCGTCACCGGTCGCGGATCCCAGGTCCCCGGCCTGTCCGAACAGCTGTGTGAGACGTTGCGTCTCCCGGTTGAGGTCTTCGATCCTTCTTCCGTCATCACGCCCGGCGCCGGCATCAACCCGGAGCAGCTCGAGCGCGCGAAGTATCATATCACCGAAGTGATCGGCGAAGCGGCCCGCTTGACTTTGCCGCAGCCAATCGGCGTCAACCTGATCCCGCGCGACATCGCCTCACAACAGGCCTTCGATGCTCGCAAGCCCCGTCTGGTCGTGGCCGCACTGCTCGCCGCCATCGCTCCTTTTTGTGTCTGGCTTGCCTTCGCCTCCGCCGAGGGCTGGAACCTCGCCCAAGCCGAAATCGTCCAACAGCGCCAAGGCGAACTTTCCGCCCGTCGCAACACGATCGAAGAATCCCGCAAGAAGGCCGACGAAATTGCCGCCAAGACCAAGGAGATCGAGCAGATCGTCCTCAACCGTTCCAACTGGCCCGCTTTCCTGGGCGACCTCCAGTCGCGCGTCGGCACGCTCAAGAACACCTGGATCGAAGAGATGCACGTGAAGTATGAGCCGCTTCCCACCCCGCCGCCCGTCGAAGGTCAGGCGGCACCCGAGCCAGTCCTGGTGACCAAGGTCGTCATCTCCGTCCGGTTCCTCTTCGCCGAGGTTCCCTTTGATGTTAAGCAGTACCGTTCACAGGCTGAAAAGGCCGCCATCGGTCGCCTGCTCGAAGTCATCCGCAAGTCGCCCTATGTCAGCGCCGTTCCGGAGAATGAGATCGTCGTCACCGATCAGACCATGAAGGCCTCCGACAATAAGACCGAAATCCGGATGACGCCCAAGGCTACCCTCACCCTCGTCATCCAAAAGGACAAGGCCCTCTAAGCCATGCAGAATTTCAAGAAAAACCTCGGCTTCAACCTCGCGCTCATCGCGATCGCCGCACTGTTCCTCGTAGGTTGCGTCATGGCTTTCCTGGCCTACCGCGGCAGCACCGACTCTGCGCTTGCCCTCGATCGCGCCCGCAAGGTGCAGGTCGCGCTGCTCAACGGCCACGCCTTCGCGCCTGGAGCTGACCCCGTCTCACTTAACGATAAGAACGTCGAAGCCGCCGCCGACGACGTCAAGGCCCTCGAGGCTCATCTCGCCTCGCTGCGTGCGCTGGTGGCCGGCAACCCCGATTTCGCCATCAAGGGTAAGGCGTCCGCCAATTCCGCCGAACTGAGCGCCCTCTTACGCGAGTCCGTCGACGGATGGCGCAAGCTTGCCGCCGACCAGGGCATCAAGCTGACGCCGAACGATCCGACCGCTTTCGGTTTCTATCGCTACATCCACAACCAAGGCACCTCGCCGAAGCGCGATTTCCAGAAGGTCGACCAGCAGCGTCAGATCATCGACTTCATCGTCCGTCAGCTCGCCGAATCTCGCCCCGCTGGCTCCCCCTTGCTCATCGAATCCATCGATCGCGAGCCGGTTGAAACATTCCTCCTTATCCCCGAGGGCAAGCCTGGCGCCGGAACCTACGCCCCTGACGCAGAAGCTACCAAGAACGAGGTCGATGAGTTCCTCCCTAATCGCACCTTCGATCGTCGCGGCCTCGTTGACTCCCTTTCCTTCCGCGTCCGTTTCGTCGGATATACGCCGACCCTGCGTACTTTCGTGAACAAGATTCGCAATTCTGGCCGTCCGGTCGCCATCACGACAATTGACGTCGGCTTGGCTTCCAAGGAAGTCGAGAAGTTGCTCTCCGTCGTCTCCGCCCCGTCCGTTTTGCCTGGCCTCGGTGCTCCGACTACCGCCGCACCCGCCGTGCTCGGAAACTTCTTCGCCGACGAAGTCCCAGCCCCTTCGACTGGAACTAAAGCTGCGGCCGCTCAGGTGGATCAGCGCGTCCTCGTCGTCCCTCGTAAGCTCTCTTCCTTTGTCGTGCAAATCGACTACCTTTCCATCCCCGAGGAGAAGCCTGCGACCAGCGTCGAAGGCGAACCTAAGAAATAAAGTATCCCGGCCATGAATTCCCGTAAGGACATCCTCCTCATCATCTCCGGCGCGCTCCTGCTCGTCGCTGGTTCCGTGGTATATCTCACCCCGGGCCTGGTGGCGCCCATCGTCCCCGACGAGGACGGCAAGGCCGTCGCTATCAAACTTCTTAAGGAAGCCGCCCCTCGAGGTGAATCCTACCCGGCGACCCCCCGTGCCTCTCTGGAGGACAATATTCAGGATTGGCCGACACCGGAGGAGAATGACGACAATTGGGATTACGACCTCTTCACGACGATCGAAGTCGTCTGGGATTCGGCAATCAAGGAGTACGTTCCTCGTAGCCGCAAGGTCGAGGAGTTGCCTCCGTTCGGTGTCGCCTTGGTCTCGGCCGGTCATCCGACCTACACCTTCATGCTTGTCCAGTCTACGTTGGCGCCCGGCAAGAAGGAAGAAGACCGCCTCTTCACGCTGAAAAACGTGAAGACCAATCAGTACCTCGACGACTGTAAGCTCAACAAGCCCATCGCCGATGCGCCCTACCTCACCCTTAAGTCCTATAAAGTTATCAAGGGGAAGGATGCTGATGGCGTCCCGTTCACCCGTAATCTTCTGACCGTCGACGATCGTCAGTTCGGACAGATCGTGGAAATCAATGACGAGAAACCCACGGAATTCACCGCCCGGACGGACATCATCCTTCGCGCTACCGCCGACCCCGCCTGGAGCCTGACGCTGAACGCCGTTGGGGATAAGTTTACCCTCGATGGTGCCCATTATGTGGTCAAAGGCATTGACTTGCCTAACAAGAGCGTGAGTTTTGACAAATCCTTCGCTCCTAACCCCAAGAAGCCGAAGAAACTGGTCTCCGATCCGCAGACGCTCACCGTCCCGGCGCCTCCGCCTCCAGTCGCTAAGCCGAAGGCTGGCACCCCCTCTCCCGCCCCTAAGAAATAATTTTCAACGCCCCCAACCTCATGAAAAATCTCCACCGTTCGCAGCTCGCCTGGGCAGCTCTCGCCCTGGCTCTCGCCGCCGGCTCCCTCATCGCCCAAGACGGCGATGCCGCCGCGAGCAAGCCGAAGCTTCTCGCTGAGGCCCTGAAGGCTCGCGATGAAGGCGACTTGCAGGCCGCCAAGGCCAGGTTCGAGGCGATCCTCGCCATCGACGCCAAGGATGTCGGCGCCACGGAAGGCCTCGCCTCCGTCAACTCCGCCATCGCCGACGCCGAAGCCGCCAAGAAGGCCGCCGACGCCGCTTCCGCACCTAAGGGCGATGCGCCGAAGGCCGATGCCCCTGCGGTCATGGCTGATGAAGCTGCTTCCAACGAAAAGCTTTTCGCCCAGGTCGACCAGGCCGTCCAGGACGCCCGCAAGAAGTCCGCCGCCGGCGACCATCAGGGTGCCGTCGAGCAGCTCGACGCCGCCGCCGGCGCCATCGCCGCCCTCGCCACGCCTGCCGCCCAGTCCCGTCGCGACACAATCTCCCTTGCTAAGCAGGAAGTCGGCGTTGCTCGCGATGCGGGCGGCCCTTCCGCCGCCAAAGAAGAGGTCAATCGCCTCGCTCGCGCCAACTCTGACTCGCTCGGCAAGCAGGGCGACGTCGTCTCTTCCGCTGAAAGCCTGATTCGTCAGGGCACGGCCGAGTCCATCGACAAGGCCCTCAATGACCTCGATGCCGCCGACCGCGCCCTCGGGAGCGCCAGCCTTTCCAACTCCGGCCTCAAGGAACGCATCAAGGATGCCAAGGGTTCCGCCCTCTCGCGTCGCGCCCTGGTCGCCATCGAGGCCCGTGACATGATCAAGGCCACTGCGGTCATCGCCCAGTACGCTGAACTCAAGGGCAATGATGACGCCAGCGTCATCCGTCTTCAGAAGGAGTTCGCCTCCAAGCGCAATGACCCCACCTACCGCAACATCGACGAGCTCTCTCCCGGTCTCCGCGTCAAGGACGACAAGGTCAACGAACTGCTCGTGAGGGGTCGCGCTCGTTACCTCTACGGCGACTACCAGGGCGCCCTCGATGCCTACCGCGAAGTCCTCCAATACCAGCCGAATAATTCCGAATCGAAGGCCTACCAGATTCGTATCCGCCAGATGCTGTCGGATAATTCCGGCCAGTGGAACCGTGGTGTGACCAAGGGTAAACTCCTCGAGCTCCTTGATGAGACCTGGAAGCTCCCCGAAGTCTTCAATCGCGAAAACGTCAAAGTCGACTCCTCCAGCGGCAACGACCCGGTGATCGAGAAGATGAAGTCCATCCAGCTGCCTGAGGGCTTCATCGTTCGCGACCAGCCGCTCGACCGCGCGCTCATCCTCCTGCAGACCCAAGCCGCCACCTACGACAAGGACCAGAAGGGCGTGAACATCGTCCTCATCGACACCGCCAACAAGAATCCTACGGTCAACCTCCAGCTCCGTGGCGTCTCGGTCTACCAAGCCCTCGATTACACCTGTAAGCGCGTCGGCTTCAGCTTCACCATCGGCTCCGGTGGCATCGTCGAAGTCCGCGAAGATACCGGCGACAGCCTCCTCGAAACCGAAATCTACCCGCTCTCCACGGCCGCCGTCCTCAAGATGACTGGTCTCAGTGCAGGCGGTACCGCTGGTGCCAGCGCCGGCGGCGCAGCCAGCCCCTTCGGTGGTGCTGGCGCCGGTGGTGCCGGTCCTGGCGACGGCCAGCGTCCGGAAGAAGTCGCGATCAAGAACTTCCTCACCCGTTCGGGCGTGGCGTTCGAACTCCCGGCCACCCTTTCGTATGACGGCACGAACCTCATCGTCTACCAGAGCCGTAAGAACCTGGACCGAGTAAAGAACATCATCCGTCGCTACTCCGACATCAAGCAGGTCCACATCGAAGCCAAGTTCATGGAAGTCGAACAGAAGAT
>Ga0209444_10001243_pt1 | contig 14052 bp, 12 predicted proteins | sample LauGreFaBDMM15DN_2_FD_188215 | JGI IMG/M metagenome (GOLD analysis project Ga0209444, IMG submission 188215) | Freshwater lake microbial communities from Lake Michigan, USA - Fa13.BD.MM15.DN (SPAdes) (version 2) | ecosystem: Environmental > Aquatic > Freshwater > Lake | place: Lake Michigan...
CAGTTACCACTTGGTTCTGCTGCCCTAGCGGGCACCAGTTATCCAATTAATCGGGAACGTGTTGCGCAATTGTTAGGTTTTGACGGGGTTTGTCAAAACTCTCTCGACGCCGTCTCAGACAGAGATTTTGCAATCGAATTTTGTGCCGCCAGTGCCATTGTGATGACCCATATATCTCGATTTTCTGAGGAACTGATCTTATGGATGAACCCACAATTTGGTTTTGTCAATTTGCCAGATCGATTTTGTACCGGTAGTTCAATCATGCCGCAAAAGAAAAACCCCGATGTGCCTGAACTGGCAAGAGGTAAAACTGGGCGAGTAAATGGTAATCTGATCAGCTTACTCACTCTCATGAAAGGCCAAGTACTCGCCTACAACAAAGATAACCAAGAGGATAAAGAACCATTATTTGATTCGGCGAGCACTGTCATTGATACACTTCGTATCTTTGCCGACCTAGTTGTCCATCTCGAGTTTAAAGAAGCCAACCTTTTGGCAGCAGTCAAACAAGGTTTTGCTACGGCAACGGATCTAGCTGATTATTTAGTCAAAAAAGGCATGCCTTTTAGAGATGCGCATGAGGCTGTTGCCAATGCTGTAAAAGTCTGCGCTTCCAAAGGAATCGACTTAGCAGAATTAAACTTAGTTGAATTGCGCCTCGCCTGCGCACTGAGTAATCCCGACATGATTGGGAGTGATATTACCGCAGTACTCACACTGCAAGGCTCCGTCAACTCGAGAAATCACGTTGGTGGGACGGCACCTGAACGGGTTTTAGCCGCGATTACACAAGCAAGAAGTCTTTTAAAGGACTAGCCTCAAACTCCACCCTCGTCTGCACCCCGCACGCAATCGACGAAGTAAGTTTTGCGACCATTTTGCTCTGCTTTAACTAGGCCGTGAATATCTGTCTCAAAACCAGCAAACTTTTCATTAAAGTCACGCGCAAATTGGAGATAGTCCACAATTCGTTGATTAAATCGCTCGCCTGGAATCAGTAAAGGAATACCTGGTGGATAAGGCGTAACTAACATCGCTGTAATCCGGCCCTCTAAATCATCAATCGAAACGCGCTCAATATCTCTGTGTGCCATTTTGGCAAAAGCTTCTGAGGGTGGCATAGCAGGAATCATGTCAGATAAATACATCTCTGTAGTCATACGAGCCACATCGTGCTCACGATAAAACGCATGAATTTTATTGGCGATATCTTTTAAACCAATCCGCTCATACTGCGGATACTTCGCCGCGAACTCAGGTAAAACTCTCCACAAAGGCATATTCTTGTCATAATGATCCTTGAACTGCTGCAACTCTGCAACGAGCGTATTCCAGCGACCTTTGGTAATACCAATCGTGAACATAATGAAAAAAGAGTAAAGCCCAGTCTTCTCGACAATCACCCCATGCTCGGCTAGGTACTTGGTGACAATACTCGCAGGAATACCCTCTTCACCAAAATTTCCAGCAATATCAATCCCAGGTGTGACGATCGTAGCCTTGATGGGATCCAACATATTAAAACCATCGGCTAGTTTTCCAAAATTATGCCAACTATCCTCAGACCTGAGCATCCAATCAGACTGCTCCAAGCCCTCATCTGCAAACGAATCAGGGCCCCAAACTTTAAACCACCATTCGTCCCCATACTCCTCGTCAACCTTGAGCATTGCCCTTCTAAAATCCAGCGCCTCAGCAATCGATTCCTCAACTAGGGCAGTGCCTCCTGGTGGCTCCATCATCGCCGCCGCCACGTCGCAAGAGGCAATAATGGCATATTGCGGACTCGTCGAGGTATGCATTAAATACGACTCGTTAAAACAGGTTGGATCTAATTTTCTTTCCTCGGAGTCCTGAACTAAGATCTGCGATGCTTGCGAGAGTCCAGCTAATAATTTATGCGTAGACTGCGTAGAAAAGACTAAACTCTTTTTCGGTCTAGCGCGGTCTTTACCGACCGCGTGCATATTTTTGTAGAAATCATGAAAAGTCGCATGCGGTAACCAAGCTTCATCAAAATGCAATGAATCTACCCGACCATCTAACATCGATTTAATCATCTCAACGTTGTATACAATCCCGTCATAGGTGCTTTGGGTAATAGTTAGTACTCTTGGCAACGCTTTTTTATCTTTGATAAATGGATTGTTGTCAATCTTCTTCTGAATGTTGCTCCACTCAAACTCCTCCTTAGGAATGGGGCCAATGATGCCAAAATTGTTTCGCGTTGGCATCAAAAACACAGGTATTGCCCCCATCATCATAATTGCATGTAAAACAGACTTATGGCTATTCCGATCAACAATCACAATATCGCCTGCAGCAACAGTCGAGTGCCATACAATTTTGTTCGATGTGGAGGTGCCATTTGTTACAAAATACAAATGGTCTACACCAAAAATACGCGCGGCATTGCGTTCACTAGCCGCCACAGGCCCCGTATGATCAAGGAGTTGCCCAAGTTCCTCAACTGCGTTACAGACGTCAGCACGCAACATGTTCTCACCAAAAAATTGATGGAATATTTGGCCAACTGGACTTTTTAAGAAGGCAACTCCGCCAGAGTGCCCAGGGCAATGCCAAGAATACGAACCTTCCGACGCGTAGTGGATTAATGACTTAAAAAATGGTGGCGCTAAGGAGTCTAAATAAACTTTCGCCTCCCGAATAATATGCCTAGCAACAAATTCTGGGGTATCTTCATTCATATGAATAAAGCCATGCAACTCGCGCAAAATATCATTTGGAATATTGCGCGATGTCTTGGTTTCGCCGTATAAAAATATCGGTATGTCCTCATTGCGCTTACGCACAGCGCGCACAAAGTTACGCAGACTTTCAATAACGACCTCAATCCCACCGTGATCAGATTCTAAAAACTCCTCATCATCAATCGATAAAATAAAACACGATGCACGGGCAGCTTGTTGGGCAAAAGAAGTTAAATCGCCATAGCTTGTTAACCCAAGAACTTCCATGCCCTCAGACTCAATCGCTTCAGCTAAGTCACGAATTCCAGAACCTGAAATATTTTCCGAACGAAAATCTTCATCAATCACAACAATTGGAAATTTTAATTTCATGACTACCCTTTGGTTAATTGATCGACATTGTCAAAATAAATGGAAGTTAACTTCAGGTTTCTATTATTAAATAGCCTATTATTTAAATTTCGCTGCAAACCTAATAAGGCCAACGAACTTATTCTAACTACCGAAAATGACAAACCAAGAGGATTTTAAGCTTTTGGTAGAGTTACCCCAACTTGCCCCTGGTATTTTCCCCCACGATCCTTATAGGACGTCTGACAAACCTCATCACTTTCAAAAAATAATACTTGAGCGCACCCCTCCCCGGCATAGATCTTCGCTGGAAGCGGGGTCGTATTAGAGAACTCAAGCGTCACATAACCTTCCCACTCCGGCTCAAATGGCGTCACATTAACAATAATCCCACAACGCGCATAAGTACTTTTTCCAACACAGATCGTCAAAACATTACGGGGTATTCGAAAATATTCAATGGTTCTTGCTAATGCAAAAGAATTCGGCGGAATAATACAAACATCTCCATGAAAATCAACAAAGGATTTTTCATCAAAGTTCTTTGGATCAACAATCGTACTATTAATATTCGTAAAAATTTTAAACTCCGGGGCGCAACGAATATCGTAGCCATAACTCGAAGTACCATAGCTTACAATTTTTTGGCCCATACCATCTTGGCGAATTTGTCCAGGCTCAAATGGCTCAATCATGCCAGTATCTTGCGCCATACGTCGGATCCAACGGTCAGATTTAATTGTCATACACGTATTGTAAACAGTCTGCGAGACCTCTTATTAAAGAACGTCTGAAGAACTTGTCGCTAAACAATCAAAAATGATTCTCTGCGCACCTTGATAAACCAAAAAATGCCGCCCAGAGCACCTAGCTAAGATGCATAAATTAATTTGCTGAGCTAAAGATAAACCCATTTCAGTCGCACCAGAGCGCGTCATTAAAAAGGGAATTCCCATTTGCCCACCCTTAATGACCATTTCGGAAGTCAGTCTGCCTGTCGTATAAAAGACCAGCGACTCGCCGCTTTGCCGATCCAGCCACATCAAACCAGAAATGGCATCCACCGCGTTGTGTCGACCAACGTCTTCTATAAAATAAAGTAATTCAATCCCAGTAGGGCCATTTTTAAAAACTGCACAAGCGTGAACTGAGCCGGCTCGTTTATAAATTGAAGGATGATGACGGATTTTCTCAACCACCGCATAAATAGCTGTTTGAGATAGTCGTGCCTCTGGATTTAAAGAAATATTAGCAACGGAGGACATAAATTCACCAAATACTGTCCCCTGACCACAGCCAGTAGTGACTGTTTTTTTACGCGTAATTTGATCAATATTCGGGGCCTGTCGCCAAGTTTTAACGGCCACCGATTCGGTTTCCCAGTCAACCTGAACGCTTTCAATATCCTCGATATTTTGCACTAATCCTTGATGTCGCAAATAGCCTAAAACCAAGGCCTCAGGTGCTCCCCCGAGTGTCATTAATGTGACTAATTCTTTTTTGTCTAAATAAATAGTAAGCGGTCGCTCTCCTGGTATTTCAATTGATTGGGTCCTACCCTGCTCATCGATAACCTCAATGGCGTGCGTGACCGGTAAAGCGTTATTGGTCAGTTGTGGGTAATAAATAGAGGTCATTCGAAAGAATAACGCGCCCAGCTAGGGCGCGTCAATCAGATCTAAAAAATAGGTAGTTATTTTTTAGCTGGCGCCGCTGCACTTGTTGCAGCAGGAGGAGTTGGCGTTGCTGCTTGTGGTGTTGCTTGTGGAGCTACCGGTGCTGCAGTCGCAGCCGGAGCCGGAGCAGAAGACGGGGCAACCGCAACGACCACTGGTGGCTCAAACTTACCAGGATCTTTACAAGCCGGAACTTCAACCGGTTTTTCGCCAGCCTTGGGCCGAGTAGCATAAGTCCGGGCAACTTTATCCTGCGCCATGCAAAGCTGATAATCAGCAACTTTATTGCCATGCGCAGTCTTTGCAGCCGCTAAAGCCGAAGCCTCCTTCGCCTCAGGAGTCGGGGCTGGCAACTTAGCATTGGCAGAGCAAATGATGAAGCTTAGACAAAAAACTGTCATTACCTGGGTGATTCTTTTCATGTTGTACTCCTTAGAATTTTTTTTGCAATAGTACTGCTCGTCGAGTTCTCTGGCTCACGTGATGCTGGAATCTTTCCAGTTTCAATATCAGCTAACCAGTCTGAATGGTGCTGTCGTGCCCATGATTCATCAACGTAACCAGTCTTCATACCATCAATGGCGCCTTCAGTACCAATCGTGCCAATATAAATATGTCCCAGAGCAACTGCCATGATGAGAACTGCAGAAACACCGTGGATGATATTAGCTAATTGCATCGTATCGCGCCAGTAAGATACTCCCGGCACAATCATGTCAAGAACCCATCCCGATGCAGAAACAATCAAGCCCAGAATCGTCATACCTAACCAGAACCACAGTTTTTCACCAAAATTAAACCTGCCGGCCGGGGCGTGTCCAAGAGCACCCCCTAAGGAACGAATCCAAGCCCAGTCACCTTTACCCGGAAAATTATCCTTCACAACCAACACAAAAAATACGACCACACTCACCGTAAATAAAGGGCCTACAAAGTTGTGCAGATTTTTCATGACAAACATGAGTGAGCCAAATAAGAATGAGCCAATAATCGGTAGTAATAAAAACTTACCGAACATGATTAACCCACCAGAAATAGCCAAGGCCACAAAACTAAATGCCATCGTCCAGTGTGTCAGACGCTCAACCGAAGTGAAGCGCTCGATGCGCTTGCCCGTGCGGGGATGCTCTAACTTAATCTCACCTTTCAGGTAGTAAAAAGCCAAAATTGCTACGGCAATCAGCACAATTAACCACCCACCAAAAACCGTAATCACACCATTACGAATGAGGCGCCATTCTTGCCCACCCTTTTGAATGAGAACTCCAGCTTCCTTATCGGGGATGCTCACGTAATGGGCTTGATCACTATTGAGTGCACGCCAAAACGGCGAATTATTCGCCGGCTGCGTTTGTTCACGCTCGCGCTGCGCAGCAGCGTCCGAACCTTTAGGAATATCCATAATATTTGCAGACTCCACCGCCAGGGGAGCCGCAGGTGAAGTGGCCTGAGCATGGGCTTGGGTAATGACCACAGCAAAAATCCATAAAAAACCCAAGGTCTGCAAGACTTTTTTGATTATATTCATCGTCATTTCCTTATGGTGCTCCAGAGACTACTTAGACCGCGTGTATTCATCTTGAATCTGCGCCCTAACTCGCAACTGCTTTTCCCAGCTCGTTTTATCACCAGGAGTCCAGTTCTTATCAACAAAACCATTCTTAGCGCCCTGGTAAGCCGCAACATCCGAGGTACTGGCCTTTAGATCCTGCGAACTCTCAGAACAAGCAACTAATCCGAAAATACAACTTAAACTGATGATCGCACTAATGATCGCTTTAGTTAATCTCATGATTTTGCTCCAGTTGGCGCAGCTTTATCATCTTTTTTGGGCTTACCATAAGCTGTACCCCAGCCAAACACATCGCCACCAGCAGCTTTGCCATACGTTTGACGATTCGTTACACGATTACGGAAAATATCTGAAATCACATCACCATCACCTGCCAATAAGGCTTTAGTGGCGCACATCTCAGCACATGCAGGTAACTTACCCTCGGATAAACGATTGCGGCCATATTTTTCAAACTCTGCTTTGGATCCGTTTTCTTCAGGACCACCAGCGCAAAATGTACATTTATCCATCTTGCCGCGCAAACCAAAAGTTCCTTGACTCGGAAATTGTGGCGCCCCAAATGGGCAAGCGTAAGAGCAATACCCACACCCGATACAAGTGTCCTTGCTGTGCAAAACCACCCCTTCATCAGTCCTGTAGAAACAATCTACCGGGCAAACTGCCATGCAAGGAGCGTCCGAACAATGCATACAAGCTACCGAAATAGACTTCTCAGCGCCTATCTCACCATCATTGATAGTGACTACACGCCGACGATTAACTCCCCAAGGAACTTCGTGTTCGTTCTTACACGCCGTTACGCAGCCATTGCATTCAATACAACGCTCGGCATCACAGATAAATTTCATTCTTGCCATGATTTTTTCCTTTAATTATGTGCGGGTTTAGGCAAACTTTTCAATTTGGCAAACAGTCGTCTTGCTCTCTTGCATCATCGTCACACTGTCATAACCATATGTCGTAGCTGTGTTTACTGCTTCACCACGAACAATGGGGTGGGCGCCATCTGGATAAGCATCCAAGATATCTTTACCCTGCCACCAACCAGAAAAGTGAAACGGTATAAACGCATGTTCCTCGTCTACCCGATTTGTCACTAAAGCACGTACTTTAATTTTGGCGCCAGTCGGGCTCTTGACCCAAACGTAATCATTTTGCTTAATACCCCGGCTAGCCGCTGCTTTTGGATTAATCTCTACAAAGTTTTCTTGCTGTAATTCGGCCAACCACGGATTAGAACGCGTTTCCTCACCGCCACCCTCGTACTCAACTAGACGACCCGAGGTCAAAATGATTGGGAATTTTTCATAAATCTTATCAGCAATATTCTTATCCTGAAGAGTTTTATACAGAGTTGGTAATCTCCAAAAAGCTTTCTTATCCGCATGCGTAGGATACTTAGCAGTCAACTCAGGCCGAGTTCCATATAAAGGCTCGCGATGCTTTGGCACAGGATCTGGGAAGTTCCAGACTACGGCTCTGGCTTTGGCGTTACCAAAAGGATGACAACCATGTACCTTTAAAACGACGCGTTGAATACCACCTGATAAATCTGTTTTCCAGTTTTTACCCTCAGCCGCTTTTTGCTCAGCCTCAGTTAAATCATTCCACCATCCAAGCTTTTTGAGAAGAATATGGTCAAATTCTGGATATCCCGTTTTAATATCCGCACCTTTTGAATGCGAACCGTTCTCTGCCAAAATAGATACGCCGTCTTTTTCAACCCCAAAGTTTGCCCGGAAATTTCCGCCGCCATCCATCACATGCTTACTATTGTCATAGAGATTAGGTGTTCCAGGATGCTTTAATTCGGCATTGCCGTAACAAGGCCAAGGCAAACCATAGTAATCGCCAGTCGTATCGTAGCCACTGACGGAATCTTTTCCGCCTTTGGATTTTAGGGTCTTGGGATCAAATAAGTGCATATTACGCATGTGCGCCTTCAGACGCTCAGGCGTTTGACCTGTGTATCCAATTGTCCAAACAGAGCGATTGATTTCGCCCAAAATGGATTCCACTTCAGGTTCTTTCCAACTCTTACCCGCAAACTTAGAATCTAACATTTTAAAATTCTTCGATAATTCAGTACCAAAACCTAAACGATCAGCAAACGCTTGCATAATCACATGGTCAGGCATCGACTCAAATAACGGATCAATCACTTTTTCCCGCCATTGCAAGGAACGGTTCGATGCAGTACAAGATCCAACCGTCTCAAACTGCGTTGCGGCTGGCAACAAATATACGCTGCGATTGGTGTTTGGTTTGGACCCTTCGGACTTCATCGCAGCCATTGCGGCGGTTGCACTTGGATACGGATCAACGACTACCAAGAGATCAAGAGCGTCCATGGCAGTTTTCATATCAGGGCCTCTGGTCTGAGAGTTGGGTGCATGTCCCCAGAAAAATAGCCCCTTGATATTGGCCGGTTGATCGATTAACTCATTCTTCTCAAGCACACCATCAACCCAACGAGAAACCGTCGTGCCGGACTTCTCCATCATGCCAGGCGAGTATTGTGCCTTGATCCACTCATAATCCACGTCCCAAACTTTGGCAAAGTGTTTCCAAGAGCCCGCTGCTAAACCATAGTACCCAGGTAATGAATCTGGATTAGGGCCAACGTCTGTGGCGCCCTGAACATTGTCATGCCCCCTAAAAATATTCGTTCCACCACCTGCTTTGCCCACATTACCAAGGGCGAGTTGGACAATACATGACATCCGAACAATCGCATTACCAGTTGTATGCTGGGTCTGTCCCATACACCATACAAATGTTGATGGACGATTTTCAGCCATTGTCTTAGCTACTTGATATACTTGGGCCTCAGGAACACCACAGGCCTCTTCCACTGTTTTTGGATCCCAATTGGCTAAAGTCTCTTTTTTAATCTGATCCATGCCGTAAACACGGTCATTAATGTAAGCTTTATCTTCCCAGCCATTTTTAAAAATGTGATACAAAACACCATATAAAAAAGGTATATCTGAGCCAGAACGAATGCGCACGAACTGGTCTGATTTCGCAGCAGTCCGAGTATACCTAGGATCGACCACAATCACCTTACAACCATTTTCTTTAGCGTGCAATAAATGTAACATCGATACCGGATGTGCCTCAGCAGCATTCGACCCAATATACATCGCAGCTTTGGCGTTTTGCATATCGTTATAGCTATTCGTCATTGCCCCATAGCCCCAAGTATTAGCTACCCCAGCGACCGTAGTTGAGTGACAAATTCGAGCCTGATGGTCCGTGTTATTTGTACCGAAAAAGGATACAAATTTGCGGAGCAAATAAGCCTGCTCATTATTAAATTTCGAGGACCCAATGAAAAATAAAGAATCGGGGCCATGCTCTTTCTTCAGATCTTTCATCTTGGCAGAAATCTCGTCTAGAGCAGTCTCCCAAGAAATTCTTTTGTATTTACCATCAACTAACTTCATGGGGTATTTCAAGCGATATTCGCCGTGCCCATGCTCACGCAGTGCAGCACCTTTCGCACAATAGGAACCCATATTAATCGGAGAATCAAACACTGGCTCTTGACGAGTCCAAACACCGTTTTCCACTACCGCGTCCACCGCACAACCGACCGAACAGTGACTACAAATAGTCCTTCGGACCACGATACCCTGCTCCCCAGTACTTGGTTTAGAACCCATCGCCTTGGCTTTTTTGACTAAGGTCAATTGCGTTCCAGCTAATCCAACTCCAACGCCTAGTCCAGAGCGCTTTAAAAACGCCCGGCGATCCATCGTTGGGATGAGATTATCTAGTCCACGGGATAAATGCGCAATTAAGTGACTGTTCGAGGTGGCAGGAGAATTATTGGAAGATAATTTGCGTGTCAGATTCATGGGGGGTTCCTTAATTTAAGGCAAAAAACTAAAAAATTACGATTCAAACAAGAGTTGTTTTGTAATATTTTTGAATATGTTCAGTTAATTGATAACCAGTCTTTTTCTGACTCGTTAGGCTATCCTCAAACTCACTGATAACTTGTTGGCCAACCGGCGTCTTAGTAAGGATTACTGCACCACCAGCTAGGGCCGCAGCTCCAGCAAAAAAATTCCGACGATTCAAGGGCTTGGCGTTTTTAGTTGTCATCTGTGCATTCCTGTTTTGTTTTATCTATTAAAAAACAAAGTGCTTTTGTAAAAAATTAATCCAACCTATAAAGTAATAAAAATTGTAATTATAAAAAATCTCTCATATTATCCATTATTACTGAATTTTTGTCTTTTAGGCTTAGTGTATACCCTAGAGCATATCAAATGCTTGACCTTCTATTTCAAAAAAGGTCCTACTCAATAACCCAACATGCCGATAATACGTTAACCCAGAGTGCGCCTCTAAGGTATCAAATAATTGGCCTGCCCAAGGCCTAATCTGCTCATTAAAGAATTTTTTCTGCTGAGTCAGATTGCAAACACCTAAGTCCTCTCCAGCAATCAAATAGCGCATGATCTCACACAAGCAAGCTATATGGTCTTCGGTTTCAGAGATATCGTCAGATCCTTCCAGTCCTAAGACCTTTAATTCCTCTCGCAAATACGCTAGAGGCTTCTCATTTAAAAAACCGGTCAAATAGTAAGATCCATATAAAAAAATCTCTTGCTTACCAACCCCCACAAAATAGGTCTCATACTCAGTTTGCCAATCCTCCGAAGAGGCGTTTTTTGCCACCCGGACTAACTCGTCCCAAGGACCTTGCAATAAGGAGCTAGAGACAACCTCCGGTTGCTCAATGGCGGCATGAAAGTTGGCAATTTTTTCTAATAACTCGTGAGAAGGTCCTGCATAAAACAATAAGGCTAGCAAGCCATATAAGTCTGCTCGCGCCAAATCCTCGGCACTTAACTGCGTATCAAGTGCCAAGGAAGTCTGATCACCTGGCTTATCAATAGCGTCCATACTCATTCCTTATTCGGTGCTGGCTGACTCATCAAATCGATCACTCGACAATCAGAACACATCTTGATCCGTTCCTGCGCACTGCCAGCAAATGCTGGATGATTCCCAATTTTAGCGAACATCGCTGACATCATTTTTTCAGTCGCAAAGGGCTTGGCACATTTGATGCAATGAAAAGGCTTTGCTTCGTTTACAAACTGCTTTTCCTTACGTTTACTAATTGGGCTTAATCGCGGCAGCAACTGGATGGCGTCCTCTGGACAAGTCTTCACGCACAAACCACATTGCACACAATTCTTTTCAATAAATCCTAACTGAGGTAACTCCAAATGATCAATCAGAGCACCACCAGGGCAAGCCCCTACACACGACATACAAAGTGTGCATTGATCTTGATTGACTTCTATGCCGCCAATCAGTGCATTAGTTACCAATAACAGCGACTCGTCTGGCGCTAATGGTAAGGGTGCATGCAGCAATAAATGCTCCAAAGACATCTCCAAGGTCTGGCGCTTATCTTTCGAAAAAACAAATGTTGCCAGCGGCGCTAAGGTTTTTTTGGCGCCAAAATTATTTAAACGTTGATCAAGCAACTGTAATTGCTCTAAAGCTAAGACATCATCCTCGCAATGCTCCACCGAAATAATATGAACCCGTTCTTCATACCCCAAGCCTGTACAAATTTGATTTGCCAAAGCAACTTGCTCAGCCAATGCCGGCAAATACGCAGCTGACTCTTCGCCACTAGCCAATAAAACGATTTCAGCAAGGCCATGGGTGAGCGAACTCAGCCAGAAGTCAATCCCTGTAGAGGCGATATGATGTAAAGACAGGGGCACCATATTGCTTGGAAGTCCGCTATATCGATCCGGCTGCAGACGTGCCATCTTACCTAATTGATCCAGTACCTTCTCGCCACCCGCAGCCCCAGAGTGCAGCAGTATCGTCGGGCTAAGCCGCCCTTGGCTCATCTGACTAAAGGTCTGCACAATGGTCTTCACCTGTTGCCCCAGGTAAGGCACCGTGGGATTAGCATAAGTCATCGCGCCCGTTGGGCAAGCAGTAGCGCACGCCCCACATCCCATACACAACTGCGGATTAACCGTAACACTGCCCTTCCCAGATTTAAAAACTGATTGAATGGCCTGCGTTGAACAAATATCAATACATGCTTGACAGCCGACTTGACCATTCCGACCGTGTGCACAGCTACTTTCCTGATAAGCAAAAAATTTCGGCTTTTCAAACTCACCAATAGAGCCTAATAATTGTTGTACAGCTAAAGCCTGATTTGACCAAGTAATGCCAGGCGCAAAATATCCCTGAGGCTTTTCTGGCATTGCCATAAACGGCCTTTCGTTTAAATCAAGTACAAAGTCAAATTGATCTTCAATCGCCTCTTCAACTTGGTTAAATTGAATCGCCCCAATCGGGCCACAAGCGCTGACACAATCACGATGTGATTTACATTTACGCATGTCAATCTGAAAACTAAGGTCAATCGCACCTTCGGGACAAGCCTCTAAACACGCTCCGCAACGCGTACACAAATCGAGCTGAATTGGGTTATCTCTTTGCCACTGCGCCTTAAATTGTCCTAAAAAGCCATCTAGTGATTGGAGATTGCCGTTGGCAATAAAAAAGTGTTTTTGCATCGGCAATGGTTGAGAGTCATTCACTAAAACCGTGACACTTAAGTTCGCATGTAAACGCTCAGCCCATCCAAATGCCATCGCACTCGGACCAATAATCAAGAGCCGCCCCTGCGAACTATCGTAACTAACCGTTGGTAAAGGATCAGGTGGAGCTAACTGGGCAAGGGCTAATAAACTGGCAATCTTTGGCCCAGCCTGGGCACGCTGACGGCCCCACCCGCCCGTCTCTCGAATATTTACAAACCGAATAGGTGCTACCAGTGGCTTTGAAGCACTCGCGGCCATCGCTGAAAATAATTCCCGCTCCTGCGTGCAAGCTACGACCAACGGCTCATCACCCTGCAGACCATTTAAAAACTGCCCAACATCTTGCCGACATAGCGCTGTTTGAACTTTTATACCAGAATCAACTTGCTTTTGTAATGCCGACTCATCCAAGGACATCGTGCGATTACAGTTACATACCAAAGTAGTAGTCATGGGGCTTTTCCTGCAATAGGATTTAATGGAATGGTGTTTTGATCAGTCCCGCCAGTCTGATGCTGAACCAAAGTATTATCCTCGTCGAGACTTTGGGACTCAAACACGAGAGGATCCTTGATAGAGTGATCCTCTAGAGCAGTAGTCTTCTCTTGCACGACGAATGACTCTAATTCGGGGGCATGACTTGCGGCAACGGATAGCACAGGTTCATCTAACACTTTTTTAAATAACCCCAACATATCAGACTGGCGCATCATCTCCAGCATACCCGGCGGCAAGGGATCCTCTTTTGAATAGTCATCGATATAAATATCTAAACCATCCATGATGTTGTAATGCGGATCTGTAAATAATTTTTTCATGGCGGCTTGATGCACGTCCAAATGAATGTCTTTGGTTACAAAACTCGAAAAATCAGACTCACGCGTTAAGCGCGCAACATCGTCTAGTGACGGTCCAGGCAAAGGCTGATCAGTTTCATCCTGGGCAAGTTGTGTAAGCGCAACTGACGGGTCATCATCAACCTGCTTTAGAGAGTCAGATTGCGACGCGTCCTGCAAAGATTCGAGTGCAGGCCGGGTAACGGTCGACTCATCGACAAGAGCGGCTTGCTGCTCTCGCTTTCGAGCTGACCATCTTTTTAAAAAAGTACTCAATCAATCTCCCTTCAGAGGATG
>Ga0209444_10001244_pt1 | contig 14034 bp, 6 predicted proteins | sample LauGreFaBDMM15DN_2_FD_188215 | JGI IMG/M metagenome (GOLD analysis project Ga0209444, IMG submission 188215) | Freshwater lake microbial communities from Lake Michigan, USA - Fa13.BD.MM15.DN (SPAdes) (version 2) | ecosystem: Environmental > Aquatic > Freshwater > Lake | place: Lake Michigan, USA...
CTTTTTTGATATAGCTGGACTTCCGGCCCAGGTATTTGAAGCACTTGAAAAGTTCATTAAATTTTGTAAGACAAACGCTAAAGAACTTGAGGAACGCAGTAATGTAATGAACAGTATGACTTATGCTACAGCTAAGCCGTGAAACCGGCATGCCATGAAAACCGGCATGCCATGAAAACCGGCATGCCATGAAAACCGGCATGCCTTAATGCCGACGCCTAGGATGTTTGCGACGTTTTACAGTCTTACGCCTTCCACCCTTCATTCTGTTGTTGGCTGCAGGAGCTGTAGCAGATTCAAAAGGGGATAAAAGCGAATAATTATTATTACTCTCGTCAGGAGTGAATAATAATTCATTCTTCTCATCATCAGTCAATATTGTCATAATTCCTGATTGAATAATTGCCATAACTGCAGAGTCTGAAAAATAGGCCTTGTAATCTTCTTCAAACTGTTCCAGTGTAACATCGGTACTGAACCCGATTTCCACCAGATGCCTAAAATATCCAGGGTGCAATGGTGTTTCACCGATATATATAAAGTAGTTATAAACTGTGTAAAGCCAATCTTCACATTCAGTCGCTTTGATACCCGCCTTTATCATTGATGAATATAGCTGAGTTCTGAGTTCATTCCGTTGAGACGCCTCTTTTAGAAATGTAGCCGGATCCGCAGCCACGCTAGCCCTCGGGTGGATGGAGTACTTTGCCTTTATATTAGCTATAACCCTATTCTTCCTTGTCATACCATTCAGGGGGCGTACACTCTTTTTACGAATTACCGTCGCCGGCATTCTATATCTTAAAGCTGTAGCAGCGCCACCCTTCTGTTTCTCTAACCTTTGAACTGTAACATATAGGGGTTCTCTGTTATTGGCGATTACATCTACCACTGAGCTAGGTACTCCAGCAATAAATATTCGTTTTACACTCAGAGGAATAGACCCTTTCTTATTTGCAACTACCGATAAAGCAGTACATTTAACAGTTAGCTTCTTGTAATCGTCCGCACTCACACTAGTATCAGTTAAACTCTGCCTTGCAAGTTCAGTCGCAACATCAATAGATTCTGTAATTTGAGCCATTAAATTCCGGATTGCCGAATTTACAAGTATTTCTTGTGATGCTCCAATACGCAATCCTGTAAATAATGCCGAATTAATTGCATTCTTAACCATTGTATTATTATTCAAACATGCCTCCCAACTAGTTTGTTTGGAAATACGTTCCCTGTCAGCCTCTGATGATATTGGCTCATAAAAATACACACAGTGTATATTCTTGCTTAACTTCTTAGACAAATCCTGAACGCAAGCAGGTATTCCCATAGTACGGGCCCTTGCAGCCACCACGTTGTCAGCTGTAAATATACAATGATCCAAAAAATTGTTCCCGCCTAGAGTCTTATTTATTATAAGGATTCTGACCATGGCGTATACACATTGTAAAAGGTCTCCAAGTTCCTTACAGATTACATATTTCGTAACTTCGTCTGGCGTAGTGGAACTAGTACCAATTACTGCATTTTTTTCGTTGTTACCTCTGAAATAATCAGGCCCCGGCGAAATATGTTTAAATTTGTTATCTCTTGATTCATCTAAAACAAACGGTATCTTTCCTATCCGCATAGTACAATTGCGATCCAGCGAGTTTATATTTGTCACTATATTCATCCCTTCTGGAAATCCAAGTTCTAGCATTATTTTGCTTGTAAGTCTAACTGGGTTATTTAACGGGAATACTTGCACACTACTATCACGCTTCGCTGGATCGATGTATGATCCAGATGTTATATTAAGTTCAATATTACTCATAACATCTTTCGGATCGTAACCAGAATCGTGGTACCCATATTTAATATTAGAAGGGAGAACACTGTAAGTAGTACCTGGTTTCGTCAGCCATGGTATTTTTACTGGGACATGGCCAAAACGTTCTTTAAAAATCTCCTTTTCTATTTCATGAAGGCGTACAGAGAAACTGGTTGCATTATTGCCAAATAAGCTGTCAACCGTTGAATAATAAGGGTTTACTTTGGCAGGGACGCCATTTGTTCCCGCTTTCGCGTCTTTCTCAACATCAAGACGGTTAATAAGTCTATTAAGATCTGCGAACGTATAGGTCCTACCACCAATCGCAATGCCTCCCCCAACGATTTGATTCATATGGGCAATTACTTCATCGTCAATTAGTCTTACTCCCCCATCTTGATAAACGACGTTGGCCATTGCGCCTACTAGTATTAGACTAGATATAATGAGTCTAAAGTCGCCACGCCATAAATATATAATGACAGAAGCAGTCCCTCAAAGTCTGATCCAGTTGTGTGAAACACATCCGGATCGTACATTTTGCGTTGGACGTCCCCAGAAAACGAATGACTATTCCGGAAGTGCTGCGGACACCCAAGAACAAACACCTCGCTGGGGGCTGACTACCCACAGCATCGAACCAAGGCACCCTCTCGGAGTATGGCTCTGGCTAAACGACCCAATCTACCGCATGTCTCCAGACCAACTCAGGCAGCGTATGCTACTCGATACAACAACTGAGTGGCAACAGCGATGTGCAACTCTCGATTTCCCAAGAACCTTCAGTAAGAAAAAGGCCCTAGAAGGCTTCGGAACCATGAAACCAGATCTACTCCAGGCAAAGTCGGCGATGATCGCAATTGAGAGATACTATAAAGACGAAGGGCTTCTCTGGATCCTATACAACGAAACCGAGAAGACCGTATCGTTTTTGGATGAAAAGACGTTTCCCAGAGAGACCGGCTACAAACATATTTGGATTATCCGTGAATCAACGTGGGACAGACTCTGGGATGCAAGTGAATGGTCAACCGGTCTTCTCGCGTCTTGGCTGGAAAGACAAGAGAAATCATTCAACGTACAGTGGCCTCTTATCCCTGCGACCGATACCCAGAAGGCGATGGCTGCAGAGTACGAGCGAATGGGTCACTCCGCTCTAGGTCTTTCGAAGGATGACCTGCGTAAGAGGCTGAGTCGTGCAAAGGCTATTCGGGCACTGTCATAACTTAGGGCTAAAGTTGAACTCCCGCTATAAAGCAGAGAGGGTACACAATGGATATCCGGAAAGCAGAGAATGAACAACTTCAGCGGATGTTGAAGGAGTGGATCGAGCATCCAGTTCAGGAACTAGAGGCGACATTCGGCGCTTCTGGTCAAGTAAGTTCCACTACATTCGCTGCAATCGCAAAGAGGCTGAAGAATCGCGGCTTCACATCCGTCACTCAAGAAGACAAACTCAACATCATCACACCAAACAATGTCCGTATAAGTCTAACTGGAATCGGCGTTGTACAGCAGTATTGTCGGGATGATCGACTTGCCGGTAAGGACTTTGCGGCGATCATCAAAGACAAAACCGGTTCTGCATCCACGCTTGATCTGGAAGAGTACAGCGTCCGTGTCAAAGTCCGTAACGAGCGTGAGTTAAGTAAGGAAGACTCAGAAGTACGTGATCTCATGGAACGATGGGCCATACAACAAAAGGCGTTTCGTCTTCTCCGGCGATGGACGTTTCGCGGAGACGGGATTCGCTTTGATCTGTCGATCGTCAAACAAACACATCGCAACAGTCGTGGAGAATATCGCTGGGTGAACAAGTTCACTCAGCAAGACATCTCCAAAGAGATTCCCGTTTACGAAGTGGAAGCCGAGTTGGAGCACAGAGAGACAGACACTGTGGAAGCCGCATCTCAGCGGCTGATCAAAGGCATTGGCGAGATCCTCCGAGGAATTCAAAAGAGTCCACTTCTCATCCGTGAATCCACGAAGCGCCAGGTCTTGGCGGAATACCAGGAACTCACCAAATCCAACAAGTTCCGAGGCGCAGCGACGATCAATCTGGAACTCAAGAACATGGTTGCAATCGCAGAACCAGGCGTAGCCAACTTGCGAGAAGGCTACAATGTCACCGACAAAGCCGATGGCCTACGTACCATGGGATACGTGAATGGAACCGGGAGACTCTACCTCATCGATCAGTCTCTCAATATCTACGAGACTGGTCTCCAAGTCCCCGCCTGCAAGAAGTCCCTCGTTGACGGTGAGTGGATTACAAAGAACAGTGCACACGAGTCCATAAACCAGTACCTCATATTTGACATCTACTATGCTCCCGAGGGCCGCGATGTACACAAGCAGCCATTCTACAGTGCATCCGCTGGTGCATCCATGCGATACAATGAGATGAGGAACTGGGAGAAACTGTGGAATACTGCACCTGGCCCCATTGAGGCGATTAAGGGTCTGACTCCTAAGACAAAGCTGCTAGTCAGTATGAAGCGATTTCGGTTTGCTGCAGCTGGTGATCTCAGTATCTTTCAGGCAGCCGCACAGACGCTGGATACTCCTCGTATCTATGAGACGGATGGCCTCATCTTTATGAAAAACGAGTCAAGCATTCCCGATGAGGCCCAAGGCGCCTACGATGAACAGTTCAAGTGGAAGCCACCCAAGGACAACACGATTGATTTCCTGGTTGTCACGGAAAAGCTTCAGGGAACCGTGATTGATGCAATCCACGATGGCTTCCACCCAACCTCCGGGAAAAACATTCGCTACAAGGTACTCCGTCTTCATGTGGGGTCTCGCGAGGATCCTCGTAAGTTATCCAAGCCACGTGACATTGTATTGAAGGAGTTACCTCTTGTTCCACCCAGGGGTACGAAAGGCGCGAATATGTACAGACCGGTACTCTTTGAGCCCGAGGAATACCCCGACGACATGTCAAATACATGTTACGTAGAAGTCTCTGTGGACTTGGAGACCGGTGATGAATACGCCGTCTGCGAGGGTTCAAAGGAGCCTATTACTGACAAGAGTATTGTGGAGATTTCCTATGATGCAACGAGGCCTGCGGGGTGGCGCTGGGTGCCAAAGCTGGTTCGCACAGACAAGACTGAACGTCTGCAGCGGGGAGAGCTGGGTCGCACATTGAATTCTAATCTCGTAGCCCAAAGTACTTGGAAGAGTATTCACGACCCTGTGACTCACTCTATGATCCGCAGTGGGTCAGAGATGCCATCCAAAGAGGAGATCACTGCCGTGTCCGCAATAGAGCAGGAGCGTGCAGCGATTACGCGCAAGTACGCAGACCGCACTGCACCCGAGGAGGATATGGCGAGAGTGAGACCCCTGCGCGACTTCCACAACAAGTATATCAAGGAGACGATTCTTTATAGCGCAGTCATGAAGAAGCCCAATCTGGCTCTCATAGACATTGGAATGGGTGTGGCCCAGGACATCCAGAAGTGGCGACGTGTGAATGCGGGTGCAGTTCTCGGTATTGATATTGCTGGAGACAGTATCAATAGTCCTACACACGGCGCATACCAGCGTCTGTGGTCAACAATGCAGCGCAACGGACGTGATAAGGTTCTGCCCATGGTCTTTGCAGTTGGGGATGCATCTAAGAATCTGGTTAACGGTGAGGCAGGTATTACACCTGAAGACAGTGTGATTCTGCAGAGTACACTGGGTCGTGTGAAGCCTACTGGGGTTGTTCCTCCCTACGTCGAAAACCAGATGGCAAGCAGATTCAAGGCCAAGGCAGACGTAATCAGCTGCATGTTTGCCACACACTACTTCTTTGAGTCCGAGGAGAAGTTCAGTGGATTTCTCCGAAATATCTCGGAGAACTTGAAGATCGGTGGTTACTTTATCGGATGCTGCTTTGATGGTGAGAAGGTGTTCGAGTTCTTGAACGGTCGCGACACTCGTGTAGGCCAGGAGGGCGATACGCTCCTCTGGAAAATATCCAAGCGCTACAGCGCAGATGAAATCCCCGTTGGAAATGAGGCATTCGGAATGCCTATTGACGTGGAATTCATCAGTATCGGAATGCCTCATCGTGAGTACCTGGTTCCATTCGCACTCTTGAATCAGAAGATGCAATCTATCGGCTGCGAACTCTGCTCGGATAGTGAGGTCAAGGAGCTGGGTCTGCAGAAGTCCACGGGATTCTTCAGTGAGAGTCATGCGATGGCTGCCAAGTCTGGACAGAAGTTCCCAATGACGCCTGCTGTGCAGCAGTTCTCATTCTTGAATCGCTGGTTCATATTCAGGAGGAAGGGTGATGTGGGCGTGGACATTACCCCTGTAGGGACAACTACTGCGGCAGTAAGAAGTAGTGCTGCAAACACAAGACCTCAAGGTGGTGTCACCAGTGAGCAACCTGATCTTGTGGATGAGCTTCAGGAGACAGCCGCCCAAGAGAATGCAGAGGCCGTCGCCTCAGCTAAGCCTACGATCGGGGCAAACGGCAAGCGCCAGTATGCTCCTTCCGAGGTACTCCAGTTCTACCAGGAGTCTCCAGTCATGGATCGCCTCAAAATCGGAGACAAGCTCGCACTCAGGTACATTGCACCAGGGACACCCTTCATTGTAAAGGATCCAGTAGTCCCCACAGAGACATATCCTTCCATTGAACACTTTCTGGCTGCCATGCGATACAAGGTGGCCACTGATAAGCCAGGTCTTGGACAAGCCCTGTTCAGCCCAACCGGTAGGATCCACCAGAAGTTTCTGAGACAGCGTGATGCCGAAAAAGGAGTCGGCGCAGGTGCAAAGCCACTCTCTGACGATCGCGATGCCGAGCTCCTCGCGGAGGAGGTGAAGGAAGTACATGGAGAAATGAGGTTGACTGGTATGAAGAAGAACAATGCGAAGTTCGACGAGGCCAAGTGGAACAATGTGAGGGACGATCTGCTGGAGGAGGCAGTGAGACAGCGATATACAAAAGATACCCGTTTCCGTGGCATCGTAGAGGCGGCCAAAGAGCAGGGTAAGACACTCCTGTTCTTCACAGGATCCGCCAACAGCGAATACGGTGGAAAGCAAACGAAAGAGAAGTATATTGAGGGTGAAAATAAGCTGGGCAAAGCTATGATGAAAATTGCTGGGTTCGTAGTCTAAGGCTCCAGTACCCATATTGAGTAGGATGTTCCAGGAAAAAGAGCGGCATTGGATTACAGGAACTGATTACCGTGTTAATTTTACAAGATGGCGAGATCTCTTGTTGTACAGACCGTATAATATATGGCTCGATTTCAGACCCTTCGCCTGGAATATTCGTCAAGAATATGGTGAACATCAAATGCAAATCTTGTATATGAAGATTGATGGTCCAGTGACTATATACGAAATTCTTCTTAGAGTAATGCCAGCAGATGAGGTCTCTATCAGAGAATGGATATTAGAGCAAAAATGGATTCTCTCTTCTTGAATGCATCAACGGGTCTAAAACTGAAATACCATATCATATCTAGTTAAATGAAACATACATGGGCTCATGTAGTTGCATGTAAATCACAAGCATCTAATACTGAATTGACGCCAATGCAAGTTATAGTACCTGAACCTCCTATGCGCACGGAATCTACATCATTAGCCACTAGTGATACAGCGGAGGTCAATATTACACTCCATGATTTTTGTGAAATGTTTGAAAAACGGACTACAAGCATCCATGCAGAGATTGAACATAGAAGGGAGAAGTTCCAAAGTAGCTATGCCTACACGAAATATATGCAAGACATGCAGTCGCTTGAGACCGAGAATAACGATCTCAAGAAAAAAATGCATTATATTAAATGCATTGCGGATGTGGTGAAACGCATTCAGACATACTTGTCACACGACTCCGTTTCTGCGCGTTCATTAACATATACAATTAAACCTGCAAGTAAACCTGAGTGCAAGGAAATTTCATGGAACATCAGCGAGGGACTTCACGCCGATAAACTCCATATTGACTTTTTTATTGGATTTGATTGTATGATTCCAATCTTAGATCAGGCAATTAAGAACGATATTTTACCTTGTATAAAACGTCAAGCATAAAAATTGACTAATCATCCATTGAATATAATAACCATTCAAAAATGCCTGAACCTTGGCAGACGCTTGCGTTTCTACATGCGCATCCGCGTGACAAGGAAGTCCGATTTGTAGAGAAGACTCATACCTATTATGTTCGTGGTTCCAGTAAGGGCTACATATCCACCACGGGATTCGTCCACGCTTTCTTCCCCCACTTTGACGCCGCAAAGACAATACAAAAGATGATGGCGTCACCCAAGTGGCCTGAGAGTGAGTATTTCGGGATGACTGAACAGCAGATTGCCGACCAGTGGTCTACCTCGGGAAAAGAGGCATCTGGGAAGGGTACCAATATGCACTTGGCCATTGAGCAGCACCTGAACGGGGCTCTTACACGCATTGACGAGACAGTCAAGGAGACAAAGGAGTGGGAGTACTACCAGCACTTCTGGGACCACATCAAGGGTGATCTGGAGCCATTCCGGACAGAGTGGGAGGTGTGGGACGACGAGTTCAAGTTGACTGGCAGTATTGATATGGTATTCAAGCGCAAGTCTGACGGGGCGTACTTGATCTATGACTGGAAGCGTAGTAAGGAGATCAAGCAAGTCAATACCTTTGAGAACGGAGAGGGTCCCATGGGGCATCTTCCCAATGCGAATTACTACCACTATGCTCTGCAGCTCAATGTCTACCGCTGGTTCTTGCAAAAGCATTACGGTCTGAAAATCGTGGGTCTCGTTATTGTGATTCTGCATCCCAATAACCAGGACTACGTGACATTCGATCTACCTATTCTGGAAAAGGAGGTTGAGGCCATGCTGGAGTCCAGAATGCGTTCTGTGAAGGAGGGATCCAGCAAGCCCGTCATATTTGCTGATACCCCTTGTCTACTAGAAGATGATTAGTTTCACTATTTAGCTAACAAATATCGCCCATAAGGGAAGACATGTCGTAAACCCATCTTTGAAATAGGGTCAAATGTCTCATACATCGTTGTTAGCCACTCAACGATGGTTGGCTTCTTTTTTAGACAAGCATGTATATAACATTCCTTGAACATGTACTGCCAGTCAATATTAGTATCCTTTATAGACTCAAAGAATTCCTTCAGACTCGTTAAATCATCCAACGTAATATATCTCTTTGCAATTGTGATTATGGTCTTCATACTCATTATAACCATGAAAAAATTTAGGCCGATGCGGATTCTAAGGATTCACTCCAGTTCCATCAACCCAGCCACCCCTTTGCGGAACAACGAACGGATATAAGAATGGATAACTGTCAATTATATCCGCCAGGATTCTATTAGCACGTTTTCCTAAAACGCCAAAGTAAGTATGATCGTCAGGGTTCTGACTACTAAGATTCTGGCATTCTATTAACTTATCAATGAAAGACTCTCTGACTGTAGTATAATACTGTATAACAACCATATGTTTTTCCATAGTATCAAAGAGGTTACAGAGATTTTGTAGTCTAACACTCTCATCAATTACGTAATTATGACACGCCTTTAATGCTTTGGATATCTCAACAGTACGAAATTTCAATTCCATATGCAAGATTGTCTTAGGGTTGATACGATAGTACTTTGAGATCTCCCAACGCTCCTCAGGCTTCAGCAATTGCATCAGGCTACCGCGTGAGTTGTAGTCCAGACAGGGAAAGATAAAAACGCGAATTACGTCAAGAGGTAAGATATCAATATAGTTCATTTCGGTACTATATTGATAGGATTCACGGTGTTCAATTTTTTCAAGTTATATTAATCTAAAGGAATTCAAACTATCTGGAAGTGCCTGAATGGGGATTTTGAGTCCATACACTCCTTTTTGAGAAATCCACCCCACTGTCCCATTAACACTAGTAATTATAAGAGCATCCATTGCACCGAGCTTTTTGGATCTAATGGATCCCTCCATCTTACCAGAGGGCATGTATAAGATCTGCACGTTACCAACTTCCTTTATCATATCGAGATCGGCTTTATCTAAAACCGGTTCTGTCTTAGCGGTGATATCATTAAATCGTAGTATGGATCGCAGGAAGGAAAACGGTCTATCTGGAGTTGTAGAGGGATTCCAGACTAATTCGGCGACTTTCGGATCGTTAGGACCCAGTGCATCTTTCAGCGACTGCGGCAATGTACGAACGTCGGTCACCGGTAGACCCGTTGCAATAGGAACATACTGTTCGTCGAAATGTCTGTCACCCGCTTTCTCAGGATACATCCATTCAACACGCAATTTCTCCCACCAAGTATTCCAGTCGGAAGTACCTTCAGGTATGATGAACTGGTCATTCAAAAGCTGCGCTTCTTTCCTTATGGTCAACCTAGGAACCTGTCGGTTAAATATTTCACGGCGCTTTGCCGCGTACCGAATGAGTTCGTCAACCAAACGTAAATAAAGCATGCGAGGAACATTCATTATAACTCCGTTCGCTTTGGGCGTGTGGATCTTGCAAGGCCCACAGTTCTCATTATCAGTTTCCTTCGGGGCCCACTTGCATCGCCCCTTGCAATCACTCTCGCCCTGTATCTGACAATCTACTCTCAAGAATCCAATGTCGCTCGTGGTATCGTCTTCACTAGGCTCCAGCCACTTGAATATGTCATTGTAGAGCAATATATCCACCTGCTTCCTTTTAAAGGAGAGGGGGGAATCGTTATTTTCCAAGATTTCTTCCAGGCGTGCACGCTTGGTACTTCCTGCGCCTGTAGATAACCAAGATGAAAATGTCAGGCGAAGATGTTGATACACATCTTCAATTTCATTCTGCGACGAATCCATCTCAATCTTCATGTAGTCCAGATCCTTGGGATCCTTTATTTCAGCATCTGCTTCTTTTCCATCGCTCTTTCTGCCCACGTCTGCGTGCTTGAATGCCTCGCGGCGCATTTCCGCATCGTATGCAATTGTATTATTTATATCCCAGTCAAAATGCTCGATTGGCTCTTGCTCAACTGGATACTCCGCCAGCTTCTCCGTCTGCTCAATATTGGATGCGGGTATTACGAGGCCGTTCTTAAGACGTACGCCTGCGAAATCGTTGAGGTATGTATGGTGAATTTGTCCTACTGGAATATATCCATTGTATTGTGGGAAGATGGGATTTATGTTCCTAGTGTAAAACTCAATGACGCGATCAATGCCTGCAGGCATGAAGTCATCCCAGTCCAAGTATATGTCACCCTCGTATATTACAGTCCCATCATCTGATACTGGGATTGCGATTATACCTCCGTTCTTCTGGCTCTTAGTATCGGAGACCTTGTATGCAATTGCAACCAAGTGATTGTATGCGTCACGAATGATTCCCTTTGGCTGTACTCGCACTGCTGTAATCAACTCTTTCACACTGATAAGTGCATAGGGGTCAACACCGAATTCACTCGTAAAGGGTCCTCGGTTCACTGTCAGACACTTATTGAAAAACTCGAAGACACGCTGTTGGACTATAGCAGGCCATTCCGAGTTTTCTAGGGTGCGCTGGAAAAACAGTACTGGCTTGTGTCTGCTCTTCGCGCTCCCCTTTGTTCCGTCAACGTAAAAGAGGATATCCCAACCCATATCGGAATAACTGATATCTTGAGAATAGCGGTCACGTGAAATGCGATTGTAGTGGACCAGAAAACCAATATCGGCCTTTTGCTGCCCCTCATTCAAGGGATACTTTGGGCACCGGATATTCTTGAACTTGACTTCGGTCTTGAATTCTACCTTATCACCATGCTTGATACTGACTTCTTCAACTGTCATTTCTATAACTATGAAAATGATGCCACGAGAACCCATTATACTGGGTTCACTGAGAATATCAAAAAACACGCGCATATCTTTCTTCTTATTTGGATCCTTGATGTATAGCTTGAAACATTCGTAGGAATTCATTAGCCTCTCAATTGCAGGAATGTTACTGCTTTTCAGCTCTGAAATTCCTAGATGCTTGAATGCCCATGCACGCATTTCATTCGTATTCTTCTTGGGACAGGAGTCAAAGAATTCGTGAACCAGATTGCCACCGTTGATCTGCATGAATTTCTTGGGTGGGATGCGCGATTCAATATCTCCGAAAATCTGGTCAATCACTGATTCTGCATTGGGAAGATATCCTAGGAATGGAGCGATAGCAGAAAGGAGTGATACCTGCTTGTTTGAATTATCTACTGCCAACCTGAGAAACCCTTGAGCACTTGGCTTCAATTTACTTACAATCTCAATACGCTCAGCGAACTTATCTGATGTGGAATCTTGATTGAAGTACTTGTCTAGATCTTCAGAGAGAAATCCGATCTGAGGACCGGCCTTGGGATCATCTGCGGATCTGGGCTCTATAATCCTTAGAGGGGTTCTGCTTGAGTCTACGATTGATTTGACACTGACTCCCTGTATTACCAAATAGTATGCGTATTTGGTTGCCCCTTTTGCAGCTTGGGTGCCTTGTGCACCTTGTGCACCTTGTGCACCTTGTGCACCTTGTGCAGGTTGTAGAATAGCTACAGGCGCCGCTGGCACTGTATCTTCACTCTCATCAAATCGTACCTTAGCCTTTGTCTGAGCAGCCTCTAAAACTGCGGTAATTGGCTTACCCATTATGGCGTCGGCAATTGGTTGTGCAGCTGCTGGCTGACCTCTTAATCCCAGTCTAGTAAATTCAGGGTCATCAGCGTTGAATCTGTTTTCGGTTGTGGCAAAGCAGCAAGGCAAGGAATAATTGGGAGGCTTAGGTGTTTTCCTGTCCAAAAATCCGATATAGATATTTCTCTCAGATTCAGACCCTGGGCGCTTTTTACGCTCAAGTACGGTATTGTTTACATTGCGTGCAGTATTCTTCACTTCATCCTTCTTAATGAGTTTGCCAGAACAGAATGGGCATGAATCCACAGACTTCTTTGACGGTAGGCCTTCCTGGGTTAACTTAAATCGGTTATCTCCAGATTTGAAATCCTTGTATCTTATCATCAGGCGATCCCTAATACAAAATAATCTGGGACAGAAATAATAATGAATGCGCTTGGAGCTTGAGCCATATTTCACCAGTGTTACAACTTCCTTGTTAGATTCACTAGGATATGCTTGGCCTCCCAGTTTCTCATCTCTATTCTCGGCTTCCGTTGGCTGTCCCTTCTTTACTAAAGCTGCACCTTCAGCTGCATCATCTGGGTAACAGATGAACTGTATATCTTTATCAGCCTTGTATATCTGACGCATTTCATCGTACTCATTTCTATCAAGAACAATTGGCTGTCTCGATTCATTTGCAGCACAGTGGCTCACATAGCTGCGATCTGCCTTGTCCTTTTCGTAATTGAAAATCTTGCGATCCGCAAGTTTGAGACGCTCAATATAATACTTAGATACTTGAATTGCGGAGATATCGGTAGGCTTTCCAAATGCCTTGGCCGCATCTTTATCATCTTCTTGCGCTGTTACAGGCATAGGTGCAGTTGCAGTTGCAGCGACAATATCTTCTACTTGAGTCTGTTCAGCCTCAGCTTCCTGTGTCTCTGCAAGCCCACGCATAAATTCAGGAATATCCTCATCATTGAACGCAAATTCCTCTTCTTCAGGCGGTACCTCTGCCTCCTCTCCTGTAGCCTTTGTAGCATCTGTAATATCTGGAGCAACCGTACCCTTCATAAACTCAGGAATCTCATCATCTTCAAATGCAAATTCCTCCTCCTCTTGCTCTTCTTGTCCTTCTCCCAGCCCCGGTTGAATACCCTTATCCTTATCACCCACAGATACAATTGTCGCTCCACCACTAGGACCTGGTGTAGGTGCCGCAGCAGCAATAGGTTTCACTGTAATCCCAGATAACTCGTCAGATTTCGCAGTAATCAACAAGCTCAAGAAATTCAGTATAGTCTTATATGTCGTGATATCCTGATCACTGTAAATGTGAAAGGTGTAAACCGGATGTTGTTCAAATATCGCAATATCTACACCTGGATTCTTATTCAAGATATAGTCCTTTGTATCAGAAACTGCCAAGGCAAACTCCCCCCGCTGATACTTCCATGCATCCACTTGTTTCTTTGCTTCCTCCAAACTAATCTTGAACTCCTGTGCAACCCTGGTCTCCCAAGATTCTTCACTCATCTCCCCAGAATTCATATCCCTTTCAGATAATAAGGTCAAGAATGCAAATCTATTGAAGCGTCGTATATTGGGATTAAC
>Ga0209444_10001245_pt1 | contig 14031 bp, 10 predicted proteins | sample LauGreFaBDMM15DN_2_FD_188215 | JGI IMG/M metagenome (GOLD analysis project Ga0209444, IMG submission 188215) | Freshwater lake microbial communities from Lake Michigan, USA - Fa13.BD.MM15.DN (SPAdes) (version 2) | ecosystem: Environmental > Aquatic > Freshwater > Lake | place: Lake Michigan...
CAGCAACTACCCCACTATCCCCATCATTCTTGATGCGAAACGTGGCGACATTGGTGACACCGCCACGATGTATGCACGTGAAGCATTCGATCGTTACGGCGCGCACGCAGTCACCGTGAACCCATACATGGGTGGCGACACCATCGAGCCGTACCTTGTTCATCCGAAGGGTGCCGCAATTATTTTGTGTCGCACATCAAACGCAGGTAGTGGTGAATTCCAATCACAACTGATTGATGGAAAACCGTTGTATCAACATGTTGCACGGCGCGCTGCAGACGAATGGTCTCACAAAGGCGAAGTTGCTTTAGTGGTGGGCGCTACCTACCCAGCAGAACTTGCTGAAGTACGAACAATCGTTGGCGATATGCCTTTGCTTGTTCCTGGCGTCGGCGCACAGGGCGGAAGCCCCGAAGAAGTAGTGAAGAATGGTGCCGACTCGCACGGCACGGGCCTTATTGTGAATTCATCACGTGCAATTCTGTATGCGGATTCGGTTGACCCAATGCCCGCAGCTGCTCGTGTTGCTCGCGAAACCCGCGACGCACTTCGCGCCGCACGGTAACTGCCTTAACTGTGTAGAGCAGTTACTTCAATAATTCCGGGCTTGGCACGCAGTTCATCAAGAACTGCATCGGAAGTTTCATCAGTTGTTGCAATAACCATCAATGCTGTTCCCGGTGTGAGTGCACGACCCACGTCCATGTCTGCAATGTTCACGTTGTGGGCACCCAAAAGAGTTCCGACAAGTCCAATAACACCAGGGCGGTCATCGTTGCGAACAACGAGCATGTGATCAGACGGTGGAACGTCTGTCATATGGTCATCGACCATGACTAGGCGAGCTTGGCGGCGAGGACCAACAAGAGTTGCAGCAATGCTGTGTGTTCCGGCACGCAATGTGATGAGGTTGACATAGTCACTGTTAGAACCGGAGTTCGTCACTTTGTTTTCTTTAATCGTTATGTTCTGTGCCGCAGCAATTTGTGGGGCATTTACATATGTCACTGCATCATCGTGGCGAGCCGAGAAGAAACCTTTCAGAGCACTGAGCGTAAGAATGCGTGTGTCATAGCCAGCAATTTCTCCGGTGGCAATAATTTCCAGTTCAGAAATATCCTTGCCAGCAGCTGAGGAAAAGAGACGACCAAGACGCTCTGCAAGCGGCAAGTACGGCTTCAAAGTCTCATTCGCATCAGCAGCTGAGATATTCACGGCGTATGGTACGAAATCGCCAGCAAGTGCAAGAAGAATCTGGTCAGCGATGTGATCGCCTGCTCGGTCTTGCGCCTCAGTTGTACTTGCACCAAGGTGTGGAGTCACGACAATTCCCGGTACTTGAAACAACGGCGACTCGGTGGTTGGCTCCTTGTCGAACACGTCAAGCGCTGCGCCAGCAATGACACCATTCTTTACTGCTTCAGCAAGATCGGCCTCATTAATAATTCCGCCACGTGCAACGTTGATGATGCGCAACGATGGTTTTGCAGTTGCAAGCATCTTTGTATCGAACAAATTGACAGTGTCTTTGTTTTTTGGCAAATGAACGGTAATAAAGTCTGATCGCTTGACCAGGTCATTCAGTTCAGCCAGTTCAACATTCATCGCACGAGCGCGCTCTTCAGAAACGAACGGATCAAACGCAATTATTTTCATGCCAAAGGCCGCTGCACGTTGTGCTACTAATTTGCCAATGCGTCCAAGGCCAACAACTCCGAGGGTCTTGTCGAACAACTCGACACCTTCCCACTTGCTACGTTCCCAGCGACCTTGAACCAAAGCTGCATGAGCCTGCGGCACGTTACGAGCCACGGCCAACAACATGGCCATGGTGTGCTCAGCTGCTGACACAATGTTTGACTCGGGAGCATTCGACACCATGACGCCACGACGAGTAGCGGATTCGACATCCACATTGTCAAGACCAACGCCTGCACGACCGACTACAACAAGGTCGTCAGCGGCCGCAAGAAGCGCATCGTCTACTTGAGTGGCTGAGCGCACGATGAGGGCATGCGCACCTTTTATTGCAACCTGCAACTGCTCGGGGGTGAGGCCGACCTGCACGTCGACTTCGTGACCAGCGGCGCGCAATTTGCTAAGTCCGCTTTCGGCTAATTCTTCTGACACCAAAATTCTGGACATTTGTCAATTCTTATCGCTAGCGTCGTGGTTTATGACATGGATTGAACAATCCGTAAAGTTTCTTTCCCGATAGGACCCAATATGAGCCATCAATTTCTCTCAGAATCATGGATTGAGGCCGCTCGCGACATACGTCACAGGTATGCAGGCGATGTGCCCCCCATTGATGTCGTAGTCCGCATCAACGTAATCACTACCAAAGTCCCATTTGGCGATGGCACTATCTCGGCCTATATCGACACATCGAACGGCAGTCTGGAAATGGAATTGGGCTCCATCGAAGGGTCAGATCTCACAGTGACTACTGATTACGAAACCGCACGCAAGTTGTTCGTTGAGCAAGACCCAACAGCAAGCATGCAAGCGTTCATGGGTGGTCGTATCAAAGTTGAAGGCGACATCACCCGATTGATGGTGATGCAAACATCATTGCCACAAACTGAAACTACCGAAGCCGTAGCTGCAGAGATAAAAGCAATTACCGCTTAGGCATTGGCCATTGCCTCGGCCGACCTGTCGGTGGGTGTCAGACGAGTCGCAAGCAATGCAGCAGCAGTTGCCGTGCCAGCACCAAATAACAAAGCGATTCCATAACTGCGGACCACTGACGTAGACCCCACAGTCATTTCGTGCACTGAAATCATGACTGTGGAACCAAGTACTGCCCCCATTTGAGACAGCAGTTGTTGCATGGCGCCGGCCACACCAATTGTTTCATCATCAACAGCATTGGCGACAAGTGCAGTAAGTGCCGGTGCTGCAATGCCAAAACCAATTCCCGATAGCCCGAGCCCAAGGACAACAAGCAAATCTGAAGATCCACCAGCAAGACTCGACAAAATCAGCATGGATGCAATGACCGCGCATGCACCAATAACCCCCGACTTTCGTTCCCCTGCTCGCATGGTGAAAAAACTGGCAAGAGGAGCGGTTATAGAAAATGTCAATGGTCGAGCAATGATGAGCCAACCAATATGCGATGTGCTGTACCCGAGACCTATCTCCAACATTTGTGGAACCACGATAAAGCCACCCATATAGGCAAAGTTCAAGAGCGCCTGAATGGATATTGGTAAAATAATGTTCGGCGTTCGAAGCCACTTCAATGGCATTAGCGGTGCTTCGGCAGCACGTTCAAAGCGGATAAACAACCACAACGACACAAGTGATGCAACTGCGAAGAACAAGATTGCCGGCGATGTCCATCCCCACGAATGACCTCTGTTGACTGCCAGCAAGAACAACGTTGCACCAAAACCGAGAGTCACGGAACCCTTTACATCAAACTTCACATTTTTTGAGCGCGTAGTTTGCGGCAATAGATTCCATGCCAACAAAGCAGCACCAAGCAACAGCGGCGCCTGCACCACAAAAATCATCCGCCACCCAATTGCAGAAATAACGGGACCTCCAATAACAACGCCTAAGACCGGCGCACCTGCAGTAACAAAACTCCATAACCCGAGCGGACGAACCCGTTCATTCGGCTCAAATAATCTGTTCACATAGGCCATGGCTGCTGGACCAGTTGCGGAACCAGCAGTCGCAGACAGCAATCGAAACACCACCATGGACACTGCATTCCAGGCAAAGGCAGTTAAGCCAGCAAAGATTCCAGCGAATAACAGTCCAAAGACATAGACCTTCTTGTGTCCGTAGAGGTCACCAATTTTTCCGTACGCAGGACCAACGACACCGAATGCCAACATTGGGCCTGTAATTGACCAGTTCAAGACACTGACTGATGAGTTCAAGTCAGTTGCAATGGTCTCTAAGGACACCACCAAAATTGTGATGGTGACACTAGTAGTACATAAACCGGCGAGCACGACAAATAGCGTTGCCCATTTTTTTGTGAGGCCCACTTTCCGCGCAAGTTTGCGCGGAATCATCAACGTCCACGGAACAACAGATACTTCGTCAACACCACCTTGTTCAAAGGTGATTGTTGCTTTCCCGTGCGGGGCGAGCTCTTCGTTCTTGTCGTTGCGGGATTTCATAGGGGAACCCCAGTTTAGTTCGTTACTTCTTCACCTCAGCGGCCATTGCCTTAAGCGCTTCCGTGAGTTTGGACACTTCCCAACGATCATTCTGATTGACGGTCTCTGCTCGTTCCCATGATTTGATACGAGTGACCTCACCAGCAGCAACATAAAACGTTTCGCCTGTGAATTCACATGCTTCAGATGATAGGTAGCACACCAACGGAGAAATATTGGCGGGGTCCCACTCATCGAACTTTGCTGCATCGGTAGGCGCACCAATTCGATCGCCGAGACCTGGTGTCGCAAGAGTCAAACGTGTACGTGCCCCAGGGGCAATTGAATTGCTTTTTACGTTGTATCGAACTAGTTCCTTCGCAAGAATTTGCGAGAAAGTCGCGATTCCAGTTTTCGCTGCGCCATAGTTTGACTGTCCAGGGTTTGAAAACAAGCCAGATGTAGATGAAGTGTGAACGATATGGCGTTGCTTTGTTACACCTGATTTGAATTGTTCACGCCAATAAGCAGCTGCCCATCGTGATGGTGCAAAATGTCCTTTGAGGTGAACAGCAATTACTGCATCCCATTCGCTTTCTGTCATATTGACCAACACGCGGTCGCGCAAGATGCCTGCATTGTTCACCAAGATGTCAAGGTCTCCGAACGTTTCAACAGCAGCATTGACCATGCGCTGTGCGCCTTCCCAATCAGCAACGTTGTCGAAGTTTGCAACAGCTTCGCCACCCATGGCCTTGATTTCATTCACGACTTGTTGTGCAGGTGCTGCATCTTCGCCCGAACCATCATTCGCGCCGCCCAGGTCATTGACAACCACTTTTGCGCCCTCAGCTGCAAAAAGAAGCGCATGTTCACGGCCAATGCCGCGTCCTGCTCCGGTAATTATCGCTACGCGTCCGTCTAGTGCTCCCATGGAAACCCCCTCGTTGAGAATCGGCACAACGCCGACAGGACCGAGATTAGGGGAAGACGAGGTCGACGGTCTTACCGACGATGACGCGGGCGTAGTTCTTGACCACTTTGCCGTCAACGAGGGCACTCTTCAGGCCACGCTTTGTGTTTCCGGTGACTTTGCCGATGACCATTCCGTACTTCAACAGGCGTTCTTTCACGGTGGCGAGGTCTTTGCCGTAAATCGTGGGGATCAATGTGGTGGTTTGACCCTTCGACACAGTGACTGTGACCGTGCCACCCTTTGCCAACTTTTCGGCCGCAACAGGTACTTGCACAGAAATTTGTCCGGCAGGAACATCAGGACTTCCCATTGTCGGAGCTTCAACAACAACGAGAGCAAGTTCTGTCAGTTTTGCGGTTGCTGCTTCAAGTGTCATTCCGAGAAGGTTCGGAACTTCGCGCATTGCTGGACCTGTAGAAACATTGATTGCAACTGTGGTGCCCTTGACAACCGAATCGCCAACTTTCAACGTTGGTTGATCTGGAACAGTCCATGACGCAACAGTGCCAATGGCGACTGCTTCATCATCTGTATCAATGGGTGCAGCCTCAAGACCTAGTTCTGCCAATTTTGCCTTTGCATCATCTGCTGTGAGACCAGCGAGTTCAATCAGAACAGAAAGTGTTGGCCCTTCAGAAACCACCATTGTGATTCCGTCGCGCTTTGCAAGGTTGGCGCCCAGCACCGGATCTGTGCGAATAATTTGTCCGGCTTGCACGCTGTCACTGCGTTCCTTCACGACGGTGATTCCCCATCCGAATGGTGACACTTGGTTACGTGCTTCAGCTTCCGTTAAACCCACAAGCGCAGGAACAGGGTTCTTAGGGTTCAGAACAGTGAAGTATGCGCCAACGCCTGCACCAGCAATAAGGGCAATGACTACAACACCAATTGCAATACGGCGACCCCAACGCTTCTTTGGCCGAACTACTTGTGACGTTGGGTCTTCTGCGGCAAGAACTCGCAAGGAATCTGCATCCATTGCAATTGGACCGGTGTCGTCGCCACCAATAGTGAGTGGATTTCCAGCAGAACCATCGGTGATAATCAGGGCTGTAGGTGAATCAATTACTTCGCTGCCACCAAACTTTGGCGTGGTGCGAATGAGTATTGGTTCATTCGGTGCAACATTCTCGACTGGCGGCATCATTGAAATATCGGGACGCACAACTGGTTGTGATGGATCTGTTTGCGCAACTTCGGCATCGAACAATCCGGTACCAACAACATCGATTGGAGTTGGTCGTGGCAAATTCTCAGCAGACTGAACAAGAGCTTGTCCGAATTCACGCGGAGAAAATCTTTCTGATGCAGTTGGTCGACCAGCATGTTCAAGCACTTGTGCCAACGCACCAAAATCTGCATTCACTGGCAACAACTTGCCGGAACGATTTGCAAACGCTGCAGCAACAGTTTCTGCGGCAAACGGCACGTCACCTGTCATCGACTCGACAAGAATGAGTGCAAGCGAATACACGTCGGACGATGCACTGCGTGCTCCGCCCTCTGCCAATTCAGGAGCGCTGTATGTGGCTTGCTCGAGACCAAGAGCATCAAGCGGACGCAGAGGGGCTCCGAACCCGACTAAGCGCACGCGACGGTCAAGACCAAAGACCAACCGAGATGGGCGTAGGTCACTGTGGCTGATGCCCTGCTTTGCGGCCGCATCGAGAGCGCGGCACACATCGATTCCGACAATCAAGGCCTGAGACGGGGTGAGGCGTCGGCCACGGTCAAGGAATTCGCGTAGCGATCCGCCGGCAAGGCGCTCTCCCACCACAAAGACGTACCGCTCGCCGTCAAGGGTGACCTCGCCGTGGTCAAGCACGGACTCGATGCACGGGTGGCGCAGGCTGGAAGCGATATCGAACTGCTGCTCAAATGCGGCAAGAGCATCATCAGGGGTGGTGGAACCAAGAGCAGTGTCAATTAATTGGCTGAGCGCAACAATGCGCACGGAGATTGCTTCAAGAGATGACAGGTCCGTTGCGTCGTACTGCAGGGCTCCAGAGGATGAACCCACGGACTCGACCCGAAGTTGATCGAGTTGGTATCGCCCGGACAGCACTGTGCCGGGCATGTTCTGTGGCTCGCTCATGACCCATAAAACCTACCGTGTATGCCACGGAGAGGGGATTCGGAGCCTTTTTCAGGGAGAATAGAACCATGAAACGCCCCATTAATAAGGAAACCCTCATAGTGAGTGCCGGAGTGGCAATTGGCCTCTATGCCATCATTTTGGGTTTCAACGGTGGTTCCACTGGCCGCGACGCCCAGCGCCTTCCCGCTGCAATCGAACGCATGACTCCTGGTCCTGGCGATCAGGTACTGCAACAGAGTCAAATTTTTGTTGACTTCATCGACGGGTACAACGCATCTCTCACTGTCGATGGCATTGCTCTCGATACGACACGTCTCGACGAGTTATCCGACAATGGCGCTGCACCGAGACCCGGAGCACAAGTAGAAATTCCACCAACAGCTATCTACGACCCCGGCAACTACACCATTAGTTTTTTGCCGCAAGAGGGCGCGCCAATCTCGACATTGACACAAGGCATGCACACGGCAACAGTGCTCTATTGGAAAATAACTGACGGACCAGCAAAGTCTCGTTCATTTACGTGGGAATTTAAGGCCGACTAAGCCGGCAACTCGCCCGTCGCAAGCAAGATTTCAAATCCGGCTTCGTCCAGCACAGGAATACCCAATTGTTCAGCTTTTGCAACTTTGCTGGCACCAGGAGATTCGCCAAGTACAACAGCAAAAGTCTTTGCACTCACGCTTCCGGGACTCTTTCCGCCACGACTCTTAATTGCCTCTTCTGCACCGTCACGTGAATAAGCAGAAAGTGAACCAGTGACCACCACTGCCTTACCGACAAGCGTTTGAGGAAGTGTGCTGACTTCGACACGACCGAACTCAACACCAGCATCGCGCAGTTTTTGGATAATGGCTGCATTCTCTGAAACTGCGAACCACGACGTGATGGATGCAGCAATGACACCGCCGACTCCATCAACGGCGGATAAATCATCTGCCGTTGCAATTGCAATTACATCAAGCGAACCAAATTCCGAGGCAAGCGATTCTGCAGCAGCTGGTCCGAGATTTTTTATACCAAGGGCTGTGAGCAATTTGGGCAATGGTCGCGACCGAGACGCCTGAATTGATGCCACAAGATTTTGTGCACTGAGTTCAGCAAAGCCTTCAAGCGTCAATAATTGTTCAACCGTTACTGAATACAAATCACCGACATCTGCAACAAGCCCAGCATCGGACAATGCGAACACCGTACGGTCACCGAGACCTTCAATATCCATTGCTCCACGTGATGCGAAGTACATAATGCGTTGGTCGCGTTGAAACGGGCAACTTGGCTCAACACATCGCGTATCGGCGACATCGTCAAGTTTGACGAGTGTTGATTTCACTGGGCACGGACACAATGTGGGAAACACCCACGGCTCAGAGTTTTTGGGGCGCTTCGATAGAACTGGTCCCACCACCTCAGGAATGACGTCACCTGCTTTTCGCACCACAACGGTGTCGCCAGGGCGAACATCTTTGGCCGCAACCTGATCACGGTTATGCAATGTGGCCATACCCACTGTTGACCCGCCAACAAACACTGGTTCAAGGACTGCAAACGGGGTGGTGCGCCCCGTACGACCAACTGAGACTTGGATATCAAGTAGCAAGGTGTGTTTTTCTTCGGGCGGAAACTTAAATGCAATTGCCCAACGTGGAGCGCGCGATGTGAAACCTAATTGTTCCCGCTGACTGAGGTCATCAACTTTGATAACAACACCATCTATTTCATATGGCAATTCGTGGCGACGTTCTTTCCATTCAGAACAAAACTGCGTGACCGCTTCAATGGAATCAACAATGGTGATTGCCGGGTTGACCGGGAAGCCAAGTGTGCGCAAAAACTCAAGAGTGTCGTGGTGGCTTGTGAATTCGGGGCCACCAATAACTTCACCTAATTGGTACGACCACAACGACATGTCACGCTTTGCTGTGACTTTTGAATCTTTTTGTCGCAAACTGCCAGCACCAGCATTACGCGGATTCACAGGAACGGCAAGAGGTGCGCGACCCTTACTAATTCGTTCAAGGTTTTCTGCTTCACGTTCTGCTTTCAGTTTTTCAAACGCGGCAATTGACATGAATATTTCGCCGCGGACTTCCACTACTTCTGGGGCAGACGGAATGTGTTTGGGCAACGACGAGATAGTTGCCACGTTTGCAGTGACATCTTCGCCAACTTTGCCATCGCCACGTGTGGCAGCTTGCACTAGTGAGCCATTCTCATATCGAATACTGATGGCAAGACCATCAATCTTCAGCTCGCACACATACCGGACTGCTTGATCGCCAAGTCCCTTCGCCACCCGGTCACCCCATGCGCGCAATTCTGTTTCGTCCATGGCGTTATCAAGACTGGTCATGGGCACACGGTGTACAACCGGGTCAAAAGTGGTGATAGCTGAAGAACCAACTGAAAGCGTTGGCGACGAATCATCCACTAAATCGGGGTGTTCATTTTCCAGTTCACGCAATTCGATTACTAACTGGTCAAATTCGGCGTCGCTGATTTCGGGGTCATCGTGACCGTGATAACGGGCGTTGTGATACTGCACCTGCTCGCGCAGTTCTTCCATGCGATTCTTTGGAGAAGGTGTGCGCGACATCACCTACAAACTACTAAAGGGGTACCGCACTGAGGTGGGCTATGAGCCAAGTGTCAAACGAGAGGCCGTGGCTTGTTCGCCCACCTTCATGGACACATTGCGAACATGAGAAAACACTCGTTCTGCGACGCCATCAGTGTGTGAGCCAAGTCCACAGGCTGGAGTGATGTAGCTCATTCGGCGAACAAGCAACGGGTCAACACCAGCTTTGACTAACGCACACATGACTTCCATGAGAGATTTCCAAGGGCGCTCAGCACTGATTGCAATAGGCCCATCCGTGCGGACGGCGCCCCACGCAATGCGGCCACCGTGATCAAGATGATCAGAGATACGGCTCGCTGCCACCAACATCTCCCCCATTTCTTCGTCACGTGAAGGCGACGGCACAGGTACAGACAAAACATTTGCACCAGTTGCAAGCATTGCGCCCCAGTCTGTTCTGCCACAACAATGCAGACCACTGATATTGCCACTTGTTACTGCGGCTAATGCGCCGGAAATATAATCGATAACTTCTTCTGTCGAAATGGAAAATCCAGGTTCCAGCGCTTCGGGCATTGACGGTTCATCAAGCATGATGATCTGAGTGACACCGTTGCACACACGAGCGACTTCTTCTTGTAAAGCACTGACGTGCGAACGCACTGCTTGAAGTGCAAGTGGAAATGCAATTCGAGGCTCAAGCCCGATACGTACTAGCGCAATACCCAACGTCACTGGTCCGACGAATTGCCACTTCACTGTGTGTATGCCGGGATCGCGAACAGGAAAACTTTCGAGGAACGCAAGGAATGATCCGTACGCATCAGAATTCAAATCGGTTGTAATGAATTGATCAATGTCGAGCGATGACACGTCAACACTGATGCCACCGTATTGACCAACAGAGACACCTTCAATACCTACAAGTGCCTGAGCAATCATTCCCTCTGCAGGAGACCGTCGAGGAAGAGACGGAATGGTCACAACATCGGTCGAGCGCCATACGAAATCAAGCGCGGCCGACACACTGCGGTGCGGCAAACTGCCAATGCCGAAGGTGGCGCCAGGACGTGGTGAACGGATGTTGTCTGAATTCACCTGTCCTCCGATGGCATACGAGCAAAAAGCTCCTACCCATTGGTATCAGTAGTGCTTACTGGGAAACGAATCGTGAAATTCTCTTCAAGGAGCCCCTGCAGGCAAGGCTAGAGATATGGCTCAACACCCCTGGCTTCAACCCCAACGCGTGTTGATCTCTGTGGTCATGGCTGCCTGGGTGGCACTTGCCTTGTCATCACCCTGGCAGACCATTGCTGACGATGCATCTCGTTCAGTGGCATGGGTCGTTCTTGCGTGGGGCTGGTTCTTGTGGACAGGTGTTGGAGCGTCACTGCTTGTTCCATCGCCGATATCTCTCACCATCGTGCGCACCGTGGTTCCATTATCTGTTGTCGTATCCGTTGTTGCGAGCCAGCCGTTAGCGGTTTTCTGTTCTGTTGTTGCACTCATCGTGTGTGCGTCGCCGGTATTTGTGGATGCCATGGTGCAAGGTGGCGCATACGGAGATGAGACACGTTTCGCATTGCGCACGCCACTTCCGTACGTTGTACCCGCCATTATCGCCTGGCTCTTGTACACCACGTCGTTAATTGGCGGAAGTCTTCTTCTTGCGGCACGTCAATACATATTTGGGGCAGTTCTCGTAGCCATTGGAATCCTTTTGTCACGAACTATTCCACGACGACTACACCGTCTCGCACGTCGTTGGTTAGTTCTTGTTCCCGTTGGCATCGTGGTGCATGATCATTTGGTGTTACACGAAACAATCATGGCGCACTCAGGGAAAATATCTTCAGTTACTCGCACATCTCATGTCGGCGAAGCAGCGGACCTGACAGGCGGAGTTTTCGGAGATCGCATTGCCATCGCGTTAGCAGAAGCTGACAAAGTAGTTCTGTCAGCAATTACTGCAAAAGCATTAGGCACAACAGAAGCGTTACACGTGAAGATGTTCTGTATTGCTCCGCGCAGGCTAACTGCAGCGCTTTCAGCAATTACTCAGTAACTATTCCACCGCCAAGAACAACCATGTCGGTGGAATCATAAAAGACCACTGTTTGTCCAGGTGAAATGCGACGAGTTGGTCGTGACCATGCAATAACCGCAGTGTCGCCCGTGACCGTGAGAGTGCCAGCAGAACGTTCGCCGTGAGCACTTCCCTGCACAAGAATTTCTCGAGATGAAATGGTGAACACATCAGTTGAATATGGCCATGACAATGTGCCAATGGATGTATGCGAAATAAACAACTCAGCTTCGTCTCCGACCACAACACGGCGCAACGGCACGTCAACTGCCACCACGTATCGCTTGTCGCCACCACCAAGTCCGAGACCACGCCTCTGACCAAGTGTGACTAACTCAACCGCTGGCACCTCACCCACTTGCGTACCGGTTCCATCAACAACTGTCGCCGCATTAAACGTAAGACGTGGCTCTAGGAAACCAGCGCGCCCAATGGTGCTACCAATAAAGCACACATCTTGACTATCTGGTTTTGCTGCGGTGCGTAAACCGCCAGAGGCAGCCAATTCACGCACGTCTGATTTCTGCATATGCCCAACGGGGAACATGACATACGCAATATCTTCGGCCGACAACATATGCACCACATAGCTCTGATCTTTCGCTGCATCTGCCCCACGCGCCAACCGCAAGGTGCCATCAACGTCGATGACGCGTGCATGATGACCAGTAGCCACTGCATCAAAGCCCAATGCACGACCGCGTTCAATGAGTTTGTCGAATTTCAAATGTCGATTGCATTCAATACAAGGGTTCGGGGTTGTGCCTTGCACGTGTGATGCCACATATGGCTCAACTACATGCTCATTGAATTCTTCAGAAAAATTGAAGACCAAGTGGTCAATGCCCACTTGTTGTGCCACTCTGCGCGCGTCATCAACGTCTGACACTGAACAACAACCCGTGTCGCTCTCGCCGCCCCATAAACGCATGGTGACTCCGACAACATCATGACCCTGATCACGCAACACAAGTGCTGCGGCAGACGAGTCAACGCCACCAGACATAGCGAGAAGAACTTTCATGATGTCACCGCCCCCAGTCGTGCTGCTGCAACAATTGTTGCATCGATTGCAGCACAAACATCGCTTTCAGTGGTGGTGTGCCCGAGACTGAAACGCAATGAGCCTTTAATGCGTTCACGCGAAACACCCATGGCAGCCAGTACATGGGATGGCTCCATTGCGCCACTTGCACACGCCGAGGCAGCAGACACACAGACACTTGCCTCATCTAACAGGTACAACAATGATTCACTTTCAAGATTCTCCAAGCACACATGGGCAGTTCCCGCAATGCCAGTGCCTGGTGCAAGAGTGGCTGTGGCGCATTCAATACGGGATGTGATTCCGTCAATCAGCTGATCACGTAATTTGCCAAGTCGAGCAACTTCAGATGTGCGATTCTGATCTGTCAACGACAAAGCAACTGAAGTGCCAACAATGCCCGCGACGTTGTGTGTGCCACTGCGGCGATCACGTTCTTGTCCCCCACCCAAAATAAGTGGTTCCAGTGTTACGCCTTCACGCAGCACCATGATTCCCATACCTTTTGGTCCGCCAAATTTGTGGGCAGACAAAGTCAGGCAATCAACGTGTGACCACACAGTTCGCAAGTCAATCCAACACGCCGCCTGTACCGCGTCTGTGTGAAACAACGCATTAGGTGCCTGGCGTCGAACTGCGTGTGAGATGTGCTCTAAATCTGAAATCGCACCGGTCTCGTTATTTACTGCCATTACTGACACCACAGCAACATTGTCAAGGTCTGTTAGCACTGCCCGCATGACATCAGGGTCTACCGAGCCAGCAGCCGTAACAGGCACCACGGTGCCATCAATGTGCTCGACACAATGCAACACAGCATGATGTTCAGCTGAGCCACACACAGCGGTACCGCCAGTCCGTCGAGTAGCACCAAGAACTGCGGCGTTGGCCCCTTCGGTTCCACCGCTCGTGAAAATCACTTCACCGGGACGACATCCGATTACTTCAGCCACCACATCTCGTGCTTCATCAATGACCTGACGGGCTTCTCGCGCAAATCGATGCGAGCCCGATGGGTTTGCGTACATCACATCGCCGTACTTGCTCATGGCATCACGAGCCTCTAAGCGCAACGGAGACGTTGCTGCATGATCGAGATACACGTACGAACGTGGCAA
>Ga0209444_10001247_pt1 | contig 14017 bp, 9 predicted proteins | sample LauGreFaBDMM15DN_2_FD_188215 | JGI IMG/M metagenome (GOLD analysis project Ga0209444, IMG submission 188215) | Freshwater lake microbial communities from Lake Michigan, USA - Fa13.BD.MM15.DN (SPAdes) (version 2) | ecosystem: Environmental > Aquatic > Freshwater > Lake | place: Lake Michigan, USA...
TCATCTACCATTTAGTGACACCCCTCTAATTCTTCTGTCGTCAACTCTCTTTATAGTTGACATTACTGCTTGTGCAATATCATTTGGATTTGCATCTGTCTTTGCATTAACTGTTAATGTGTATGTATTATTATACACTGCTCCCCCAACAGAATCACCATTATTAATTTTTCTCATTGTGTCTACTCCATACTGATCTACAGCATACTTACTCATAATAAACTCTCCTGGTGTAAGCATTGCTGGTACTGTGTCAGTTCCTTTTGCAAAACCACCAAGAGCAAACATCTTAGGAATGAGTCCACCCATAGACCAGTTTCCAAATGCATTTGCTGCTGCTGCATTTCCACCAAACTTCTTAAGTGTTGCTGCGTCTGCTGCTTTCTTGGCTGCTGCTGCTTTATTTGCTGCTAGATTTTCAGCCTGCTGCTTTGCATAGTCTGGACCAGTGTTGTACTTCTTTGCAAGATTCATTTGATCTGTTAGTCTATTTAGGTCTACATAGTGATTTTTTGCAACTGATCCTGCATTATCTTCAATCTTTAACTTATTAACTTCACGGTTAAATAGTTCAGAGTTTCTAACTATGTTTGCAGCAATGTTTGTTTCCATGTCTTTAACATGTGCCCTTGCTGTTGCGTCGGTTATAGTCATCCAAGTATTCTGGTATGGGTCTGCAGGAGTTTCTTTAAATCCTACTGGAGTATTATTTTTTGCTACAGGATTTGTACTCTTGTTAGTATCTGGTTTGCCAGTAGGATCTGGATCTGGATCTGGTCCTGGTCCTGGTCCTGGTCCTGGTCCTGGTCCTGGTCCTGGTCCTGGTCCTGGTCCTGGTCCTGGTCCTGGTCCTGGTCCTGGTCCTGGTCCTGGTACTGTGGCTCCAACGATTGCATCTACAGGAATAAGTGCTCCTGCTGTTGGGTCAGAATTTTGATTTTCTTTTTCTGCCTTATACATGCTTATTAGGTTTCCGTAATTGTCTCTTGCAAGTTTCATTGAGTCTATAAAACTTCCACTTTGGATCATAGCAAGATTTACTTCATTCTTAATCTTTTCCCATTCATCTCTTGTTTTTTCAAGAACTTTTAGATTTTTAATATCTGCATTTAGTTTAATTTCTGCCAGCCTTACAGCATCTTGATTTGGCTCAATCTTTTCTTCTTCAATTTTAAAGATTTCATCTTGCATATCTTTAATATCTTTTTCTAATTCTTCTCTGGTCTTTAGTTTTTTCTCTGTCTTATCAAAGCCTGTTGCCCTTGATAGTTCGTACTTTCTAGACTTTTCTAATGCTTCCTTTTCTTTAGTTACTGCATTTGCCGCTTCTTGTGCTCTCATTTCTTGAGCAGCCCTTGCTGCTGCTGCTATGTCTCCAGATGTAAGTGCTTCAGCAAGCGTTAACTGTCCTCTTTGCTGAGCAGAAATTGCAGCATTAGCCTTTTCAACTTCGTCTAAAGCCTCAATTCGCTTATCATATTTTTCATTAATCTTTTCTTCTTGTTTTTCAATTTCTCTAAGCGCTGCTTCTTTGTCGTCCATTTTATACTGAATATCGTTAATTAAATTTTGAGCATCCTCAATTGCTTTGTTTTCATCTTCCATAGACAATCTAAAAGTTAGTTGCAGATCTTGTTCTTTAATGTCAAACTCTTCTAATACATTTCCGAAACCTTCGTTAAACATGTCTTCAAAAAATCCTATAGTGCTTTTTAGTTGTCCAAGTCTTGCATTAAAGTCTCCCAAGAGTTTATTGACTTCTGTCTGTGCAGCATTTACCGCTCCTTGTGCTTGTCCAATTATGGCACTAGGTGCATCAATATTTTTTTTATTTGCTAAACTGTTTTGTGCTGATGAAAGTTTGCCCTGTGCTTCTGCAAGTTGAGTTTCTAGATCTCTTAAGTTTTGGTCTGACTTAAGTGCAAAAACAGTTTCCTTGGAATACTTCTTTCTAAATCTTTCTTCTTGTTCTCTTTCTTTTCTAAATTGTGCAATATCTGTTTTTACGTTTTGTATTGATGCTGCTTTCTTTTGTGCTGCGCTCAATACCTTATAGTCGTTAGCCAAAGTCTTTACTGTTTTTGAGTTTGCACCATTTGCAATTGCTGATGCGTATGCTTTATTAGATATTAATTCGTAGGCATCTGCTACTGGAACTCCAAGTTTTGCCAACTTGTCAAAAGCAATGCTTTGATCTGATATCGCCTTAAGGTCTGCCTCCATGCTTGATTTAAAATCTCCCATGGTTATTGAGTTTAATGCTTCTTGAATATTTTTTGCATCTCTCTTTAAACCAATTATGTTTTTCTTGTTGTCAAATTCAAATAAAGAGTTTTTCTTCTTTTCATATTCTTTTGGATCCATGCCGACTATTAGAGATATAAAGTCTTCACTTCCACCAATGGCTCTTAGATCATTTTCTATACCGCTGAAAGCATCAATTGTTTTATTTCCGCCAAACAACTTATCCAAAGCCTTGCGAGAAGCACTCCAGCCCTCTGTAACCTTGATCTGGTTCATTCTTACATCTCTTAATTTTTTAACTACCTCATCTAGAGGAGATGACTCTACCTTTCCTCCACCAGTCGATCCTGTCTTCTTTGTTGGTGTAGTATTATCAACTGAAGACTGTGTGACTGCAAATGCTGATGCTCTGTAGTAGTCGCCTTCTGTTTTTCCAGGATTTGCTTTGAGCCAGTTTTGAATTGCATCCTTATTATTACCTTCCATTCTAACCATAGTAGTAAGTGTCTGCATATAAATCTTTTGCTGTTCTGGTGGCAATGAATCAAAGTATGCCTGGTCTGCTTTTAGGATTTCCATTTCTTTTGCACCTAATACAGTTGCAGCAATTTCAAGATTAATCTTTCCCTTTTTCTCATTAATTTTATCAATTGTTGTTTGTAGTGCTGCTGCTGCTTCTGGATTTTTGTTATAGTAATCAAGGGCTACACTTATGTCTGGAATTGCTGCACCTAGTTGTGTAATTCTTTGGAACAGTTCAAGTTCTTTTTGTGCTTCTGGGGCAGTCTTTGTAGATATTCGAGCAACGAAATCTGTTGCTTGCTTAGGGTCTTTAAACATTCCTACAATACCCATCATCTGGTTTGCAAAGGCTCCACCGAACTTTCCAACAATAGAAACAACCTTTTCAATTGAAGCCTTGTCATTTCCAAATGTATCAAATATTTCAATCATTTGCATTGGATCTATCTGACCGCTGGCCATTTCCATCTTTAGTGTGTACTGTAGTTCTTTTGAGATTCCAGAATCATTAATTTGTGTCTGTGCTAATGGAACAACATCTTCTAAAGCAGTTCCAGCATATTGTTTCGTAACAGCCTTGTCTGCACCAGTCATCAATGCCTTTTGAGTTGAAGTGTCAGCGTCCTTGTAAGACTTTTGAATGTCTGCTACAAGTGCGCCGTTCTCAACAAGCAGTTTATTACGATCAATAACATTTTGTTTTATAAGTCTTTCTACTTCTAGTTGATCCCCTGCTGCCTTTGCAACCGCTAGTTTATTTTGATACTCTAGTTCTACAGAGTCCATTATTTCTTGCTGCTGCTGTAGCGCAATCTTTTGCATTGCAACGCTTGCTCCTGATGCCTCACCAATTCTTTTATTTCTATCTTTTCTTCCAAAGAAGTTTCCTGCTGCTGCTCCTAACGCTGCTCCAGCGACTGCTCCAACCTTTGTTCCAATAGTTGCTCCTATTGCAGCACCTGCTGGACCTCCAAGCATTCCAGTAATCCCACCAAGTAATCCTCCTGCAATTGCTCCTGCTACTGCTCCACCAGTTGCACCTGCTGCTGTATATCCAATAGACTTTGCAGAATCTTTTGCAGTAAATCTTGCAGCCTTTTTTGTGCCGTCTGTCGCAAGGTTCATCTTTTCTCTAGTATCCCGAAGTAACTCAACTCTAACTCCGATTGGATCCTTAAGAATATTTTCTCCATTTGGTCCAAGGAGTTCATTTAACTTTCCATTTACTTCAATTCCAAATGAGTAGTCTCCCATTTCTTGTGCAAGGTTTGCAACTATACTTCTTGCCTGTGCTGCATTAAGTGCTCCTGTTGCAACTGCGGTTGCCATTTGATTTATAACCTGACCCTTTGCAGCATCTTTACCTTGAGATCTTACAGTATCCCCAACATTTTGAATCATTGCTTTGCCCTCTTCGCCAGCCACAAAAGACTGACCAAATGTTGTTTTACCTGTTTGAATCTGGAAAGGAGAGAATGCTTCTTTTCTTCTTCTTGCCATAATTTCTCCAGCCGAAACCTTGCCTGCAAAAGTAGAAAGACTCTTCATTGCTTCTGCACCAGAACCCATTGCCTCTGTAAGTTTTAGTGCTGCGTCTTGTGCTTTATCAAATGCCATTCTTTGGTATGCGTATGCTGCAACTACCAGACCAATACCTGCTGCAAGTGCTGTAAACTTATTTTGAAGCATTGGCATAATCATAGAAATTCCCATAAGAGGCATCATTATTTTTGTTGCCATCTCTCCTACCTGGCCAGGAACCATAGAAGCCATCATAGCAACTCCAGAAGCAGCCATTACTCCGCCAGTCATACCCATTCCTGGGCCCTTACCTGCTGCTATTCTATCTTGCTTCTTTTGTTGCCTATCTGCTAAATACTTTCCAAGTTTACCTCTTGGCTCTGCAGTTGGCATTTCTTCTGGTCTAGAAACTAATGGTAATACCATTGCTCCCGCTGGAGTTACTGGTCCAATTGGTGCTGGACCCGCTTCTCTTGTTGCACGTCTTACTCTTTTCTTACTTACTATTTTGGTTTCTTCTGCTGCTGAATCTGCAATAGTTTTTCCAATTTTCTGTCCCGCAGCCTTTGCAGTTGCAGCGTCTGCGATTGCTCCCTTTACATATGCACTAGTAAGTTCTGAAAGTTTTCTTGCTGAGCCTGGCATTGATACAACACCTGATGCCATTGGTGCATCTGCTTCTCCAGGAATTGTAAACTTTCCAATTCTCTTTGTTTTTTTATACTTATCTGGAAGGTTGACAACCTTACTACCCTTTTTAGGCTTGCTTATCATCATTGTATCTCTTGGTCCAGCAGCAGACTTAACATTAGAAGGAAGAGGTTCCATTTTTGGTTTGGTTATTTTTTGATTTTTTTCTTCTTGTACTGCTTCATCTGTCGCAACTGCAACCTTGTTTTTAAGATCTTGAACTGGTGCTACAGCACGAGCATGAACACCTTTCCAGTCAGCATTAAGACCCTCTTCGAGTCTTTTTATCATAGCCTTATAAACTCTTTTTTCGTCTTTGTCTAAATCAAAACTTTTTACTGTCTCCTTAAGTTTAGGCAGGACCCTCTTGATCTCATCTGTCATTGCTTTTTCATACTCTTCTGGAGTCATGCTTTTTACAATGTCAAGTGTTGCTTCAGCAAAAAACTTTTTACGACCTGGAACCTTTAGATTAGGATCAAGGTTTTTTATTGCCTGCTCTTCCATAGAAGGAAGGTCTACTATCGGTTTACCATTTTTATCAATAGCAAAAGGAAATTCTCTTTCTCCAGATGCAGTTTTAAATACTCCAGAAGTACCAAGATCTGGAACAACATTTCCAGAAATGTTTCCTCTTCCTAAATCCATATCTGCACGAAGTGCAGCAGCAACGTTCTGTCTTATGTATTCTTCTTTTGTAAACCTATTGCTCATGTTGTCAGGATTAAATCTTGGATCATACTCAGACTCAAGAGCGTACATTGTTTTACCAGTTGTTGGATCTTGAATTATTCTTAACTGCTGAACTGGTGCTTCTAATCCATGAACATCTCTTGCAATCTGCGTTGCTCTTTGTTCTGCAAGGGCTGACCTTAAGTCCATCATTGGCTTTACAAATACTTTTTTGCCATCATGTGTTTCGTGTAATCCTGAAAGATGCTTAGCAGCAAGATTACTAAAGCCAGTTCCTTCAGCAATTTGATTTGCATAAGTTGTGACTGTTCTTCCTTCTAGTTCTGCTGGACTTAATCCAAACAGTGCTCTTTCAACAGCCTGACGAATTTTTTTAGTTGCTGTTCCTGCAACTTTGACACGACCAGAAGATCCGTTTGCTCTTCCAGAAGAAAACTTTCCGTCATCCTTAAGTTCACCATTGTTTCTTGATGTTTTAATTCTATATGGTGGATTTTCATCTGGTCGGTATGTTTCTCCTACTTCAGGTCTACTGTAAGCAATGATGTTGCCTTTTTCATCTCTTCTAACAAGTACTGGAGCATCTGGATAATTATCAGCAAGCCTTTGTACCGCCGTAATAATTCCCTTTTGTCCAGTTTTATTTACAGCCTCAAGAAGTTGTGCAGGAGTTGCTGGCTTGTCATCATAAAGTACTCCCTTTGGTGTTCCTTGTGGACCAATACCTGCTGTAGCAAAGACTTTCTTAACTGCTTCAGAGTATTTTTTATCTCCTACTAAGCCTCCGACTATGCCTGATTTTAAATCTCCTACTCGTGAGGCTACTAAATCATCACCAATCTGATGTGGTTTCTTATTGCCATCTTTATCTAAATCTCTTGGAAGTAACTCCAAAGAACTAATAACCTCTCTACGAATCTTATCTGATACCTTTGCAGCCTCTGTTGCAGTAAGAGATGAGTCCTTCCTCATAAGGTTTTCTGTCATTGTACGAATGGCTCTTGGCTTTTTTATTTCTTCCAAGTATTCGTCTAAACTTGCTTCATTAATTTTTAACTGATCGTGAAGAGGCTTTGGTATGTCAAACCCTAAACCGCTGTATGCATTTACCTTTTTAATTCCTCTTACTTTTTCTTTTTGCGCTTCATTTTTAAATTCTTCATCAACATCGTCAATATCTATAATTGTTTTTTCTGTTGCATGAGCAAACTCAAGTGTTTCAGTACTATCTCCTGCATATTTAATTGGCATACCGACCTGTGTTGCTCCTGGCGTTCCACCATTAAAGCCCTGAAGTCTTCTATTAACCATTGCATTAATTATTGGCTTAAACTGAGGATCTTGTGCTACATCTGCTGGGATTACTGCTTCCCCTGGAGTAAGTACTGCAGGGACTGTATCTTGATTACCAGTTCCTGGAACTCTAGTTGTTCCAGTTGAGTACTTTGCTTTTGTTTGGGTTGCACCTGGTTTACCGCCTCTGACTGGGCCAGTAAATCCTAGTTGTGCTGATATGGCATTTCTGTATGCTGATGCTAGTGTGTTTACTGCTGTTGCTTCAGAGGTAAAGGTTTGCTTAAGTCTTTGATGAACTTGGTCTAAAGATGCTGCTACAGCAGATGCCTCAAGTTGTTGCTGGCTTAGGTATTCTGTTTGTTGTCCAAGCACCTGCGTTGAAGAACCTGTTTTTTGAAATCCTGATCTCATTGTAGCAAAAAGTTTAATGATGTTGGCAACGCCGTTTGCAAGCAAACCAAATGCCATAAGCGCAACAGGTCCTACCGCTCCAAGTGCAACTGTCAAAATTGTTAAGAACTTCTTGCTGCCTTCTCCAAGATTATTAAACTTATCTAGTATCTTTCCTGCAAACTCAACGATTGGCGTTAATGCTTTTAAGAACTGTTCTCCTACTGGTGCAAGAGTTACTTTTAAATCCTCAATTGATTTCTTAAACTTGTATGTTGTTGTATTTTCAATCTTCGATAGTTCTCGCTCAGACAAGATTGCTAACTCTTCAGTTGTTGCTTTTGTAAGACCAAGTACTCTTGATGCCTGGGTTCCTTCTGCTACAACATTTTGAAACAGTGTTGATAGTCTTGAAAACTGGAACTTGCCAAATAGTTGTTCAATGGCACGAGCACGATTGAGTGGATCTAGTGTATCTAGTGCATTTGCAAAGTCTATCACTGTTGACTTTACGTCACCAGCATTTCCTTCTACAATACCCTTGATGTTTACGCCAAGTCCTGCTAAAAACTTTGATGCTTTTTCAGATGGATTAATCAAAGATGCAAGACCAGACTTAAGTGCGTTAGCACCTTCTGATGCATTAATTCCACCTTCCTTCATGGCGGTTAGGAAGAATGCTAAGTCTTCAACATCTCCACCAAGTTGCTGAACAACTGGTCCAGCCTTTGGAATTGCGATAGTTAAATCCTCAATAGATACAACAGTCTGGTTTTCAACTGCGTTAAGGAAATCAATCTTTTTTGCCAAGTCTTCTGTTGCTACACCAAACGCATTTGTTACTGATATTGTTGTTTCTAGTGCCTGCTCTTGTTCTACACCACCCAAAACTGCAAGTCGTGTTGCCTGTGCAACCTGTGCCATCAAGTCGGCACCCATCTTGCCTTGTGCTGCTGCATCTGCAGCCATCTTCATTGTTGCTTCTACTGCAACTCCATACTTAGTATATTCTTTTGCAAGTAGTTGAATATCTTTAACCATTGCATCTGTTTCTTCTGAAGTTGTAAATAGTTCTCCATAAACACGCTTAAATCTGATTGCCTGCTCTTCAAGTTGCATAAATGTTTTTGCTGCTTGAGTTCCAAGCATTACCAGTGGAATGGTAAAACCAACCATCAACTGACGACCAGCCCACTGAGTATTCTTACCAAAGTTTAGAAGGTTAGTTGATCCTTGCTTTAATAATTGATTAAGTAGTTGCTGTCTTTGTGCTGCGATTGCTGTTTGTGTACCTAGATTTTTCATGTCTAGGGTAAGTGGTCTTACAGCAATTGCCTGTAGAGCACCGTTTGCTCCACGACCCAACTTTATATATTGGGTTTGAATATCTTTTACACGCTCTCGTGCTACTTTATTTAGTGTCTCAAACTCAGACTTAAATAGTCGGCCAAAGGTCCTTGTTGCTGCGCCTGTGTATCTAAAATATTCTCTAGATGTTAGTTTATTTTTTTCTAAAGCATCTGTAAAAGACTCTGTGCTTGTTGTTACTGTTCGCATAGATGCCTGGAATTGTCCAGTAGCATTTATACTGTTCATCAAGTTTTGTGCTTGATTTGCTGCTACCGCTGATGCTGCGGTACCAGACTTTGCCATTTGTGTATGGAAGGCTGATATTTGACGTTGAAGAAGTTTTAGACTTGCTAAAGCATCAGACGTATCAATATTTACATGAATATTGGATTGAACATCAGCCATCCATTAACACCTCTTATTTAGTTATTTGCAAGGTTGCCAAGCAATGATGCGTCAGAAAGTTTAATTCCTGATGCCTCTTCGACAATCTTGTATACTGTTGGAAGGTCTAGATTTTCTTCTAGTGCTTCCTTGTCTTCTGCCAATTCTGGCTTGTATTGTTTCATTGCAATCTGAACGCACTCCATGAGTAGGTCCATAGACTTTTCGTTATCCTCTGCTACCTTTGCGATATCTTCAAACTTCTTCATAAATGGACGAAGTAGTGATATCTTTAGTGGTCTTACCTTGATTTTTGTGCCATCGATCAGAGTTACTGTTTTTTCTTCAGTGGCGGTTGCCATTTATTCCTCCTTATAAGGTTTAGTCAATTATACCATAAAGCAGGCTTATTTTTACTCATATGTTTCATAGTCAAGGCCCATTCCAATACCGAAACCAGCCCTTTCAGCATTTATTCCTTGTAGAGCAAGAATGTCGTTTCCATCTCCTGTTTTACCTTTACTAAAGACTCTGGCCTTCATATCTTCCCATTCATTGCCACCACCAGAATTTTTATCTAAATCTACTCCTTGCATAGCAGCAGCAAACTTTTTATCGCTATAATCTAACTCTCTTTTTATTTTAATTGTTGCAGTTAGTTCTGCCATGGATAGAGATTCTTCTAGTTCGTTGTAGTCTTTCCATATACCGATTAAAAATGCTTCTGACTCTAATTTAGCCAAGTCTAGAGTATCCCAAGATGACCCACTATCAACTGCCTGCTCTTTAACGGGGTCTTCTGATTTTTGATTAATTTTAATTCCTGCTGCAATATCAATAACATCATAGATGGTCGGTAAGTCTAGGCTATCTTCTAAATCATCAATAGTTTTAATTGATGGGCAATATTGTTTCATTGCAATCAGAGCACAATGTGCTAGTACAGAGATTGATTCATCATCACTTTTTGCTTCTTTAATTCCTTCAAACGTTTCTAAGAACTCTCTTAGATATTTTATTTTTAATGGGGCAGCAATAATAACCCTATCATCTACTAGAGATATATTTTTAGTATCATATATTTTTGTTGCCATTACATAAGTATACCAAACAGAAAGGCCCAACCCCGAAGGATTGAGCCTCTCATATTAAGTTGTATTATGCTGATAGTGTGCGGTCTACGATCTTACCGTAAGACGCATTATCGTTTGGAAGAAGACGGAATGAAACTTCAAACATTGAAGCCTCGTCACGCTTTGCAGATACTGTTACATTCTCAATTGAGAGTGCACGGTATGCTACATAAATTCTTTCCTTTGGACTTAGAGAAGAACCAGATCCTGGTCCTACTGCTACTAGACCACGCTCTAGTGGAACGTCGCCAATATCTCCAGCAGAGATCTTCATTGTTTGAAGTCCTGCTGCTGTTGCTAGGTCTGCTGTATCTCCTGCAATTGCTACTAGAAGATTTTCTAGTGTTGCCTCTGCGAAAGATGTATTTAGATTAACTGTCATACCTTGCTTGAATAAACGAGCAACGTCGAGAAGTTGATCTACTGCTACATCACCAAAGTCTGGTTGGAATGCGAGTTCTAAACCATTTGATGTGTATCCTATATTTGAATAATCTGCGCTATTTGACAAAGTTTCCTTATAGGATGTTGCGGATGCTGTCATTGCTGGAAGATCTAACGCTGCTTGAGTGTCAGTGATTGCTCCTGCTGATGTGTATCCGATTGGGCCATCATCATGCGTAAATAGTGCTGCTGCACCTACGATGATGTTACTACTTGAACCACGGCTGTATGCCATATATCTCACCTCTTTCATTTTTATTAAAAGGGGGTTGTTTCCTCAACCTAATTATACTGCCTTTTTATTAAGGGTTTGGATGCCAGTCGTAGTCGATGATTATCTTATTCCCCGCATAGGTACGGGCTGTAGCAAAGTCTACGATGTCTCTGGTTTCTTCTAGTTGGTAAATCTTAAAATTATGAAAGAAGCATGGTTTAGATTCTGGAAGCCAAAGTTCTTCATTTGCTGATGCCCATTCGTTAAGATCTTTTGCTGAGTCATCACCACTATCAAGAAGGTCGCTGACCATTTGCTGTATGTGAACCATCTGTTCAGTTGGTCCCCAGCCCTTTACAGAATCTCCAGTTGCATAGAAATAGTAAAGTACCTGCTCACACTTTATGTATGGGAAAGGAGTTCTTCTCATCTTAAACATTCTGTCGTATACCCCAAAGAGTCCGTTTGATTGTGGAAAGGTCTGAGTTAAAGAATCAATATCTGTTGGAAGTGTTGGGAAAAAATATGTTGTTCCAGAATCAAATCTCTCATCTACCTTTGATCCTAAATATTTGTTAATGATTGATGGTGGATGATGAATTATTGCTGTCATTATGAACCCATCCCTGCGTTAGCAATCCAGCGATATCCAGTAGAGACTCCCTTTGTCTTGCCCATTTTCTTACCTGCCTGCATATCTTTTTTATATACCTGTGGGTTTTCAAGATACTTTGCAATACCGCTTACCCTTAAAAATGCTTGTGAAAAATATCTATTAAAGAACATATCAAACACTTTTTCAAATCCACCCTCTACTTGCATTCCTCCAGGGTTGTCTACTCTTACTGGACCTTGTGTAAATATGGTTTCTCCGCCATCTTCAAATGCTAGAACCTGTGCAACCTTTGGCCTAATTGTAACGGGAATGCCATATTCCATAATTCTTGCTTTATCGTAAAACGGAGTGCGTGATCCATCCTTAATCGATGTTGATTGGCTAAACGAAGATCTAAATGAAAGTCCAAGGTTGCTTGTAGTATAGGATATGTCATACAGTCTTGCGCTTGGACTGCCTGTTTGGTTCCATTCATATATGTGATGGAGCATCTCTGGGTTAACTCTTGCGTTTGAGTCTATAAACTCTTTCATTAATTCTACTGTTTCTAATCCTACTGTTTTTAAGAATACAGTCTTTCCTTTTTGCACTCCCTCTAAAAATCCAACAGAGTAGTTAACAATATTATTCATTTCTTTCTTAAACTGATTAGAATTAAATACTGCTCTCATACATCACCTGTTTGATTTTCTGATCTTCTTATCAGTAGATTAAAAGACTCAACTGTTCCAAATGGACCAGTAAATGGTTCGTATGTTGCTATTTCAAAAAGAGTTCCTTTTCCAGATCTAGGACCTGAAGTTTCCATGTAGATCAAATTTCCTTCTTGATCTCTTATGTTTGTAATGAGAATGTTTGTTAATGCATTTTTACTATCAAGTGAAGAAATTCTTAGATCAGATTTTGTTCTTCCTACTAAAATCGAATGCTGAGTTATGTTTACGTTTGGCTTTACTTCTTCTTTAAAAGCAGAACCCCCAGAAGTAAAACTACAAGCAAAGACTCTATCTAAAACCCACTGCTTTTTTATTGCTCCATACTGACCTTGATCAATGATTGGATGATAAACAGATGCCTGCATTGGGAACATAAAGTCTGGTGTTTCGCAAACTGTCATTATAACACCCCAAGTTTTGTAATAGACTTAGTATACTTTGAAAGTATCTTGTCTACAATAATGTTTCCTGTTCCTTCTAACATGCTCTTGTCAAATTGAATTCTAAATTGATCTGTATTGTAAGAAGAAATAAATCTCTTGTAATAGTCTAACTTTCCACATTCTAAGTCATGGACGAGCATCTCTGTTGCTCTAACAATATCTGATGGAACAGTTGTATGTCCGTACTCTACTGCTATAAGATAGTCCCAACCTCTTCCAAATCCTCTATAGATAAATTGTGGGTCTAAAGAATCTGATGCTGCTGCTGGTAAAACTAGTGGTGCTGACTCAGCACGGTTTATATTTTCTGTTGACTTCTCAATAATTGCTGTCTTATCTGATGACACTTCGTAAAATCTATCTTCTACAAGCACATTATTTTCATGTACAGATAAAACCTTTTTTACATTGTCCCAAATTGGTAAAAAGTCTGAGCCACTTCCTTCAAAGTGTAAAACCTTTTTCTTATAATAAAATCCTTCTGGAACTATTGAATCAATAATTGCTCTTGCAATTTCTTCATTTAGTGCATAGGCTGCTTTGTCTGTTGCTGTTGTTGCTTTTGTTGATGGGTCTACGTATGGTCTTACAATTTCATAGGTTTCATCTTTAAGAATTGTTTCTCCAACTGCCCCAAGATTTTTAATAATTTCAACTCTATAAGATGAGTCATAATTTCCTGGCAAATTTATATCAAGAATGTTTCCTGCTACTTTATTTAAAAAGGTTAATGTTGATATTGAAAGATCCGCCATATCGGTTATGTTAGCAGTTATTGTCGATGATGTTGTTCCCGCAGGGACTACAAAATCAACAGATATGTCTGCATATGGCGAAACTCTCAATATCTCCATCTTTAATTATCCAAAAGCCTTCTGGACTTCTTCTGGTGTAGCAATGCGAACATGTGAGCGAGTTAGCCACTTGTCTGCTTGCTTTTCTGTTACGATGTTGTATCCTCTATTAAGAGTTCCAACCTCTTCCCAGCGGACGCTCTTTGTTGAAAAAAGGGCTACCTTTCCTGAAAGGTTAACCTCTGAGTTGATTGTCTTGCTTGGACCGTCTGCTGCCATTGATCCGATAGCGCCTGTTTCTGTAAATCCTAGTGCCTGAACTGGCTCTTCTGCTGCAGGTGCTTCGACTACTGCCTCGACAACTGATGCTTCAATAACTGGCTCTTCTACATGCTCTACTGGTGCCTCTACCACTGGGGCTTCGACATGGGCTTGCTCTTCTGCATTTTCTGCTGAAAACGGATTGTTATAATTATTATTTTCCATTGTATCCTCCTTGTTTGTATTATATCATTAAAGTATTAAGGGGGACAGGAGAGTGAACTCCCGCCCCCCATTAAAGGTACT
>Ga0209444_10001248_pt1 | contig 14010 bp, 29 predicted proteins | sample LauGreFaBDMM15DN_2_FD_188215 | JGI IMG/M metagenome (GOLD analysis project Ga0209444, IMG submission 188215) | Freshwater lake microbial communities from Lake Michigan, USA - Fa13.BD.MM15.DN (SPAdes) (version 2) | ecosystem: Environmental > Aquatic > Freshwater > Lake | place: Lake Michigan...
CCTTGGCACCCCTCCCTTCCGATTGCAATCATATCCGTCATTATGAACGAGCGCCGGCATAAAAAGAGGGCTCCCACATAAAAATAGCCCCCACTTGTTGTAGCTATGGCCTTAGCAACAAAAAATACAGCATACATGATCCATCAATGGTCTTGTAGCTGTACTATCCGAGGAACCTGACGGCTCATCAGTGCAGTTTAGAACTGCATACGGTCCACCCACTTGCGTGAATGGACCGTTTCGCCGTGACTATTCTTCCCAGTCGATGATAGTCAGCTCATCGATAGGAGTACCGTTACCAAAACGACGCTTGGCATCGGCAATTACCGCCATCATCAATGGATACTGACGATTGAAGTAGTCGGAAGGCCCGAACTTCTCCTTCCAATTCATCTCGTGACGCCGTGTCTGGTACGCCAACAACAGTTGGACGTCTGCGAGTGGCCATGCCAAGTCAACTTCGATAGTGTCGACGTCACCAGCTGGGTCCATGTACTCGATTACAGTGAACTTAGCCATAACTATCACGCTCCTTATAAGAAAGCGGAGTAGCACTTTACTACTCCGCAGGGACCCCACTGTGTAGACTACTTTGCCCATGCCTTCATGTCACGCAACCACTCGGTAAGTGATTCGTCGGTGTCCTCGTTGAAGTCTTCGATAGTCACTTGGGTGAACAGATCGACTTCCTCGTCTGCGTTGTAGTTGCAGACCCAGATCTCGTGACCGAACTGAATCATATGCACCGCCTGCTCGAGTGTGAGCAAGTTGTTGCGGTGATTGTGACGGAAGTAGTCACGCCGCAAGTCAGGCAGATCCGGGGCCAGGTTGAGAAGCGAAATGCCGATGTTGTAGCTAGAGTGACCCAGCTGCTCGGACAGGTCGTTCTCGAGGTTGGCACGGTTACCGAAGTAGTGGAGGAACATCCACTCGCCAAACTCCTCGTAATTGTTGACGTGCATAACATCCGACACAGCCGAGATCAACGAATCCTTCAACACCTTCTCACTCACAGTAATCTTGATGCTCATTGCATCCTCCTATAGGTAAGCGGGATAGCACTTTACTATCCCGCGTGGACCCCAACAGTATACTACTTGACGCGGTGAATGGGAAGCCAAGCAATGGTCGCGCCCCAACCACCTGGCACGTTGATCTCAACGTAGCTGCTATCAGAGAGAATCTCCTTAGCAGCTATCGAATAGACCACCGCTCGTTTGTCAGTAACGTGGAAAAACGGCTCGATAGCACCGTTATACAACTCGACATACTGTATAACAGCAAGCGAATAATCACTAGGCGTGTCGCAGTAATCGAAGCAAATGACCACGTGCTCGTCGTTAAGACCTAACACGGGACGAGTCAGATGCCATTTGCCCGATACTTCCTCCGCTATCTGGATGATGGTCCAACCATCGACACTGTTGCGATAGCCAACGTGGTAATCTTCCTCTGGCATCCAGAAGAAGATGTGCTCGTCCTTGGACTTACCGTTCCACACATCAGGGCTTACCTTGATGGTGACATCCACGATGCCATCGCCGTGGTGCGGAACATCCCACTTGATCAATGTGCGCTTTTCCATCATGCACACCCTTTCTTTGTAGACCCGGGAACCGAATTGTCCCCGGGTCATAGACTTACCGACTAGTGGTTCTTGAGTACGATCGACACTGGGATGTCGTTCAACACAAAACGCTTCCGATACAGCATGTAGTCCGCTTCCCAAAGGACCACGTCAAGCCTACTGCTATCGGCCACTGCACACAGACCACAGTCACTGCAGCTCTTTGCCTTACCTGCCTGTTCAGGACAGTATACAGCACGTTGACCGAGACTCCTGAGCTCACTGACAGCCTGTGGTACGTCCTTCTCGCCCACTGCATACGCCACAGTCCAGCCCATCTCAGTCGCCTGCCGAGCATCAGCAAACGTCTGGACAGAAGCATGGAACTTGCGACGCAGCACCTGCACCTCGGGATACCGCCACGTAGCGGTGAAGCCGATGACTGGTATCCCCAGAGGCAATGCACGCTCGATGACATACAGGATGATGTCGATAAACTCCATCCACGGTTGACCCGTAACCGGATGGAGTATGTCGCCACCTGTCTGAAAGCGGATACCGTCGACTGTCTTGCGTCCGGCCTCGTGCATCAAGAAGATGCGATCGAAGCGCTCACGCACCGGAGTCAACGCACCGTCAGACGTATCTGCACCAGCGAACTTGGAAGCCGCAACGCTGAAGGACACATGCCCACGCTTGGTGTAGCAGGCCTTGAGCTTGAGCTTCTTGAGATCGTCCGCATACAGAGACTCGGGGTGGAACCAACACGTCGTAGGACATGTCGGCCCCACCTCGGTGTAGGTGGTGATCCAGTTGTACATCGCGGACGTACCAACCAGCTTGGTGTTGCCGGTGTTCTCGACTACGGTCACTGCGGTCTTTTGTGCTTGCTTACGCATAATAGTTGCATCTCCCATATGCGGTAGGGCACAGTACCCTACCGCTGATTGCTAATCAGACACTAGGGCATGGAATCGCCAGGACCGAAAGTCTCCGTGATGCGGTACTCTTTGGAAGCCTGATCGATACGTCGCTGAGACTCAGCCATATACGCATCGTAGTCGGGACTTACCCAGACACGCACACCGTTCTCCCAGGTCTCTAGGTGCGGGCGCTTGTCGTCGTAAAGATATCGACCGTAGATCGAACCGTCACGATACTTGAGCGACGCACGCAGTGAGTACAGACTCCAGTAGAACCGACCACCGCCAGTCTTGTACCTGAGATCGAAGAAAACTAACACCATGAATCCGAATGGTGGCAAGTGATAATCACCCCCTTTCTGTGAGAGCTAACTGATATATGTAAACTACTCGGATACAGAATGATCTGCATCCAAATAGGAAACTGCCTTACTGGCTGCGGCAATTGTACGCTGCAGAACAGTCTTGTCTTCCTTGATCGCCTTCAGCCACGAGGCCAGGTACTCAAGGTGATCAGGACGTGGCTCGACTGCCAAGCCAAGACTTGCACCGACCATCGCTGCTCCAAACTCTGCGACAAGTTCTTCGAAAGCTCTAGCCTTGATGTCGCCGTGGTACTTGTACAATTCCGGTCTGTTCAGACGCGCCTTGTGCCCAGTCCAGTGTACAAATTCGTGAGCCAGCGTTGCATAATATGCAATACTGTCGTCGAATAAGTTGATAGGTGGCATGTACAGCCTATCAGTTGTTGAGTCATATGCCGCGTACGGTTTTGTGTGGTGTACTCTCATCCCGTGTCGGTCAAAATACGCCTCAACCTCGGGCAGCTTAGGAACAACCTTCTGCTGTTCCCACGCGAATGGGTTACCTTCTTTGTCCACAATCTGCGTACCGTTGAACACAACATAGGCTTTGGAGTGTACAAGGGCAACATACTCCTCACCATCCTTCTCCTTGGTGATGGGCGTAGGCTTACCGTACACGAAACCACCTGCGCGAGTACCCTCAGGGATAACGTACCCCGCAGTCTTCCACTGCAAGAACGTACCCCAGTATGGGCACTCCTGACCGCTCAGCATCAGGTTGATGGCGTTGGTACCGCTGTAGACCTTGTCGCTAGCCACGTTCTTGTGACGCAGCGTAACCCAAGGCTTGGTCCACTTGCCCTCGACCAAACCCTGCTCCAACGATACGACCATCTTCTCGACCAACGCGTCCTGCAGTTCCTGTACTCGATTCGTCACGGTCTTGCTCCTTTGTGCACTTGCACATTGCTTTGCTTGCCCACATCCGTCGCAGGTGGGAGTTGCCAGCCTTGGTTGACTACCGAGCGTTCAGAGCCGCCTCGTAAATGGAAACGCCTGAGCCCCACTCGATGCTGTCAGCGAGACGCATCGCGTCAGCAATAGCTGTCTCCTTCGCGAAACGGACAACCCGCTTACCTGCCTGACGAATCTCGACGAGATCCATCTGGTAGCCGTCTACGCGGTGCAGGCCGATGCGAACTTCCAACTTTGCCGACGCGAATACCACACGCATTTCAGACTTGCTCATCGCATTCTCCTTTGTGCTTCTGCACATATATTACAATACCGGTGTTTAACGAGGTTTGCCGGTTACCTCGTGTGGACTAGTTCCGATAGCCAGGCAGGAAAGCCCACAACACGTCGAGCGCGTTGCCACTCAGAGCCCGCTTTGTACGGTCGTCAACCGTAATGTACTGCTCTGAGGCCCACTCTTTGACGTAGGCGTCTATCCGCTTGCGAGCTTCGGCCATCTCCTTTTCGTAGAAGGAAAGAAGATCAATGGCTTTCCGCGGATACGGATTGTCGTCCTGCAGCCGATGTGGCCAACTGGCGTACTCAACAATGGAATCCGGTGCGTACACCAGATCCCGCAACTCGAAACCATCCTCGATCTCGCGAGTGGTCCAGACTTCCGGACCACGACCGTGCCTGTAAGCACGGCTGTAGCTGAAGACCGACCAGAGAACCTCCTCCTCGGTGAAGGGCGTTTCCTTCACCAGCACGAACGAGAACCGCTTTTCGTTGTCGAACGAGTCTTGGATGGCGACGATATGGCGATTTGCCATGGTGTTTGCTCCTTTCAAGAGCTAAAGAGTATTACCTCGCATCCGACGCAGGCGAGAGTTGCCAGTCCGCTACCTACTACTCGTCTTCACCATCCGAGTAGTACCCTTCGTCGAGACTGTCTACGTCCACGTTCAGCAGATCGTCGGCATAGTCTGTCTCGATCAAGTCGCTGGGCTTTTCCTCCAGCTTGGCAAAGGCATCCGACATCCGACGCAGCTCGTCAACGTCGTAGCCTTCCCGAGTCAGGGCGTCCACCGTGAGGTCGCGAACTTCCTCACTCATCCACTCCAGGCGATCCCGGAATGTGCTGTTAAACATTCCGATGAAGACTGCCGCGGTGATGACCTTACCCATGATGTGACTCTCCTTCTTGCCCCTCAGGGCTATAATTACTTTCTCACATCCGACACAGGTGAGCGTTGCCAACACACTACAGGCTCTGGAACTCGTCTGACCGGCCAACCAGGTACCACGTACACATGTACTTAGTACCTGAGAACACAGGTAGGTCTAACTGCGGCTCTGTCACGTGAAAGCACCGCAGACTAGTATCCCACCTCAGTCTGAGGCGGGGGTCGGTCAAATCCTCGTACCCAAACATACGAGTATACTGATCCCGCCTACCCTTGAGATACGTGAGCATAGTTGCCCGCGTACCAACACGGACAATCGTATCCCGACGGCCAAACACCTTCCACTCCTGTGCACTTGCCTCGTACACAGGAGGGAGCAAGTTGGTGTACCGCGCTATCGTGGCCGTTTCCGACTCACGATAGACATGCGGCTGCTTGCCACGAATTCTCATACCAGTCCTTTCTCCCATAAGGTTATGGTGTACCAGTTCTCAATGCCATCATACATGGCCTTGAGGTCTTCCTGCTTCGGATCGTTGTACGAGAGTTTTTGGAACTCGTGCATCCCGTACAGAATGCCCTCGAATTCCGACCACTCCTTGCGATACGCTGCGAACAACAGCGCGCGAATCTCCGTGTTCTCAGGCAACGCCTTCGAGAACTCACGAATCCGGTACATCAGGTCTGCATGTGTTTCCATGCTGTGCTCCTTTCAAGAGCTAAACAATACTTATCCACATCCGACGCAGGTGGACGTTGCCAGGACACTATTCCGAGAAATCCTCTTCAGTTAGAAACCCATAGCTCATCAACTGATGGTACACCTCAGAATTCTTTTGAACGTGGCCGTCGTGTACCCAGTAGAGATCATCATCCTGATCGTAGAACATTCCTCCAAACTCCATAAGAGGCTCCCAAAAGCAACCTCGTACGTTGAAGCCCTGTTTCACCAAGTGCTCGTAGAAGGCCTGAGGTGGGGACCAGGCGGTCTCGAACTCGAGCGTCAATTCTTCCCCGTCAAAGTGACTGGACGTGAGTTCGTTGACATCCCACTTGGTGCCGTACGAATTCAGATTGAATTGGTACTGCGCGGCGTCAATCAGTTGATCGCTCTGTCCTTCAGCGATAAACGGAATGAACTGCCCGAACAACCCTTGAATCTCGACCTTGTCGAGGATGCCTTTCATGTCATACCCCTCTTTTGAGAGTACGACGGCGTTGCTACACCAATTCGGCATAGTCTTGCTCCTTTCATGAGCTATACAATACATGAGGAAGTTACATCGGTTATCCCCTCACTCCGAGTACACTAGGCCCAGTAGGCTTTATTCAGCCAGTACGCTTCGGTCCAGTCGTGCACAACACCGAAGCGTTTCTGCAGAATCACCCGATCTGCATTTGTGATCTCGGTGCCGATGTCGACGTACGCCGTGGGGAAGCATTTCTGTTCCCATTCGGCGAGCAATTCGAACTCTTTCTGACTGAATGGCCGATCTTCTCGAAGGTATGCCGAAACAGCAACCCGGGGAAGCTGCTGCTCGGAATAGTACCCGTTCTCGTCATCGTCCTGCAAATAGGCCGTTCGGACAACTGCAATGAACAACATAACATCTCCTTTGTGCATTTGTGCACATATGCATAACCGTCGGTGTTTAACGTGGTTATCCGACTACCACGTGGACTACTAAAGGGAAAACTCTCCCAGGAACTTCCCCTTTTTGTAGAGGAAGAACTTGTCTTCTACAGACACCCACTCCTCCTTAGTGGGGCGGAGCTTCTCTTTGCGGTCGTACGCCGCAGTAACGACCTCGTCCTCGGTGTAGCCCGAGAACGCCCACTCCGCCACCGAACCCTCATTGAAAGTCTCCCACATGTGCTCCACACGCCAGGACTTTTCTTCTACCAGATCCCCCAGATCGACCTTGACAGGGCAGACAATTGGCTCGCCCAGGACATACATCTGGATTTCGTGCTCGGCCACCGTGATCTTCTGACACTCAGTGCATTCGCACTCAATGTCGTAATCGTGTCCACTGTTGTCAACGTATGTTGCCACAGTTTCCAACTTATGCCAGATATAGAGAGCCCGGGCGCATTCGAGACATTTGTTGATCACCAAGCCGTGCATACATACCTTACGCATACCATGCTCCTTTCAAGAGCTAAAATAGTACATGAGGAAGTTATACTGGTTATCCCCTCACTCCAGGTGGACTACTTCGCTACTGGCCAGATCCTAGTCCAGTAGCTGATGTACTTGCGTTCCCAACGGTCCCGAACACGGAACCGCTTACCCCGAATGATAAGCCTAATCATCAGAATCCTCCTTTCTATTGCCGTCAATCTCTTGGCCATCTACCAAGATACTAGTCCAGGGTGCATTAGCACGGCCACCAAGAGCGACATAGACTCTGCGAAGTCTACGCATGCTAGCATTGATACTCTCACACTCGAAGGTGTAAGAGCTCTCATCCCCATCGTCAATGCGAGGATACGAGATAACGTCAATCCTGGCCTTGTACATCCGCCCCATGTAGGAAACGGGTACCTCAACCTTGTGCTTCTCAGCGCCAATCTTAGTGATCACCGAGAACCGTACGTTAACGAGTGTTACCTTAGGCATGACTATCCCTTCTTAATCTCTACCAGGCGAACTACCTGGTAACCGAGCTTTGTCATCAGCTGCTCGAGCTTGATAACAGCTTCCGCATACCGATGCGGGAACAGAATGATATGGCCGTAGTCCATGATGAAATCTACAGAGTATAACTCCCGGTAGATCTCACGCGCCAACTTCTCCTCTGCAACTCCCATTACCGACCACCTTTCAGTAACACGGCTACCACTACGAACGCCACTACTGTCACAACCAGAATATCGTACATCGATATTCCTTTCTACTCGGTGTTTAACGAGCTTTGCCGAGAGCTCTAGTACACTACAAAAGTTCGCGCAGATTCAATATCCGGCCCGTGGCGACGCCATCCTCAATCTCAAGTCTGAGGTAAATTGTTCGCTCGTCACCAGCGTAGTCCGGTTTACCCCTCACTATCCGGACATCAATTTCCTCTTCCCATGGACGATTGTCCTCTCCCTTGATTTCTAATTTCGTTTTTCCTACGTAATCCTCCAGTCGGAACTTGCCGAATTCAAGCCGGCCCTCGATAGTCCTTTCGACCGCCTTCTCGAGCGCCCGGGCGAACTCGAGGCCTGCTTCCATGGCTTCCATCTGCGTTCCAGTGAACGACTTTTGTCTCGTCCAGTCGCACCAGTACTTGTAGTCCTCGTCGGCCAGCAGACACCCGAAATTGATGTCCCACTGGCTCCCGTCGGACGAGCTAACCTCCAGATCCATCCGGATCGTTTGCCCGATCACGGGAACCAGCACATGCGTCAAGGCCGTGATTACCCATTCCTTACTCATGACATGCTCCTTTCGAGAGCTAGCATACAATACCGAATTATACTGTATGCAATGGTGGGCAAGTTATGCAGTTACCGCCCACTCTGCCAGACTCTCAGCCTATCACCTTTGCCAGATGATGCGCCTTGTAGCACGCATCGTACATGCTACTGGCGATGATAACCTGGCTACGTCCGATTACGTAGCCACGGTAGTTACCGTCGGGGCCCTCTTCCCCGCCGCCATTGCCCACCGTCACCTCGTAGATGTCTCTAGCGATCTGCTCGACGCTGACATCTTTAATTGTTTTCCCGCGAACTAGTACCTCAAGGAATTCCATAGCCATGCTCCTTTCAAGAGCTATAACACTACATGAGGAAGTTATCCTGGTTATCCCCTCACTCCACGTGGTTATCCTCGGTGACCGCACACCCGGGTATCTACATTCGGCGCCTTTTAAAGGATGTAATTCTCTAAAATACTCGCCTACCCTTAGTGAGCACCGAACCCCTCCGAACGTACTCCCCCGACGGCAATACGTTCGGACACTCTCACATCTTGTCGCAGGTGAGCATTGCGTGTTAACTGGTTACTCATGAAGTAACCTCCTACTAACGGCCGTCCAACGACCGGATACGAAGTCCCACTAAGCAGTAACGACCACTACGGGGTGCAGATGTATCAAGTCTGCAACGGTAAGCAAGTTTTTAACGTGGTGATCCGCTCACTCCACGTGACGACTACTCTAAGCCCATGTCCTTCAGGACATTTACGTTGTAGTAGAAGTCGATTTGGCCGATTTCAGCAGCCATGTGGCCGCTACCCCCGAAACCATGAACAGTGGGAGCACCCTCTGTCTCGGTGAACAGGAGGTAGTTTCCCTGACTACCCCCCAACAACGTGTACTTCGCCCAGCAGTAGGCGGCAACGCCTACTACCCGCCATTCCTGCGAGATGTCGATTGACATCTTGTGTGGGGTGTACGGGCTGATGCTGGTGTTGATGAGAGTCTTCATGGTATAACTCCTTTAAGGCTTCACGATCTGTTAATGACCGGATACTGTATCCCTTACGGGTCGCAAGTGTATCAAGCTTGCAATGGTAAGCAAGTTTTTAACGTGGTGATCCGCTCACTCCACGTGAAAGCTACTCTAGGTCAAGATCCTTCAAGATCTCAACGCTGTACGCAAACGACACTGACCCAAGTTCTTGCTTGAGCCAGCGCCATTCGGTGAAACCATAGGTCCGAGTTCCCCACTGGGTGGAGAAGTGAACCAGGTATTGACCCTGGTCCCCCTCCTCGACCACGTACGTTCCCCAGCAGTACGTAACCTTCCCAACTACTTCCCATTTCTGGGAAACGTCGATCACTACCGGATACTGAGTTCCCCCAGTCATTTCGCCGGTGAATGTTTGCAAATCCGAAATCTGCGAACATTCCCTCACCGCAGGCCGGCGACCAACCTTGTCGATCTTCGGCTTGTGGTTTGACGGACGCTCAGCCAGCATCTCAGCAACGGCGGTGTGTATCGCCTCGTTGTGCCACACAATGGCTTTAGCCCGCGAAGGCTTGATGCCCTCGTAGGCCGTTACCTCGAACATCGGCTCGAGGTCGAAGTTGTAGGCGGCGGTGGTGGCGACGGTGTTGTACTTCTTACCCATGGTGTGACTTCCTTCTAGCTGCAATGGCAGCTATAGCTCAGATGCTGTGCACCTGAGAATGCAGTGCTATGCTGGAGTTGCATTACTTCTCCAATGGTGGGCAAGTTGACCGGTTGCCGCCCACTCCGGTGTTGACTACTTGGTAGTTACCTTTTCGTCCGGTGCGAAGTGGAACGTGAAGCCCCACACGTTGTACACGTGCTTCTTGATCTCACAGTCCAACGCCATGGCCTCTTCATACTTGCCTGCTGCAGTCAACTTGTGACCACGAACAGCCAGAACGACCACCTCAATCACTCGTATCAAGGCCATAAAGACGCTTAACCCAAGAACGATGATTGTCACATACCTCAAGTCAGTCCAACTGAAGTTGAACGAGCCGGAGATTCCCCACACGAGGCTTACCCAGGCCAAGGCGCCAACCCACAAGCAGTGCTTTGCAGCACGCACCGTGTATATGGCCAAATGGCTGACGATCAACCAGATCTGCATGACAATCGAACTGGTGGCGTTGATAAGAGTCTTCATGGTGTTTGTCCTTTCAGAACATAATAATAAACACTAGACATACGGACATCTCACATCCATTACTGCAGGTGAGCGTTGCAGGTGAACAACCTAGAACAGGCGCATTTCCAACTGCAGAGCACCTTCGCGCTCCATGTCCATCAGTTCCTTGTAGTTAGCAGGCACCTCGTGAGCCCAGAAGTAAGGCAATGGTACCTGTACGATAGGCTCGTTGCGGTCCTCGAGGTCGACAACGACACACACACTTGCCGGACGTGGAGCGCATTCGCACTCGACGTCACAGCTGGTCCAGCGGCCGAGGTCACACACGATGCAGGTCTTGACATCGCCGTGGTTGTTTGTCTCGCAGTGGGCACATACCCACACTGCGAAGTCACCCGAGGCCATTGAGCAGATCATAAGCATGTTTTCCATGATGGTTTGTCCTTTCTTGGACGGTTGCGGGCCAGGTCATAACCTACTTGGCTATGTAACCTATGAGACATTCGGACATTCGGACACTCTCACATCCTAAGCAGGTGAGCATTGCAAGTCTTTGTTACTGATTACTTGCGAAGTGAGTTGTTGTAAGCGATTGCCTCGTTGTTGCGCTCAACCCACAGCTCATGAGACGTCTTTGCACCCTTCATGATCAACTGAGGAATGACGATTGCGATGACGATGGTGACGACGATGACTGCGAAGACGGTGATGATGACTGCGAACATGGTGTTTGTCCTTTCTAAAAGACAATTGATTACTACTACTTACACAAGCAGTAGATGGTAGGTAGGTAAAAACCCTATACATACCTACACCTTCCATACCTTTGTCATACTGAAAAATTTCAAAAGGTATCGACCCGTTTTGACAACTTACCATAATGTTCAACGCTCCCCAGGAAGTCCCAGGAAGTCCCAGAGTGCCAGCGCTCGCCAGCAAACAAAAAAAAAGATCCCCTCACGTGTTCTGCCGTAACGTGAGGGGTTCCCCAGGAAGTGCCGTCTGGGAGAGCAGCACATGCTTGTTAGCACATCCGTATAATACTACAACTCAAAACAAAATGCAAGCCTTGTTCTGAATCTCGCTAAAACCAAAACCACCCGAGTGCGAAGTAACACATCAGTCCTACGAACGCCAGTAAGACACCATAGAACACGACAATAATGAGATTGTCCACATCGTTAATACCACGTCCAATCAAATACATAGTAAAGCAACCGTAATGCCAGCGACAGGAGAGCAGCGTACAAGATGGCCATAGTAACCTTATCCATCACAGCTCCTTTATACACTCATCGGGGATGCGAGGCCGCGAACGGTGCACCCACCACTCAGCCCCGTCATACTCGTGACGATCCGACCAACTGCCATCGTCGTACCAGATCACACCGTCCATGTACTGCAGGCCATACCCGCTATGATAGAGGAAGTTCAGCTTGCCGAGAAACTCGTCGTACTCGTTCTGCCACTCAACCCCGGGGAGATAGAGGCCAAACTTGAGGTAGACTTTCTCCTGCAACTCGATGTGGTCGCTTTCTATACCATAGTCAGTCGGTGCCATGCGGGCGGCGATCACGATGCGATTGCCAACATGCTCCAGGAATTCTGTTCGTGCGTTCGTGCTCATACTTTCTCCTTAATCGGCTCTGTAGAAGTAATACGGACTGTTGCCATAGGTGCGATCGATGTCCTCACTCGACATCTCCTCGCTGTAGATACGCAGTCGAGGCTTGTTGTTCTGATCGTACGGCACAATGAAGTCGGGATTGTGCCACCGTAGCAAGTTGTTCGGATGAATGCCGAAGTTACCATCGTCCAGCTTGATGAACTGGTAACACTTGCTATCCTGGTGATTGGCATACCCGAGAGGCGTCTCGTTGAGATCGCCATCGTAATCGTCAATCGTGAACTGGTATATGCCACTTCGCCAAACGTCGTCCCGACAATGCACATCGACACGGCGATTCTGCAAAAATGCGAACACCGTCACGGCGATGTGGTTTGACTGGCAATCCCATGTCTGCAGTAACGACAGCCGCGTCTGCTCGACATCGGATAGCACGTCAAAGTCTAGGTCGTGCATAAATGCAGAAATTGGCATGTTCCAGAAAATCGCCCCGATCGACGACAGGAAGTGGAAGTGCATCGGGCGGTTAAGCCACGACTTTGCTCCAAAAATATAACCGCTGAGATGATCCGTATGCCCCGTGTATTCCTTACGGATGTAACAGTCTACGTAAGGTAAGTTCGCGTTAAGTGTTGCCATTTTACAGTCTCCTATTATTTGTGGAGCGTAGAATCAGTTTCACGCTCCACAAGTAGCGTAGATGAAATCTCACGCTCCACAAGTTCTGTGCGATTGTAGACCTTCAGTGCCTTGAACAGCAGTAAGTCTACATCCTCGAAACTGATCAGGCCAAAGTACACCTTCTCTGCTCGGCAGATGCTACGTATGTAAATCTGAAGGAGTGTACCCACATGCACTGTTGTGTAACCGTACAGTGGGTACACCAAGGTAGACATGTACACCGGCTTCGACATCACAATAGTCGTCGAAGATTTAAATCGCATCGCATTCTGCACTCGTTCGAACAGCTCGACTGATTCCTCTACCTTGTTTACATACATAGCCACTCTCCTTAGTATTCTACTTGAAATACCTGACGCAGAGACTGCTCAATCTGATTCACACTCGGCGAACGCAGAGCGTGCACCGGAATGTTTCGTTGACGAGCCCCGCGAAGCCGTGTTGAACCCTGACGATAATAGCTCTTCAGCGTAAAGATCATCGTGGCTTCCTCGATGTCATGCACAATTGTAGCAGGTACACCAGTCATCTGGATTGCCTTTTCAAGCTTGTTCCGATTCAGGCCAAACGCGTAGATGCGTTGTGCTGTCACCACTGGCTTAACCTTTGGGTAGCTAGTGATCTCAGAAGAATCGTCTCTCCGCGGCCGTTGTGCCTTCCCTGTTGGTGCGTTGTTGTGTGCTCGACGAACACTTTGAGCGGATTGCCCAGCAAGGCCCTCAGCTGCCTCTGAGACGACGTGTTCTACGGTAATGCTACCATCGGTACTCCTCGTTCGTTGCTCGCCCTCTGGGGACTGCCCTGAGAGCAGGGAATCAACTGCCTCACCTACGTTGTCATAGACGAGGACTTCATCCCAGCTACGGATCTCAATGAGAACGTCAAACGTCGGTGGTTGCTTACGCTCCAGCACTGTCTTTTGTGTGCCTCGACGACGAGCTTCCTCATCACCCAGCGTGACGGTTTGAATACCACCTACCAGGTCCGACAATGTTGGATTGGCCATAAGGTTCTCGAGTAACTGTCCATGAGCCGTGCCGATGAGCTGAACACCACGTTCGGCAATGGTGCGTGAGGCCAGTGCTTCGAGTTCAGTGCCAATCTCATCGATGATAATGACTTCGGGCATGTGGTTTTCCACGGCCTCGATCATGACCGCATGTTGTTCGCTCGGGCGTTGCACTTGCATAC
>Ga0209444_10001249_pt1 | contig 14003 bp, 11 predicted proteins | sample LauGreFaBDMM15DN_2_FD_188215 | JGI IMG/M metagenome (GOLD analysis project Ga0209444, IMG submission 188215) | Freshwater lake microbial communities from Lake Michigan, USA - Fa13.BD.MM15.DN (SPAdes) (version 2) | ecosystem: Environmental > Aquatic > Freshwater > Lake | place: Lake Michigan...
TTTTGCCCGCGGGAACCCACGGCGTTGGTCACCCAGTAGCTTCCGGCGATGGCGACTCCATGAGCGGCCTCCTCCTTCGCCTTGGGCACGGCCAACTTAGTGCTCGGTTTGGCCGGATCGTAGAAGTTGAAATTGCCCAACTCGGGCAGGCCGTTGGAGAACTCCTTGCGCAACAGGCGATCGCCCGCCAACGAGACCCAAGTGCGGGCGGTCCAGGGCACCAATGCCGTGGCACGGGCATCCTTACCGGATGCTCCATTGGTGGTGACCACATTGGCGCTGTAAGATTGGGTCCCCTCCGCATCCAGCACCTGATAATTCAAGTTCAGCTTGGACCGACGGTAGTAGCGATTGGCCAGATCGACACCAATCTCAATGCGACCATCGGAACTGTCGGTACCCACCGACCCGAGCAGGCGGTAAAAGGTGTAGGCGTTGTAGGTAGAGTTGGAGGCTTGGACGGTCGAAACCAATTGGCCGGCAAACGCAGTGCGACGGGTATCGAGGTTGGTCCAAACGACTCGGTTGGCCCCCAGCGGGAGCAATGTCGGATCACTCAGCAGCGAGAAGGGTGTCAGGTAGGGATTGGCGACATCACCGCCAGACCAACGCCGAGTGACGTTGTCGCCGTCATTGAGCAGGCGGGGATTTCGTACCTGGGCCAAGCTCTGGATGAGTGGACCATCGGACAAGTCATCGACGCCGTTGAGCGGCAGCACCCGCGAAGCTGCAGCGGTGTCTCCGGCGGCCCCCAACTGGGGGCGGGAGTCTTCGGTAAGGATGTCCTGCGCGGTGGCGCGGCCCGTGACCGTCGCCACTCGGCGATGAGTCCAGAGGTTGAGGGCATGCTCAAAGGTCAGACCGGTGTTCGCCGCGTTAGTGGAGTACGCGTACGTCTGCCAAAGGTTGGTGTTCAGGTCCCGGAAGAGGCCGGCCATGTTGAGTTCCCACGGCGCCACGCCCTGGTTGCGGAAGAACTGACTGGTGGTGGCATCCGGATTGCGGGCCTGATTATGGGCATAGTTGAGGTCAACCGTCTGATCGGCCGGAACCACCAGGTAGGCGATACGGTACAGGAAGCGATTGTTGCCCGAGTGCGGCCGGTCGGGATCGGCCAACACGCCAATCCACTCGGGATCACCCACATGCCACACCCGGTTGGTGCCGATGGCCCGGCCGGCGACATCCCGCTGAAGGATGTAACCATTGGTTTCGAAGCGCCCGTTGCGATTGAGGTCGAGGTAAAAGCGGTCTTCGAAAGAATCCACTCGAGTGTCCATGCGCCCAATGCGAGCGACCACCGGGACTCGCGGGTCGTAGTACAAATTGGCCAACATCCGGCGATATTCGAGGATCTCGGCCGTGTTGTTCAGGTCGAACGGGCGGCCTTGGTACAGGTAAGAAACATTGGCCAGTGCCGAGTACCATTGGTTGGACAGTGCAGCGCCCAACGGCAGCCCCTGGCCAGCGGCGGTGAGGCCTCGAGTATAAAACGGAGCAATGAAATTCGTGGAGACGAACAGCGTGGGCGACTCCCGCATTCCTGACGAAGCGATCTGAGCCAAGATCCGAGCGCGGGCACGATTCAGCGCGGCATCGGCGGCGATGCGAACGTCGGCCTGCTCACCGGCCGCGGCCACGGCGGATCGCTCGCGACGGGCCACCATGAGGAAGGCGACGGCGGTGATAGTCACCACCGACAGCATGATCAGGGTGATGACCAGCGCCACACCGCGCCGGCTGGATTGGGGGGAAAGGCGTTTCATTGGGGCGCGGTGCGGAGGACGACCCTCTGGCGGAGGGTCTGGAGGGCGCCGGCGTTGTTCGCCAGCCACCGGTTGCGGGCTTGGATATTGTCCGGCAGGGATCGGAACTGATCCAACTGCTTGCCATCGAGCAAGGTGATTTCAATTTCAATGGAGGCCGGAAGATTGGGTCCGCGGAAGAAGGTGCTCACCTGAGCGGTGTCCGAGTTGACGTTAATCACCTCGATAGGCAGTGGGCGTGAGACATTACCCGCACGATTGGTGCCTTGGAGTTGCCAAGCGACCGGGGTGACCGGGTAGTGGCGCGGCACGTTGGTGTTCACACCGACCCGGGGGAAATTCACATCGTAAAGCACCGGATGATTGGCATCAAACGGCCGGCCATCGGCATCAAAGGCCGTGATGCGGCACTGAAGAACCCCTTCCAGCAATTTGACCGCATCGCGACGGGCTTCGCGGGTCTCTCCGGCCGGATACGTCGGAACCCACAGACGACCCGTGATGAGATTGGTGCGCAGGGCCGCAGTGCCGGTGAGTCGATAGGGCGGAACCATGGCCGGGGAGGCCAGATCTCGCAAACGGGCCCCCAGGCGACCTTGGCCGTCGAGCACTTGGACGAGGTTGGAGTTGGGCAGCGCCTCGTCGTAGAGGTAGAGCGAACCCAAGCCAGGCACCGGCGTGGAGACGACAGGACCTGCATCGAGAGTACCAATGAAGAGACCGCCCACATGCCAACGTCCTGCACTGGCCGGATAAGTGAAAAACAGTTCGTCAAAGCGCAGCGGTTGCGTGCGATTGGCTTGGGTGGCATCTCCGGCGAACACCAGTTCGTAGCCGGTGGCGTTGGCGGGGCGCACCACCAGGTGCAGCGCGTCCTCGACTTGAGGGGAGGCGGCCCGCTCAATAGTGCGCACCATGAGGTCGAGGGCCGAGCGACCGCCCTCGGACAAGTCGGCCTGATTCAAGCTCTGCCGGAAGGCCTTCTGGGTCTGATCGAACATCGCATAGAGCGCGGCAATAATGAGCGTGAGCAAGCCCACGGCGATCATCAACTCCAGCAGGGAGAAGGCTCCGGTGCGACGCCGCGGTTGCCGGAAGTCGGAGCGCATCACAGTGCCCGTTTGAACAAGGGAAAGGTTCATAGGATCACAGGGCACCCGGCAGGAACCGGTAGAAGTGAATCACATTAGGCCCCGGAGTCTCCGGAACCGGATTGAAGGGATAGACGATGTCTCCGAAGTAGCTGAGATCTTGAGGGACATTGCCGCGCAAGCGCGTCGGTTGACCCAACACCTCGGTGCGGAACTCCCGGCGGTTGAATCCCAAGCGGTACTGGTTGGGATCGGTGCCGGTGCGTTGCAGAGGCCACTCCAAAATCATGCGAACCTCGGAGACGCTGCCGGCCATGGCGTCGGAGGGCAACTGAGTGGCTCCCGGCACCAACACGGACTGACGAGTCACCGTTTCGAGGGTGACTAGGTAGCGGAAGGCGAAGTCGATGCGCTTGTCATTGGGCATCGTCCGGCGCTCGCTCTTTCGGATGATGGGATGGTCGGCCATCGAACCGCTCATGGAGCGCATCTCCAGGCGAACGATGTTGGTGACCGCCACAGGATTGCCCTTACTGACCGACGAAGCCTCTTGGGTGTACTTGGGTCGACTAATAAGGCCCAACACTTGAAAGGCATCGACTAGCGGATCAGAACCAGCCGGAGTGCCCTGCACTAGCGGCCCATGAAAATGGTTGGTCCGTGCCGGTGCCCGGTCGCGATACTGACGGACGAGGGTGACGCGATCGGCGTAATTCAGCAGGTCTTGCAGCCGAGTTTGCCCGCCACGCAAGACGTTGAGCAGGAGTTCGGCATCTTGGGTCAGCAGCGACTCTTCGCGGTTCTGCTTCTGAACATTGAGCCCCGCCGGAAGCACACCGATGATGGCCACCATGGCGATCGCCACCACGGCGATGCACAGGGCGATCTCGATCATGGTGAAGGCCGCCGTGGTGCGAAGGGAGCGGGAGGGCTCACCGCGCAGGCGCATCCGCACGGGATTCCACGAGACAGACGCAACAGGTTGGCCGGGGATTCTCATCAGCGGAGGACGGGTTTGAGGATCCGGGAGCGGCCAGTGAGGCTAGAGATGATCACCCGGTTGTTGGTGGCGTTGTCGCGTGGGGTCTCGATGGCATCGGGCATGACCGTGGGGTCAATCCGACCGGCGGCGTCCCGCGAGATAAAGACACTGCCCTGCCCCACACCTAGGGCGAGCTCGGACAAGGGCGGTAGTTGCAGCTCGGGCCGACCATTGAGGGCCCAATGGCTATTCATCTCTGCCAGCGCCAAACGGCCGTCGGGACCAAAAGCAACGAAGCGCATGGGGATGGCCGGCAAGGTGTCGCCAGGGAACTCGGCTAGCGGAAACCGGAACGGCCGTTGGGGCAATTCATGGAGGACTAGATCCCGCCGATCGGTGGGAGCCAAGGGCACCGGGAGGAAGAGCTTGGGCGAAAGAATGACACCATCGGGCAAGATCTGCCAACCGGGCCCGAGGTAGCGGGTGTGGCTGCGGCCGGGTTGGGCACCGATTTCGCGCTCGACCAACAGCGCATAAGAGTGAAACACGCCAAGAGCGATATTGGTGAAGCTGCGCAAGGCCTGCTCGCGGAAGCGCTGCGGGGCCAACTGACGCTCCACAATCATCGACTCAATCTGGGCATCGAGTGCCATCCGCGTTTGCCACACATTGGTCGGGGCAAAAACCACATAGACGGTGGTCCGCAAACGCAGTGCCTCTTGTCGGGCACGGTTTAGGTCGTCGGTGAGTTGTCGGTGCCCACTCGACAAAGTCTTGCCCTGCACCATGCCACGAATCGCCGGTACAGTAACGCCCGCCAGGAGGCCGATGATCGCCACCACCACCAGCAGCTCGAGGAGGGTAAAGGCGGCAAACCGCTGGCGTGGGGCCAGTGGTATTCTGCAACCGGTGGGTCCTTGGAGCTTCATGGGGGTGGGGTCGCCGTGGGCGAGGGTCAGGGAGCCCGCTTACTTCCAACTGTAAATGTTGTCGCGATTGTTCGGGTGATCTTGGTCGGCGTTGAAGTCGGCCTTGCCGTCCGGTCCCAGCGACATCACCAGCGCATTGCCCGGAATGTAGCGAGCCTGGGCCGGACGGCCCGTGGCCACCAGCGGGAACGGGCTCAGCACGCGGCTGTCATAGTCGAGGTCCAGGATGAAAATGTAGGGATGCCCCCAGGGGTCGCGGTACACGCCCAGGTCGTCGACGCCGTTGGGCTGATTGCGACCGACGGCCTTGGTAGCCAGATACACCGTGCGCTTGGGATTCTGGTTGTTGTTGAGGTTGACGGCATCGGCCATTTCGCCCTGCACATCGGGAACGATTTGTGCGGTGAGAATAGAGATGACCTCAGAATTGTTGGCGTCGCGACCACTGCCGCCTAGGTCGCGCACCTGCTGATAGCCGATCTTGGTCGCCACCGTCTGGGTGGGTAAAATGCCCTTGGCGTCGGGCGTGTTGGCATTGCCGAAGATCCAGTCGGGCGCGGTCGCCGGACGGGTGGGAAGCCCGTGGGCATCCCGGGTCCGCTTGGTGGCGGGCAGGCGGGAGTAGTCGGCCTGGTAGGAGTTGATCGCCCCGACAATGCCCGTGACCTCGACCTTGGCCTTGGCCGACTTGGCCTTGGCTGTCGCCGAGGCAATGGCCGGCAGCAACATGGCCGCAAGGATGCCGATGATGGCAATGACGACGAGGAGTTCGATGAGCGTGAAGGCGCTCCGGCGTTGGACGGTCGTTCGAGTCTTCATAGGTTCTCTGGCGCTGCTAAAAAGGGAGTTTTCGGGAAGGCGGTGTTGGGGGAACGAGGATAGGGAGGCCACTAGTTGGATTCCTTCCAGTTGCCGATGATCCTCACTCGTTCACGGCCGACGGGGATTTCGGCCCACAAATCGAAACCGCCCGAATTATTGGTCGGGTTGGTCGAGACGTACCGCCACGGGTTGAGCCCCTTGTTGGAGGGCACGGGGTGGTCGGTTCGGTTGTTGGGCCAAGCCAGACCGTTTTGCCGCTTTCCGGAGGCATCGGAGGAGAAACCTACGGCGAGCACCTCAATGTCGGCGTACCCGGCATCGGAGCGGTTGCGGAAGACTTCGGCATATTGACCTTCCTTGAAATCGGAGACGAACAACCGGTTGCGCAACTCATAGGGCTTGGCGTTGAGAATGCCCTCACGACCAAACCACGTTTGCAACTCGCCCGAACGGATGCCGTCGCCGTCGTCGGCATCGGCACGCGGGATGAAGTAACCATCAACGCTGTTGGCGTTGGTCAGGTACACGCCGGACAATTCGTAGAAGAGGGGACTCAAGGCGGGATTGGACAAGGTCTGAAAACCCTGGCCCGTGATCGAAACCCTTCGGACGCCATCGGGCGGATAAACTCCGAAGCGGGATTTGTAGGCCTCGATCAGCGTTACCAATTGTTGGAGTTCGGCGCGTACCCGAGCTTCTTTCATCTTGGCCGCAGCAGCCGGTGCCAAACCCACGACCATGCCCGCCAGAATGCCGATGATGGACATCACCACCAGCAGTTCGAGCAAGGTGAACGCAGCCACCTTCCGGTGAAGGGCCGGAGGGCAGGAAGAGGATGGACTGCGAGATCTCATGGGTTCACACGGGAGTCCGGACTTTCCCTAAGGATTAGCGGTCCTTCAATTCCTTTTCCATGCGCTCGCTCAACCATTGTTTGATCATGCTCTGGTAATTGAGGAACCGGAATCGGGCCAAACGCTTGATCCGACTGAGCATCCGGGGATCCATCCGCAGGGTGATGGTGATCGATTCGGACTGCTCGGAACTGGCGGTGGCTGAAACATCCATCAACCGGGCATCGACCTGGTTCTCCGCCCAGAAATCGGCCTCGGCCTGCTCGCTGTCGAAGAGCGGGACATCGTCCCAAGACTGGATGGTTTGAAGGTTCATGGCAGGGACGGAGGACGACTCGTCGGTCTAGGATGCGAGCGATTGAGTCATCCGCCGTTGATAAAAGTAAGACTCGGCCTCGCTGAAGGGTCGGGAAAGAATGACCCGGATCACCTTGCCATTGGTTCGATACACGCTGAAGAGCCCCTGCCCCGCAGCCGATTTGCCCAAATTGAAGAAACGAGCCTGAACACCGAAGCGCGACGAGTCGGGCAACAGGCGAATGGCAAACGGATCTTCGAACGACTCCTCGATTCCGGTCATTGAAATCGAGCCGTCGGGTTCGAACGGCAGATTGTTCCAGTCGAACTCCATTCAGTCCATTCAGTCCATCCGAGTATGGCCAATGCGCATTCAATGTAACTACTTTGTATTTACACCCGCACATGAGACCGGTCAAGGAAGCTCCTAGAATCCGGTCAAAAAATTATCAGCCTTACCGAGAACCCTCGAGGGTTGATGCTTATTCGCCACCGCCGGCGTCGCCGCCAAGGGTTTCCATGAGTTTGATGAGCGGCAAGAACATCGCGATAACGATGGAACCGACGACCACCGCCAGAAAGACGATCATGATCGGCTCGAGGAGGGATGTCATGGCCGTGACCGCGTTGTCCACCTCTTCGTCGTAGTTGTCGGAGATCTTCAGGAGCATTTCCGGCAGAGCGCCGGTTTGCTCACCGACATCTACCATGGAAACCACCATCGGCGGGAATACTCCCGATTTTTCCAAGGGCGCGGTGATGGTTTCGCCCTCTTTGACCGACTCATGAATGTCGAGCACGGCCTTGGCCACGACCACGTTGCCCGCTGTCTCGCGGACAATGTTGAGAGCCTGAAGGATGGGCACACCCGACTGAACCAGAGTACCTAAGGTTCGGGTGAAGCGGGCGATGGACACCTTGCTAATGACCGGACCGAGTGCGGGCATGTTGAGCTTGAACTTGTCGAAGTACCACATGCCCTTCTTGGTCTTGATGAGGAACTTGAAGAGGGTGACAGAGATTACGATGCCCCAGACCACCTGACCTGGGAAGGGCATGCCTCCAAAGAACCAGTCGGGGAAGATGACGGTGTTGTCCCTGAGGGTCTCGGAGATCTTCAGAACGAACAGTGTGAATTCGGGCATGCCGGCGTCGCCGCCGAGCAAGTCTGCGAAGATCAACTTGAACTTAGGCACCACCACGATCATGAGCAGCGCTACAATACCCACGGCCACAACCATGACCGATATGGGATAGAACATGGCCGCGACGACCTTGCCCTTGATCTTCTCGGCCTTCTCCATGAACTCGGCCAGACGCTTGAGGACCACCTCGAGCACACCGCCCAGTTCGCCGGCTTTCACCATGTTGACGAAGAGACGGTTGAAGACCTTGGGGTGCTGGGCCAGACCTTCAGAGAAGGTGGAACCGCCTTCGATGGAAACGGAGAGATCGCCCAAGATTTTCTTGAGGACCAGGTTGCGTTCCTGTTTCTCCAGCACACGCAGACCGCGCAATAGCGGCAGACCGGCTTCCACTAGGGTGGCCAACTGACGAGTGAAGGTACAAAGCACCTTGGGCTTCACCTTGCCGCCGAACCCAGGGATCTTGAGATTGATTTGGCCCGCGCCCTTTTTCTGGCCCTTGCCACCGGCGGCAGAAGGCGAACCTTTGGCTCCCTTGCCCTCGGACTTTGGCGCCGCCGCCTCGGTGACCTTGGTTGGCAGCAAGCCCATTTCTTTAAGCCGATTCAGCGCCTCGGTCTGGCTGCCCATCTCGAGGACTCCTTTGGTCTCCTTGCCAGTGCTGTCCATGGCAACGTAGTTGAATTTGGCCATATCGGTATCCTCGTGAAATCAGTTTCGTCGGCGTATCCAGACGGAATATCAGGTGTACTTCAGCACTTCTTCGACGGTGGTCTCACCGGCGTAGATACCGCGGAGGCCATCTTCGCGCAAGGTTACCATGCCTAGTTCGATGGCTTTCTGGCGGACCACGACGGTGGGTGCACGGTCGTTGATGAGGTTGCGAATCGCATCAGAGACGGCCAGCAACTCGTAAATGCCCTTACGCCCCTTGTAGCCAGTGTCGTTGCAGTTGGGGCAACCGCGGCCGTAATAGAACACCTTGTCGCCGATGTCGTGGGCCGACAAACTCATGTTTTGCAACTGCGACTCGCTCGGCTCGAACGGTGTGCGGCAACTCGTGCAAATGCGGCGGACCAGACGCTGAGCCAGAACCGCCAGCAGCGTTGAAGAAATCAGGAAGGGCTCTACACCCATATCCACCATACGGGTGACGGCGCCCGAGGCGTCGTTGGTGTGCAGCGTGGACAGCACCAAGTGACCGGTCAGCGATGCTTGAACGGCGATTTGGGCGGTCTCCAAGTCGCGGATTTCCCCGAGCATGATGATATCGGGATCTTGACGCAGGAAGGCGCGGAGGGCCTTGCCGAAGGTCATGCCGGCCGATTCATTAACCTGCACCTGCATGATCCCCTCGATGTCGAACTCTACCGGGTCTTCGATCGTGAGGAGCTTGGTGTCGATCTGGTTGATGTGCCGCAGGCAGGAATAAAGGGTCGTGGTCTTGCCGCAGCCCGTGGGCCCGGTGACCGTGAAGATGCCGTTGGGCTGGTTGATGGTCTCGACGATGAAGTCGTAGCCATCTTTGGGCAGACCCAACGTCTTGAGGTCCAACTGCACGGCCCCTCGGTCCAGAACACGGAGCACCACCGACTCACCGAAAGCGGTCGGCAGCGTGGAGAGACGAAGATCGACCTGTTTGCCTGAAATCACCGTGCTAATGCGCCCGTCCTGCGGGAGCCGTCGCTCGGAGATGTTCAGGTTGGCCATGATCTTCAGACGCGAGGTCACGGGCGTGGCCAGATGCTTCGGTGGCGGCGCCATTTCGTAGAGGGCACCATCGACACGGTAGCGAATCTTGAACTCTTCTTCGAAGGGTTCGAAGTGGATGTCCGAGGCCCGGTCTTGCACAGCCTGCATCAGGACCAGATTAACGAACTTCACTACGGGGACGTCGTTGACCGCGTCGTCCAAGGAAATGGACAACCCCTTGGGGCCTTCCTCCTCCTTGGTCGCCTCGACGTCCACCCACAGTTCTTTGAGCAGGGAGGTATAACCGAGATCGGCCTGTGCCGGATAAAACTTCTCGATGCAGGCCGCCACCTCGGCCGGATTGGCCACGACCACCTGCAGGGTGTACTTCAGGGAGAAGCCCAACTCATCCATCGTCTGAGGATTGAGCGGGTCGGCCAGGGCAATTTGAAGGGTGTCGCCGTAAAGAGCCATCGGGACCACCTGATACATCCGGGCCGTCTCGTTGGGCACCGCCGCGATGGCATCCTGAGGAATGGTGTCGGCCTCTAGGCTGACGACCATGGTCCCCAGATGATCGGCCATGATCTGGAGGATGGAATCGAGGTCGAGCAACCCGTAATCCTGAAGGATCTGGATCACCGACTTGCCGCTGCGCTGCACCTCCTGACCGATCTCCTCGATTTGCAGGGCGTCCAAGAGCCCGCGCTCTCGGATGAGCGCGATGAGTGGATGGGAGATTGCTTCGGCCATGGCGGGTGAGGGGTCGGTGAGGGGTTACTTACGGCTCTGGCTTTGGGTCTCGGCCTTGGCGGCGCGGAGTTCGTCCAGCTTCAGACTAATGGTCAAGGGGTCCATCGACTTGGTGACAACATCCTCTTCGGAAATCATACCCGCCTGCCACTTGTCCAAAAGGAAGCTGTCGAGGGTGACCATGCCGTGCTTCGAACCGGTCTGGATGTCGGACTGGATTCGGAAGGTCTTGTTGTCACGAATTAGCGCCGCCACCGAAGGGGTGTTAATCATGATCTCGAACACCGCGACCCGGCCGGGTTTATCAACGCGAGCGACCAACAACTGGGAAATCACCCCCTGAAGCACTGTGGAGAGCTGGATGCGAATGGTCTCTTGCTGGCTCTGGGGAAAGGCGTTGACGATACGATCGATGGTCTTGGCTGCCCCCGTGGTGTGCAAGGTTCCGAAGACCAAGTGACCCGTTTCGGCCGCCGTGATGGCCGCTTCCATGGTTTCCAAGTCGCGAAGCTCACCCACCAGAATGATGTCAGGATCTTGACGCAACGCGCGACGCAGCGCCTCGGCGAACGAGGGCACATCGACATTGACCTCTCGCTGAGTCACCACAGCCTTCTTGTGCTTGTGGTAGTACTCGATGGGGTCTTCGATGGTGATGATGTGCGCTTCGTCCTTCTCCTCGTTGAGGATGTTGAGGAGCGAAGCCAGCGTGGTTGTCTTGCCTGAACCGGTGGGACCCACCACCAGGACCAAACCGCGGGGCTTATTAATCAGAGCCCGAACCGTTTCCGGGATACCGATTTGCTCCATGGTCAGGAGCTTTGAAGGAATTTGCCGGAGCACCAACGCGAAGTTGCCCTTTTCTTTGAAGGCGCTGACACGGAAGCGAGCCAACTCACCGAAGGCGAACCCAAAGTCGGCGCCGCCCTTTTCACGGATTTGCTGAATGTGATCTTCGGAGGTGATGGAACGCATCAACTCCTCGGTGTCCTCTGGGCGCAGCGGTGGACCATCCACGCGCTGAAGAATGCCGTGGATGCGGATGACGGGGGGAATGTTCACCCGGATGTGCAAGTCGGCTCCGCCTTCGGAGACCATCAACTGCAACAGATCGGACATCTGGTAGGACATGGGTCGGTTCGGAAAGTTTCTTAAGATCGGTGGGGGCGAAAAAGACCCATCAGGGCCGGGGCCGCCTTAAACAATAGAGCAAATGCAGGGCCAGTCATGGTTTTGGTCAGTCGCATCAGTGTTCCGATACGGTTGCCCGGACGACCTCATCCACCGTGGTGACGCCCGCCAAGACCTTGCGCATGCCGTCTTCACGGAGGGTGCGCATGCCCATTTCGCGGGCGCGGTTGCGAAGCACGTTGGAAGGAACCTTGTCGTAGATGAGCTTTCTGGCCTCGTCGTTGATGTTAAAGATCTCGAAGAGGCCGAAACGCCCCTTGCAACCCGTCTTGTTGCACTCGGGGCAGCCCTTGCCTTTGCGGGCGGTGGCCGCAGCGGCCTGCTCCGGGGTGAAGCCCAAGCCAGCGATCTCTTGCTCGGTCAGGGTGTGCGGCGCGGCGCACTTCTTGCAAACCTTGCGGACCAGACGCTGGGCCATCAGGCAGCGTGCGGACGACGCAACCAAGAAGGGTTTCACGCCAATGTCGATGAGACGGGCCACCGCCGAGGGCGCATCGTTGGTGTGCAGCGTGGAAAAAACCAAATGACCGGTCAGTGACGCATTGATGGCGATGGTCGCGGTCTCCATATCGCGGATTTCTCCCAACATGATGACGTTGGGCGACTGGCGGAGCATGGATCGCAGCGCCGAGGCGAACGTGAAACCAATGTGCTCGTGGACCTGGACCTGGTTAATGCCCGCGAGCATGTACTCGACCGGGTCTTCGACGGTGATGATCTTGCGGTCCGGGCGGTTAATATAGTGGAGACAGCTGTAAAGCGTGGTCGTCTTACCCGAACCCGTAGGGCCAGTGACCAAGAGGATGCCATCGGGCAAGGCGATCATCCGCTCGAAATTGGCCTGATCGTCGGCCATGAACCCCAACTCGGCCAAGCCCAGCCGAAGGCCGGACTTGTCCAAAATACGCATGACGATGGATTCGCCATGGGAACAGGGAATGACGCTAACGCGAAGGTCGATCACCTTGCCACCCACGTTGGTCTGGATACGGCCGTCTTGAGGAATACGCTTCTCGGCGATATTCATTGCCGCCGAAATCTTGAGACGGGCGATCACCGGGGCCTGCAGCCGCTTCGGGATATCCTTCATCTCGGTCATCATGCCGTCGATGCGGTAGCGCAGGCGAAAACGCTTGCCCATGGGCTCGAGATGAATATCTGAAGCCCGGAGCTTGAAGGCGTCGATGATGATCTGGTTGACCAGTCGGATGATGGGTGCGTCTGCGTCGAGGGCCTCGCTATCGGCCTTCACATCGCCGCTCAGCGCACTGACCTCGACCTCACCCTCGGTGATGTCTTGAATCATCCGGGCGATGTCGGAATCGCCGCGTCCACCGGAACTGCTGCTGCCGTAGTACTTGTCGAGAGCGGCCGTGAGGTCTGCCTCGCTGGTCACGCGGTACTCGAGGGTCTTACCCAGGGAGACCTGAAGTCCGTCGATGGCTTCGATGTCTGACGGATCGGAGAGGGCCACCACCACGGTGCCGTCTTGCTCAGCGACGGGCACCGCATTGTACTTGCGGGCCACGTGCCGGGGCACGGCGTTGATCACCTCATCGGTCAGACGAATCTCCGACAGGGTGACCATCTCGACACCAAAGTAGGTCGATTTGGCCATAACGACCAGCGACGGCTCCAGCCGTCCGGTCTTGACCAAGGTGTCCACAACGCCTTCGCCAGAGGACTCCGCCTCGGGACGCACCTCTTCGACGGCTTCATGAGTCGTGAGACCCATGTCGAGCATGGTTTCGAGCAGAAAATCGTCTTTGGCAGCCACGGTGTCCTCTGGATTTTCCGTTAGCCACGCTCAGGAAAGCGACGGCCTCGGGAACAAGTGCGGGTGAGTTAAGGAAGGGCTGATAACAATGTCAAACGCGGAGGCCTAAAGGGAGCGTAAATCGTCAAAATTTATCCCTCGGCTCCAACCGTCGTCTTCGCCAGGTCCGTCCTCACGCCAAAACACCCTTTACCACCTCGCCTGACACATCGGTCAGGCGATAATCCCGACCATTGTGATGATGGGTCAACCGCTCATGGTCGAACCCCAGGAGATGGAGGATGGTCGCGTGAAAATCATGCACATGAACACGGTCGGTGGCCACCCGGATGCCCAGATCATCCGAGGCTCCATAAACCGACCCGGCCTTCACGCCAGCCCCGGCCATCCACGACGAAAATACCCAGTGGTGGTGCTCGCGCCCCCGGTGATCGGCCGTGGCGTTGAAGGGAGTCCGGCCAAATTCGCTCGTCCAGACCACTAGAGTGTCTTCGAGCATACCGCGCTGACGCAAGTCGTTGAGCAGGCCGGCTATGGGTCGATCGACATTGGTCGCCAAGGGGCTATGCAAGGTCATATCACCATGGGCATCCCAGTTGTCGGAAGAACCGGAATCAATTAATTCGATGAACCGCACACCCCGTTCGGCCAGTCTGCGGGCGACCAAGCACTGCCAACCGAAACCCCGGGTGCTCCCCCGTTCT
>Ga0209444_10001251_pt1 | contig 13997 bp, 33 predicted proteins | sample LauGreFaBDMM15DN_2_FD_188215 | JGI IMG/M metagenome (GOLD analysis project Ga0209444, IMG submission 188215) | Freshwater lake microbial communities from Lake Michigan, USA - Fa13.BD.MM15.DN (SPAdes) (version 2) | ecosystem: Environmental > Aquatic > Freshwater > Lake | place: Lake Michigan...
CTAGGCATGAGAGGGAACGCCCATTGAATGAGACATGAGGCGCGAGCCTTGCGCATGGTCTTGCGAATCCGAGAATCGTGGTACGCTTGAGCCATGCCAAAAGGCATAAACCCAATCGGCGGGCTAGCCCGCCAGAATCGAGATAGAAAAATGGCAACAAAGTCACCAAAGGCATCAGCAGTAATCTCACCTGCACTTAATACCGCTTGGCTTAAAGTGGTTGAAACCACAGGCAAAGCAGATACCGATTGCATCAAAGCAGTTCTTGAATTAGCAAAGGTTCGCAAGGCATCAACACTGACACGCGCTGAGGTTAAGGGTTCAATAAAGGCAACAGGTAAAGAATCCAAACTCATCACGATTGGTCAGATTGACGGACTCGTAACCATGCTCGAATTGCAGAAGTTCGCAGAGTTCAAGGCGCTTCCATTGAAGAATCAACTAAGCGAAGCCAATGCAGCGTATAAGTTCTGTGGTGCGGGTAATGCTGAGCAGATGCCTAATTACCAAGCGGTAAAGGCTGAGGTGAAGACCATGCGCAAAGCAAAGAACGACAAAGCGAACACACCCAAAGACCCAAAGACACCAAAGGCAAAGCGAACAGATGCAGAACTGTTAGCAGATGCGATTCTGTTCATCTCGGCGCTCAAAGTAACTGAGGAGATTGGCGACATGCTCGCAGAATTGGAAGCAACTGTGAACGCAAAGATTGACGCTTTCAATGAGGCGCTAGTCTAAGCGAAAGAAGATAGCCCCCGCGAAAGCGGGGGTTATTTTTTTGCCTATTTTTTTTGCCCCCAGAACGGCCAGCCAACACAAACGAACGATAGCCAGCACCGACCAGAAAAAATCCGACACAAACCTGCGAACGAACGACGACAGACACCGACCTGCGCAAAGCACCGAATGATGAATGACACCAACGGCGGGCTAGCCCGCTAAATGACGATTTTTGGGGGTTGCGTAAATGTTATTCCCATGTTAGAATTAAGCCATCAGCGCGGGTACTGCCCATGCTGAACCCAACTAACGGCGGGCTAGCCCGCCAAGATAAGGAGTAAGGCATGGACAGAGACGAACTCGCACACCGCTTAGAAGTGCGTGCGAACATTGAAAGAGAGGCCAAGCGTGAGCGTGACCTTCATGAGCGTGGAGTTAAGGCTATGGCTGAGGCTTCCAATAAGGAGTCACAATGAGCCACACAGATAAGACCGCGCAAAAGTTCGACACAAACTTCCCAGAGTGGCTTGCGCTCAAACTATGGATTGAGCATGTAGACCCTGAAATCAAACCTAGCGGGCTAGCCCGCCAAACCCAAAAGCGTCAATGGCGCAGAGAGATTGAAATGGAGTTAGGTGCATGAGCATTGACAAGACGGCAGTTAAAAAGATTATGGATTTACATGACCGCGGATTGCTAACATCATACGAGATGTGGCAAGAGATTCTTGAAGTCAGCGTAAAAGAACTTAATAGAATAACCTCGGAACTTGATAAGATAGATAAGGAGTCAATGTGAATACTGAAGAAGACTTCACTGACCCAGTAGAACACATCCATGAGTGTGTGGGTTGCTCTATCCAATGGGAAGAACGCCTACATGACCATAATGGTTGGAATGGGGCTTGACTCAATGTTACCCGCATGATAGAATAAAGCCTTAAGCGGATAGCCTACCCTGATTTGGGCAGGTGTTAGGCTGGTGGCTCACGATAGGCAGTTACGCAGGTGCGAGTCCTGCGGTGAGCGCGTAGTAGCAAATCGCTACTATCGGCGGGCTAGCCCGCCAAGTACGAAAGGTATGAAATGGAACTATTCAACTTAGAAGTAAGTGAGTGGAGTATCAACCTCACCACTTACTTTGGTGATGTATTCTTGCCTCACCGCACATGGTTACTTGCTCTAGGCGTTATCGTATTACTTCGTGTGGCTAAACTTATCCGCAAGAAGGTGTCGTAATGTACCCAACAGCAGATGAACTGGTGGCAGAAGTGGCCGACACAAACACATTGTGGGAGTCCCGCCTCGACTATGACCTTGTTCAAGAGATTCTTGGACATGACCTATCCCTTGCGGAATGGGAAGAAATGATTGAAGCACTTGATGATGTCGTCTTTGAGACAGTTATGAGTTTCCAAAGATGATTAAGTTAATTGAAAATGCGATTGAAGAAAACTTGCATCACATTAGTGATGACACCGAACTTGACCGCTCTTTCTATGAAGGGCGCATAGATGCCCTTAAGTGGGTACTCCGACAACTTCCCGAGGAGGGGTAATGATTAGAATCGAGTTCGCCGAGACAGAATGGAACGCCGTCATGGGCGCTTTACGATTACAGGAGGAGAATCACAGACGCAATGATTTCAAAGCGTTAGTTGCTCAAATCCAAGACATTCGTTCTCGCATGAACGATGCCATGATTGACAGTAAGTTATCCGTATGATAGAATACTCTTATTGCAAAGCGCAATGGGATTCGGTTGGCGGGTTAGCCCGCCGAGAAAGGTATGATAATGACAGATGAAGTTGAAGATTCAACCTCAGAATGCACAGTGTGTTCAACTGACATTGAGGCTGATGATGTGTTCTTCACGACAGACGGGAACTCTTACCCTCTGTGCGCTGATTGCAAACTTATTTGCGAAAGGTGTGATGATGTGGGTTCCGTTGATGATGATTTCCATGATGTCAATGGTGACATCTGGTGTGATTCATGTACCAGCAATCGTGCTTATTGGTGCGAGTCCTGCGAGCAGTATAACGCCTATGGCACTTCTTACATTGTAGATAGGGGAGAAGCATGGTGTGAGAGTTGCACTAATGATGCCTACTGGTGTGAGGATTGCGACGAATGGAACGCTGAGGGGTGCGATAGTTGCTTAAGTAATGAGAATGGTAATCGTATCGTTCATGATTACAGTTACCGACCTGATGCTATCTTCCATAGTACCGATAAGAATGAACGCCTGTTCTTTGGTATAGAGGTAGAGGTAGAGGCTGGCCGTAACTATGAGTTAGCATCTGAGCGTGCTCATCAGTTAGAAGGCATAGACCTAGCCTATCTTAAGAGTGACGGCTCTCTCAATCATGGCTTCGAGATAGTCACACATCCCATGTCTCATGAGTTCTTCAAGAATGAGGCGCAAGAACTATGGGCTACGCTGGAAGAATTGCGTACCAATGACCCTTACAAGGTCAAGGCATGGGATACTAATACCTGTGGCTTACACATCCACATCTCACGCACAGGGTTCAGTAGCGGTTCGCACATGCACCGATTCCTCAACCTTGTGTATTCTAATCAAGAGTTATACGAGAAGTTAGCAGGTCGCTCATCCGAGCAATGGGCTAAGTTCTCAGACATCATGGTAAATGATTATGCGCGAGATACACATGGCAACATTATCGAAGACGACCATGGGTTTGCTCGCTCAGTTACCACTCGTACCTTCAAGCGCAAGTTAGGTTATCGCGGTTCAGACCGCTACTCAGCAGTTAATACCAACAACCCAGAGACACTAGAGATGCGTATCTTTCGAGGTAGCGTCAATGGTGATACTATCAAAGCCCAATTAGACTTAGCGCATGCCAGCGTTGAGTATACCCGAACCATTAACGCCAATGATGTAATCAACGGAGCACTTACCGCTGATAGTTTCATGTGGTACATCTTCGAGCATGAAGAATTGTATCCACACCTTGTATCCCGTATAGATAGACTAATACCAATCGGCGGGCTAGCCCGCCAGAATGTGAGCAACTAACCATGTGTCTACTCGTTGTAGCCTCGCCAGGTTCCACTCCTCGTAAAAAGGATTTGGAATGTGCATCATGTAATAACCCGCATGGCTTCGGCTTTGCGGTAGTAACCCCGAATGGTATCGTTACTGGTCGGGGTATGTCTAGCAAGAAGATAATCAAGCAGTTCCTAGAAGTACGCAAGGAGTTTCCAAATAGTTATGCAATGTTCCATGCTCGCTTTGCTACGCATGGTGTAAAGAATGATGATAATTGTCATCCATTCAGAGTGCCTAACTCATACGATACTTACCTTGCACACAATGGTATCTTAGATATCAAAATCTCTGCTGGTGACAGACGAAGTGACACGCGTATCTTTGCAGAGGATACGCTACCTAGCATGGGTGGTGTTGTTGCACTAGATGATGCCCATGTGTGGACTATGGTCAGCAAGTGGGCATTGGGTAGCAAGATTGCTATCTTCACCCTAGACCCCAGTGCCAAAGAGGTATGCTACATTATCAACGAAGATGCTGGTCATTGGGATAACGAGGGCATGTGGTGGTCTAACACTACCTACAAGCAATCGACTTGGAGCACCTATCTAAGCATGCCCAGTACGGCGTCGGTTACGGCGCTTAATGATAGCGGGTACCAAGAAGATGGACTCGTTTATGAGTGCGCTCATTGCCTTACCATAGCAGAAGAAGACTCTAGCCCGTACTACTGCGAGATGTGCTTTACATGCTATGATTGCGACGGGATGTATCAAGATACATGCCTATGCTGGACACCTGAAACAGACCGATACTCCTACAACAGAAAGGGAAAGATAAGTGGATACTACAATGACTCATTCGGATTCTAACGGCGGGCTAGCCCGCCAAGACGACCCGTTCAAAGGGATGTGGGTGGCGGGGTGGATTACCTCGACACAAACTGTTGACGGACTTGTCCACTACGGACCATTCGACACGCAAGAACTTGCCCTAAAGTGGGGTAAGGAACTAACTAATGTAGAGGTGTATCGAGTATTCGTACCCTCATTCAATGCAGGATAGGAGCATCATGACAACAGAACAGAGGGAGAAATTGCGGGAAGTCTTGATTGACTATCTGCAACTATTAACGACAATACCAGTTCCACACGCTATGGATAACAAGATACATAACCAACGCATAGCAAATGTCCGATTACTACTAAGAGAGGTGGCGTAATGCCTAGATATGATGTAACAGTAATGGTTCATTACTACTACGAAGTAGAGGCAGACAATGATGCAGAGGCAGAGAAACTAGGCTGGATGTATGAAGACCACCCTTACTCTGCTGAGGTGCATGACATTAAGGTAGAAGAACAGGAAGAGGAGGAAGAAGATGCCGTATGAGCCACGCTTAGAAGATGATATCGCACTAGGGTTAGACGAAGAAGAAGACGACGGATACCAAGAGCCAGATAGGATGTGGGGAGATGAGTAAAGCAATTACTTTCTCAATTACTGTTGAACCAGTTGCAGGCACCACTTCGATGCTCACGCATCATCTTATGGAGTATATTGAGAAGGCAATAGAATCTGAATCTCTATTGCAAGTTATGAATATAGTAAGAGATTACTAATGGATACGGCAATCATAGGCAAATGCACAGGGGATAGTAACCCTGATGCATGGTATCCAGAGGTAGGTCGTGGACAACCCGCGCCTAGGCGGATGATACCGCTGGTTAAAGAAGCAAACAGGGCTATTGCCCTATGCAACTCCTGCCCTAGGCAGGAAGAATGCCTAGACGAAGGCATGAAGCCAGAAAACTTGTCATTTGGTATCTGGGGTGGTATGCTTGCGGGTGAGCGTGTCATCATGACGGGGAAGAAGTTCAATAAGTTATCTGATGAGGGACGAGCACTCATAAGTTACAGAGCACTCAAGCCTTGGATTGAGAGGTAATATGATTAAGAAGTTAGCACTTTTACTTGTTCTTGTATTGGCATTGGTATTCTTTACTTGGCGGGCTAGCCCGCCAGAGCCGACACCAATACGAGAGTGGAAGGTTGCAGATAGTAAGGCTTACGCACATGATGTAGTGCAAGCATGGGCAGACAACCAGTACTTATGCTTGGAGAAGTTATGGACAAAGGAGTCTAACTGGAGGTCAGAGGCCTACAACAAGGTAAAGGTAATGGGCAAGAACGCTGGGGGCATACCACAGATACTAGGGCTAGACCCTAGAACCCCTGCACCATTACAGATTGACAGAGGAATGAAATATATTATCCACAGATACGGGACACCATGCATGGCATGGAAGTTTCACCAGAGGAAGGGCTGGTACTAGTGCCTAGTTATGATTTCAAATGTAGTACTTGTGGTGCAACGAGAGAAGTATTCATTCACCATAAAGAGTACGAGAAGTATATTGTAAGATGCGAAGTAGACTACAAACCTATGGAGCGTGTCTTCTCTGCACCAGCAATTAAGTTCAATGGCTCAGGGTTCTATTCGACGGGAGGGTAAATGACTGATGATGAAATGGAAGAACTTAGAGAGAGGTTATCTGAGGGAATGAAAGAAAAGATTGAGAGTTATGATTGGGACAACGCATTCATCGAGCATCTGGAGGGTCAATGAAAGATAGCAACTGGGACTTAGACTACAGGGCTGGGATAGCAGGTGAGAGCAAGATTGCTGACCTGTTACACATGGATACTGTAGAGGTTAAAACTGATAGGCGTTGGGTCGAGACAGGTAATATCTATATCGAGACTGAGTGTTACTACAAGAATGAGGATGTTTGGAAACCCTCTGGTGTGAGGGTAAGCCAAGCAACTCATTGGGCATTCTTACTGGAGGACTCGGTATACATAGTACCATTGTACAGACTAAAAGAAATTGTTTGGGAATCTGGTAGACCCATCAACTGCAATATCCCGCCGAATCCATCGAGGGGATACTTGATTAATGTTGGGACGTTAATAGAACATGTACGACTAAACAGGGCTAGAGAAATTGCAGAGCATGAAGACCATGAGCGTTGGGAGATTTATGGATAAGGAAACACTAATCGGTTTCTTGTCCTTGTTCAGTCTTTTTATCTTGATTGGGTTCATCATTCCCTATCTTTTCTGCTTCGTCTTTATCTAGGTAAGAGCGGAATCCGCCAAGCCTAGTGATGAGTTTCTTGATTGCACGATTATGTCTCATGCGTGCAGCATCATCACTAGGTAAGGCGAGTTCTGTTGCAATGTCAGAATACGATAATGAATTAGCATGCTTGTGATAGAGAATGTGTCTATCCTCTGTATTAAGTTTTAGATATGCAGCCTTAATCTCAGCCATCATAGCCATCATGTTGCCACCTTCTGCTGGCGCAGATGGCTTTCCAGGCATACCTAAGTTAAGTATTGGCGCTTCCGTTACATCTCCACGCAGGATTGCTGGAAGCAACGCCTCAATAATATCTGGCTCGTAGAAAAACAAATCAGATGTCTCGTAGCCTAATGACTTAGACTTCCAGTACTGACAATAATCTAATGCCTGATTACGGAGCGAACGATAGAGCAAGTTCTGCGCAGACTTCTTGCTAAACGATTCCCACTCCGTTAACTTTCTAGGATGCAACACAAACCATTCATAGAGCGATTGCTTAATATCTTCTCGAGCAACCATAGTGAACTTACGACTGTACTCATCGGCCACATGTGCAACGATGTAGTCCCAAGGTTCAATGCGTTCCCATTTTACCACTTCCAAGTTTTACCTTCCACGGTAAATGAATTATTAACGATAGGTACTATCTGTGGAACGACTGTGTTGCCATCAACATGAAGAATACCAAAGCCCTGTTGCCATGTGAACAGACCAGCCTTGATGTACTTAGCGTTACGATAATCCATAAGGTTACCCAGTTCCATACCCCAGATAGTCTTAGGCTTACCGCCACGATAACTCTGAGTATGATGAGTCAAGCCCATTCGATGAGTGTGACCACACACGACTGACATGCCTGAACGCTTGGCTAGGCCAAGGGCAGTAGCACCTGCGGTAGGTTGTACGTTACCCTCATCACCATGCATGAGCAACCAGCCAGGGGCTAATTCATAAGGGTCTTTGTGGTATTTAATCTCAAGTTCTTTTAAGCCCAAGAAGTTTTCTAACTCTAGTTCGGGCAAGCCCAGTAATCCTGGTGTTCGCATCGCAACTGTGTTAAACAATCTATCTGTATGATTACTGCGAACCATGTGCTCAATGGTCAAGTCATATAGAACTTGGCGAGTGAGGTCTCTATCCCGTCCGATAGAACGCTCAAACTCTAGTTCAGTTCCTTTGCTCCACTTGCTGATAGTCTGCATATCCATTTCATCGCCACAGGATACAACGGTATCTGGTTGGTACGCCTTGATAAATCTAGCCACGGCCTTAGTGGCTTCTACATCGTGGTACGGTACTTGCAAATCAGATATGCAAACTATAGTTCTCATGGCTTCTTTTTAACCGCTCTCTTAGTTGGTTTAGCACGACGTTTGTTTTCTAGTGCTACGTTATCCTTCTTCTTTAAGACACGAAGGTTGGAGATACGGTCATCCCCTGCTCTACCCTTGTTGTTTTTGTGGTCTACTTCTGAGTCTTTCGGTAGGGTTTTGCCTGTTGCCTTCTCATAATCTACGCGAGCCTTGTTACTAGAAGTAGTGGTGGTCGTACCGTCTTTTTTCTTACGCTTAAAAACATAGATTGGTCGTCCACCATTTGCCTTGCTTCCTTTGTATGGTCCAAAGATTTTCATTTTTTTTCCTTTTCAAGTTCTTTAACACGCAGGGTTAATGCTGCGATTGCAGAAACTGCTTTCCTTAATTCCATTTCAGTTCTATTGTTATATTCTTCTGTGGTATACCTATAACCATCTACTACTGCTATCATCAGTTATCCCATTTCCCTCTTAGTACTAGCAATCCGATGATTGCATAGTTTGCCATATCCTTAAACGAGTCCTCGAGCGACTCATGTTCTGGGTTAGCATTTGTATCAACTAAGTTATTGATGCGTGCTAACTTGTCATGCATTCGTACTCGCAGTCCATTGATAGCACCGCCAGGGGCTAGTGATATATTCTTTGGGCCGTAGTCCCTATGTTTACTAATGAGAAGTTTAGACAACTCATCAACTGTAGTATTGATATGAGTTTCTAAATGTAACTCGCGCACGACTGGATTCATTTATCCTCCTCTAATAGTTCTTTTAATTCTTCATCAATAGTTACCATGTGTTGCTTAACTATTGCTTCTTCTACCAACTCTTTCATCTGTATGACATCTGTCTGTGCTGCATAGAGCGTAGCGTATGTCATCTCTGTAATATCTTTAATCATTGCTGGGTCATCTGCATGATGATAGAGTTCTTCTAGCAAAGAACCGATAAGTAACGCGTAACCATTGGGTAGTTTAATTACTGGGTCAAAGACATCATCTTCATCATCCATAAGATGATTGACTGCATCAAAGATGTTATCAAATTGCGTACCGCATATCTCGCATTGTGGAATCTCAATCAATGTTTAGCCCCATCTTTTCTCTAATGAATTGTGCTCCGTGTCGAATGTAAGCACTGTTAACATCTTCCCCGTCTCCGAAGGTGACTGTGGTGACTGGTAGTTCTCTTGATAGACTTGCCGCAAACTCACGCCCTGGGGCATCACCATCGGCAAAGACAAAGACTCTTTCAAAGTCTGCAAGTAATCTTGTGTAATGCTTCTTCCATGAGTTGGCCCCAGGAACACCAATGCAGGGAATTCCAACCAAGCGAGACATCGTAAGCGTGTCCAACTCTCCCTCACAGACACCAATCCAATCTCCAGCAATCTCAATGTCAAGTACGTTGTACATGCGAGTATCAACACCGACCATACCCATATACTTTGGTTCAACGGCAGGGTTAAGAGAGCGAAAGCGCAGGTCAACAACGCCAGTCTTTGTAATGTAGGGGATGCTGAGGCGACCCGTGTACTGTTCATGTCCAGGTTCAGGCTCCTCTACTACGCCTAATCGCGCCAGACGCGCTACTTCCTTGCTTATTCCCCGACTTGCTAGGTAATCTTCCGCCAGAGAGATGCTTCCCGCGTACTTGCTGGTGGCTCTCCCCAGTAATTCCTTCTGCGATAGACTTTGCTTCACGTATATCACACCCTTCTTTCCTAGCAATTATCTGAATACTGTTGCCCTGCATACCACACGCGAAGCAATTGAATATGTTCTGCCTTGTATTAAAACTTGCACTTGCATGCGAGTCGTTATGGAACGGACACTTGATATTGACTTGACCAGATGAGCGGTTGATGTTGGCACCGTAGTGCTTCAACACCGCCACTATGTCTGGTAAGTCATCAACCAAATACATCGCCTAACCTTAATACTAGATACGAATCTGCTATCGCTCTACCTCTTGCTTTAATAAGGACCGCTGGAAGTATGACTCCGCGCTCGATGCCTCTTGCTTCCGCATAATGCGTTGCTTCAACTTGAGATTCCTTTTGCCAACCGCTGAGGTCAATAGCGTTGCCCGCCCCTGGGGCTTTGCATTCAATGATGCCAATGCTTGCTCCAAGGAAGTCTGCTCTAACAACAATGTCGCCTTCATCTTTTGCACCTGTGCGAGCAAGTCGTTCAGCATCGTATCCAAGAGTTCTAAAGTAATCTTTGGTGTCGGTTTCAAATGTTGCTCCTCTAGCCTTGTGTGATTTACGTGTTGTCATCCCAATTCTTTCTCATCATCCATTGCACCGCAGATAGAACAGGTTATCTGCCCGTCTAAATCTTTTACAAATTCATGTTCGTGTGTCATATGTTTTCTGGAATATCATCTATGTACATGTACTCTGGATTAAATGCTAACCAAGTCATGAGCGTGCCGTTCGCATCTGCTCTTCCGTAGCGATTCTTGACTGATGCCACGCCCAGCGATGTGCCAACGGTGCCAAGCGTGCATATAAGAGCAGGAAGTTGGGATACCTTTCCCTGGATAGCACTTCTTGGTTGACAAGGATTTCCAGGAACTGCTTCCGAAGTGTGATGTAATACCACAACCGCAGCGTTAGTGTCTCTCGCAAGGAACTTCAACTCCTTCATAATTGCACGCATGGAAGCAAATTCTTCGCCTCCGTCTGTTGCGACATCCATGAGGTTGTCCAAGATAATGAGGTGAGGACTACATCCCCATAGTTCCTCAAAGGCTTGGACTTCCTCATCGATGTCTTCTAGTGTTGGTGATGATTCAAACGACCAGACTATATGGTTTCCTTTTTGGAGGACTGCCTTCGTCCAACCAACATCAGTATTAAGTTTCTGTTCTACATCTGACTGGCTCTTGCCAGAAATCATAGACGCTAAACGCATAGCCATTGTATGTGCATTGGTATCTGCTGATATGTACAACGTTGGCACGTTAGTTTTGAGTGCAAGTGCCAGAGCAAGAGTAGATTTACCCGCTCCTGGAGCACCTGCAAACATAGAAACTTCTGAACGACGGATGATAATCTTGTTCGCTTCAAACGCTTTAAATGAACTAGGAAGAGGTTCCCCACCAATGGAGGCTCTACCTACAGAACGAACTAGAGTTCTCATTGGTCTCCCTTCCTAGTTATTTAAAATGGAAATTGCTCTGGTACTAGTTGACTGGCTTGCATTGGTCCGCGCCCTGAGGCATCGGACAGACCCACATCGCGTATGGGTTCCCCGTCTTGCTGGAGATTCCTGACTTGTACTTGCGTGGCCCGTGTTGGCATGTTGGTCCACCCTGTTGCTGGGTTACTGGAGCCATAGCGGACGGAGCCTGAGCCTGGGGTGGAGCGGAGGAGATGGATGGCGCTGTGCCTTGAGTTGAAGGCGATGTCGCTAAAGGGGCTACCCCATACGCACCGACTACCAAACGCTGAACTGCAGCAATCTGAGTTGAATAATCGCCAATACCTTCGAGTAGAACACTTAGTTCATCGTTGGTATGAGCACGAATGTTAATCATATCCCCAGAGGGGGTCTTATATGATACTTGTAACTTCCAGTCTTCTGCCATTTATTTATCCTTCTTAATCGAGAATTGACAATACTCTGTGAGTCCACACATGTATTGACAACTGTTTGTGTTGGGCAAGAATATCGCATCCTTGCGTGCCTTGTCAAATGTTTCTATGAGGTATTCCATCTTGTCGTAGGTGTACTCGGATAGGTCCACCATCTCAGAGATGTTACTACCGCGAGACATGTAGTAGGTTCCCCACTTGATTTCTCCACCTAGGGCATCTGTTCCAAACTGTTGTTCGAGACCCAGTTTGTAGAACCCAAGTTGTAGACTGCTGGTAGGTGTGTTCTGTGATGTCTTTAAGTCGACAATGACAAGTTCGCCGTTGACCTCAAAGATACGGTCAATAATCATCTTGACGGCTACGCCTTTGACGACAGGGGTCAGGGCAAGTTCAATCCCTGGGTTGCCATCTGGTGCTGTCCAGATTTTCCAGTTAGGGTTGGTCTTGCGCCATGCTACGTATGCTTCTACCCAACGCGGTCCCGCTTCTTGCCAGAATGTCTGGTCTTCTTTGTTAGGGTTAGCCTTGGTAGCACGGCCTCCAACGCGAGCATTGGTTAGGTCGGTATCGCCTTTGGACTCAAGCCATGCTTGGTCCCATAGTTGCTGGGTGCTCACATGTTCTCCTTATCGTAGTTTTCACACGCTAGGTGGAACGCTGAACCGCCAACAGACCAGACGGATGGGGCTTCTTCCTTGCCAAGGAGTCTGCCGAGGTAGTATTGGTACCCACAGGTTAGGTAGGTACTGAACGCAGAGTAGGATATGTGCTCTGGTAAGGTATATTCTTCTAGTTTAATTGACATGGTTCTATTATAAGCATAGACACCGCTAGGTGTCAATTGTTTAAATAGTTGACATCTAGAAATTTATCTGTATACTTAGTTATGTAAGTAATTATATAAAGGCCTTCGGCCTTATATGATAATATATATATTATAATATCTAAGGAGTACTATGTCAAACTTTTTACAAGTAGCGTTGGCTTCACTTACTGGTATCACCGTGTTCTATGTACTCGAGGCAGCCTATTACGAAATCAAGGCTCGCATCCGAGGTAGAGAGTACACCCTATGGCTTGAAGAACTAGAAGAAGAGAAAGAACGTTAACCTCTAGAAACAACAAAAGACCCCCTTACCCTAGTATAATCACTAAGGTAGGGGGGTTTCTTGTCTTAAAAGGGCCTTGGAAGGCGTTTAAAGGGTATTACTTTGAGCCGCGACCAAACTCTGTAGCGGATGGGTCAAGCCATTTGAGGACTGGACCAGCCACACCAGCGAGTGCAGCAGCAGCAAGAGTCTTTGGATTAGTCTCGCCAGTCATGTAGATAGCGACTACCGCAGCAGCGGCAGCACGGAACCAAGATAGTGCTAGTTGTTTGAATTGCTCCATTGTATCCTCCTATAGGATTAGGACTTTGCCCCGTGTAACTTACAGCAGGTGCAAACTTCGGTCTTGTATGCCTTCTTTGCAGGTATTGAAGTCAAACTAGCAATAACCTGATTAAGAGTTTTAGGTTGGTTTAGCCACCAGAACCAAGGGCTAGTGTCTTTTCCCTTGTCCTCGTTGATAGAAATATGAAGATGCTTATTGTGTTTATTAGAGCCAGTGTATTCGCGGTCACCTTCTGATGAGCGTTCACGTGACCAAATCTTACCTTTAAAAATTAGATATTTAACTCGCTCATCTTCCTTCAATTTCTGGAAGATTGTTGTGCAATCAATGCCATTTTTAGGGTCATCCGTTAAGTCTACGGCGTAGCCTGTATTGTGGTCCGAGGTAGGGTTTTGCTTCATATGCGCCGCAGATGGCAGTAATCCATCGCTGGCCTTTTTGCGATTAGGCTTGAGTGCAGTTGCTTGACGTAGTACGGCAATAGCCGCAGGTGTTGCTTTCATTTATTTCTCCGCTACCAATTTATACAAGTCATCAATGCGTTGTTCCATACGAGCCATAGAGTCTTTCATTGAACTGCCACCATTAGGGCGAAGTTCATTGAGATAATGTTTAACCATCCAACGCATACTCCCAGCAAAAGCGGTTATGATTGCTATAACAGCAACTGCCATTGTTAGATAGTCCTTGAACTCCATTATACTGTCCTTACTGTTATCTCTATGATGCCACCAAAACCATCAAAGCGTTTATCGGGCGGTGTCATACGGGTGAATGTAACTTGTTCGATTACTGC